>Ga0209099_1004140_pt1 | contig 11236 bp, 6 predicted proteins | sample AD_JPNHW2_MetaG_FD_184430 | JGI IMG/M metagenome (GOLD analysis project Ga0209099, IMG submission 184430) | Active sludge microbial communities of municipal wastewater-treating anaerobic digesters from Japan - AD_JPNHW2_MetaG (SPAdes) (version 2) | ecosystem: Engineered > Bioreactor > Anaerobic >...
TTTACAGGAATACGGGGATATTCGTGTTGACTTTACAATAGATAGCGCTGCTTGGATAAACCGGATATTCCGGCTCGCTGATCTGTTAATTGTCTCCTTACATGACGACACATCAAAGTAAGGAGACACTGTACCTTAGATCTTTCGGTCGTCAGTACAGCACGTTTTTTAATTAGGATTTCTACAGAGCACAAGTTTCTTATTCAGTGTTACCATATCGTGACACATCACAAGTAATTCATCGATCATTTCTTTTCGTTTTTCCATAAGGTGCATTAATATGTCCCACTCTGTCAGAGTAATATCCCCTTGCCGCATGCAATACCGGCATCGGACGTACTCTCTGAAAGATATATTCTGCTTTTGATTTTCGATCTGCATAATACCGGATCACTGCATCAGGAAGGGAAAAAATACCGATTCTGAGCGACGTAAAAGCACGTTCTTATCGGAAGTTGGCGCAAACATTGATGAGCCCCCGCACGAGAATGTCCATTACCATGTGTGGCCGGTACTCGCTTGCCTGTATCGATGACCTCTGCGGGAGATTCCGGGTCATTGACCCGATGATCGGATTCCGGTCGCACTTCAATATCGCGCCCGGCAGCACGAACCCGGTGATCGTGGTGCACGAGCGGGCGGAAGCGGTCATGATGCAGTGGGGCCTTGTCCCTCACTGGGCAAAAGACGTTGTTGCTTGGCCACATCTCTTACGGCTGCCGGTTATGTGGGGACAACTCGTACCGCACTCAACAAAGAACATCCCACCTGCCCATCGTCCCTTCAATGCCCGGGCCGAGGGTCTCTCAGAGAAGCCGATGTTCCGGGATCTCCTGCGGACGAAGCGCTGCATCGTTCCCGCGAGCGGGTTCTTTGAGTGGAAACAGGAGGGCGGACGCAAAGTCCCGTTCTACTTCCGGGTGCGGGACGACCCGGTCTTTGCCTTTGCCGGCCTCTACGATATCTGGAGCAACCCGGCGGGCACGACCCTGTCGACCTACACGATCATCACGACTGCCGCGAATTCCCTGATGGCCCCTGTCCACGACCGGATGCCGGTGATCCTCCGGCAGGACGACGAGATGCACTGGCTGTCCCGGGCAGTTCTTCCCGCGGATGAGTTACAGAGGATTCTCGCGCCGTATCCGGCAGAGGGGATGGTGGCATACCCGGTTTCGGAGCGGGTAAACAGCCCTGATGTGGATGATGAGAGGGTGACTGAACCGGTAAAGGGGTTGTGAGGAGTCCCCGGTTGACGGAAAACTACCCCGGGTACCGGGCCGCTGATCAGCCCGCCGCCGGGATACAGGGCCGGCCTTGAGGAATGTGTCCCGACATAACAACGAGCCGGTTTTTTTAGAGAACAACTAAAAAAGGAAAAGAAAAAATTGGTTTTTGCACGCCGTCACACGTGGGTTTTCTGACTTACCATTTCTCAGGGAATGCCATCTCAACGTACAGGTCCTCAAGCCGGGCCTTGTGGCCGCTCTCCATGGCGGCGAGGTTCTGGAAGAGACTTTTCTGGACAAAATCACTGGTCGAATTGGCAAGCTGCGTATACATCTGCATCGCTTCGAGCTCTTTCTTGATCGCAAGGACAAGACCGTCAATGGGTTTTAAGTCCGCGGTAAGTTTCGGGGTGACAAGGGTTTCGCTGACTTTGTAATCGTGCGCTTTCGTGATGTGAAGATCCTTTACATCCTTTGTAAGCAGACCTTCCAGGAACTGCCGGTGCTTTGTCTCGTCACCTGCGAGTTCATTAAAGAGGGTTTTTAAGTTTGCATCCTTGACCCGGTCAGAAACCGACCGGTAAAATGTGTACGATTCCACTTCCCTGCTTATTGCCATCTGGATAATGTCTTTTATATCAGTCATTTCATCTATCCTCCATATGCCCTGTCGGGATCATAGGTAATTATAATTAAGTAGTATATAATCTGTAGGATTATGGACCCTTAATGCCCCGGCTTATTCTCCCGGTCGTAACCGTACCATCACACCACGAGTTCGTCTTCGAGAGAGGATTGTGCAGAGAGACCGGGATTTAATTCGCCAAAAAAACGAAACTGTTTGGGGAGTAATCCGTTCCCATTGTGGACGACCCCGACATGACACCCTCCCAGAGACAAAACCCGTTATTTCATGCTTGAGATACACCACAGGATTTATTGCATGTACTTTTGAAAGATTACCTCAAACGATGAGCCTGATGATGTCGGACCGGTCTGTTCGTAAAAGAGTGTGATCGATGGCTCATTACCTGATCGATATCCGGATGATGGGGTCGGTGAAGCACCAGATTAGCTTGCTGAGCCACCAGCTGGACGGGAAATTCAATCTCAAAAACAAACTGGTGATCCCGCATATTACGCTCGCCGGGCCGTTCTCTACCGCAAATGAAGAAAAACTTATTGAAGATTTCATGAGAGTTTGTACAAACCAGACAAAGATCCCGAAATACGAAGTAGGGGGTTACGGGTTTTTTCCCGATACAAGAGTGGTGTATGTCACCATCACCCCAGATGAGACCTTGAAACAATTCCGGTACCAGCTGGCCCGGGCAATCTCCCCGTATTGCTCGTTACGGGATTATGATCTGGATTCTGCTGACGATTTTAAGTTTCACGCAACGCTTGCCATGAAACTTGACTGGCTCACCTTCCAGAGAATAAAATGGTATTTCCGGGGACAGGAGGGTGTCATCTACCGGCACCACCCGATCCGGGCAACGCTGCTCAAAAATTCCAGGATCCTGTGCGAATATGATTTTGTCCAGGAAAGAATGCTCTCCCGGGCGCAGGCCCATAGCAAGGCGACACGGAAGCGCGATTCTGATATGCTCAAAGTGTGGGATGACGAAAGTTGGGAGGGTGTGTAGTATCGTCCGACGGTCCATTTGTCATCCATGAACCCCGAACATATTTTTTTACGGCATCAAAACTACTTGGACTTATTGTATAGTAAATCCACAAAAAAGAAAAAACAATTAACGAGGCCAAAAAGATTATTTCTTTTTGGGGGCTGCCTTCTTTACGGCGGGTTTTTTTGCTGGGGCCTTCTTTGCGGCCGGTTTCTTTGCTGCAACCATATTCGTCACACCTCCCACCGGAAAGGGTTATAATTTTCATTATTCTATGAATACATAAATATTTTGGTCAAAATGGTAGTTTCCTGCATAGAATCGCTATCAATTGCATTTTTGTCCCACGCAAAACCGGAGTATCCGGAATAGAACTGATTTTACAGGCAATAGGGAGTGAAATGCGCAATTCTTATAATTAAGCCCAGTTTGCCAAAAAAAGGCTTGGTTGAGCTCAATTATTGCAGGGTGCAACAGGCCGGGGCCGGATAAATCCGGCCCGGAACAGGTATTCTCTAAAAAAAACTGCGTTCCGCGCTTTCATTTGCTCTTGTGTGTTTTAAAACGGCAGATAAAAAAGCAATCTTTATGAGCGAGCGTTGTCCCATCGTGTACTGATGAAGCGGCAGTTTATTGTGGGGGTAATCGGGGGATTTCTGGGTATAACAACTGCAGTATATGTGATTTTTTCTTCAGGGACCCCCGATATGACCCTCTCCGGAGTCCAGGCAGCTCTTTTTTCCAGCCTGGGCCTGATGGGTGCGGCGATATCTGACAGGGAAACCCGGTTTGCCGGCTGGATGCTGCTCTCCTCCGCCATCTGGCTCACGCTCTCGGTTCCGCTTGCCGGTACGCTCAACCTGCTCTACTGGTATATGCCTGCCATCGTTATCCTCGGAATAGCGGCAGTACTCTGCTTCCTGGAGCCGGAAGTGGATGATGCAGATCCGCAGGAAGAGCCAGACGGATAGTGAACCGGAATGTTTTCCGGGTTCCATTTTTCCTTACACGTTTCCGGATACAGGAGCAGGGAATCCGGTTTTGTAGCGGATGATAAACGCATTCGCTGTAGTCTCGCGCTCACACAACAAAAAAATGAAAATAAAATAAATTTGTTAACTTTTAGCCCTTGGGCTTTTATGCAACAGCCCGTATTCTTGCGGTTTTAAAATCTGACGGTTTTACAGGTGTTTTGTGCCGTACCAGAATGGTTCAACCGGTACCGGGTTCTTACTGCGCCTTATCGTAGCAGATCTTTGCGTCGTCATGCTTGCCCAGTTTGTCCAGCGTCGCCCCGATCTCGTTCCAGACCTCTTTACGAGAGGGATCAATCTCCAGCGCATGTTTGAACGATGACAAGGCGTCCTGGAATTTTTCCAGTTCCTGCAGGGCGCGACCCTGATGGATCCATGCATCGACAAAATCCGGCTGGAGGGAGATCATCGCACGGTATGCCTCTGCTGCATCCTCAAACTGCCCGAGCGCCTCAAGGGAGCTCCCCTTAGTAAAGTATGCAATCGAGAACGAGGGATCGATTGCAATTGCCCGGTCATATGATTCAATCGCAGCCTTATGCTCCTGCTGGCCGGCAAAGGACATGCCCCTCCGGGTCCAGCCAATCGCATTCTCCGGGTCCAGTTTGAGGCCTTTGTCATACGCGTCTCTTGCCTTAGAATACTTCCCCATATCATAGAGGGCGTTTCCTTTGCCAAACCAGGCATTGGCAAGTTCCGGGTTCTTTTCAATTGCTTTCTCAAATGATTCGAGTGCATCGCGATACATGCCAAGCTCGGCAAGGGATGTCCCCTTGTGAGCGTATGAGTCGGCACCATGGGGATAGAGTTCCAGCGCCCGGTCGTAGGACTTGATGGCATCGCGATACTGTTCAATCGCTGCATACGCAAGGCCGCGATCACGGTAGAGTTCAGCCATATCCGGTTTTATGGCAATGGCATTGTCGTACTCCGTGATTGCTGCATCATAACTACCTTCGTCATTTAAGGTCCTGGCTTTCCAGTAGTGTGCCTGGTAGCAGGACGGGTTTATCTCCAGCGCCCTGTCAAATGCCCTGATTGCCCCGTCGGGATTCTGGAGTGCAATATACGCCCGCCCTTTCTCGAAGATTGCATCGGCAAATCCCGGGTTCGCTGACAATGCCTGGTCAAAGCCTGATATGGCTTCTTTATATTTTCCCAAGTGGAACAGGGATCGCCCCTTCTCGTACAGGGCTTCAGGATAATTACTTCTGATCCGTAGTGCTGCATCAAACGAGGCCACGGCTTCCTCATACTGCTCCTGGCGGGCAAGCGCGACACCCCGGTAATGATATGCTTCAGCGTACTGCCGGTTGATGGCAATCGCATGATTAAACGCATCAACCGCCTCATCGTCCTGCTCTTTCTTGACGTGGGCAAGTCCCTTGTAGTAATACGCTTCCGATGATTCCGGCTGGATGGCAAGGACTTTTTCAAATGCATCCAGAGCCTCGCTCGTCTTTTCCAAGTGAATAAATGCCCGGCCCAGATTAAGAAGTGCCGGAGCATATGAAGCGTTGATAGCAAGGGCGTGGTTATAGCAGTCCAGTGCATCCTCGTACCGATCCAGATTTGCGAGAGCGATCCCCCGGTAGAGCCACGCTTCCGGATAGTCTGCCATGAGAGTGAGTGCCCGGTCGAATGCGTTGATCGATTCCTGGTACATGGCGACTCCGCACAAGGCCCGCCCTTTTGCATAGAATGCCGGGGCACAATCCGGGTGCTGTACAAGCGCCGCATCAAAATTCTTTATCGCTTCCTGGTACCGGCCGAGGGCCAGAAGCGAGAGCCCGAACTGATAATACGCACGAGCATCTTTCTTGTCAAGACCGATGGCCTTGGTATAACAGGAGATCGCGTCCTTGTGACGCTCAAGGGCAGAAAGGGCCATTCCTTTGCCGGTCCAGATACACGCATAGTTCGGACGGAGCCGGAGCGCAAGATCGAACGTGGCGGCTGCATCCCCGGGCCGCAGGAGCCGCAGGAGCGCCATTCCTTTGTGGTACAGCGCTTCATCGTGCTTGGGGCGCAGGGCAATGGCGTCGTCATATGATTGGACTGCCTCGTTATATTTGCCTAGTTCAAAGAGCGTTCGGCCTTTGTAATAATGGGCGTCAATAAAATCAGGTTTTATTTCAAGCGCCCGGTTGAATGCCTCGACCGCATCGCCAAAGTTGTTGAGTGCCTGGATTGCACGGCCCTTCAGGTACCATGCTTCTGCATTGGCCGGATCAATGTCCAGAGTCTTTCCGTATGATTCGATGGCGTCGTTGTATCTTCCAAGATCGTAGAGTACCATCCCCCGGTGGAGCCATCCGGGGACTGAATCCGGTGTGGACTGGATCACGTGATCAAATGCCTCAATTGCGTCATCTGGTTTGCCAATTGCAGCAAGGGAGATTCCTTTGTGATAGAATGCATCAGTGTTACCGGCATCGAGATCGATGGCCTTGTTAAACGCGAGAATCGCATCGTCATGCCTTCCCAGATCTGCAAGAGCACGTCCTTTATAGAAATAAACCCCGGCATAATTCTTGTCGATAAGCAGTGTCTTGTCAAAGGTCTTGACCGCCTCGCGGAACATACCCAGTGTAACAAGTGCCTTACCCTTCTCAAAGAGCGCATCGGCAAAGACCGGATCGATCTCCAGCGCGGCATCAAATGCTTTTACTGCCTCTTCAGAACGCCCACTCTGTGCAAGTGCGATCCCCTTGTAACAGAGCGTCTTTGTATCCGAAGGCCGGATGAGAAGGGCCTCTTTATAACTCTCAATTGCCTCGCTGTACTGTCCAAGCCTGTCAAGCGAGCGGGCTTTCTGGAACTGCGCATCGAAATGATCCGGGTTCAAGGAGATGGCATGGTCGAATGCTGCGATGGCTTCATCGAAATGCCGGAGATTCCCCAGCACGCAGCCCTGCTCGTACCAGGTTTCGGCATCCTCAGGGGTGTACACTAACAGGCGCTCAAACGATTCTGCTGCTTCAGCGTAACGTTCCAGGGCAGCAAGCGAGGCCGCACGGAAATACAGGGCATCCGTATTTTTCGGATCTCCGTCAAGGGCAACATCAAGCGCCGCAAGCGCATCTTCATATTTTTCGATATAAAAGAGCGCGCTCCCTCGTTCGAAACTGGCAGTGGGATCCGATGGCTCAATCTCAAGCACCCGGTCAAACGAACCAATGGCGTCTTCGTACTTCTTGAGGGCAGCAAACGCCCGGCCCCGTTCCAGATGCACCTCGTGATCATCAGGCTGGAGTGCAATTGCCCGGTCAAACGCCGCTATCGCCGCTTCGTAATGGCCGGTACGCATAAGTGCTCCGCCTTTCCTGGACCAGATATCAGGGTTATCAGGGTTAAGCGACAGTGCAGCGTCAAAGGCCATGTCGGCTTCCTCGTACCGTTCGAGTACGACGAGCGACTGTGCCCGGAGATAGGCTGGTTCGTAGTTGTCAGAGAGCTGGGTAAATGCAAGACGGAAGATTTCCTGTGCTTCGTTATGCCGGTCCAGAATGGCAAGGGTCTTTCCTTTCTCAAAAAGGATCTCACCGTTGCCCGGTTCCCTCCCGAGTGCGATGTCAAAAAGGTGGAGCGCATCCTCATACTGTCCCAAGCGGTACCATGCCTTTCCTTCAGAGAATAGCAGGGAAATATCATGAGGCTCGATCTGGCGGGCTTTCTCAAAGGCCTGTACTGCGTCATCATCCTTTTCGATCTGTACCGACGCAAGGCCACGGTGGTACCACGTCCCGAAATGATCCGGTGCGTGGGAGATCATGCCATCAAATGCCGTTATCGCGTCGGTATACCGGCCGAGCCGTTCCAGGGCAAGACCAAGAATATAGGCCGCATCCTCAAATGTGGCATCCAGCTCAAGAACCCGGCCAAATGTGGTGACAGCCTCCTCATCACGCCCCAGTTCGAAGAGCGCACAGCCCATCTCGTAATGGGTCTCCGGTTTCTTGTCATCGAGAGCAAGAGCGTCAGTAAGTGCTGTAACTGCATCCTCGTACCGGCCGAGTCGCGCAAGAGCTACACCTTTTTCATGATACGCGAGATACTGGTTCTTGTTGATGTCAAGCGCACGGTCAAATGCAGTAACCGCATCGTCGTACTGTTTGAGTCGGGAGTGAGCACAACCCTTGGCAAACCATGCATCGTACCCTGACGGATCCAGTCTGATTGCAGAGTCAAATGCAGCAACGGCTTCTCCGAATTTTTTGAGATTTGCAAGGGCACGCCCCTTGTTCAGGAATACCGGCGCACTAGATGCATTGATTGCAATTGCTGCATCAAAGGCGGATATTGCTTCCTTGTTCTTTGAGAGCCGGGCAAGGGCAAGCCCTTTTTCGAAATAGGCAAGAGCAAAATTCGGATCAATTGAAGAGGCCATGTCGAATGCCTCGATTGCCTGACGGTCCCGACCGAGGCGGGCAAGTGCACAACCCTTATCATAGTAGGCGCTGGAATATTTCGGGTTCAGGGCAAGCGCCCGGTCATAGGAGGGGTTTGCCTCTTCGTATCTCCCAAGACCGGCAAGCGCAACGGCCCGATCATACCACCCGTTTGCATTGTCGGGTTTAAGTTCGAGGGCCTTTGTAAGTGCTTCTATAGCCCCCTTGAGATCACCGCTTGAGAGGAGGGAACTACCTTTCCGGAACCAAGCCGAAGAGCAGCCGGGATCGGCAGCGATGACCCGGTCAAAACATCTAATCGCCTCCGGGTAATTACGAAGCCCGATAAAGGTCTTTCCCTTACGGTACCATGCAGTAATGTCATCCGGGTTCAGGGCAAGGGCACGATCGAAGGCTTCCCGTGCACTCTCCAGGTTCTCCAGATCGAGAAGCACACTCCCCTTGAGGAGCCAGACATCGGCATCGTTGTTCTCGATATTGAGGGCCGCATCGAGCACGCTTGATGCCTCGTCGGGCCTCATGAGTTTTGCGAGCATACGCCCCTTGTGGTACAGCACCTCAGCGTTCTGCGGTTCAAGTTCCAGCAGTTTGTCAAATGCGGCAAGTGCCTGCGTGTACCGGCTCATACCGGCATACGCCAGACCGGACTGGAACAACGCATCATTTAAGGAGGGGTCATGTTCAAGGGCCTGCTTGAAGGATCGTATCGCTTTTTCATATTTCCCGAGAGCAAAAAGCGCCAGTCCCTTCTGGTAGTGCGCGTGAGCGTGTTCGGGCACAAACTGGATGGCCTGATCGCAGGCCTCAACCGTCCCGGTATAATTTTTCAGCCGGAACAATGCCAGCCCTTTCCTGTAGGCGGCTTCGGGATATGATGGATCGAGGCCAAGGGCGAGCTCGTATGCATGGACCGCCTCTTCATCATTACCCTGCAGGGCAAGGGATTCTCCTTTATAGAATGCCGCTTCGACAGATTTGGGGTCAAGTAAAAGGACCTGGTCAAAGGCAGTGACTGCTGCTGCACCGTCATTTTCATGGAACAGGACTTCTCCTTTTGAAAGCCAGATAAACGAATTTTCCGGGTCAATGTCAAGCGCCCGGTTGAGCGCATCGAGGGCCTTTGGGAAATCTTTGATTTCCATGAGCGCCCGGCCCCGGTAATACTGGATAACAGAAGTCTCCGGGCCCATCGTCAGTGCCAGATCAAAGATAGGAGAGGATTCTTGGTACTGTCCCAGCATAAAGAGGGCAAGCGCCTTCCTGAACGCATAGTCCTGCACCGTGGGCGCGATCTCCAGCGCACGCTCGAACGCCGGCAGCGACTCGTCAAAATGTTCAAGTTCAAAGAGTACCAGTCCTTTCTGGTACCACCCTGCCGCACAATTTTCGTCTATTGCAAGCACCTGTTCGAATGCATCCTGTGCCTCACTGTGAAGCGCCAGGTGGGAATACGCGATTCCCTTATAATACCAGGCAGTCGCGTTCTTCGTGTCAAGGGCGAGCAGTTTGTCAAATGCTGCAATACCTTCCTCCCACCGTTCTATATGCAGGAGAGATTTTCCCCGGTAAAGCAGGGTAAAGGGATCCCTAGACTGGCGTTTTTGTGCCTTTGCAAATGATTCGGCGGCTTCCTTGAAACGGTTGAGACGGTAGAGAGCGTATCCTCTGCATGCATGTATCCGGGCATTACCGCCGTCATATTCAAGAGCGCGATCGAGCGCGATCACGGCATCTTCGTACCGGGAAAGCCGCATGTATGCAATCCCCATAGCAAAATGGGCAATTGCATTTTCAGGATCAAGCGTTATTACCCGGTTAAAGAAAGTAAGGGCATCATCATAGCGCTGAAGTTCAAAGAGCGCCTGCCCTTTTTTAACCAGTGCACCGATATGGTTGCTGTCAAGTTCGATCGCACTGTCAAATGAGGGAATTGATTCTTCATACTTTTTAAGGGAGTAATATGCGTAGCCTTTCTCGTAATCTATACGGGCGCTTTCCCGGCCCTGCCTGATGCACCGGTCAAAGACATCAATCGCATCCTCGTATTTTTCCAGCCGGTTAAGTGCAAGTCCCGCCTGCTCCAGCGCATCGGTATTCTCCGGGCTGATCTTGATGGTTTTTGCAAAGGCACCAATCGCTTTTTCATCCCGTTGCAATTCGACATACGCAAGGCCAAGGTGATAGAAATTATCTGCAGACCCGGGGTCTGCCGCACACGCAGATTCAAAAACGGAAGCAGCCTCTTTAAAGTGTTTTAATGCTTCAAGGGCCAGACCTTTCGCTGACAGAAGGGGCACATCATTTGGGGTGATCACAAGTGCGTGATCGAATGCGGCAACGGCATCCTCGTACTTGCCCATAGCGACAAGAGCACGTCCTTTGTGATAGTATGCCTGCGGGTAATCCGCAAGCAGGCCGAGAACATGGTCAAAGGCCGCTACGGCTTCCTCGTTACGCAGGATCTGGATCAGGTCAAGCCCCATATCGAACCAGACATGCGTATCGGTACTGTCAATTTCAAGTGACCGGGTGAAGGCGAGCACTGCCTCGGCATACCGTCCAAGAGTTGAGAGGCAAACTCCCTTGTAATACCATGCCTCGGCAAAATCCGGTTGGATCCCGATGGCTATATCCGAAGCCTGGATAGCTCCCTCATCCTGCCCCAGGTTGTGCAGAGATATGGCCTTGTTAAGCGCAGACTCTGCACTCTTTGGATCGGCCTCTAGTGCCTTCTCAAAAGAGAGAATTGATTCCTGATACATTCCCTGGGCTGCAAGTGCAACACCCTTGAGGTGATGTGCGGAAGCATAGTTCGGTACGAGCGCTATTGTCTGGTCAAATGCTTCGATCGCATCGCGATAACGTTCGAGTTTTAAAAGCGCTGCGCCCCGGTGGTATAAGGCGCGATCAAGACATGAATCCGTGCTTAT
>Ga0209099_1004141_pt1 | contig 11235 bp, 10 predicted proteins | sample AD_JPNHW2_MetaG_FD_184430 | JGI IMG/M metagenome (GOLD analysis project Ga0209099, IMG submission 184430) | Active sludge microbial communities of municipal wastewater-treating anaerobic digesters from Japan - AD_JPNHW2_MetaG (SPAdes) (version 2) | ecosystem: Engineered > Bioreactor > Anaerobic...
ATCTGGATTGATTAGCAAAATCCACCAACTGTTGATGTCGCATTCCGATTTATTATTAGAGAATAGTAGAACAGTCTGCTATTAATCGGTATCCGGAAAGTTTATCTCATCTTTCACTACAAAAGCATCAGGAAACTCGCCTATTAATTTTTGTTTAAATCCCTCAGCATCCATTCGTGAGCGAAAATCGCCAACACGCACTTTGTAATAAGGTGACTGAAACATCAGGTAAACACCAACATCAGGGTACATCGCTAAAAACAAGCCCTTCTTATTGTATGCACGGCTTTTTGAATTATTGCCGGATTCGAAAAAAATCTGTACTCGCCAACCGGCAATTTTTTGTTTTCCATTGAAATAACAATGTTTTTCAACCAATGATACGATACGAGGATCTTCTATTATTGTAATTTTCCCTTGCGAATTGTTATTCTGGGAGAAAACGTTTCTGGCCGAAAAAAAAACAAGAGCAAATGATAAAATTGCCCAAAAACGAAGTTTCATCGGGAAATTACTTTGCAAGATAGTCGAGCTCCTTAGGATGAACACTCATGACAGGAATCGGTGAATTGTTGACCATTTGTTGTGCATATGGTCCTAACCAGATGTTGGATAATTCTTGTTCTTGCTCCGTCATAATAATGATAAGGTCTGCTTTGTTATCCTCAGCATATTTAATAGTTGCCGTGGTAATGTTGTCTGCTTCAACAGTTTTTACAACATGTTTAATTTTATTTTCTTTAAGATATTTTGAAACCTGCTCGGCATAGCCCGTAACCTTGCTTCTTATGGCTTTCAATGATGATGACTGCAATTCTAATATATGAATCTCAGAACAGAAACACTTTGCGAACTCCATAGCAAACGGAACTTTCTGCCTTGTTGAAGGTGTGTTATCAATTGGCAGAATAACTTTATGTATGGTTTTCTTTATTGGAAATGACTCCCGGAGAGTAATCACAGGACAGGGAGAATAGGTAACGATTTTGCTTGCATTACTTCCGATCCAGAACGATTCAAAACCGGAAACGCCATGCGAACCCGCGATAATAAGATAGGCATCATTATATTTTGCCTGGTTGGCAACTTCCTTATATACTTTTCCTTTTCTGAGTTTGTAGGAAAGTTTACCTTTTTTAAGAGATTTTGAATACTTATTAACCAAATCCTCAAGGCGTTGTTTGGCTTCCTGCCTGTGTTCGTGATCCGCATTGTCAAATATAGAATCTTCGCTTTCCGGTTTATCAACCCAAACCATCATAATATGGGCACCGACAACATTTGAAATGTTAATTGCAAACTCCAATGCATGGATCGAATCTTTTGAAAAATCGATAGCGACAACTATTTGTTTCATCTTATAATGATTTTAAGTTTTATTTTGTAAAATTAAATAAGTTTTGCGGAAAATAATGATTTTTAAAAAAAAAATCGTTTTTTGTTTTACAGAAAATAAATAACACACAAAAATTTAGAGTCATTTTTTTTGTTAATTTTGTTGATAAATAATAGTAATGAGTAAAGGCATTCTTGACTCTGGAAAAGACAACCTGACGCCAAATGAATTGGAATTTGAAGAAGTCCTGCGACCCAGTTCTTTTGATAGCTTTGCCGGGCAAGGGCAGGTGGTTGAAAACCTAAAAATATTTGTCAAAGCTGCTAAATTGCGCGGAGAATCTTTAGATCATGTTTTGTTGCATGGACCGCCGGGCCTGGGAAAAACTACGCTGAGTTTTATTATAGCCAACGAATTAGGTGTTGGAATCAAAGTTACATCAGGGCCAGTGCTTGACAAACCGGGCGATCTGGCAGGCCTGCTTACCAATCTTGAACCAAACGATGTTCTGTTTATTGATGAAATCCATCGCCTCTCTCCTGTTATTGAAGAATACCTCTATTCGGCAATGGAGGACTATAAAATTGACATCATGATTGAAACCGGACCCAATGCACGCAGCATACAGATAGCATTGAATCCCTTTACGCTTATTGGAGCAACCACGCGCTCGGGTTTACTTACATCGCCTTTGCGTTCACGGTTTGGTATTAACACACGCCTGTCATATTATGATGCTGATATTCTGGAAAATATTGTAGAACGTTCGGCACGTATCATAAATGTCGATATTGAAAAAAATGCTGCTTACGAGATTGCCCGTCGCAGCCGCGGCACCCCGCGTATTGCCAATCTGCTTCTCAGGAGAATACGCGATTTTGCTCAGATCAAAGGCTCAGGTGTCATTGACCTTAAAATCACGGATTTTGCCCTTACTGCATTAAATGTCGACAAAAACGGACTTGACGAAATGGACATTAAGATACTGACAACAATTATTGATAAATTTAAAGGAGGTCCGGTAGGTTTAAATACTATTGCAACCGCTGTGAGTGAAGATGCCGGTACCATAGAAGAAGTATATGAACCTTTTCTTATCATGGAAGGTTATATCATGCGGACTCCGCGAGGGCGTGAGGCCACCGAAAGGGCATATAAACATCTTGGCCGAATTAATCCCAACACCCAGCAGACGCTTTTTCAATAATCATTATTATGAGTATTCAGGAGATTTCGTCAGAAATAAAAAGAAAAATTCTAGAGACGGGGGCTTCGGATTGCGGGTTTGCCAAGGCTGAAAAACTTCAGAGAGAATTTGATTTTTTGAAGCAATGGCTTAATAAGAAGTATCACGCTGAAAAAAAGTATTTAGAACAAAACCCTGAACGACGGGCAAACCCAGAAATGCTTGTCCCTGGTGCAAAAACTGTTATTGCCGTTTTATATAATTATTATATTCCTGATGACCACATATCAAAACAACATTACAAAATTTCCAGATATGCTTTCGGTCAGGATTATCACGAGGTTTTAAATAAAAAACTAAATACTGTCGCTGAATACATTAAAGAAAAAAATGAAAGCCAAAACACATATGTTTTTGTAGATTCCGCACCGATATTTGAAAAAGCTTGGGCCCATCGTGCCGGGCTTGGTTGGATTGGCAAAAACACACTGTTGATCAATGAAAATACAGGTTCATATCATTTTATCGGGCTCATTGTTACAGATGTGGAATTACAATTTGATGTCCCGGTAGAGGAAAAATGCGGAGGTTGCAATCTGTGTATCGACGCTTGCCCTACCGGTGCATTAGTAGGGCAGCATGAACTGGATATTCGCTTATGCATTTCACATCTTACACAACAAAAAAATCCTTTGCCCGTTGAATTTAAAGACAAATTCAACAACTTTATTTACGGATGCGATATATGCCAGGAAGTTTGCCCTTGGAATAAATATCTGAAGCCTACTTCAGACAATGTCTTTCAGCTTTCGGATTCATTAAAAAACATGTCAAAAGAAAGCTGGGAAAACCTGAATGAAGAAAAATTTTTACAAATAAGTGAACATTCAGCCATCAGAAGAATTGGTTTTTCTGTTTTAAAACGGAATATCGATTTTTTAAAACAAGAATAAAAAAGGACAATTCAGTAAAAAAACTAAATTGTCCTTAAAGGTCTCCTCGCGGGGACTCGAACCCCGGACCCATTGATTAAGAGTCAATTGCTCTACCAGCTGAGCTACGAAGAGAATTTGAGTGCAAAAATAAAGAATTATCGCAGATTATTGATGTTTTTAAATAATATTTAATTGATTACTAATAAAAAATTTAATCGTCAGAAAATAAATATATTCGTAATGATTTTTTAAATTTTTTGTGTTGCTCTTGATTTTTTTATACTTTTGTAAGTTCAGCAAAATATTAACACATGAAAAAAATTTTTGTAATTTCTTTGTTATTATTAATAACGATCAGTTCCGTTTCGGCACAACGCAAGTATAGATATAAGAATAATGCATGGAAAAATGACATGCACAAGATATACATAGCGGCAGGGGCATCAAATTTTTACGGTGAATTAGGTGGTGCCAATAAAATCGGGTCTACTTCTTTCAGCCTGCGCGATTTTGATATCAAGGCTGTCAGGCCGTCAATACAAATTGGGTATTTGTATCGGTTCTCAAAATATTGGGCATGGCGTTCTTCTTTTGATTATATCTGGCTGAGCGGAAACGATCAATGGACAAAAGAAACATTCCGGAATAACCGTAATTTGAATTTCCGTACACCTATTTACGGATTGTCATCTTCCATTGTTTTTCTTTATGAAATCCAGCAAAAAGGACACAGATATAATTTAAAAGGTGTTAAAGGATGGCGAAGCTGGGTATATACCCCATACATTCAGGCCGGTATTGGTGGATTTTATTTTAATTCTAAGGGAAAATATAACGGCTCGTGGTATGAATTAAGGCCTTTGTGTACCGAAGGAGAAGGACTGGTAGCTACTAGAAAAAAATATTCACCCGTGCAATTCTCCATTCCGATGGGAATTGGTATTCGTGTAAAAATAGCGAAAGCATGGGAAATAGGGCTGGAATATAATCAGTGGATTACTTTTACAGATTATATTGATGATGTGAGCACAACATATTTCGATCCCGTTGCGTTAGCTACAAATAAAGGAGACCTTGCAGTAAACATGGCAAATCCATCACCCAATAATCATCCCGGCGACCCATTGTACTCAAGCACATTGCCCGGACAGCAAAGGGGAGACCCAAGGGATCATGACCATTTTATGGGTCTGTTTTTTACTGTATATTATTCCATTAACGAACGGTATACTCCGAAACTCAGATTTTAACCTGATGAAAAAATCATTTCTTGTTGGATTACTGTCTTTTTTTTTCATATACGGACTTAAAGCACAGGATTTTTACAGATCAGAAGTTGGCGTTTTTTTAGGCGGATCATACTATCTTGGCGATCTCAATCCATCAAAACATTTTCTTAAAACAAAATTTGCCGGCGGAATTGTTTATCGTTATAATTTTACTCCGCGCTGGGCATTAAAGGTAAATGCTTTAATGGGAGGACTAGAAGCAAGCGATGCTGTATCAAAAGCTAATGTTGATCGCAATCTTAGCTTTAAATCTTATATTTTTGATTTTTCAGCTCAGGTAGAATTTAATTTTCTTCAATACGTTACCGGAGATAAGAACCATTTTATCTCACCTTATATTTTTGTCGGGGCATCTTTATTTAATTTCAGCCCCAAAGCCGAATACGACGGCAAATGGTATGAATTACAATCGTTAGGTACTGAAGGGCAAGGCACTACGATTCCTGACACAAAAAAGCCTTATGCGCTCACTACTGTTGCTATTCCGTTTGGTATTGGTTTAAAAATTTCTCCGCACAAACTTATTAGTCTTGGTCTTGAATATGGAATAAGAAAAACATTTACCGATTATATTGATGATGTCAGCACTACCTATGCCGACCCGGTTGTTCTTGCGGCTGAAAACGGTGTGGCCGCCGCGGCTCTTGCTGACAGAACGATTAGTGATGAAATCAAACTTCAACATCCGGGAACAGCGCGCGGAAACCCTAAGACAAAAGACTGGTATGTTTTTACCGGAGTTACGGTTGCTTTCCGCATTAAAGGAAAACACGAGCGCTGTGCGGCATACAAGCAACATCCTAAAATCAAAATAAGATATAAGGATTAATTTATTCTCTTCCAACACGATTGCATGAAAGATAAAATTATTCCTGAAAAGTTGCCCCAGCATGTTGCTATTATTATGGACGGAAACGGACGCTGGGCAAAAAAAAGAGGTGCTATGCGCATCTTCGGGCATGAGCACGGCGTAACTGCTGTCAGAGAAACCGTTGAGGCAGCAGCAGAAATAGGAATTAAGTTCCTGACATTATATGCCTTTTCTACAGAAAACTGGAATCGTCCTAAAAACGAGGTTGATGCTCTGATGAGCCTTCTGGTAAAAACAATAAATAATGAGACCCAAACACTAATTAAAAATAATATTCGTTTAATTGCCATTGGCGATATCAAAAGTCTTCATGAAGATTGTCAAAAAGAGCTCTTTAGTACAATCAATGCAACGATTAATTGTAACAGAATGACTTTGATACTGGCATTAAGCTACAGTTCAAAATGGGAAATAACAGAAGCTGTAAAAAAAATTGCACAGCAAATAAAAGATAACGAATTGCAACCCGTTGAAATCAATCAGGATTTAATCTCTTCTGCCCTTTCGACACATGGTGTTCCAGACCCATCATTGCTTATAAGGACAAGCGGAGAATACCGCATCAGTAATTTCCTGCTTTGGCAAATGGCATACACGGAATTGTACTTTACACCTGTCCTGTGGCCCGATTTCAGAAAAAAAGATTTTTATGATGCTATTTTAGACTATCAGAAAAGAGAACGAAGATTTGGATTGACCAGTGAGCAAATAAAATAAACATGAAGTTAAAAAATCTACTCGAGCTATTATTGCTTTTCATTATAAGCTCCCCATTGTATTCCCAGGTAATTTTAGACGACAAGGGAAACATTGATTATTCGAACCCAAAAGAATATGAAATCCAAAAAATAGCTTTTAGCGGAGTTCAATATACCGATACCAATATTTGCAAACTTCTTACGGGTTTGTACGAAGGTCAGACAGCTCTTATCCCAGGAGAAGAATTTTCAAAAGCCATTCAAAATCTTTGGAAACAAGGACTGTTTGACGATATAAAATTTTATGCAACAAAAATTGTTGAAAATAAGATATGGATTGAAATCCAATTAAAAGAGCACCCCCGTTTATCTGCATCACCTCTGTTTTCTACTACTATCAAAAAATCTGAAGTTGATGATCTTCGTGAAAAAATCAACCTTTCAAAAGGCGATGTCATCACCAACAATGTTATCCTCCGATCAGAAGATATTATTAAAAAATATTATTTTGACAAGGGTTATTATAACGCAAAAGTCAAAATAAAAGAAGTGTTGGATTCTGCCGGAGGAAAATATTCTGCCAAACTGAACATAGAAATAAACCGTAATAAAAAAGTTAAGATCAGAAAAATTAATTTCTACGGTAATGATAATTTCTCCGATTACAAAATAAAGCGCCTGATGAAAAAAACCAAGGAGAAAAGCGTTTTCAAGCCATTTATGGGGTGTGATACATTATTGGTTCGGTCCGTAAAAAAACTATTCGTTCGAGACAGCATAAGTATTGAGGAAAATTTTATTAATTATGTTGCTGAACGTGTAAACCTTCGGATTTTCAAATCATCCAAATTCCTGATGGACGAATATATCAAAGATAAGGCTACCATCATTGATAAATACAACGAAATGGGCTACCGGGATTCGAAAATCGAACGCGATTCAATTGTCCGTTCGGGCGCAAATACCATTGATCTTGATATCCACCTGAAAGAAGGCAGAAAATATTATTTCCGCAAAATAACCTGGATAGGTAATACCAAATATTCTGACCGCGACTTAAACATGATACTTAAGATCAATAAGGGCGATGTTTACAACCAGAAAGAGCTTGAAACAAACCTGAGTTATAATCCTAACGGTTTTGACGTTTATTCATTGTATATGGATAATGGGTATCTTTTTTTCAGCGCCACACCTGTTGAAACACTGATCGAAAACGATTCCATTGATCTTGAAATCCGTGTTATTGAAGGAAAACAGGCTTATATAAATAAGGTAACGATCAGGGGTAACACTAAAACGAGGGATCATGTTGTTATCCGTGAAATCCGATCAAAACCAGGCCAGTTGTTCAACCGTTCGGATATCATACGCACAACGCGTGAGCTGGCACAGTTGAAATATTTTAATGCCGAGAAAATCATTCCCGACATTATTCCTAATCCGGCAGACGGTACCGTTGATATAGAATATTCTGTTGAAGAAACATCTTCGGACCAGCTTGAACTTTCAGGCGGCTGGGGTTCGGGAAGATTGATCGGAACGCTTGGCGTATCTTTTAATAATTTTTCCACTAAAAACTTTTTTAAGAAATCCGCCTGGTCACCGCTACCTTCAGGCGATGGGCAAAAGTTAAGTGTACGTGCACAGACAAACGGCAAATACTATCAGGCATACAATGCTTCGTTTACAGAACCCTGGCTGGGTGGTCGCAAACCTATTGCTTTAAGTATTTCCATATATTACTCATCCCAAACCAACGGACTAAAAAAGAGTGATGAAAACCGTCAGGCAATCGGAATATTAGGCGCATCCGTAGGCTTAGGTTCAAGGCTGAAATGGCCCGATGATTTTTTTACACTTTACAACGAGATCAGTTATAAAAATTATAAATTAGATAATTATTATTCGTCGTATTCGTTTACGGATGGCACATCAAATAACCTCAATTATAGTATTTCCCTGACACGAAATTCAATCGATGCGCCCATTTATCCTCGTTCGGGATCTGAAGTAACTCTAATGCTACAGCTCACCCCGCCTTATTCTTTATTTAACAATAAAGACTATTCAACAATTGCCGATGCGGATAAATATAAATGGATAGAATATCATAAATGGAAATTTACTGCTGCGGTTTATACAAAATTGGCAGGGAATTTGGTATTCAGTGCCCGAACAAAATTTGGATTTTTGGGAACATATAATAAAAAAATTGGAATTCCGCCCTTTGAACGTTTTTATTTAGGAGGCGATGGCTTGTCGGGGTATTCTCTTGATAACAGAGAATTAATAGCTTTGAGAGGATATACCAATAATTCACTAACCCCTATGGATGGTTCAGGAAACTTTGTTGGCGGCGCGATCTTTGACAAGCTTACCTTTGAAATACGCTATCCTATTTCTCTAAATCCTTCGGCAACCGTTTATGTTTTGGGATTTGCAGAAGGTGGAAATTGCTGGTCAAACTGGAAGGCCTTTAACCCGTTTGACACCTATCGTTCGGCGGGTATCGGGGTGAGGGTATTTCTCCCGATGTTTGGTATCCTTGGCCTTGACTGGGGTTATGGTTTTGATAAAATTCCGGGCGTTGGTAAAGGAGGCAGCCAGTTCCATTTTTCGATTAACCAGTCTATTGATTAATAATTAAAAATAAACAGGAGGTCATCATGAAAAAGTTATTTGTTTTATTCGTTGCTGTTATAGCATTTTCTTTAAATACAAATGCGCAAAAGTTTGCGTTTGTTGATTCGCAATATATTCTTGATAATATGTCCGAATATCGGGATGCTCAGGAATTATTAGATAAATTATCTGTTGACTGGCAAAAAGAAATCGAAACCAAATTTGCAGAAATAGATAAAATGTATAAAGATTATCAGGCTGATGCCGTTCTGCTGCCGGAAGATATCAAGAAAAAAAGGCAGGACGAGATCATAGCAAAAGAAAAAGAAGCTAAAGATCTGCAGAAAAAAAGATTTGGAAAAGACGGCGATCTGTATAAAAAACGTCAGGAAATTGTAAAGCCTATACAGGACAAAGTGTATGATGCTATCGAAAGTATCTCCAATGCAAGTGGATATGCTTTTATCTTTGACAAATCAGGAAGCACGACTATGATGTACACCAATTCAAAATATGATCGCAGCGATGATGTGCTTGAAAAACTCGGATACAAACCCGGAGCAATTAAGACCAATGATGGCAAAAACGATAAGGGCGATGAATAGGCCTATTAAATCCTAAAAAATATTACCTTTGTAGCCCAATTATAAATCATTAATTAATTTTAAAACAAGTATGAAAAATTTAGCAAAAGTTGTTCTTATCCTTTTTCTTGTTGGTATTACAACAGTTTCTTTCGCTCAGAAAAAACAAAAATTCGGACATATCGACTCCAATGAATTATTAAAACTTATGCCCGGAAGAGATTCTGCGATGACAAAAATCACAGACTATGCCAAAACCCTGGAAACCCAATTAAAGGGAATGCAAAGCGAACTTGAAACCAAGTATACTGATTATATGGCTGACGAACAAGCCGGAAAAATGACCGACCTGATAAAACAAACACGTCAAAAAGAACTTCAGGATATTCAGGCTCGCATTGAAGCATTCCAGCAATCAGCTCAGGACGATCTGGAGAAAAAACAAAATGAACTTTTGAAACCTATTATTGATAAGGCAAAATCTGCTATAGAAAAAGTGGGTAAAGACAATCAGTATACCTACATTTTTGATGCCGGTGTTGGTGTTCTCCTTTATTCTGACCCCACGGAAGATATTTTGCCAATGGTTAAAGCCGAACTTGGGCTTAAATAAAAATTTAGTTGCTTTAGAAAAAATCAAAAATTCCTTGTGGAGTTTTTGATTTTTTTGTTTATATAAACCTGAAAATTAAATAAGGAAACTCTTATGTCCGAACAATTTCTAAAAGTATTACTGGTTGATGTCCGGACAGGATTTTACAAAATAGAGCGCTTCAAGCTTGGCGAGTATTTCGGGCCTGTTGATCTTGGTTTATATCTTTCAGGAAAATATAATTCAATAAATATTGGTGTTGGGCTATTTGCCGGGTCAATACTTCCAGGTTCCAACCGTTTGATATTTACCGGTTTTTCACCATGCTGGAGAGGGTTTTATATTTCGTCAATGGGTGGCGCCGGGCTTGTTTTTGACAATCTCGGAATAGATATGCTTTCAATTATCGGGAAAGCAAATAAATCATCGGTTTTATATCTGAATCGAAACCACGCAGAAGAAATTCAGGTTGAATTAAAACCTGTTATAGCAGAAAATATCTGGGAAAAAGGGCGCAAAGGAATTTACAGCCTTATGGACGAGACATACGCCATGTTTGGCGCTAATTATGAAACCGACCCCAGAATTCTTGCGGTAGGCCCGGCTTCTCAAAATACCGATTTCGGTGCCATCGCTTCCGTTCCGATAAGAGATAAAAGTCTTTCCTATGTTGACACCTGGGCAGGACGCGGCGGGTTGGGTTCAAAACTATTCCAGGAACATGGAATTGCTTCTGTAATATATGGCGGTACACATATTGATGAAGATTTCCGTGATCGTAAAGTTGCCGATGAATGGTTCATCAATAAATATCAGAAAAAACTTGCAGCAAAAGATATTGAGGCAACCACAAAATACCGTTTTGATCCAAATTTTGATACCGGCGGAACTTTCGGGGTGAATTATGCCGCCATGAAAGGCAACCTGCTTGCATTCAATTACCGATCTATTTATTGGACAGAACAGGAACGGCTGGATGTGCAGGAAAACTTCATAACCAATCATTACCTGAAACAGTTTAATGAAGAAACCATAAAAACCCGGCAGCAAAAAACGTGCGGAGAGCCTTGTGTCGCGGTTTGTAAAAAGATGAACAATGAGTTCAAAAAAGATTACGAG
>Ga0209099_1004142_pt1 | contig 11234 bp, 12 predicted proteins | sample AD_JPNHW2_MetaG_FD_184430 | JGI IMG/M metagenome (GOLD analysis project Ga0209099, IMG submission 184430) | Active sludge microbial communities of municipal wastewater-treating anaerobic digesters from Japan - AD_JPNHW2_MetaG (SPAdes) (version 2) | ecosystem: Engineered > Bioreactor > Anaerobic...
GACATCCAACCTTATTCTCGATGACAAGCGTTTCCGCGAGCATATCCCGACCATCCGGGCGCTCGGGAAAAGCCGGGTCGTGATTGTCACCCACCAGAGCCGGCCGGGGAAAAAGGATTTCACAACGCTGGAAGCCCATGTCGAGAAGCTCGAACAACTGCTGGGAACCCCTGTGACCTACGTGGACAGCATCTTCGGGCGCCATGCCCGGGAAGCAATCCATGCGATGAAGAATGGTGACGTGCTGATGCTCGAGAACGTCAGGTTCAATGCAGAAGAGAATCTCACCTTAAAGCCGGAAGAGGCGAAAAAGACACATCTCGTCAAGAAACTCTCCTCAATGGCCGACGTATTCGTCAACGATGCCTTTGGTACAGCCCACCGTTCACAGCCTACGATAGTCGGCCTGCCGATGGTCATGCGTTCGGCGGGAGGGCTCCTGATGGAAAAGGAGGTTTCCACCCTCTCAAAAGTTTTCAGGGGTGCGCCCCGCCCGGTCTGCATGGTTCTCGGGGGTACCAAGGTGGACGACTCCATCGATGTTGCCCGCAATGTTCTTGACAAGGGGATCGCGGACAATGTCATCGTCATCGGTGTTGTCGCCAATGTCTTTTTGATCGCAGCAGGGTACAATATCGGTAAACCCTCCACGCAGCTGATTGCCCAGCTCAAATACCAGGCTGAGATCGAGAAGGCAAAAGAGATTCTTGCAAAGTACCGGGACCGCGTGATCATGCCCACGACTGTTGCGGTCCGCGAGAACAACCGCCGTGTTGAATACCCCGTGTCGAAAATTCCCGAAGACACGCCGGTCCTTGATATCGGTATGGATTCCATCCATGACTTTGTCGGTGTGCTGAAAAAGGCCGGTACTGTTGTCTTCAACGGTCCGGCCGGGCTCTTTGAAGAACCGGACTTTGCCACCGGAACCTACGAGATGCTCAAGGCTGCATCAAGGGTGGAGTTCTCGGTCGTAGGTGGTGGCCATACAGCGGTCGTCATCGAAAAGATGGGCCTTGAAGGGGACTTCACCCACATATCCACTGGTGGTGGGGCATGTATCGAGTTCCTGACCGGAAAAGTGCTCCCTGCGGTGGATGCTCTCGAACAATCGAAGAAGATTTTCGGGTAATTTTTTTCCGATTTCCTTTATTTTTTCCAACACTCCCGGGGGATCCGCTCGCGATCTGCCCCCGCCGCTATGGCATCCCCCGGGTGCGATTGGGCCGTATTACCTGTACGCAATCGTGGAAAAATTTCCCGTTCAGGTAATGCCGAGGCATCGTAATGCGCTCCCGCCCCCAATGGAGGCAGGGCTGGCGCAAGGGGGGCGATCATCATTTGAAAAGAGAATTTCTCCAGGGCACGATTATAACATCTTCTGTTCTATCGCAATGCACTCCGGAGTCAAAGAACGAATACACTCTTCTTCTGCTTCTGGTCGAAGACTCTCAGCATCCCCAACGGGAATTTCAAATCTCATCAGAGATGAGACAGGAGAAGATTCGTCAGGCTCTTCGATTCTGGTAGCCCAAGAGAGGGAGTGTTGTATCAAGCGAAAGAATTCTTGTAAAGTAAAAATTATTGATTGAGAGAAAGTTCTCTCTATTCATAACAGTTCAAGAAAACAATTAAAAAAAATTATTCTTTCTTCAGCAGTGCATTCAGCATAAAGTCAGTGACGGGGTTGTTATACCGCTTCCGGATCACCGGCGCCGGCTGTGCAGGTTCTGCCTGTGGGGCAGCAACTGGTACAGGAGTCGAAGGAGAGATCTGGACTACCGGCATCCCGATTGGCACCTGTATACCGTTCCTGCGTCCCCTCATGGTATTGAGCACCGCAAAGGAGAAAATCAGGGCTGTGAACAGGAAGAGACTGATGGCAAAGAGTGTGGTGATGCCTGCGATCATGACAAGGCGGTTTTCCTGCAGGACGGCCCACCCGCCAATGACAAAAAATACCCAGAAGAGGACAATCGAGATCTTCGTGGTCTCGACAGGACTTGCTATGCTCCGGGTACGTCTCGATTCGTTACCCGCGGGGAACTGGTCGATCATTGTTCCAAGTGCAAGGAGGGCGATGCTGCAGCCGACAGCAAAGACTCCCAGAAATCCAAGGAGTAACAGGAATAGTTCGTTCATGACTCACCTCGTAACAATCTCCTGTTGACCGCCGCGCTATAAAAAGTAATCCATATGTGTGCCATAAGAAACACGCAACAAAATTTTGGAATACATATGGATTATTGCAGACAATTAACAGCCTATTTATAGTAATTTAGCCTAGTTTTTAGGGAATGGCAGAAAAGATACCGGCGACCCGCGGGGAACGCGTTGCGATCTCGTACAAAATGCCCCCCAATATCTATGATAAGGTCAATAAACTCGTGTACGAGGAAAAGAAGTTCTCCACGGTTTCCGACTGCATTACACAAGCTTTATTATCCTTCGTCGATAATCACCACGATATGGGACAGTTCAAGGAGCTGTTCAGGGACTACATGTCATCGGATGAGGGTCGGGAACTCATGAAAAACATGATGAAAGAAGTCCTGCTGGATGTGTTATCGCACCAGAAAATCGATACAAAAGATGCTAAGGGTAATTCATAGGTAACATACTTCCACCTCTTCTTTTCCCGTCACTGTAGCATATGTTGTGGAATAAATTCCGGACTGAGTGCTGTGCACTATGCAGATACGGGTTGTTGCTGTCGGTAAGATCAAGGAGAAGTTCCTGCAGGAGGGCATTGCCGAATACGAAAAGCGCCTCCGCCCGTACGTGAAGCTGCAGGTTGTGGAACTGCCGGAGGAGAAACGGCCACAACCCGCCTCACCGGCGATTGAGTTGGCAGCAATAGAGAAGGAAGGCGAACGGATCCTTGCAGCAATTCCCGATGGTTTCATTCTCATTTCCCTTGATGTGAAGGGGCAGAACTGGTCGAGCGAGGAGATGGCCGCCTCGTTTGGCGAACGGGAACTCTCCGGGCAGAACCAGCTGGCCTTTGTGATTGGCGGGGACCTCGGTCTCTCCCAGGCCGTCCTTGCCCGGAGCAAGCTGCGGCTCTCGCTCTCGAAGATGACGTTTACCCACCCGATGGCCCGGCTCCTCCTCCTGGAACAGGTCTACCGGGCGTTCCGTATCCTCCGGGGCGAACCTTACCACAAGTAATGTACAACAGATCCTTCTCCTCCCCTGTCGGTTTCTTCAATACCATTACACTCCCTCAATATTTCTTACCTGACGATACACTGCATGACGATAAGATGAATGGCTGAACCTGTATTATCGCATAATTATTTATAACAGGATTACATTATACTACTGCAATGTATCCGTCTGCATCTCTCATGAGAGCCTGTACGACCCGGGTACGGGTCACTCGTGGTAAGCGGACGCTTTTCTCAATCCAGTAGGACCCGTGTAGACGGCAATCCGAAAGAGAACTGGTATCGTTGAAGGAAATTTTTTAAAAATGGTGAAGATATGGAAACGAGTCTTGAACAACAGGATGGCGAATGGTATAATTCCTTCCCCCACAGCGGGGGAGTGTACGACCTGATTCACACGGCAATGTCCGGCACCGGAGCAGCAGAGCGGCTGCGGGCAGTTGTTGCCCTGGGAAAGAGCGGGGACCCGCGTGCGGTCCGGCCTCTGGTGGACCTGCTCGGCGATAAGGAGACAGAGATCCGGTTAGCCGCAACAATGGCACTCGGTGCCCTGAAGAGCGGCCGCCCGGTGGATGAGCTGATCGAACGGCTGCGGGACCAGAACGAGCGGATGCCCATCCGCGAGCAGGCAGCAGTTGCCCTCACCACCATCCGGAGTACCGGGGCTCTCTGGGGCCTGAGGGAATTCGCGGCAGATGAGAACGAGGACCCGGCGCTCCGCTTGCACACCGGAAATCTGTTAAAAGGCATCGGCTTCCTGTAAGCATGCAGGTGATTCCCTTCAGCGAACGGCAGGCAAAGTGTGTCCCGGCGTCCATGCCACGACCATCCTCTTTTTCCCTTCTTCACCAATACTAATCTTATGAAACCTTCTCCAGATCAGCCGGTCTCCGGCACCTGCAGCCGCTGTGGCGCGTGCTGCCGCTGGCTCCCGATGGTCCTCGTCCGGCAGTGCAAACCCCACCAGCTGCATTACCTCCGCGAGCGGGGATTGAAGGAAGAGAACGGGTTTTTTCTTGCTGAGTCGCCGTGCCGGCACCTGCAGGAAGAGGAGCCGGATGGCAGCGGCATTGTGAAGTGGGGATGTGCCATCTATGAGAAACGGCCAGCTACCTGCCGCGACTTCTGCGGCAAGACTCTGAGTGGCGGGAAGCGCTATTATGTTCCTGCCGGCTGTACGATGGCGGGGAACAAGGGCCGGGAACCATAAACCCGGCACATGGCAGGGATTAACCTGGGGGATGGGGGGTAAGGGGAGTTACCCCCCTTTTGCTTTTTTTGCCGGGTCCGGCGCCTGGTTTTTCAATCAAACTTTGAATGAAAAATTTGCTCTGTAGAAACGCACATGAACGGGAGTTCACACCCGAAGCATGAAAATCTTGTAAATACTGGATATTGGGAGCTCTCCCCGCCTCAGGGCCCCGGTACGGCACGGCGGGGCAAGTTTGGTTTCCGGGGAAACAGGGAATTGAAGCCGCCGCGGGAGCGCCCCGCGGGGGCGGCGGCACCTATCGTAACGGGGGTATGGGGGCATCAGCCCCCATCATATCTTCCAGCGTGATTTTCATGGGAAATCATTTTTTAAGTAAAATTCAGTCATATTTATCATTAAGAGAGATTTTTACAGAGCAGAATAAATGATAGTTATGACTGCTTATGTCATTGCAAGAGTCGATATCAAAGACCGAGACAAATATCAAAAATATCTGGATGTCACACCATCAATTATTAAAAAATTCGATGGGATTGTCATTGCTCGTTCCGAGGAACCCCTCACCTTTGAAGGTTCAGACGAGAACCGAAGGATTATTTTGATACAATTTTCCTCAATTGAGAAAGCAAAGGAATTTTACTACTCACCCGAATACCAAAATGCCCGAAAACTTCGGAAAGAAGCAGCTACCGGTGAGATGATAGTGGTTGATGGTCTGTAGTATGGCCGCATTTTATGGAATTCTACAGAGCAGAAAAATTATCATCGCGATTACCATCGCGAGTAAAAAGTAATCCGGATCAATCAGACATTGGTTAAAAAAATTTCAGCCGGATATTGGTCCGATTCGCCGGAAAGTCCTCCAATTACCCCTTGACAAGCACCGCAGCCCGGTTCACAAAGAAGAATGACCTGCCGACCTGCCGGAACCCGGCCCCCTCTGCCAGTGCAAGGTTGTCCCGGAACTCCTTCCCGGAGACGATGAACGGGGGCTCGGTATAGAAGAGCGTCCCCCCCGGCTTAAGGAGCAGGGCAATCTCCCGGAAGAGTTTTGCCGGGTCCGGCACTTCGTGAACGACAAAAATGGTAAATGCCACATCGAAGGTCCCGTTCAGGTCAGCGGGAAGGTTGATGGAGTCCGGCTCGCACCGGTGCATTGTAATGCGTGGCAGGAGGCCTTCGGGGTCCAGTTTTCCCCGCAGGATCCCGAGCATCTCTTCCTGCAGGTCCACGGAGAAGACCTGCCCGTTTTCCCCTACCCGCTTTGCGAACTCCCGGGTGAAGAACCCCGGCCCGCAGCCGAAGTCGAGGACCCGGTTGCCGGGTTTCACGTATCTCTCCGCGAGACGGTCGGGCCGGTACAGGAACCGGCGCAGGCGGGTGTCGAGGTGGCCTGCCCTTCCGGCAGAGAAGACCTCGTGATGGTGGTGTTTTTTGGCATTTTCGCCTAGGCTCATACTGAATGGTGGGTGCACCGCTGGGATAACGATTCCGGAAGGGGAAAAAGATAAGGCCGGGAGAATTATCCCGTCCGGGATTACCCATACCTTTCTGTGAAAATTCGGAAGCGTTACTGCCGGATATGGCTCCCGTCGCAGAACGGTTTATTGCCGGATTTCCCGCACCGGCAGAGGGTGAGCCGGTTCCTGACCGTGTAGGGTTTGCCGTCAGCAGATATCACCGGAATACCCCCACGAACCCAGTACGGCCCGTGCTCCCCCTTTGCAGGATACTCGATGACAACAATGGATTTTTCCAGCGCCGGCTCGATGGCCTTACCGGTCTTCTGATCCCTGATGACGAGCCGGCCGGAGGGGCAGTTGCAGGACTCTTCGATTGCCGTTTCCCGGGCCTCCTTATTATCCGAATGTTCCGTGAGGTTCCAGATCCCGCCGGCCCGCATGCAGAAACGGGCATGGACGCAGAGGTTCTCGTAATCAAGCAGTTCCAGTTCCGGGCCCCGGATGATCCGCGGGTGCCTGAGGTATGGCTCCTTACCGGCAGCCTCGGTGCCATTGAAGCTGACCATCGCATGCGTCCCGTCACAGAATGGTTTGTTTTTCGACTGGCCGCACCGGCAGAGGGCGTACTGCTCCTGCACGGGATACTTTTTGGTCTCCCGCCAGGTCCGGCAGTACCCCTCGTCATCGTTGCAGATCTCCTCCTGGATGAGAGGAATCCCGCCCGTCACAAGATACGGGCCGTTTTTACTGACAACGATCCGCATGCCTCTCTCTTTTCCATCATCAATATCCAGTGTCATCGTAGGATCAGGATCTTCCCATGCCTATCATGTACCCGTACCGTGAATAGACTTCCTTTACCAGTTCCCCGGCCTTCGGGTTGGTCCAGGCATGCATCCATTCCGAAACGAGCGATTCGACCGTGATGGGAATGACCCCGGCCTGCAGCATCCGCTCAACCCCGAACCGGTGGGCATCGGGTGTTGAATCGCCGGCTGCATCTACCAGCCCGTACACTTCGTATCCGTCTTTCAGGGCATGCAGCGCGGTATAACAGAAGCACATGCTGGTCCAGAGCCCGGAGACCACGACCTTCTTTCGGCCGGTCTTTTTGAACGCGCTGTATGTCTTTTCATCCTCGAAGGCATCGAAGCTGGGAACTGCCCGGGCATACACCTGCTGGCCCGGGAACAGGGTGGTAACCTCTCCGAGGAAATTTCCGTTGCTCTGCGGGCTGATGGTCGAGAGGACGACCGGCACATTCAGGATAGATGCAGCTTTTGCTGCACAGTAGGCCGCATTCCGGATGATAGTCTTGTCACCGGATGCAACGCCGGCAAACATCGTAGGCTGGTAGTCTACGAGCACCAGTACGCTGTTTTTATCGGTGAGCAGTTCCAGGTTTCCGTTTTTTGGGTTTGGCATCTTACTCCCTCCATGATTGTACGGTAAGTGTCACGTGAATCAGCCTAAATAGGTATTGAACGTGGCAATATACTGTAAAAATCTGGTTATGTAACGTCAGAAGCCCCGGAAGATGATGATCTCCGGCCGTGAGAAGCTTTACTAATAACCGAGAAAAAAAGATTTATTTATTGTCCATTGCAGGCTCTGCGGGCATTCCTGCCGCGTCTTCCTCTTCCCCTTCTTTCAGCTTCTTCATGGAGGGAAACAGGATGACTTCCTTGATGGAATCATTGTTTGTCAGGAGCATCACGAGCCGGTCGATACCGATCCCGACCCCGCCGGTCGGGGGCATACCGTACCCGATGGCGTTGATGAAATCGTAATCGATCATCTGGGCTTCAACATCCCCGAGCCGCCGCTTCTCGTCCTGCGCCTCGAACCGCTCCTTCTGGTCGACCGGGTCGTTCAGCTCCGAGAACCCGTTGCCTATTTCCATCCCGTTGATGAAGAACTCGAATCGCTCGGTGAAGCCCTCCTTTGAGCGGTGGCGCTTGGCCAGCGGCGAGTTCTCGACCGGGTAGTCATGGATGAAGGTCGGCTGGATCAGTTTCTCCTCGACAAGGCCTTCGAAGAAGGCGATGAGGAACTCCCGCTGGCTCTGCGGCTTGTCCGGCTCCTCGAGCTGGTGCTGGCGGGCGAGCGTGCGAAGTTCCTCCACGCTGTGGGAAAAGACGTCGACACCGCCAATCTCCTTCACGGCATCTTCCATGGAGAGTTTCTTCCACGGCTTCGTGAAGTTGAGTGTTATCTCCCCGTAGGGGAGTTCGTACTTCCCGTGAACCTCGTTGATGATGGAGCAGACAATGTCCTCGGTGAGGGCCATCATATCCTTAAAATCGCGGTACGCCCAGTAGATCTCCACCATCGAGAACTCCGGGTTGTGGTCTGCATCCACTGCCTCGTTGCGGAAGTTCCGGGCGATCTCGAAAACCTTCTCGAATCCCCCGACCACGAGACGCTTGAGATAGAGTTCGGGAGCAATCCGGAGGAAAAGTTTCTGGTCGAGGAAGTTGTGGTACGAGGTGAACGGCCGGGCATTGGCACCGCCATAGATCGGCTGGAGGATGGGGGTCTCGAACTCGAGGAACCCATGGTCGTCGAGATACCTGCGGATGAGGGAGACGATGCGGCTCCGGTTCCGGAAAGTCTGCCGGCTCTCCTCGTTCACGATCAGGTCCACGTACCGCTGGCGGTAGCGCTTCTCAATGTCCGTGAGCCCGTGGAACTTCTCCGGGAGAGAACAGACTGCCTTGCAGAGGAGGGTGAACGTGTCCACCCAGATGGTGATCTCCCCGAGTTTTGTCCGGAACACGTGACCCGTCACTCCGATGATATCCCCCCGCTCGATGAACTGGTTGAAGAGATCGAACTGGGCCTCCCCGATATCGTTCTTCCGGATGTAGAGCTGGATCTTGCCGGTCTCGTCCCCGAGGTCGGCAAAGAGGGTCTTGCCGTGGTTGCGGACAATGTAGATCCTGCCGGCCGTGGTCACTGCTTCGGCGCTCTTGTCATGGGCAATATCCGCATACTTCGTCTTGATCTCTGCAACGGTGTGCTGCCGGTCGAACGATGTGGGGAAGATGATGTGGCCTTTTTCCTGGAGTGCACGGATCTTGTCGAGCCGTGTCGGGTCGAATGTTGTATTCTCGGTGGGACTGCTCATCGTAAAAACACCCGGGGATGGGATGGTATGTATCGTAATAATGCGATTTTGGATGTAATAATACCTTCAGCGACGGTGTCGGAAAAAAATATGGGGCAGGGGATGGTCAGGATTTTCTGCGTTTTTTGATCACGGAGGAAGCATACTTCGCGAGCCCGTACACGCCGTCCGTCGATGGGTGGACCTCGATGAACTCCTCGAAGTCATGGACAGAGAAGTGCTTCTTCATCAGAAATGCCATATAGCCGGCGATGAGGCCGCCGCCCGGACCCGCGGCACAGATCCCGGCAAGTTCGCCGCTGTCCGGATCGAAGATCACCTTGGCAAGGCCGGTCATCCCGGTGGGGACAGACCAGAACGATCCCGGGCCGGCTGGCCCCGGGATGGCAATCGACCCCATCCCATCGTTTTCGTTGATACAGTACGCGAGCTCGTGGGTGAGGCTGATGGACCGCGGGATATTCTTATAATCCATAGTCCGGGGGATCCCGAGGATGTTATCGGCGGCCACAATACCCTGGTGCCGTGCTACCGGTGTGAGGTAGGGTGGGCCAACGACATCGCCGCAGGCATACACGTCCGCAACACTCGTCCGCATGTGGTTATCCACAATAACCTCGCCAAGCGGCCCCTTGTTCACGCCGACCAGCACGCCGGAGTTCGGCACGAGCCCGGTGGCAAGGAAGACTGCGTCTGCCACCACCGGTCCGCCCGGGGTCAGGACCGATTCGGCCTGGCTTTTGCCGCCAATCGAGGTCACCGGTCTATTTTCATGGATCGTCACGCCCTCCAGCTCCTTGATCGCAAGAGCCCTGATGTGTTTGTCGGCATCCTTCAGGAACGCGCTGCGGGAGAGGATGGTCACGTCGCACCCGAAAGAACTGAAGATATAGGCGAACTCCGCGGCCACTACGCTTCCCCCGATGATGGCCATCGTTGCCGGGAGTTTTTTCATCCCGGGCAGGGTGCGGGACGTGAAGACGCCGGGAAGATTGACCCCCGGAATTGCCGGGATATACGGGTGGGAGCCGGTCGCTGCGATGACCGCCTCAGCTTTCAGCTGCTCGTCACCGGCATATGCCGTTCCCCCGGACAGCCTGCCGGTTTTCCCATAGATAATGTCTACACCGGCAGATCGTGTCTCTTCGTCAAGGATCGAGGTGATCTTCTGCTGGATCTCCCCCATCGTTTTAAGCAGGACCGGGAAGTCCGGAACGGGGACCGAATCGACAACGCCGAGATCCCGGAGTTCCTGTGCTGAATGGATGAGGCGGGCGACATCGTTCAGGGCACAGACCGGCATACAACCCGAGTGGAGGCACTGGCCGCCAATACCGCCGTGTTCAACAAGGGTGACCTGCTTTCCTGCGGACGCAAGGCGGATGGATGCAAGCCTTCCTGCCGGGCCCCCGCCAAGGATGACGATCATGGCCTGATCCATAACCGCGGCAGGAGTCGTGCCGGGGATTTCAGGAGTGCATCTTCAGAAGGATGAGAAAAGACTGCGCGGCGACACCTTCCGGTGCCGCCGGAAAAGTGCGGGGAGGGACGAGTCTCAGAAGACTTCAACGCCCTCATCCATCGGCTCCGAGAGCAGTTCGCCCGTGAACGCATTCACTTCAACGATCTTCTTGCCACGGATCTGCCAGACCGGGATATAGACCTGCTGGGTGTCTACAGTGATATTCTTCCTGTCAGGTTTGAGGATCTTCTCCTCGTAGAAGATTGCATCGCCCTTCTCCTGCTTGATCCGGACTTTCTGGGTCAGGTGCTCGATGAGCTCATTTACCATCCGTTCGGATGCTTCGTCCTTCTTGATATGGGGGTTGCAGACTTCGGCACCGCCGGGGATGTCCGTCTCCTCGATCAGTTTGCCGTCGAGTTCGATCTTGATCCCATTGATAGCATTCAAGGCACTCCAGCCATCTGCATCGAACGGTATGCGGCGGTCCTTGTATACCTGCTCGCCTGTGCTCGTGTAATGGAACAGGTAATAGGGCATGAACCTGAGTTTCGCCGTACCCTGCACACCGGCAGCGCGGATAGCGGCCTGTTCTGTCAGTTTTATCGGGAAATGAGGGATAGAGATGCCGGAAGGTTCCGATGGCGCCGCAGCCGGTCCGGCAGTGGGTGAGACCTGCGGCCGTTTGCCTTTTGACGGCGTAAGGTCGAGCGCGAGTTCGCGGTTCAGGATATCTGCAAGGACCGCTTCACCGGTATACCGGACAAACTCGTCAACCCCCCACTGGATGCAGTTC
>Ga0209099_1004145_pt1 | contig 11230 bp, 16 predicted proteins | sample AD_JPNHW2_MetaG_FD_184430 | JGI IMG/M metagenome (GOLD analysis project Ga0209099, IMG submission 184430) | Active sludge microbial communities of municipal wastewater-treating anaerobic digesters from Japan - AD_JPNHW2_MetaG (SPAdes) (version 2) | ecosystem: Engineered > Bioreactor > Anaerobic...
AAATCAAGACTTTTCAATTTTACGAAATTAAATATATGCAATTATTTTTTATTGGACTTTTTTGAGGTTTTCTTTGGTTTTTCTTCTGGTACATCCATGACCTTAATGTTATTCAATTTTTTTGACATTTCCAGAAACTGTTCATTGGTAACGTATTTCCAATCTTGTGTTTTTTCATTAAATATCCACATGTTTATACATTCCTTGGGTTGTTTTTAAAATTGTTAATCAAAATAATAATGAAAATATGCAATTTTACGAAATCCAACCGTAAACTTTATATACTAAGAGAAATACAATTATAATTGTCCCCCCAAAACATCAGAAGGAACGGCACAAGGAACATCATCAAACCTTGTGTCATTCTTTTGATAAGGGACCGATTTTTCTATCCAGTTGGTCGTTTTCTGTTATTTTTTTAAGATCATTTACTTCCACTAGTGTTAACTATCACCAAAATACTTATATATGATTAGTTATAACTACTTTGTTAGAGGTATAATAAAATGTCTGATGAAGTACAACACATAGATTTGGTATTGCCAAAGAACGCCAGAAACGTTAGTGTTACCTTTCAAATACCGAACAACGATTCCGGAAACATTACCATGAACTATGGATTTCATAAGCACGGTGATTTAACACTAGTGAATACAAAACCAAGTGTATTGGATGAGACAATTACAAGTAAAGTACCAAGCAGGTCACTAAGTAAGACAAAGCGAGCGATAACTTTCAGTGAAATATATCCACGAAAAAACATTGTCGAATTAGCTGAGTGTTCTGGCCTAAGTCGGTCATTTATTGGAGCAGTTCGAAATGTTTTGAAGCACGGCATACCCGAATTGCAAAAAAATGCTGCGTAACGAAGAAACCAATGCCACCTACCTATATAGATTTATGATAGGTTTGCCAGTGGAAGAACAAAGAAAGTGCATACAGGAATTTGGCGTACATGCTGTTATAGATTATAACCGTTTTCTTAACGAAGAAAGAAGAAAATATGGTACAATATACAAAAAGCGATATGGTTATGGTAATAATAATACTACAGTTAATGTTTTCAAGTAAAATAATGTAAAGTTTTATTTTTTCTTTTTTAAGTACTTTTTTATTAATTTTTCTTTATGACCAACCAAAAACTATATATTCTCAGAGGTACTATATGTACATAGTAAAAAAGAGAGGTGAATTATGTACGCACATCAGCAATATGAACCTTTGCCAGAAAATGCCAGGATAGAATTATGTGATTGTGGAAGCCTAATTTATATGTATCCAACAGTGGCTGGTAGTGTAATGCCAGTTACTATACTAGAAGGATGGAGGTTTCATAGATTTGGAAACCATAATAATAGTGTACCCATCCACGATTGTGACGGCGATAAACGGGCGTCCCAAATTAGTAATTCAATTACAATCGACCTCGAAACAGTACCGGAAGATGTAGGCAAAAAGGTTGTAGGAAACCTTCAACAACAAGCAGTTATAGTTGCCCTTACAGAGTTTTCTAAACCGAGAATTAGATCGTCTTTCAAAAAAGGTATGTTAGCACAAGCAACAGATTTCCTAGAAGGCAAGTCAAAGTACCGTAATCCATATAGCCAAAAACAAGCATTAGCTATATTATTACGAAATAAAAAAAATGAGGTGATGTGAAGTGTTATACAAAGTATATAAAGACGGTAAAGAAATAGATGGTTTGCTAATAGATAGTGAACCAGATGACGTATTAGTAAAGATGATGAAACTATTGAATATCAGTGAACTTCCGCTGGTCAATAAAACAAAGTCCGGGGGACTAATATACTTAAATCTAGTATTTAACGAGACTGAAAGCGGAAGACATTTAACCGCAATACAAGTATATGAAATAGAAGAAGCTGGTATTCTGCTTGAAGGAAAAGTGAGGTGAAAAATATGATGAATGTTATAAGTAACAACATATTTAGAATACATAAAATTCATGTGGTGGACATAGGAAAGAATAATATACTAGAAACAACCAAAGGTCAAGGTGGTCGTGGAGGAATAATATGTCTGATCCAATAAAAGAAGCTAAAGATCTCATACAAAAATGTTTTAGTGAATATAAAGAAGAGATTCCTCAATGGGAAATTTGTAGAGGATTTTCTTTACTTCCAATTATTGTTGCAAAGTATGAAAAACTAGAATCAGTAAATGAATTTAAGATAGGAGATGCTCACTTACTAGATGCATTAATTACTGTTGTTGAACATGCTGATCACGCACACGAATATAGTCCACATATATCTGCATTGATACGAGCGTGTCACGTAGCAGCAAAAACAAAAAATTAGGTTCTAGGAATTCTACGGTATTTCATTCCAATTTTTTCAGCATACTTCGATAAAACTTTATCTGCTTTTTCAGCATACTGCTTATCAGAAAATATTCCCTTTTCTTTATCATGTATAATAATATTTTTCATTAACTGATTCCACTGTACACCAAAATCTTTTGCTTCAGATTCTCTATCTTGTCTGCTTTTTGATTTGAATCTCCATTTATCAGGAAAATTTGTAACAAAAGTATTATTAGGAAATTCATATTTATATATATAGTCTTTAGTAACACAAACTTGAATGCCACCATACATCGCTGCGTATTCTATGTCGCCACCAGAAGGCATTAACGTACGCCAAGATGGATCGCCGCTTGGATGAGTATGAGCCATATTATATTTTCCAAAATTTGCTGGATCTTTTATTGATTTTTCGATATCAGAAGAATATGCGCCTACGGAAAATTCCTCGCCTGTTTTAGTTTCAATGATTTTGTTATCCTGCCAAACAATTCCGTGCTCTAAAGTAGAAGATTTTTTATCTAAATTTTGTAAATTTGCAATAATGCTTTTTGTAGTAGAATCAAATTGATCGTTGATTTTTGTCTTGCTTTCCTGTCCTTCCAACCCACACGCATTAGTGTCGTCTACAGTACCTTTAGGGCATTTATAATTAAGTTTTATGAAGTTAGTGACATCTTCCAAATATTCAGAATTTTGTTTAGTTTTTATTGGTCTACCAATATAAGTAACACCATATGTCGTTCCAGGAACATTGGGTACATAACCATAAATATTTTCTTTTGAGTTGCCCCATCCCGATTCGTCAGATTCCTGACTTTTTGGACCAATCCTTAATATTTTTATCGATTCTTTATTATTTTCTATGAATTTATTATCTTTTTTCATACAATCGCCTTTATGGTAGTTATTTTGACTCGTTTTGTAGACCTATTTACATATGAACCATTGTTTGGTGGTATAATGTCGGTATGACGCGTCTCTACAACTTCAAACTTTGTTCCTCGGTTCACTAAAATTTCAAATTCGTTTGGTAACCCACTTTCTTCTGCGATAAACAAGGCTTTAGTGCCAGTAGGCAACTGTAATTCTAGTAATCTGCCATTATATCCTACTGCGAAGTTATTTGCCATGAAAGGTAGTGCAGAAGTTGAACTGAAGCATGGAAACTCAATTTGTGATCCAGGAGTATCAAGAGCATCCCGAAGTTCTGGATTTTTAACAATTATGTCGTCTTTTAGTCCACGGTATGTTACTAATGGTTCTTGTAGGTTGGCCTCTGAAAACAATTTATCCAGCGCATCAACATCTTCTTTTACATGCCGTAATATCGAACTATCTTGATCAACTTCTTTTTCAAGTGTTCCATTTAAATATTGGTTTACGTCAATATAACTATTTACTGAATATTGTTTTAATATTCTTCGGTCTTCGGGTTTAAACTTTTTGAGTGGTTCCGCTGCTTTATCTAATGATGCCTGGATCCGTTTGTTAGCTTCGATGTCTTGAGGAGAAGAGAAATCGTGGTCAGATTTAAAGCCGATAAAGGTTTCTGATGGTTTACTTGTTTGTCCTTCTAATCCACATGCATTAGTGTCATCCACGGTTCCTTTAGGGCATTTATAATTAAGCTTTATGAAGTTAGTGACATCTTCTAAATATGAACTGTCTTGCTTTTGTTTATCATTTATAGCTCTTACTGTTAATATTCGCATACCACCACGTTTTTCACTATGTATGGTCTGGAACTTCGTACCGGCATCCAAAATTACTTCACTCCCAGCATCAGCACCCGCATAAAAACTGTTTTTTCCAACAGCGAATCCTTTTGTCTCTGGTTCAGTAAATATTTGTAATATTGTTTTTTCTTCTGGTGTTATGTGTGTTAATTTACCACTTGCTGCTTCTTCTGCGATGAAACTACCAGTTGAACAAGAAGCAAAAGGTTTATGTATCCATGTTGCTCCTACTTTGAAAATGTCTTTTGGCATCTTAAAATTAATGCCTCTATATAAAATAGTGCTAACTCCTAGAGGTTTACTAGTAGCTTCTTTTATTAGTGATACTTCTTCCCGTGTTATGTCATCTTGTAATGCAGAATTTATGACACCATAATCCTGGGTAGTATATGATTTTATAGCAGATTGTACTTCCGGCTTTAGATTATCCCATAATTTTTCGCCGTTTTCCTTAAGCTTTTTATCATTTTCTGGTTTTATTTCGTTGAAGTGTTCTTCGGTTTTTCTGTAAAATCTTCTTTGTACTGTTTCTGCATTAAGACGACGCATGACACGATCGGGTTCACTTTTATCCTTAGAAATTTTATTGAAGTTTTCAAAGAAGGAATTATAATCAGCTGGAGCAATTTCTGGATTTCGATTGATTTTAGAATTAGTATTACCGCCACACGAACCCGGACCAGTGCCGTTTTTCTCAGAATCAGGACAATTATAATTAAGCTTTATTGTTTCAACAGCATCGGAGAGATGAGAAGAACTTTGTTTTTGATTAGCATTTACTAATTCAAAAATAAATTCATGTACAGGTTTATTAGAATCCAAACCAGAATTGTCTATATTTTTGTTTACGCCAAGGAACTTATAACTCTGATTTCTATTAATGAGTAGTTCATCTTCACTACCAGATACGGATTCAGTATGCAAAGCTTCTGAGTTTTTTGGTATTAGTATAGTAATAATACTACCACCATATCTGTCTCTACCAAACTGCAAGGCTTGTTCTTTATTAAGCGTTGTAGAAACAAACTTCGGATCGGTTATTATTTTTCCTGGTTCTATATCATAGATATGTTTTTGGTTCAGTCCTAGCAAATTTTCGATTTCGATATCTGACACACCACGATATGTAGTGATACTAGAACTAGTAAGGAAATTTTGTTCTTTTTGTAAATTAAATATACTGTCCAATCCAATTATAATCTTTTCTGTTTCTTTTGGTATATTACCAGAAATTCTGTTACCAAGATATTTATTTACTTCTAGATGTCCAATATTAGTATAACTTTTCAAAGAATTAACCAAATATTCGTTGTTTTGTACCAATTGATTCAAAAATTCACTAGATTCTCCTCTGATTTTATCTGACTTGACGTTATCTATGTCTTTAAATTTGTTAGGTATGGGTATATTTACTATAGGCTTTTCGATATCACATTTATTAGAATCATCGACAGTTCCTTTTGGGCATTTGTAGTTTTGTTTTATGGTTTCAAAAGCAGAATCTAATATTGCTTTATCATTATTCTTAATTATGTCTTGTAGTGATATGTCATACTTATTTTTAGGGGGTACTTTATTATCTATTAGGTACTGCATTTAAATCACTCCTAATTTTACTTTTTTTACAAAGTCTATCATGGATTTTGGAAACATATTTTCGCGGTTGTTTTCTACGGCACAATATGCTTCTGCGAATAATTCCTCACTAGAAGAATCGCCGTGGGTAGTAGACTTAAAACCATTCTTCCACTCAGTTGCTGCAATAGTTTTCCATTCCGGATCAGATTTTATATTTTCAGAATTTATATCAATTTCACTGTTTTTCATTTTATTATATCTATATTTTTGTAATAAAAGGTGGCCTATTTCATGATCTTGAACCATTTTTATAAGTTCTTCTTTTGACGCAGCGTCTGAACTAAGTACAGGAAGTTTACCATATTTAGTTAGATGGGATTCTTTTTTGTCCATAGCCTCATTATAATAAGAATCACTAAATATTTCACTATCTATAAATAATCCATCTATTTTAAATGTTAAGTTGTTTGGTGTGTCACCAGATATATTCGCCATTGTCATTCCTTGTGCTCCTATTAATCCGATAGTGGGCGATATATCAAGCACGTCAATATTTAATTTACTTTCCGATAATTTATTTGATATATAAGTAACCAAAGAATTTGGTATTTCTTCTTGAACATGTATTCTGGAATACGGCATACCAGAAACTTTAATAATGTTAAATTCTTGATCATTATTATTTTTATTATTATCTGGTTTATTGCCTCCACACGAACCCGGACCAGTGCCGTTTTTCTCAGAATCTGGACAGTTATAATTGAGTTTGATGGTTTCAAATACGTCTTCTAAATATGCACTATCTTCCTTTATTTCGTCGTAATCTTCTTCATTGAGGGTGGTTAGGACGCACCTGCAATTCGGGTGAACGGGAGGACCATTAACAGAAATTTCTTCGGAACCATTTTTGTGTTCTACCACAGCTGTAAATTCTTCCTCAATTGGAATTATAGTACCATGCAATTGATCACCACATACAGGGCATGTCCTTTCATCAAGGGCAGCGTTCCACTGTTTCATTTTATGACCAGCGTCACGAGATCTAGCCAAAATACCTTCATTCTGGGCAGTAACATATTCGGTCCTATAAATAGAATCAAGGCGGGCTTTAGTATTAGCATAATCTTCTTCAAAAGATTTTTTAAATTCAGTTGGACCTTTGCCCCAATTATCTTTGAGTTGGACTTTAAGACGTTCGCAGTCAGTTTTCGAAAGTGTCTTCACAAGTTCTAAGCCATGCTCCTCAAAATACTTCTTTGCATAGTCCACCACCACTTTAGGTTCCGGAGCATTACTTTGAACACTTTGTCTAGCATCATAAGGAAGAGTAACTTGGCCAGAAACACCCTTAATGAAGGCAGGCAATATAAAGGGCGTAAACATTGACAGCCATAATTTCCAGTTTTTCTGGATGGACTTTTCCTTATAGGTGCCTTCGAGTTCCTCGTAGACTTCTAAAAGTTCATCAGGAAGATCATCAACATCGATGTCGATTTCGTCATAGATTTCTTCCAGCTGTTCTTCTAAGGTCTTCTTGGGAATAATAGTGGCTGGCTTTATCTTAGGAATTGTTTTTATAGTGTTCGGCACTATTTTAATCGGCTTTTTGGTAGTTTCTGGCATTGTGGTCTATTCTCCCGCTATCGTTTTCAAAGTTTTCAGATATGCTTTCTTGCCCATCAGTGTCAATCCGCCAGTTTTCTTAATCATATCCGGATTTTTATCATAAAATTCTAACATGGCTTGCTTGCCGTAACCTTTTCCAGTAAAATCAGTGGATGCTACTAAAAGAACCTGCTTCAACAGTGCCTTCTTCACACCTATAATTAAGCTTAATGTTGATTGATTCTGGGTCTAATTGATAAAGGGCGTCTTTCTTACCAAGGAACTTATACATGTTTACTCCTCAAGAACTTTATCAAAGTACTTGGTCTTCCTAAGTATTTTCATGACGTCATTTTCGAGGCTTCCCAGGATGTCTTCGGCTTCCGCGTCTAGTTTGTTTTGGGTTACAATTTCGTTGTCGATGGTCTTATTTTGTTTTATAGAACCAGATTGAAATTCCATGCCACTTGCTTCTTCAGGTCGTTGCAAGGCAGCATCCAACATACCCATGTCTATGCCAGAAACGTCCGGTTCTTGACCACTCGTTTCTTCAGGTTCTTCGCTGGTGTTTCCGTCACCTAACAACGCTTCTAGGTCAATACCACCCATTTCAGGACCTCCCATTCCCGGCATTCCGCCTTGCTGTTGTTGACCAGCCATTGGATTTCGCCACAATGTAAGCTCCTTTTCTAGAATTTCGCGGGTTGTTAGGCCTTCCATCCAGGGGGCTGGATCAAGGGCAGGCAATCCAAGACTCTCTCTTGCTTCATCCAATGTTATAATGTGGTTGGTAAATCTTTGTAGTGCAATATTTTGTTTTACTTGTTCGTCTTGCGGTATCAGGTCGTCCCAATCAAAGGTTACAGTCCAGCCAGTATAGCCATTATATTCTAAGAATTTATTCCAGACTTGTTCTTGGAATGCCCTAGAACACATATTTTGCCAGCCTTGTACCATCATCTTGAGGAGTTGAAGAAGTGGTTGGGAAGTCGCGGAAATTGCAGCCGTTTGAATCTCCAGCATATCCCTTGGGAATATATGACTGATGGCTTCTTTTATCAGATAATTATCGATTTCGGTGGGGTTGAAGGCTACATGGCCCTGGTCCCAGCTAAGTTCAATGCCGCGCGGTACGGCAACAGCCAAATCAGCTGATTGATTTTCCACAAGTTGCCTGGCGTAATCCCAGAGATCTGTTAACATTATGTCGGCACTATTTGATCCGGCGCCTGGAATTGCACTAGTGACAGCAAGCGGAACACCGCTAGCATTTTTGAGGGCATCTAAATATTCAGGAGGTACGCCAACTGTCGCAATTTGTTTTGGAGACCCAATCCTGGAAACGGTCTGCATAACACGCTTCCTTACAAATTCCAACTGGGATATGGTACTTACGATGCCTTGAAGATATGGTTCACCATCCACAAACGGTGACGACTTATCCTTAATGTGAATAACTTGTTCCGTTGGAATGTTAATTGGAATACCAGTGGTTCCATAGTTGTTTTGAAGTTGCCAGTATTCATAAGATTTTAACTTTTTGTTATAAATAATACCCTTTAGTATATGTCCCACCATATATTTATCGCGGTCGCCTTCTGCTTCAGGCGGTGCCTGCTTAAATGATGCCGCTGGCAACCTATTAACCACATCAGGGACAATATAGCCGTCTTCGTCTTCTTTCCATGTAACTTCTCCGACAAACGATCCATATGTCATGATGTCGTAAAGGGCCTGCACGCACAAAATAGTGGTATTGACGTCGTGATCCAGTTTCTTGAGTTTTGACAAAATTTCATTAGTGACTTCTGGATCTTCTTCCACGTCATCAGGAGGATTTAATTGAAAATCAAATCTAGGGAACGCAATCAATTGTAATTGCCATAGGGAGCGAGCTACCGGCGGTGCCCTGGCCGTCTGTTCCAAAAGCTTAACATCTATACGGTTGCCAGAATAAAATGAATATATATTAGGGAATGGTGCGCCAACCGCCGCAGTTGTTATACCACTTCCACCGCCGCCAACCGACGTAACTTGTACACCTGGCCTTTTCTTTAGAAGAGCCCGTGGTTTTTTCTTAGGCATTGTGGGCACCATATACTTGATTTCAGTCATATAAAATGAACCTCAAAACAACTTATTCAATAAAAAGAAGCGAATACAGTTTTACGACCCACTTTTTATTATAGGAACACCAAAAACTATAAATACAAAAAAAACACCATATACATAATTAACGACAATAGGAGACAAAAATGATAATAATTGATTGGTTTAAAAGAAAAAACACAAAAAACGCATATATAGAATTTGAAAAAGTAGTACGGTGTGGAGAACCATGTTATAAAGTAACAAACTTCAAAAACTTCCCAAAAGATGATGATTGTACAAAAGAATATTTGCAATCGAATACACATATATTTGAAAGATATTATAAATTAGCGAACTTCGACAAAGTTCCAGTACTAACAATATACGTGCATATAGAAGACTTCACATTTTGTAAAGAAATGGAAAAAGGCACTGTAATAACCAAACAAGAATACGAAATATTAGAAAAGTGGATACCAATTGCCCTAACAAAATTTGAAAAAGTATCACAAATCAAAAAAAATCACCACGGAAAATTCACTATGTATTTTAAACCATACCAATGTATGGTATCGGAATTCGAGGAGTGGTTCTAAATGGAATCTATATTCTTTAGACCAATGCACATAAATCTATTAACAATTGGTCCAGAAAATAAAAAACCGTTCATACAATTCGGAAAAATAATGTACCGCGGAAACACGTATTATGAAGTAATTAATTTCTATGGGTTCCCGGAAATAGATAAAATAGATTTTATTAACAACTACAGAAAACAATATCCACATATATATTCAACGAGATTGCTTGCTTCTGACCCACAAAAACAAATACCAGTATTGCGATTAGTTTTAAGTAGTGATAACGAATTTATTATAAAGGAAGGAACTATATATAACGATCGTCAATACCATGAAATAGACACAAATATTCCCATTGCGCTCAAAACATTAGAAAACGTAATAATTGAAACACTGCCATTATTAAAAAATAGACACTATGAAACTTTTGTTAAACATTATGAACCATCCACTTAATTATCCCAAAACTCAATATGTATTTTTAAAACAATATTTTTTTGTCCAGAACTGTGAGATCTAGAAACTATTAGCCGGGCGTCATTTTTCAGTAATACTTTTATTATATGGTCAAAACAAATATTTAAAATTTCGATGTTATTATCACTAATGCTTATGCAATTTTTATCCAGTTCTGTATAATCTATGTCTAAGTCTATTGTTTTAAATGTATAAAAATTTAATTTATATTTTATGTTATATAAAAATTCCTTATTCACGTCTGTTAGTATATCCATGCAACACGAATTTACCTTACCCATCTTAACTTCGTTATAAATATTGGAAATTGTATTTAGCGATCGTTCAAAACATTCTTTGGAATGCAATACGTCTGTTTGAAAATATGACATCAAAAACCCCACTCACACATAAGGTCAAACCATGTACACATTATCACGGCACCAATAAATACTAATGGTAAGATTAATAACAAACCAAGCAGGGCACTTATTTCACTTAAGACATAGGCTTCTATAAATGCCATCAGAATTATAAATACCGTTACTGCTAATATTGCTAGTACCGTTTTGGACTTCCTTGCAACTAATTTCACGTTGCTTATAAAAATATCGGATATTTTTCTCATGGATGTTCCTCGACAATTTCTATTATTTCATTAGCAGCGCCATCAAAATTAATTTCATCTGGTTGCCAATTATTAACAAGGTCAATCAGAAAATCCTTTACCATGTCGTGACATGTGGGTTCTTGTATTTCCCAATGGCCTGTATACACTTTTCTATTATTTGCAATACCAAATAAATCTGTTTTAATCGATTCCATGTAGTGGATGGCGGTTGTGTAATCTGATG
>Ga0209099_1004149_pt1 | contig 11213 bp, 1 predicted proteins | sample AD_JPNHW2_MetaG_FD_184430 | JGI IMG/M metagenome (GOLD analysis project Ga0209099, IMG submission 184430) | Active sludge microbial communities of municipal wastewater-treating anaerobic digesters from Japan - AD_JPNHW2_MetaG (SPAdes) (version 2) | ecosystem: Engineered > Bioreactor > Anaerobic >...
CCTACCGAAACAAATGAAGGCAAGAGTGCAGTGGTTTATGGTCATTTTGGAAGTGCCCCATATTTTACTATTATTGATATAGAGAAAGATTCCGTAGAGATTATTGATAATGCCAATCAACATCACGAGCACGGGATGTGCCAGCCTATGAATGCTTTAATAGGTAAGAAGATCGATGCTGTGGTTACCGGTGGTATGGGCGCCCGGGCGGTTCAGGGGCTTAATCAGGGTGGGATTAAGGCTTATCGGGCTATCCCGGGAACTGTTGCTGATATTGTCAGTCAGTTTACTAATGGTGGGCTTGAGGAAATAACCGTAAACAACGCCTGTAGCCAGCACGGCTGTCATTGAAGAGATGGTGAAAGTAATTACATTCTAAAGATGTCGGGACAAATAGAGCCGGATAATTCTATCTCTTAACCTTTTAAAGAGTTATGTAATTCCTGGTAAGAAAATACCGGACAAAACGGACAAATTACGCGAGGAAATGACCTCTCTGAAGTCAGAATATTCTTGATATATTGAGGTATTGCGCATATAATTACCCTTGTAAATTTAGAGAGGTTTCCCCTCGGCTCATACGAGAGGGACCCCATAAATATCGTTCTCCTGGCAGTATTGGAGAGTTTAAGGCCTATGATCGCAGTAGCGGTTATAGGCCTTTTTATGTTGCGATGTTCGTAGGAATTAGGGCATCGCGTTTATTGGCTGCATTACAATTTTATCCGCACTACAAGCTGTTTAAAAAGCCTCTCTGAATAGGCGTACTTAATCGCCAAAATAAGACAAAACCTCTCTTATATAATGCTCGTTATATAATGAAAAAATTGCTGATATTTTCAGATATTTATATCTCAGAAAATAGCTGTTATTAGAGAGGTATACCCTTTGTGTAATATTACTGGGCGTCCTTTCTGGGCGAAAATTTCCGGAATACCTCATTGGCCTTATATGGTGTGCCTTGTCTGGGTACCTTTAAAGGGTTCACCTGTTTATAGATAGGCCTTCCCCTTGTGGAATATTACTGCTCGTCCTCACGCGGTTCACCACTCAAATTTACCAATAGCTGTGGCTAAAAAGGGCTTCACCATATACAATATTTCTTTCCGTTATTACGAGAGTAACATCGGGATTCTATTAAAGAAAGCGCTTTCTTAAGTTCGCTGAAAAGGTCTTGAATACTCTTACCTATATGTTAATCTCTTACTAGATTATATAAATATAGATACATTAGGAATCCGGTAGTCCTAAAACTATGGAGGTAGTTATAGGATTGCCACGGTAATATTAGAAGCCGGATTGACAGAGGATGGTCAGTTTGGCTTTTTATTTTTTATGGGCTTGTTAAAATGTTAATAATGTATAAAAAAACCGCCAAAGTAATTTCTATAATTTTATCAAGTATTCTTATTTTCCAGCAGTCTGGTTTTGCCCAAATTGTTGGTCAAATAGATTTATCTAATTATATAAACCAGTTTCGTCAAACTTGCGTTGTAGATAAATTCCGGCCTCTTCACTTAAGATATCTTTCCTACAATAATCTCAATAACAGTTTTAAACTGCTTCTTGATAAGGGTGATTTGAAGGATATCAAAACTCCTTTGATTCAAGAGACAACCCAAAAGCTTTTAGATTATTTCTTTGTAGGTATTAGTCTTCCTAATTCTTCCTTTTGGGTTAATTTAAGGCCTGATGCTCCGGACAATATCATTGATCCTTACCTTGCTCAAACCGATGTAGGGAGGATTCTTTTAGAAGCTGACCTTCAGCTTAAAAAAGACACTGCCAAATTTACTTCTCCAGAGAATCCAAAAGGTAAAGAATATTGGGATAAGCTTTATAAGAAAGCAAGCAAGCTATTTGGTTCTGATAATATTACTATTCCTACTATAACCCGACCTTGGATTGTTCCGGATGAAATTATAGTTTGTGAAGCAAGTGATAACGCCTATATCTACAAAGCTACTCTAAAAGTAAAATTAGAGCAGGATCATCTGAAGGAGTCAGCGGTTTATAATTTTGATGATCCGCGTTTAAAAGAGCTTAACGAGTATTCTTCCCAACTAATCCGTGAACTAATTATCCCAGTGCTTACCAAAGAAATAAATACTTCCAAGAGATATGCTTCCCTAAGACAAGTCTACTATTCTTTAATTCTTGCTCGGTGGTTTAAACAAAAGTTCAATAATAGAAATGGTTTTTATAGTAGCCTCATTGATAAGAGGAATTTAAATGGGCTGGTCTCCAAAAATAACTGGTCAAAAGCCACTTATTTCGAAGCATACCAGAAATCGTTCCAAAACGGCGAATATACCGTTAAAGAGTCAATTAATACTTCTCTTGGCCAAGCTATTCGGAGTTACGTCAGTGGAGGTATTGACTTTGGTGCCAGCCAGGAAGGTGGTGGTTTAATAGCTGAGTCAATGCAACATGCTCTAGTTCAGGTAACTACATCTAGAGATATTTTTGAAGGTAATCCAAATAATCTACCGGTTGATGTAATTAAAGGCGGGACTCCAGAAAATGTGAGTATAGATAGAGGAGAGATAAGGATGGGGGAAAGTAAGGAAGGGTTTTCGTCTGTTCCCACTCCCGCAGTTTCTATGGGACAAAAATACGTCGTAGATTTTAATGACGAAAATGCAAGAAATGAAGCTATAGTTGGGTCGAAAGCAGCGAATTTAAAAGAAGCAGCAAATATAACAGGCATAAAGATTCCAAGAGGATTTTGTGTTACAACAGACTTGTTTGATGCTTATCTAGCATCTATTAATATTCAAGATTTGTTTTCCGAATTGGAGTTATTGTTAGAGAATTGGGAAAAATCATCACGACAACCTGAAAACAGGAGAAAGATTGAAGATGATATTGTGATAATTTCCGAGAAGATTAAGGATAGGATCTTAACAGGAACATTAACTAAAGCGCAGAGTGACGCTATTAGTGATTTTTATGAACAATTAAGTAATAATAAGAAAATATTGGTAGCTGTTCGTTCTTCCGCGATGGCTGAGGATATGCCAGAGGCTTCGTTTGCTGGGCAGTATGAAACTCATCTTAATCAGATGGGGCTAGATCAGGTTATTGAAGCAATAAAAAAAGTTTGGGCTTCGACTTATAATTTTAATGCAATTATGTATCGTAATAAAAACAAAATTTTGCCTGAAAAAGTGAAGATGGCTGTATTAATTCAGGAGATGATTAATGCCGATTCAGCCGGAACAGCATTCTCCGTTGATGTGGAAACTGGGGCTCCGATGTTAACCTTAAGCAATACCTATGGGTTGGGAGAATCAGATGTTGCGGGAATAGTGTCTTCAGATATTTGGGTTATTGATCCTGATACTAATGCTGTTTTGAAGCGTAGAAAAGGAGAAAAAAAGATTAAGATTATAAGTGCTGGGGAAAACGGAGAAAGCCGAAGCGTAGAAACTGCGCGAGAGGAACAGAACAGATTTGTAATAAATTCAAAAGTGGCCCGTGAGATAGCTAGGCAGCTTAAGGTTATTCACGATCATTTTACAGAGAAAATAAAGAGTATTAAATATATTGATGCAGAATATGTAATATCGACCAGTGGCGATATTATTTTTACACAAGTGAGACCAGAGACAGTCTGGGGAGCTGAAAAGTTATCATTAGTCGCAATTGATCAAAGAAAGGCTGTTGGTTTTGACATTCTTTTAGAGGGCGGGATAACAGGTTCTCCCGGAGTAGTTACAGGAAAAATCAGAGTAGTGAGATCTCCAGAAGAAGCTAAGGAGAAAATAAAACCTGGAGATATTATGGTTGCCCCTAGCACAACAAGTTTATGGGAGCGTTCCATGGAGTTGGCATCGGCTATGGTGACGGAAATCGGCGGTCCAGGGAATCATACGGCAGTTGTTGCCAGAGAACAAGGAAAACCAGCGATGGTCGGTAATCCAGAAGCGATAGAGATATTGAGTCAATATGAGAATCAAGAAGTTACCATAGATGCAACGCTTAAAAAAATTTACTTAGGGAGAATTCCAGAGGATTGCTATTTTTGTCCTGAGCAAATATCTGTGCAATATAAAGGAGTAGATCAAGTATCAGAAGAAAATGCGTGGCAGGGGGCAGCTCGTGCTGAACAAACGATAGAGGACAATGATGGATCCCGATGGATCGGGAAGCCTAATGAACAAACCAGTTTATTCTTAGAAGATATCCATGATAAAAGTCATGATTGGATTGCTGACCAAATAGGTTTAAGCCGTGTTGAAGATAGATATGAGAACGGCATTTATCAAGTTCGGTTTTCCGATATTCACAAATGGCGTGAAGAATTAAGAAGGAGAAATATTGAAGAACTCGAGTCTATCTATCAACTTTGGGTCGATGTTATTGAACAATATTTAGAAGCATCCCAAAATCTTAGTTATTCAAGACAATCCATGGAACATTGGATAGATTCATTTATTAAGTTAAATGGTGTTATGAATATAGCCTTTCCATTCAGTGAAGTCGTATATGGCTTACGAGAAGCTGCTCTCGCGGAAAGGGGGATAAAAGAACCATATTTTACATTTGCACATTCATCTCTAAGCGGATTATTTGGTAAAACTCTAGCAAATGAATCACGTCAAACAAGAGGTAGAATTGTAGAAGAGTTAAGAAAGATAGGGGTAGGAGGTAGGGAATTATTAGGAGGTATTGCTAATAATGACCCCCTCGCTATTCAACGATTCGAGTCGGAATATCCAGCTCTTTATAATGAACTTAAAGACTATGCGGGAAACTACAGAATTACTACTGAATTTGCACTAAGTTTAACATCTGAATGGCCATTACAAATGGCTGCGCGGTATATAATTGATGATTACGATCATCAAGCAACTTTTATTGAATCAAGGCCTCTGCCTGAAGAATTTTATCCCGACGATACTTTATTTACAAGAATATCTCGCATGGCTGCATTAGTTGAAAAACTCAAGCAAGATTCTCACCATATTAAATTTCGTGGGCAATGGAAATTTATGGAATTTATAAGACCTTTTGGGGATGTATTAGTTAAGAAAGGAATCGCAAAAGATTATCAAGAGATTTTTAGCCATGATGCCGAATGGTTATTGGATCAATTCTCGGAGGCCGAAGAATTGTCAAAACTAATCAAGCCGGAAGGGTTTCGTATGAGCGAATACCAAACTTATAGACTTGATAGAACTAGTTCCGAAATGGATTTAAAAACCATTGAGGGATCTTTAGAAGAAGTAAATGAAGAATTGCGCGGGCAAGGGTTCGTGAATGCTGCTCGTAATTTGAAGGAAAGTTTTGAACAAGTATGGGGTACTATTGTGCAACGGTATCCCGATCAAAAGAGTCTGTTAAATAAAATAAGGATAAGGGTTATTGACGGGGGAAATCATAAGTCTGAGATAGTCCATAATTTATTGGTATTGAATTACGAAGAACTACAGAATAGTTATCATGTTACTCAGGAGATATTAAGATGTATGGATTGGGTTGCGCTTAATCCGGAGACCATTCAGGATAAAGCTATTGAGACCATTTTATTAGATATAGAGGAAGCATATGCTTTCCTTACCCTTTCTATTGAGGAAAAAATCAATTATTTAGAGTTTTTGTTAATGAGTCACCGCTTTGCAGAGAAGGAAAGCTTCTATAGATTAATTGTTCAATCTATTAACTCAGAACAGGAAAAAGCTCAAATTATCAAGCGATTGTCAGGAAATGAGGATATTAATAAAGATGACCTGAGAAAAATAAGTGGTATTCTTGAGCAGAAAATGACTAATGAAACATTGTTTGGTCTCGCATTTGCTAACCTGCAAGAATCAAACTTGTCAAGTGAGTCGAAAAAGAGAATAAGACAGTTATCAGATATTTTTTCTGATAATTTAAGTTTTTTAATGAAGCTATGGGAAAATAAGTATCCGAATAGAGGAAAACATGAGTTTTATCAATCGCTTTTTGAAGAATCTCGTGTAAGCGGTATTTCATTTCTGCTCAGTGTTATAGGGGGGATTAATGTCAACTGTGATGATCAGGATGTTGATAAACTTTTACTTAGAAGGCGCTGGCAGGTAGATTTTGATTCTACTCCAGTTGATTATGTTTTTATCGGAGGAGGAGGCGCTAATTCAGGCACTATAGGTAGGAGTGTTAAGTGGATTAATGATCATGAAAGACAGGGCTCGACGGTTGGCAACGTGCATAGTAGCATTAATATAGTATCAACTTGGGATAGGGGTGGTTCTTCTCAAAAAGATGCAGATGCTGTTAGGAAAAAATATAATACTCATGTAATATCCCCTGGGGATATTATGACAGTTCTGGCTTTCCAATCAATAACAAATGACAGCTGGTTTATAAAAGAAGATACCGATAGCTTATGGCAATCGTCTTTTAAACCGGAAAATCTTGATGCTGTTATGGACCTTATCTATACTTATCATAACCGCCTTATCATTCCTGAAGGGCAAACATTCCAAAGTATTATCGAAAAGCGTATTCATGAAGTTTATGATAATGATAGTCTGAATAAACCGAGTAATTGGCATGAATTTGTCATTAGCTTACGAGCGGCAGCTAGGGTTATTGATCAGGAGGTAATCAACAAAGGTTTATTGCAGGAAATTAAGCATGCGCGCACTAGTGTACAGAATTTATTACTCATGGCTTTGGTGATAGCTTTTAACAAAAATTCCATTCGGGCTTCTCAAGAAATACATTATATCCTAGGTTTAAGAGATATCTTTGCTATTCCTGCGAGCTTTGAAGATGCTGTCTCAGGAATGCGATTGCAAACGTTGGATGGCCAGAGAATGCAAGATGAGATTGTTGGGCATTTAAATTACGCTAATGAGAGAGATTCGTATTTCAAGGGAAGCGGCCTATCGCAATATCGTGGGAAGCCATTGTTAATAAACTTAAAGAAAAGCGAGGATGCGATAAGTCAAGATGTGCTTCCTGAAGAATTTCCATCCGCTAATCCTGACGCTTTAAGAGCTATAAACAACAGTCGGCGAGCCATTATTATGGGTATGAGCAGTCCTTTTGATAGTACATTAGTTAATTTAATGCCGAAGGGTATTGTTGAGGCTATGAAGGCAAAAGTAAAAGAAGGGGTGTATTCGATCTATTTTCCAAAAGTTATATCAGAACTTCAGATTGAAGGTTTGACATTAAAAGAGATACTTGAGATATTTGAGCGGTCTATTCAAGAGGCACAGGGAGATCCATCTTTTAGGATAGAAAGTATTATTACACATGTTTTTATGCCTTCTGTACCTAACGAGTTGTGGGATATATATTTAGAACAATTAAAAGAAGTTAAGAAGGATTTATTAAATGAAGAAGGAAAGAAAGAATTAGAAAAGGCTATGACTATAGGTCAAATCAGGGATATATTATCTGAAAAGAGGTATTGGAATGAAGAAACTAATAGAAAAGTAAAAGAAGGATGGATCAAAATATCAAAGATGATTCCGGGGGATAGGTTTCCTTTTGATGAAGGAGATCGTCAATTCCTGGCAGAAAGAGGCATTAAAATCATTGATGGGGTAAAAGAAAACCATGATAAACTCTATCGCATCTGGGAAGGAAGGGTTATTTATAATACAAATGAAGTTGTTCGGATCATAAATAGTTTAGTTGATGACAGAGATTCAAGATTAAGCCCGGTTCAACAAACGACTATGTTGAATCCAAATAGTATTGATAAAATTGTCAAAATTGGAGGAAGTGTTTTAAGGGGATTCTTGAGTGATTTGAGCAGATATGAAAATAATCCTCAGGATTCCCCTTACGCTGATCTTGTTTCGTTTAATAATCTATGGGAAGCAGTGAGGGAATACAAAAAATACGGAGAAAACGTATTTACTGATGATATTCTTTGCGGAGAAACGAATGGGATTCCTCGTATTGAAATAAGAGGGAAACAGCATGATGGGGAGGCCGCACAGGTTGTTATTATCGGAATTCCGAATATTCATAGATCAAGGGTAGTATCGGCTTTTCGTGGTTTGGCTGAAAAGGAGGGATTAACGGTAGAATTAGGTGGCACAATGTCAGTTGAAATCAAGAAAACGCAAGTTGATAAAGCGCTACCGATTGATTATATCGAAAGACACCTCGATCATATTCTAGACGTTATAGGATATACACCTGGAGATTTGATTGATGTGCGTAAGACTAAGACAGCTATTATTGCAGATGGGGATGGGACAACTTTCGGAAAGCCGACTCAGAATCGGAATCCTAATTTAAATGAAAGTTCAGCATGTGAAGCTTTGAGCCAATATTTAAGTGCCGGCGGTCTATATATTGTTAATAGTGGTAATGACCTTAGGCTAACGGTAAGCCGTTTGCTAGAGAATAACGCTATTCCACCAGAATTGCGAAATCGTATTATTATATGTGGCAATGGCGGAGCCAATATGGCTTATATTGATCGGCAAGGACAGATAATAGAAATTGATGAGTATCGATTTCAAGCGGTAGAAGAAAGAATAGAACAATCGCGTGAAAAAACAGTGGAAACGCTTGACGCAGTTTATATAGGAGATGATGCTAGTGAAAATGGAAATGATTTTTGTGCCTTTAGGCGGATGGGTTTTCGTCGTTCCATTATCGTATCAAATGATGATTTAGCAAACATTCCTAAGGAGTTAAGAATTAATTATTTGGGAAGATTAGAAGAGGGTACCCGTGTTTTTCTTGAGAAAGTTTTTGAAAGGGCAAAATTAACTCCATTTAATAAATTGTTTGACATGACAGGGTTGAAGTTAATCCTGTCTGAAGCAGAGCTACCTTTAACATCATTGGGTCTTAATGAATTAAATGCTATCAAGAATGAGTTCATAGAACAAGCTAATTCGGCTAAAAACGTAAAGAAGAGTTCGTTAACTATGGAGACTGCTCATATATCGGGATCGACAGGCAGTGAATTAGGGGAGTTTATTGCTGTAGATTGGGGTGGAACTAATTTGAGAGTTATGCTTGTAAGATTGGAGCCCGGTAAAAAACCAGAAATAGTAAAAAGTATAGAGCGGCCATTTACTAATGCGCATAAAAGCGGCAAAGATAACCCCTTCGGTTTTGTGGTCCAATTAATAAAGGAACTCAAGCTCAATCCAAATGAGAATTACGAGCTTGGATTCTCTTTCGGTCAACCAATTGAGCAAAAAGGTATAACTTCAGGAATAGTGCACAAATGGGTTAAAGGGTGGAATATACCCCAGTTTATTGGCAAAGATGCTGGAGAGTTGTTGCAAGACGCTATGAATCGAGCTGGTATAAATAACATTGAAGTGCAAGCTTTGATAAATGATATTGTCGCTACCCATTTATCAATACCAAAAGCGACAATTGGTTTAGTTGTAGGGACAGGCTATGGTTTTACAATAATCGGAGAAAATAATGAAATTGTTATGACGGAGTCAGGTGGGTTCCTATCCAAAGATTTACCACAGACAATTTATGACCGCAACATCTATCAGAATATGGATCCGATTAATAGTCACGCATCGGAAAAAATGGTTTCTGGTGCTTATTTAGGGGTTCTTTTACGGCTTTATTTGCAAACCTTAAGAGATCGAGGCGAGTTTATGAGTCAATACAGTTATATATTTTTTCTTGATGAACCCCAAAAACTTCATAAGGAGGAATTTAATGATGAGGTTGCTTTTTGCAGGTTGCTTGATTCCATAATAGAGGACGCTCGAAGAAAATTGCAAATTGGTATCCCTCAATTCTTGTCACTTGAGGAAAAGGTTAACTGGGTGACTGAGGGTTCTGTTCTTTTCTCTCTTTTTGAATATGAAAGGCTTGAAGATTATTTAACGGAGGATGAAAGGAATTTATACAGTAAGATTAAGGCAGAGTATAATGTTAGCTCATTATCAGAGTTATCTTGGCAGCAAGTAAGAAGGTTAACAAAAAGTTTGGATGGTCAAAAACTTCAACGAAGTATCTTAGGTTTATGTTATAACAATCTAATGCCGAGCGAAAATCCCGATATTTCAATGACTAGGTTATTAAGTTTAATTGAGGGGAGTGGTGACTTGAGCAAGCTTCGGGATATGTTGAAAAATGATAAGTGTTTTTCTCTGTTAGGTGCTATATCAAATGATGATCTTCAGTCGTTGAGTCAAATAAGCCAGGTTATTTCTAAGCGCGCTGGTCGTTTGATAGCGGCTCAAATCTTAGCAGGGATTCAATTGGTAGATGGTAATATTTCCCGTAATCATATTGTAGCTGTTGATGGGAGTGTTTATAAACAGCATCCTAGAATAGCTGAATATATCGATCAAGGAATATCTGAATTGCGTACATTGTTAAATTATGATCGAGGCGGGGAAATAACGTTCCAAATGGTTGAAAATGCTTCTGCCATTGGGGCGGCAATTGCAGCTGCAATTGTTAGTAATCCAACTAGGGAGAAGTCTAATGATTCAAACGCCGAGGGTGTTGATACAAGCGAAAATAGAATGGATGATAAAGGAGGTATCGATTTCCGTGTCCTGCCTATTGTGAATCAAGCTATGAATATTCCCATAGCTGATGTTCAATTGAGTGGATTGAATAGTTTTAGTCAAGGTTCAGAATGGAATGAGATTCAGAATATGATTAACGCAGGAATTATTCCTTCGTGCCAGAGAATTAAGAAGTATTTGCGATCCTGTTGTCAGAAAAAAGAACCAAATGGGGAAATAGGCAAAGTGCTTAATTGTATTGCGAGCATTATGCGAATAGAAGAAGATCAAGTTTTAACTACTGATCCTGAGTTTAAGAATATGCTAGTTTTGATAGAGTCTAGCAAAACTGTGGATGAGTTAAGGGGTGCCTTGGATAGGATTCATCTTGAGCCAAAAGAGCCAGAATTGGTAACTCCGTGATAGAAATGTCCATCTTTTTTCATGGACAAAATGTATTAGTTTGTTTATCAAAGAGTTCCGCAATTCTAGCCCAAAATTACCGGACAAAACGGACATATTTAGCGAAGAAATGACCTATCTGAATCGGTGAATTTTCTTGTTATAGGTCATAAATCCGCTATAATACATACCTGAAGATACAGAGAGGTTTTTCCCTCGGCTCATACGAGAGGGACCCCATAAATATCGTTCTCCTGGCAGTATTGGAGAGTTTAAGGCCTATGATCGCAACAGCGGTTGTAGGCCTTTTTATCTAGCGATGTCCCTAGGACTTAGGGGATTTTGCGTAAATAA
>Ga0209099_1004150_pt1 | contig 11213 bp, 7 predicted proteins | sample AD_JPNHW2_MetaG_FD_184430 | JGI IMG/M metagenome (GOLD analysis project Ga0209099, IMG submission 184430) | Active sludge microbial communities of municipal wastewater-treating anaerobic digesters from Japan - AD_JPNHW2_MetaG (SPAdes) (version 2) | ecosystem: Engineered > Bioreactor > Anaerobic >...
CCAGCGCCGGGGCTGTTGCACGTCCAGCAGCGCCCCTTCATACTCCACAGCCTTTTCTGCAGGCGTGCTCTGCCTAATATAGCAGATGCTTTTTCAGAAGGTGATACGATGCATCTCTCGGCACAGGACATACGCCAGCTGGTCTTCCTTGTGCTGGCATGCGTGCAGGACAGTGCTTTCCTGCTGTCGGCATACCAGTCCCTCATGTCCCTCTTCGGACTCTGGCGCAAGCCCAGGCCGCCGCGCAGACAGCCCGCAACGCGCTTCGCCGTGGTCATCGCCGCACACAACGAGGCCCATGTCATTGCCGACGTGCTGGATTCCCTCGTACGACAGGATTACCCCGCCGCACTCTACGACATATACGTGGTCGCGGACAACTGCACCGACGACACCGCCGCAGTTGCCCGGAGGCACGGGGCGACTGCTCTGGAACGGTTTGACAGCGAGCACGTGGGCAAGGGCTACGCCATCGGATGGCTGCTCGAGCGCATCCGCGCAAGTGGCAGGCGCTATGACATGGTCGCCATGTTCGACGCGGACAACCTGGTGGCTCCCAACTTCCTCCGCGAGGTGGACCGTTATGCGCAGGCAGGCTACCGCGCCGTGCAGGGCTACCTGGACATCAAGAATCCGGGCGACAGCTGGGTGTCCCTGTCCTATGCCATCGGCTACTGGTACACGAACCGCTTCTGGGACCTTGCCCGCAGCAATGTGGGCCTCGCCTCCATGCTGGGCGGGACGGGTTCGTGCATCGCCATGTCCCTGCTGGACGAGGTGGGCTGGAACCCAACCTCGGTCACCGAGGACCTCGAGTTTACACTGAAGTGCGTGCTGCGCGGCATCCGTCCTACGTGGGCGTGGGATGCCCATGTCTACGACGAGAAGCCCGTCGACCTGCGCGTGTCGTGGCATCAGCGCCTGCGCTGGATGCGTGGTCACTTCCAGTTGGGCCTGCGTTACTCCGGAGCCTTGTGGAAGCGCTTCTTCACGCATGCCGACCTTGCCGCGTTCGACATGCTGGTCTACATCGGGCAGCCCGTGTGGGTCGTGCTCTCGTACTTCCTGATGCTGACGAATGTCATCATCCACATCGGGCACCTGGCCGTGCCCGTCTGGGCCTCTGCTGGCTTTGTCAGCCCGTGGCTGTGGGCAGTCCTCTTCACCCTCGAGTGGTTCGCCCCTCCCATGCTCATCGCCGCGCTGGCTCTCGAGAAGGTCAAGCCCCGGTATTGGTGGGGCCTTGCCGCCTTTGCTCTCTACGGCCTGACATGGGTGCCCCTCGACTTCGTCGCTTTTTTCACCCGCGACGACCACAGCTGGTTCCATACCACCCACAAGCAGGCAGTCGCAGTTTCGGACAAGTAGCTGTCCCGCTGGACTGCTGCCGTGGGCGTTCTGCCCCTTGCCCCTCCCGCGGCGGCACTATCCTGCTTTCGGAACTTCTCACGTCGGCACCCCTGGAAGCAGCGGTTGCACCGCAGGGCTGTCCTGTATACTGATGCTGTGGCGGCACCCTTAGTGAGCAGCGCGCGCCACAGGAGGCACGCAATGCTTGGCGCAGTAGCAGGCGATATTGTCGGCTCCGTCTACGAGTTCAACCCCACGAAGTCTCTGGATTTTCCCCTGTTCACACGCGAGTCATGCTGGACCGATGACACGGTCCTCACCATGGCGGTCGCCGAGGCAATCCTCACCGGGCGGCCCTACGCCGAGACCATTCGTGCGTTTGCCCGCGAGCATCCCCATGCAGGCTATGGCGGCTTCTTCATCCAATGGTACCAGAGCGACAACCCCGCCCCGTACAACAGCTTCGGCAATGGTTCGGCCATGCGCGTGAGTCCGGTGGGATGGGCCTTCGGCACCCTCGAAGAGACCCTTGCCGAGGCCAAGCGCTCCGCCGAGGTCACGCACAACCACCCTGAGGGCATCAAGGGAGCCCAGTCCGTCGCTGCCGCCATCTTCCTGGCCCGCACGGGCACCGAGCGCGACATGGTCCGAGCCGAGCTCGAAGGCCGCTTCGGCTACAACCTCCACCGGCCGTGGGAGGAGGTGCAGCGCGGGTACTCCTTCGACGAAACGTGCCAGGGTTCTGTGCCCGAGGCGCTCATCTGTGCACTGACCTCTGTTTCCTTCGAGGATGCCCTGCGCCGCGCCGTCGCCCTGGGGGGAGATGCGGACACCCAGGCGGCCATCGCCGGTTCTGTTGCCGAGGCCCTGTACGGCGGCGTGCCCGCTGCCATTGCGACCGAGGCGCGCGCCCGCCTGACCCCCCGCTTCGACAGCATCGTCACCACCTTCCAGGAGACCTTCGACCTGCCCTGGTCCTAGCTGTACCATCCCGGGGACGGTTCCAAACTGTAACACCCAGGGGACGGTTCCAAAGTGTACCGTCCGGGCCCTGTTATCCTGCGTGCCTGCCCAGTTCGGCAAGCTGCGCCGGCAGGACATCGGACGCGTTGAGTAGGAATCCTTCAAGCGACTGCTGATCTTCAATGAACGGTTGCAGGTCCGTGGCCAGTTCGGCCGGTCTCAGTGCCCTGGCTTTTGCGGCGGCGGTGTTCAGGACGTCGTTGGGCGATGGGACACCAAGAAGAGCCAGGACTCTCGGCCAGTTAGGGGTGAGGCTCCAGTTCTGGCGTTGTGACCGCTGCAGGAACCACACCAGGTCGAAGACGTCGCGACCTTTGAAGGGAACTGTCTGCGCCCCTCCCCTGCGGTCCACCTGTCCTACGAACGCAGCCAGTTTGTTGGCAAACATTGTTGGCAGGTCATAGGCCCGAACGAAGAACATCGATCGTGTTGTGCTGATCGGTGCTCGCTGATCTCCGTAGAACCCAGTCCGTTCAGGAGCCAGATCACAGCGTAGAAGCAGCATGGAAGAGTCGGAGGAACTGTGGACCAGCCCCAACTGCTGGAGGACGGGGAATTTCAGGGACACCGACATCCCGCTTGCACTTACTCTTGTTTGAAGGTGGCTGTAGTGCAATGAGCGTTCGACGTACGTCTGGACGTCGTTCGCGAATGCCTGTGCGTCAACAGTGCCTTCGACATCGAAATCCAAGTCCTCAGACAACCGCGGCAGGCCATAGAGATGGCGCAGGCACGTTCCGCCTGTGAAGAGGAAGGCACGGTAGACGGGATGATTGTAGACGAACTCAAGGACGTAGCCCTGCAGTGCTTCTTTGAGCTTCGTACGCAGCACAAGGGGACCCAGGCCTGGATTGGCACGTATGACTTCGGCTAGTTGTTCTTCGATCATAGGATGCTCTCCTTCTCCAGAACCGCTAGAATGCGCTGCATCTTGGGAATGTGCGTCGACCGGACCAGCGAGACGAAGACCTTGCGGCTTGCGGGTGAAAGGGCTTCCCAGTTGAACCGGCCTGTTTCGAGCAGATACGTCCGTGTGTCTGACATACTCTTGAAGGGCCGAAGATACAGTGCATCGAACAGAGCCTTTCCTGGCGACGCGATGGCCACTGCAAGTCCACGGTATTGTATGGTATCGTAGCCGGTGGACAGTTCCGGGCGACGAATCTGCCGATAGATGAAGGTGCCGATGGGTGTTGTGTAAGTGCGGGGTGTCTTCTGCGTCACGCACGTCATGGCAAAGGGAGACTCGGGGATCAGGCCAGCCCGCTCGAGCACATACTCGAGGGAGATGTACGAGGGGAAGCGCACGATGCCCGAAAGATACTCCAGGAGCCGTCGTTGCCCGTCCGGTGTCGCACCGGCGGCCTGCCACGATTGGGCGGGAACGTAAAGTCCGGCGCGCAGGGGGATCAGCTCCCCCGTGGCCTGCATCCGTCGCACGCGGTAGTCGAGTGTCGCTGGAGAGACGTCAAGGAGCACGCCCAGGTTTTGCTTGGTTACGTAAGGCATTGTTGCAAGTGCCTTCTGCGCCAGTGTGCGGTCCATATTCTGCTCCACTTTTATGAAACTTCTTTCATAATACTGGAGCAAAACAATACGACTGTCAAGGTCACCGCGCCCGTTCGTTGCGCTGGTCGGCAGCGATTTTTGTGTTCTACTGAGTGGGGTTTACAGTGCGACTCACCGGCTGGATGCAGGGGGCGTGGTCAGATTGGTCGCCAGCACGCCCCCGAGCGCTGCGAGGTCTTCATCCATTGGGCTCCCGCTGCGTCGGGCGCAAGCATCGCGACAACGTAAATAGACCGACCGCGCAGCTTCGCAAAGACCGGCTCAGCCGACCCGGCTCGCGGACCTCACGCGCCGCAACCCGCGTCCCCCATTTGGGCGAGGTGCTTGGCCAGCGTTGTCATCGAAGTTCGAGTGCCAGACTAGAACATGATAGCACTGGATGCCATGCATGCTTCCGGCAAGAAAGAACGCCACATGGAAACGTGTCCGGGCACCGCCATCTGGAACCAGCCCTTGATTGGAGATTGCGCTGCATGCCCGATGGTGTGCACAGTGCCATGAGGATGCTAGAATACTGATGCACATAGATCGCGAGGAGATCGTTCCAGGAGGGGTACATGGCACAAGGAGTAATACTGAGCACGGGCGACATCAAGACTGAGTATGAGATCGTTGACATCGTTTTCGCCGTTCAGGTGGTCAGGAGCCACTTCGTGCGGTCTGGGGGACGGGAGACTCTGGAGTTCCTCCCACAGGTCAATGACAAACTAAGAGAGGCTGCATCTGCCAAAGGGTGCGACGGAGTAATCTACCTTGACTACGACTTTGCACGGGATAACGATGTTCAGGTTATAACCGCATACGGGACGGGAGTGAAACTGAAGCAGCAGACGTAGTCATCCCCCGGTTTCGCGCCTCACGAGGCGGCTCTGTGGCCAAGGCCATGTGCGAGAACTGTGCTATGGAAGGCTGCGCACGCGTGAGCCTGCGACCGTCGGGTGTCCTGGATGCGTTGTGGGTGAGGCTGTAGTGTGACACATGCTGTATTGGACTGGCTAGCCGGTCACGACGAAGACCGGCGGAGGATAGATGGCGATCATCATTTCCAAGAACGGACATGAAGCAAGGAAGGTGGAACGTTCTGTATTCAACAAGGAAGACGATCTTCAGAAGTACCTGAGCGTCAATCCGGAGACTCTGCCCGTAGACCAGATTCGGGAAGGTACAAAGATCCTTGTGCTCGCACGGGAGTTTCCCACACAGGCGGGCCCAATTGACATTCTTGCCGTCGATGAGTTGGGCACGCTGTACGTCATCGAAACGAAGCTGTACCGCAACCCCGACAAACGCAATGTCGTCGCGCAGGTCCTGGACTATGGCGCTGCTCTCTGGAAACATTCGTCGGAGTTCGGCGAGTTCAGGGTCGCGCTGGCGCAGCATGTAAAGTCCCAGTACGACACAACACTGGAGGAGCAGATTGCGACGGCGTTTGACAAGGACGAAGAGGCTGCGTCCGAGCTGGTGCAGGCGATGGCCGATTGCCTTGAGGACGGGACGTTCGTCTTCATGGTGCTGATGGATCAGGTCCATGATGGTCTCCGGGATCTCGTCTCCTACCTCAATGCCAACAGTCACTTTCGGCTGTATGCCGTTGAGCTTGAGTATTACCAGCACGAATCCTACGAGATCCTCATACCGCACGTCTTCGGTGCCGAGGTGAAGAGTGCGGCCGATAGTCCGGGCCGCACCACACGCACGTGGACTGTAGGGGAAGTCCTGGCCGATGCCGAGCGCCGCTCCGGAGGAAGCTGGGCAGCGGTTGCCCGTAAGGTTGTCGACTGGGCTGGCGCCAACAAGTTCCCGGTGGTTTGCGGCAGGGGACAGCTGGCCTCACTGTCAGTCAGAACCGTCATTGCGGGACATGAGACGCCCTTCATGCAGGTGGCGGCCAATGGAGTCCTCTACATCTACTTCGAGTACCTCAAGTCGATGCCCATTCTGTCTGATCTGAAGGAGCGACAGGCGCTGCTCGATGACATCAACAGTATCACGGGGGTGGGCCTGCCGGACTCCATACTCGAGCGCTGGGCGCGCTTGGAATCAGATGCTCTTGAGAAACCGGGCGTCGTTGAGAAGGTGTTGGACAGACTTAAGCAAGCCATGGACACTGCAAGTGCATGATGTGGCAGGTCCTGCCTCGAAGTCCTGCCAGTCCTCACTGGTATCACAGCGCTGTTAGCTCTTGGTGTGGAATGTAACGGACTGCCGGTTCTGGCAACTTGCATTGACAAACCATTCTGCAGACTAGAGTGATGGCGTTAGCCTGCGAGGAAAGGGCTTTTCCGAATCTCTCGATGCACTGGGAAATCCGCTTCCGCAGAATGGAGAGTGTGAGTCTTGATGACACGTCCACTTGCACCGGAGGGATGCCTCGGACGATTGTTCAATACTATTGAGGGGGGCAGACGTAATGGCGACATTGTTGAAGCAGTATTGGTGGGTTGTCCTGGTTATCGGCGCTTTTGTTGCTTTTCAGTCCTTGAAGGGGCCCCAACGGAAGAGCAGTTCCGGGCGAGGGCAAGAGGAACTGCCCTACGCGCTTCGCAGCTGGTTGATGTCCAAGGCAGAGCGTTCGTTCTTTGGTGTCCTGGAACAGGCGACCGACCAGTCGAAGTACTACATCTTTCCACAGGTTTCACTCGCCTCGCTTGTCTACGTCGAGAAGGACACAGGAGCGTACCAGACCTGGCACAACAAGATCGATCGCAAGTCAGTCGACTTCGTGCTCTTTGACAGATCGACGATCTCACCCGTCCTGGCCATCGAGCTGGATGACTCATCGCATGAACGAGAAGACCGTCAGGAGCGCGACATCTTTGTCGACAACGTCCTTGCCAAGGTTGGGTTGCCCCTGCTGCACGTCAAAGCACAGACGGGGTACAACCTGCAGCAGGTGTCAGACGCCATTGTCAGCGCCATTGGCAGGCAAGGATAGCGATCTGGATTACTCATGACGCTCGTTCTTCGGCCTGCTGTCGTGCCCTCAACAAGAGCTCATAGACCTTGTCCTGCACGTGTTGCCACTAAGACAGTGGGGCGCTGAACGACCGCGCGTTGCCGACGCTCAAGTGCACTGCAGTTGTTGAAAAACGGTGGTACAAGACTAGAGTGAGAAAGACGAGCGGGAAGTACTCAGATTACTCTGGAGGGTGTGTTGTCAGGGCAGAAAACAACAAGCGGCACGACGGGCATCACACCATACCACGCCAAGTACTTTGCCTATGAGTTGACGAGACAGAGCGCCTCCGAGGGGGTTGAACGTCTAAGTAGCTCGCTCTTCAACGCGCTCGTTGACCTCAACCCGCACCAGATCGAGGCGGCATTGTTTGCGATGCGATCACCACTATCCCACGGGGTCATCCTTGCCGATGAAGTGGGACTTGGTAAGACCATCGAGGCTGGTCTGGTCCTTTGCCAACGCTGGGCTGAGCGTAAGCGCCATCTTTTGGTCATTTGCCCAGCCGCCATACGAAAGCAGTGGGCGCTTGAGCTTGGGGAGAAGTTCAACCTGCCCACAGTCATTCTGGACAAGAAGACCTGGAACGGGTTCATCAACCATGGAACCGTCGAACCCTTCGATGCTCAGGCGGTTGTCATCTGTAGCATGAACTTCGCTGCGCGGATGGAGGAGCACATTGGGGCGATGCACTGGGATCTGGTTGTCATCGATGAGGCGCACAAGTTGCGCAACGTCTATCGCCCGAGCAATAAGACCGGAAAGGCTATTGCACGCGCAGTTCATGAAGCACCCAAGATCTTGATGACAGCCACGCCGCTGCAAAACTCGCTGCTTGAGTTGTATGGGCTGAGCACCATCATTGATGAGAATTACTTCGGCGGCTTGGACGCTTTCCGTGAGCTGTACACTGGACAAACCGCTGACCTCCAGGACCTGCGCGGGCGATTGGTTCCTATCGTACAGCGAACGTTGCGCAATCAGGTGAACGAGTACATCCGCTATACCGAACGACGGGCAATGACCTTTCCATTCACTCCAACGCCAGATGAGCAGAGGTTCTACGAGGCTGTCTCCTCGTATCTGTCACGAGAGGATACGTATGGTATCCCCAGGAGACAGCGACGTCTTGTGACACTCATTCTGCGCAAACTCCTGGCATCGTCTTCGCGTGCGATTGCCGGGACTCTCGAGACTATCATCGAGCGCCTGAAAGAACTGGAAGCGGGCCTGCCTGTTTCGAACAGCATGGCGGAGCGACTAATCGAGGGTGAAGAACTGGAAGACCTGATAGATGAAGAGCCCTCGGACGACCAACTATGGGAAGAGAATCCGGACATTGCCGAGAGTCCTGTGATCGATCATGCTCGGCTGCATGCGGAAATAGTCGAACTGGAGCAGTACGCACGCTGGGCACGTGCTGTGGGCGTTGACACGAAGGTGCGGACACTGCTATTGGCGCTGAGAGATGGCTTCGAACAGATGGACCGGGTGGGAGCATTGCACCGAGCTTTGATCTTCACAGAGTCGCGTCGCACACAGGACTACATCAAAGATTACCTGGAGGCCAACGGCTACGGCGGCAAGGTCATTCGCTTCAACGGTTCCAACAGCGGTCCTGAGGAACGCGCTATCTACGACCGTTGGGTCGCTCGCAACGCCCCGCTCGGGCGATCCTCCAACAACCGCACTGTGGACAGTCGTCAATCGCTTGTTGAGGAGTTCCGCGACAACGCAGAGATCATGGTGGCGACGGAAGCGGCAGCGGAGGGTGTCAACCTGCAGTTTTGTTCACTTGTCATCAACTACGATCTACCTTGGAATCCACAGCGTGTGGAGCAGCGCATAGGCAGATGCCATCGGTATGGTCAGAAGTACGATGTGGTGGTCATCAACTTCTTCAATCAGAAGAATGAAGCCGACAAGCGCGTTCTTGAACTGCTGGAACAGAAGTTCAACCTGTTCTCTGGCATTTTCGGCGCGTCGGACGAGATCCTGGGAACCGTCGAGTCTGGTGTGGACTTCGAGCGTCGCATCCTGGACATCTACCAGTCGTGCCGATCTCCCGCACAGATCGATGCTGCTTTTGATGCCTTGCAGAAGGAGCTTGAGGATACGATCAGGGAGCGCATGGATGATGCCCGGCACAAGTTGCTAGAGAATTTCGACGAGGATGTGCATGCGCGGTTGCGCGTGAACCTGGGCGAGACGCGTGACCAACTGGACAGGGTCAGTCAGCTCTTCTGGAACCTGACGCACTTCAGTCTTGCGGAGTGTGCCGTCTTTGACGATCGCGCGCTGTCGTTTGACCTCAGGAAGTCGCCAATTGCCGAAGCTCGCCTTGGCACGTACACACTTATCTCGAAGGACAAGCCCAATACCCAGGGCGACTTCCTGTACCGTCTCTCGCATCCCCTCGGTGAATATTGCATCGAGAAGGGCAAGGCAGCTGAGACGCCGGTGGCAGAGCTGATGTTTGATTTGTCGCATCACAACGCGCACATCGCTGCGCTGGAGGGCCTCGTCCATCATCGTGGCTGGATGGCATTAGAGCACCTCGGCATCGATTCCTTTCAGCATGAAGACGCTCTGCTGTTCTCGGCGGTTGATGACGATGGCCATGCGCTGGACCAAGAGACATGTGAGAAGATGTTCCGGTGCATGGGCAGTGTCCACAGTAGCACACTACATGAAACGACTGATGGACATCTGCAGGCTGAAGCCGATCAGCATGCTCGAGCAGCTCTCCAGCGTTCCATGGAGCAGAACGACCGGTACTTTCAGGAGGAACAGGACCGCCTTGATCGATGGGCACAGGACCAGGAGCTGGCCGCAGAGCAGGCGATCAAGGACACAAAAGCGCAGGTGAGGGCTCTTGAGCGTCAGGCGCGACAGGCGACCACGATCGAGGAAAAACATGACCTGGAGCAGAAGGTTGAGCAACTCAACGAGAAGAAGCGTCGTCAGCGTCGCGAGATTTTCGACATCGAGGACGCGATCTCCGAAAAACGCAAGCAGCTCATTGAGGCATTACGCCGCAGAATGGACCAGAAGACGACGCGTACCAGGTTGTTTACTGTGCGCTGGCGTATCGAATAGGGAGTGAGACCATGACAGTGACTGAGCAGAAGTTCCGCGACTTGCTGAAAGAGCTGTTCCGGTTCGACCGGGCGGATCTGGACTTTGGTATCTATCGCATCATGAATCTCAAGCGTGACGAAATCCAGCAGTTCATCGACACCGGCTTGTTGCCACAGATTCGCCAGGTGTTAGAGCGTTCGCAGGGAGAACAGACTGGGGACTTGCAGCAGCAGTTGGAAAAGGCGCGCGAAGCCGCACGCGCTGCAGGACTGGAGAACACGGACGAAGCGCCGAAAGTCAAAGAGCTGCTGGGTAAATATCATGCGGAACTGTCTATCGACGAGCAGGAGCAGCGAGTCTTCGGCCACCTGCTGGAGTTCTTCGGCCGCTATTATAAAGATGGGGACTTCATTCCCCTGCCACGCTACAAGAAGGGTGTCTATGCACTTCCCTACGAAGGTGAGGAAGTCAAGCTGAGCTGGGCCAACCAGGACCAGTATTACATCAAATCCTCCGAGGAGCTGCGCGACTACTCCTTCAGGCTTCCGGACAAGCGCATCGTTCGCTTTCGCGTTGTTCAGGCCGAGGAGAATCGCGACAATAACAAGTCCCAGCAGGATAAGGACCGGCGGTTCATCCTGGCAACCAATCAACCGGTTGCTGAGGAGAATGGCGAACTGGTGATCCGGTTCGAGTACCGGCCAGACGATGGCAAGCGGAAGCAGGATGATATCAACGATGCAACGGTGGCAGCTGTCGCCGCCAGTGCGGCGGCGACAGCATGGAGAGCGTCTTTGCAGATGATGCGACAGTCAACGGACGTTGGGATCTTGTCCTATCACCTCCGGCAGTTCACGGCGCGCAACACCTATGACTACTTCATCCACAAGAACCTGGGCGGGTTCCTGCGCCGCGAACTGGACTTCTATCTCAAGAACGAGGTGCTGGACCTGGACAACGTCGAAGAGAGCGGTGCCGAGAAGCTCCTGCGTGAGCAATTCGGTATCGTCCGTTCTGTGCGCGTAGTCGGAGACAAGATCATCGACTTCCTTGCCCAACTCGAGGATTTCCAAAAGAAGCTGTGGCTCAAGAAGAAGTTTGTTGTCAGTACCGACTGGTGCGTCACCTTGGACCGGGTACCGCGCGAACTCTGTGCTGAGGTCGCTGCCAACACTGCACAAATGGACGAGTGGAAACGTTTGTTCGCCGTGGAGGACATCACCGGTGACACAAC
>Ga0209099_1004153_pt1 | contig 11204 bp, 8 predicted proteins | sample AD_JPNHW2_MetaG_FD_184430 | JGI IMG/M metagenome (GOLD analysis project Ga0209099, IMG submission 184430) | Active sludge microbial communities of municipal wastewater-treating anaerobic digesters from Japan - AD_JPNHW2_MetaG (SPAdes) (version 2) | ecosystem: Engineered > Bioreactor > Anaerobic >...
GCATTCCTTGCAGTTTTTCTTTGGCAGGAGCTTGTAGATATCAAGGGCTTTGAGTGCCATGCTTCACGCCCCCGTCCGGTTTTTTAAGGCCGCAAATGCAGCCTTTAACCGTTTTACTGTACCGGGATGCCGCACACAGACAATCTCGGATCCTGCAACCGCAGCAGCAAGGCTTGTGGCAAACTCCCATTCGACCGCCATCGCATCCCGGGTTTTTGCATCTGCTTCACGCACCTCTTTTATTGTGAGCGAATCCGCAGGAGCGCATATCATCGGCATCGCAAGGTCTGCATCACCTTTGAGCGCGGAGAACCGTATCCGTTCCATTGCCGAATACGAGTACTCAAACCCATACCCGAGGGCACCGGTGTAGGGATCAATAACGATGTGATCTTTCTGGACGCCGATCTCTTTTAAGAGGATATTGAGCTGTTTTGCGAGATTGATATCGATGGGTGACTGCGCGATGATTGAATGGTTATAGGCAAGGGCTGCCGCAGCGATGCTCCGGTAGCGCCCGGCTTCCGCAGTCCCCAGTAAAAGCCGTTCACCCTGCCCGGTCTCCCCGCATTTCAAAAATACTTCGCTGTCGATTTTCGGCTCATTGCTTCCTTCAATGATGAGCGGAAGAGTGGTTGATGATAAGACAGACTCAACTGTTTTCCCAAGAGCGGTGATATTGGAAAAGTCCCGCTGCTTTGTGCTTGTGAGACAAAGCCGGACAAGGTCCGCACCGTAGGTATTTTCCGCAGTCTTTGCCCACGCACCCGGATCGCGGACAAGGTCACCACAGAAATCGTTTATAATCGGGGACCAGTACTGCGGGTCATCGCAGATCTCAAAAGCAATTAAAGGCGAAGGTGATTCTGGCTCCGTTTCTATAAACGGCAGCGTGGTGCCGCCACCTATCCGGTAGGATCGTGAGCGGGTGCCGCCCTCTTTTTCTGTTGCACCAAGAACAACTTCTCCAACGGGACTTGTCCAGCCAAAGTTTGCGTCAGGAATCATCGCTCACCTCACATCAGGGGTTTCATTGTAAGCGCCGGATGTCCGACTTTTTCAAGGAATACAGCAAGATCTTCAATCGTTGCTGCAGTGTTCTCATCAGCAATCTTGTCGAAGAGATCAGGATGTCCCTTTGCCTCAAGCATCGGTTTAAGTCTCGGCCTGAGTTCTTCTTTTAACTGCGAAGGCATCCAGACAAGTCGTTCGATCCCGCCTTCACCCTGCAGGAAACGATCCGAAAGGATATAATTCTTTGAAATCCCGGCAAAGCCCGGGGTCTGGGCTCCCCCGCCAATAGTCCCGGCAAGTGTTGAAAATGTCATGCCCGAAGGAGTCATGCCCTTGTATTCCCGGTTGACGACCATGATCCCGTTGACTTCAGGGAGCATCAGTGCAATTACTTCGAAACACCCGCAGCAGGTCATTGGGTATTCCATAACGCTGTAGAGTGAACAACGTTCGATCTCCCCGTGGCTTGCTTTTTTGACAAAACGGTTTACGCCGTCGAATTCACCGTTCCCTGCATTTAAGAGCGCTCCCTTTTCGATTGGCTGGTTCGCACCGGACGGTGACATCTCGTACGCAATCTTTCCGTCTAGCCAGCTGATAGCCCCGCAAAGGGCCGGCCGTTCCGGTGTAATCACGCAGACGTGGTTTGGGGCAAAAGTCTGGCAGAGCGTACAGGAGTAATACGTGCTGACATCGTCATCATGCATTCCCCGGATCCGGGCATCACGCTCGTCATAGATCTTTTCCGCTTCTTTCTTTCCTGCAAGCACTTTTTCCGGATCAGTAATAAGCGTGACAGCAACGGCATCAATGAGTTTCGGGAAATCCATCCGGAATTTACCAGCAAGAAGTTTTCCGAGATGCTCGATCTTTACGCCTTTTGCAAATGCTTCCTTTGATATGCGTACCCAGATGAGATCCCGCTGTGCAACGTGCCACGAACCTTCGCCATAGTTGACAAAATTATGGATACGCCGTTCAAGGACCGGTTCGTAATCCTTTTTCATGGTTTTTCCGGCAACATCGACAAGAATTGCAAGCGGATATGCGCTGCCTTCTTTCATGGAGTCAATTTCCGGGCCGATTACAGTTACTTTGCCGTCTTCGATCTCGCCGGGATTTTTCATCCGCAACAGTTCAAACGCCGGAGAACGGCCCCCGCCAAACTCCACCTGCATCTCTTCTTTTCTTATGCTCTTTCCTTCAAATGCCGGCGAGCATCCCATGGGGATAGGAATCGCGGTCACAGATACTTTGATTCCTTTCATTTCCATGCCGGTGCGCACGATTTCGGAGGGTGCTGCTACTATCCAGTCACCGCCTTCATAGCCCCCGAGTGAAAGAATGGGAAAACCCAAAACCCGCAGACCGTCAATAAACGCGATCTCTTCATCGGAAAGACCGGGGAATACGATCACAATTGCTTTCGCACGTTCAGCCGCATAAGCAAGAAGGCGATGAATATCTCCCGGGGAAACTCCGCCAAACATCATCGCTACCCGTGCAACAATATCGACAAAATGGACGCTGTGCAGGGGACGGGAACCCAGCGGGACCAGCCGGTAGTCCAGCCCGAGTTTTACCCCGGCGGATGAAAGTGACGGGATAACTCCGCCGGAAAGGAACGTGAGCATATATTTTTCCTGAAGCTCGCGGCAGATCGCAGCAGCGCTTTCGGCACTTTTCGGAGTGCCGACAATGAGAGCAAGACCAAGGATGCTCCCGTCAACAAGCGAATATCCGAGTTTTCGGATAACCGTATCGCTGATAAAACCCGTGTATGGTTCGGGCTCTTTCCCGTTTACAGCGGTAGCTTCGGCAAGCAGGCATTCTTCGGCCACAAGCGGGTTGCCACCGGTCTTTGTAAAAACGTCATTGGCAGTATTTTTGTTGTGTACTGTAATTCCGGTCAGTGCATAGGAAACCGGCAGGTGGTATGCAGTATCCTCGTAAGAAAATTCACGGGATATTGTTGTTATTTTATTTTTCAATTGTTCGTTCCCGTTTTTTTTGGCCAGTGTAACGTCAGTGATACCAAACCCCTCCAATTATGGGTTACTGCGCAGCCATACATATAGTTTCGTTATTAGTACATTCTATCAAGGGCTAAAAAATAAAAACCGGTATACGGGAATGAGACTTTTCAGGAGACGCTTCTTTTTTTTAAAAGCATGTCGATTGAGGAGACCGGAGGACGATTTCTGCTTGTAGAAATCCCAGATCGGATCGTAAGAACGCTCTTTGGGACTACGGCAGTTCTTGCCTTCACCCCAGCACGCTTGTGGCACCCCCCATTTGCGATAGTGATATATTACCTGTACAAAAAAGTGACATTAGTAACCCAGGTGCAGGTAATACAAAGACATCACGACTAGTGCCCCGTCCCCCTCGGGGGACTGGTGGCACAAGAGTGGGGCTATATATCAAAAAAAAATGTTTTCTGCAGAGCAACAATTTCAATAAAACCAAAACTTCAGGAAACGGTATTTTTCAGGATTTTTTCCATCTTAAACAGGAAATCAGGCGGCACAAATCGGACGGCAGATATTCTTAAAAAAGATCCTGCACGCAGTCAGGATCTCCGGCAGAACGCATATACGGGTCTTCAATGGCCCTTACAAAAGACTTCATCGCGAAGATTTATTCCTGCAATTCTCATGAGGGCCGTTTTTTAGCGCCTTTTGATATCCTTAAAAATTCTCCTTACCGTCCCGTAACCAAATGAAACTGACCTGCCAATTCCAAGATACTCCGGGATCTGGAAATTGACCTGGAATTTTCCGGTAAAGGCCATGACGCTGACACCATCAAACCGCTCTTTCTGGAAATGGAGATTTGTGTCACATATGATAGGCGGAGCAATATTACAACCAAGGGATTTTGACAACGTAGAAATGGTATCAACTAATTTTTTTTGTACAAATTCGTCGCGTGCAGGTTTTCCTGTCAGTTTATAGAATTTTTTGTAATTTTCCTGCGAAAGCGCGAGCCATGGAGTGACAAATTCATAACCCTGGATAGTATCTGATATCCCAAATGGTTCTTCCCGGATAGATAGATCGTGTTCTGCAATCCGGTAAGTATTAAGGCCCAATTGTATTTCACGGGATTTATCTGCAAATTCTTTAAGGAATACTGCACCCTCATTGATGCCGATGACTGTGGGAATATTTTTTATCATTTTACACTGCACAACAGGGTACCGGTGAATAAAAGAACCGGTTTCCTCCTTGTGATGCCCGGTAAATTCTGCAAACTTTGTGGTAAAAAATTTGCGAAGCTCCACCGGAGGGCCATGGATCGGAGTTTCTGTGTCAAATGTCATTGTGATAGTGCGGAGGATCATTGTATCCGGTCTTCCCTGTTTTTAGATCTGATATAGGGTATTGGTATATCAGATATGACGCGTTATCACTTGAAAAGATGGGGATGGACATGATCTGTAAAATTCATTCCAGTTTGCGAGGATCGTGTATTATTCTCGCAATCCTGATTTTTTAGTTCCCGTATTTTTTCCTACCCATAATGGGTCAGTTTAGTACAAAAATGAGACAAATAACGACAGAAAAAACTGTGCAAACAGGAAAATCGGGAGATTTTTAACCTTAAGGTTCCGGTACAGCAACAGGAATCCGCTCGCCAAACGAGACCACTGTGCCGTTTATAATCCCCTTAATAGTTACTGATTTTACCGGTATTTGTGACTGGTTCCGGTATGATATCGTACCGGTAAGACCATCGTAATCGTGGATGGCCAAAAGACCTCCCCGTAGATCTGTTGTGGAAGGTGATTTTTTCAGTGCCTCTGCCACAATATTTACCGCATCATACCCAAGCGCGGCAAAAGCATCCGGTTCTTCGCCGTATTCAATATAATATAATCTGATAAATCCGTTCACGTTCTTGTCTTTTGATGCCGTGCTGATATCCGCATGTGTTGTATAATAAATCCTGTCGGCTTTCGGTCCAACACCATTTACGACTTGCGGCGAATCAAATGAATCACCACCAACTATGGGCGCCGTTATTCCCGTATCCCTCACGGCGCGGACTACCGCAGCGCAGTCAGCCGGCCCGCATGCGACAAACACGACATCCGGGCGGGTGCTGCTGATCCCTGATTTGCGGATATCAGCACTTATTGTTGCAGATCCACCCTCGTACTGCATTGAACCTGTAATGTTTCCCCCGCCGGATGTAAACCGTTCCGTAAAGTAGCGCGAGAGCAGGCGCGTATATTCCATGGAATTATCCGAGATGACAGCGGCTGTTTTTGCGTTCAGGTCAGACGCTGCAAATTCTGCTGCGGCAGCTCCCTGAGTATTGTCTCCAAAACAGGAAAGGTAGAGATAACCTGGTACCTTTTCCGGAAGGAGCGGCGATGTCGCACCGGATGTGACAAAGACTATGCCCTCTTTAGCTGCAACCTGAGCAGCCGGAAGCACCATATCAGAATCGCTGATGCCAATTATTACCTGCACGTGATCTTCGCTGATAAGCCGGTGTGCTGCTGCCGCTATCTTAGTTGTATTGGTCCCTCCGTCATATAACGTCAGGTTTATAGCCCGTCCGTCAATACCCCCTCGTTCGTTTATTTCCATTACCGCAAGACGGGCTCCCTGTGCTGAGGGTGTATCCAGTGACGACTGTGATCCGTTCAGGTTATAAATTGCACCGATACGGATCGCGTCCTTTGATCCCGATTCATCCGGGGTCGAAAGCACGATAACTGCGACAAATATGAAAGCTAGGACAAGAGCCCCGACCAGGACAAACAGGAGCCGGGCATCAGATCCTTTCTTCTGCTGTGTTTTTTTCTGTACCATGGAGGTTTCCTCTATTTCCGGTCGTTTATCATACAGGCTAAAAACGGAGAGTTGCCTGTAGTCTTCCTGTTTACCTGTTGGAAATTGTCTGGCTTAAGCCTGCCGGGTTTGATAAAAAAAACAAATGTCGGGTCTTTGCAGATCCGGATCACATTAATCCAGGATCATATCAAACGGGAAAAAGATCCTGACAGATTTTTTCCTTATAAAAAATGGTTATACGGCTGTCAAAGATCTGTTATTATTCAGGTACAGCGACAGACCGGCATGATCTCTGGCATTTTATCCGGAGTGCCTTCCCAGTCTTTTTTGCCCTGCGAGATTACACAGGCCCTGGTGCCAATCTCGGTACAGTCTGTGAGCCGGTGAGTAACAATAATACAGGGGATCTGCATCTTTTTAACAACCCGGCACGTCAAATCCTTAACAGCCTGAGTACTTTCTGCATCAAGAGCGGTAAACGGTTCATCCATCATCAACAGATTCGGCTCTATGGCAAGTGCCCGGGCAAGTGCGACACGCTGTTTCTGTCCCCCGGAAAGGTTGCCGGCTTTAACATTAGCAAGGTCCGCAATGTGCATACGGTCCATCCAGAGCGTGACTTGTTCTGAGATAACGGAACAGTCGACATGCCGGGCGCGAAGGCCGAATGCAACATTGTCATGCACCGTCATGTGGGGAAATACCGCAGAGTTCTGGAGCACATATCCGATCCTGCGGTCTTCGACCGGAATGTCAATATCATTTTTTGTGTTACAGAGACATTCGCCGTTTAAGGTTATTGTTGCAGTATCGGGTTCAAGCAGGCCGGAAAGGATATTGAGAGTCGTCGATTTGCCCGACCCGTTTGTGCCCATGAGAACCATAATTTCCCCAGGTTGCACCGTGAAATCTAAGTCGAGGGTATAATCCCGGAGTTTTTTTATCATTGCGGCTTCAAGCATGGCCTGCCTCCTTTTTTTGCACAAGGCGGACAGCGATCATAATTGCAAATGATATAATCACAAGCAGGATCGAGATTGTCAGCCCCACATTGATATTGCCCTGCATACCCACGTATACCGCAAGCGGCATAGTCTGTGTCACCCCGGGCAGGTTCCCGGCAAACATGATCGTCGCACCAAACTCCCCAAGTGCCCGCCCGAATGTCATGACTGCGCCAGAGATAAGCCCTCCTGCGGTCATGGGGAGAGTAACAAGTGTCATAGTCCGTAATGACGAGGCCCCGAGCGTCCGAGCGGTCTGCTCATAGGCCGGGTCCAGCTGTTCGAAAAGTGATTTTGCCTGACGGAGGTAGAACGGGGATGCAACAAAGATCTGTGCCATGATTACCGCAAGCGTGGTAAATGCAAGCTGGATGCCGAACATGTTGAAGTACTGGCCAAGAAGCCCGACACGCCCGTAGAGAACAAGAAGCGCAACACCCGCAACTGCCGGCGGGAGAACCAGCGGAAGATCAATTAAGGTATCCACAATCACTTTTCCCGGATAGGAATACCGGCAGTGATAATAGGCAAACGGTGTCCCGACAAGGATCACTATGGCAAGTGTAATTACAGTTGTATACAGGCTCAACCAAAGTGCGTTAATTACCGCCGGGTCCTGGACTGTGGCATAAAACATTTCAGGAGATATCCGTATAAAAAGCGCGAGGATCGGCAGTGCCAGGTACAGCGTAACCCCGGTAATCAGGATGCCTGCGGCAAGATACGTAAGTTTGAGCCGGTATTTTTTTTGCAGGAATCGACCGGGGGTCATGGCGGGATACTCCTCTTACCGGCAAGGGCAGCCGGCCGGTCCGGCTTTTTAATAAAAAAAAGTTAAGGTGTTATGGATTTACGGGGATGTAAATCCGTAATCCGCTAGGATCTGCTGGCCGGCATCGGAGAGCATAAACTGCTCGAAATCGGCAGCGATAGCCTTGTTGGTGCTACCCTTCAGGATTCCAATCGTGTATGTCTGGAGATAATTATCTTTCTTTGGAATTGAAACGGTCTTGTAGGTACCGCTTGCTGCTGCGGCTGCCGTTGACTGGTACACAAATCCTGCGTCAACTTCCCCAAGTGAGACCTTTGTCGCAACGCCCGGTTCGGAAGTTTCGTAGGTTACGACGTTACTGATCACTGATTTCTTCCAGTCTTGTGTGTATGTGGAGTTGGCGCTGTTATTTAGGACAGTTAATGTTGCACTGCCAACCGGCACAGTGTTTGCTGCCATCGCAATCTTTACACCGGGCTTTGCAAGGTCTGAAAGAGAATTAATTTTTGCCGGGTTTGATGCCGGGAGGATGACAATAATGTAGTTTGTCGTCAGGGTCTTTACCGAGTCGTTAACAAAGTAACCTTCGCTCTTGAGGGTGTTTGTATACGAATTGCTTGCGGAGATAAAGACATCCGCGTATGCACCGGCTTCGACCTGAGTCTTTAAGGCCTGGGTCCCGTCAAGATTAAAGATGACTTTGTGGTTTGGGTAGGCTTTGGTAAAGCCGGTACCGATCGAGTTTGATGCTCCGGTTAAGGAGGCGGCGGTATATGCAATAAGGTTGCCTTCGGTCTGCGTATAGGTCGGGGCCGGTGTTGCAGTTGTAACGACCTTGGTCGGGACTGCCGTGGTTTCATTTGTTACCGGTGCCGCAGTTGTGGTTACCGGTACTGTGGTCGCGACAGTGGTTGCCGCAGGTGTATTGTTTGCTGTGTTCTGAGTGCAGCCGGCAAAGAAAGCCGTTGCAACGAGGAGAACAAAAACCATGCTGATGAGTGCAAATCTGGATAAAGCTGATGTTTGTTTCATACTTTCACAATCCTTCAATTTGATCGTACTCCGGATTATTTCATTGCGAACTAGTTAAAAATTTTGATATATCTTTTAGATAAATTAATTAAATATTTTTTACTTTAAAGGTCTGATTTTAGTCTAAATGTTTGATACATGAAAATTACAGTGGATGTAGATAATTTCGTAACTGCTGATTTATGATTGGCCACAAAATGCTGTAGTAGTTTTAATATTAACTAAATATACTAAACTTTTTCAAAAAATAAGCATAAACCCAATACTTATATGTCAGGCTTGTCCAGAATTATAAGGAAAACCTGGAAGCCTGCATATAACGAATCCGTTTTTGCCGGCTGCCGGTATTCTTATCGCAAATCCAAAAATACGATCCAGTTTTGGAACCGAAATGTTGTCGGTTCGTAACGGGACAATAACAAAACCGGGAGAAAATTCCAGTCATGATCACCCGACACCACATGGCACTTGGCCTGATGTGCGCACTCATCCTTGGCAGCGCATTCTTTCTTGACAATCCTTTCATGATTGCACTGGTTATCTCCGGCACCTGCATTGGTGTACTTTTACCGGATATCCAGATGACCCGGCCAAAGCCTCATCGTTATCTCCGCATGATTGCCTGGCTCATTGTGCAGTACCCCCGTCGGATCTGTGCACCGGCCCTCTGCCGGATTTATGCACGCACCCGGCATCCGGTTCAGGATCCGGCAGATAAACGGCTGCTCCATTCAATTCCCGGTGTCCTGTTTGTGTATGGCTGTACCTGTGCATTCCTGTATATTCCGGCATATGCGACGGGTAATGCTCTTGTCACCGGGCCGGTTGCAGTATTTCTTGGCGGAGTGATCCTCGGCATGAGTCTCCATCTTGTCGAAGATCTCTGTACAAGAAGAGGAATCTTCCCGTTTTTCCCGTTCAGCCCATGGACCATCGCCGGTTCCATCCGTCCCTGTGACAAAACGGATCACCGGATTGCCCAGTACCATATCCAGCACTGCACAGTCCTTCTGATATTTTTCGGGCTTGAAAGTCAGGGAGTCCTTGCAAAAGAGCTCTTTTTACCGGTCAGTATCTTGTGCCTTGGCATATGTCTTGGCACTATGGTATATTTCTCTGAAATCACGATACGGCGTGATTCCGGAGATGCGGGTGATGTAAAGACGCCATTACCGGTAAAAATTGCGTGAAGGGCTGAATAATACAATTTTTACTTTGTTACATTCCGTTGAAACTTCCTTGTCCCCCCATGCCGCACGAGGGTTTCTTTGTGGCTGATAACCGCCATACAATTTTCATAATTTTATGATTTTTGTGTAAGACAGATTGCTTTTAAATCCGTTAAAAAAATAAAAAAAAATCCGTCCGGTTCACTCACTCTTTTGGCTGATATCCCCGTGCACGGGCAAGCATTACAATTTCTTCCAGCTGTGCTTCCTGCCGTCCGGAAATACGCCTGCCCTGCTGGAGCATACGCCCGAGTTTGACGATCTTTATCCGTTCCGCACGAGAAAGCGTATCGGTATTATGGGCCCATTTCATGAGGTCGAACCACTGCTGGCGACCAAACGCCGGACCTCCGATATTGGACGGTAACTGGTAGGACTGTGAATCCGTGGATGTGCTTTCCTGATCAAAAAATTCCCCGGATGTTTCCGGCTCGGAATTCTCACCAATCTCAAAAAGACCCTGCCCCGATTCATTATCAGTACGCAGTACAGCGTCATCAGTTGTCTCACTTTCCCCGGTTGCGTCACCAACTGAAAAGTCTGCATAATTACCGGGCTGATTATTCACGCTGAATTCAAAAAGATCTTCGTCTTTTCCGTGTCCCGGTACCGGAGGGACAGATGGTTCAGGCTGGTTTTCTTTTGCCATTTCTTTATCACTTTCAACGTGACCGAAAAGAACATTGTTATCATCATCTGACAATTTACCAGAGATACGTGGGTTCGCGTCCGGTAAATCCTGTACATCCAGTTCCTTTGCCTCTTCAAAGAGATCTTCAATGCTTTGGATCCTGATCTGCGGCGTGTCTGTGCCCTCCGGGACTTTAACCATTTCACCGGGTGTTTGTGTCGGTTGTTGTGCCTGTTCTTGCACGTCAGTTTTTTTGAAAAGTGCCAGTGGTTCCTGGGCTATTACTCTTGGAAGCTCCGGCCCTTTAGAGATCATGACATGGTGCTCGACCGGAATTTCTTCAATTGTTGCAGCGGGGACCTGTGTCCTTTTCCTGAGGGTTGCAAGGGCATCCTTTACCTCCCCGCATTCTTCTTCAGCCGCATGGCGCCTTTCTTTTTCCGCTGCAAGATCTGCTCCTGCCTGTTCAAGATCTGTTGAAAGCAACTGTGATTCAGTCTCTTTTTTTACCTGTTCCTGTTCAGCTTCCCTGAGTTGTTCCTCAAGAGATCTCTGACGGGCAAGTGCAGTCCGGAGTTCCTCTTCGTAGCGACCCCGCTCTGCTGCATTTGAATCAGAAATAACCTTGAGGTGTTCTTCAGCCTGTTCGATCATATGGGCTGCGGCAGTAAGTTTCTCATCAGAAATCCGACGGGCTTCCTGTTCAGCGGCAAG
>Ga0209099_1004154_pt1 | contig 11201 bp, 8 predicted proteins | sample AD_JPNHW2_MetaG_FD_184430 | JGI IMG/M metagenome (GOLD analysis project Ga0209099, IMG submission 184430) | Active sludge microbial communities of municipal wastewater-treating anaerobic digesters from Japan - AD_JPNHW2_MetaG (SPAdes) (version 2) | ecosystem: Engineered > Bioreactor > Anaerobic >...
TGCGAACATTAATCCTGCTTCTAATGCTCTTCCCCATAACACATTATCTTCCATAAGAACCGTATTGTCTGGATAAAAACCTGCAGTCTCAATCAGATTCCTCCTGTACATTACCGACGGATGTGCAAATGGGGTTCTTGTATAATATAGCCTTTTAAGAGCCTCATGTTCAACCGGTAATTTACGATCAGAAATATGTTTCCCCGATCCATCAATCTCCTGATACCAGCACCCAACACATGAAATATCCAGATTGTTTAATAAAAAATTACGCTGTTTTTCAAATCTTGTTGGCAATGATATGTCATCAGCATCCATTCTTGCAATAAGTTTATAATCCGGGTTCCCAAGAACTATTTTCAACAAATAATTAAGTGCGTTTGCCAATCCGCCATTCTTTTGCAACCTGAAAAGTCTGATCCTGTAGTCATTTAGTGAAGAAATGTAGTCATAAATATCCTGGGAAACAGGCCCGTCAAGAGCGATATAATAATGAAACCGTGAAAATGTCTGATCAAGAATGCTTTGAACAGATTCTTTTAAAAACGGTAAACTGTCATTTTGATATACAGACATTATTACTGCCAGGTCGGTCATCTTTCAAGATAAAAGACAAAAGTATTAAGATAAAAGTAAAAGACTAAATTATAAGATAAAAGCTTAACAATCAGGCGGACATATATAGCTCATAATACTTTCTTGCCATAAGCTGATCGGTATACTGACTCATATAACTGGCATATGCCAATTCTATTTTTTCATTACCTGTTTCCACTGAAACCTTCATTGCCTCAGACAAAGAGTCATTGTCATCTGTCTTGAAAAAGGTAACTTCATCAGAATTAAACAATTCTCTAAACACATCTATGTCAGAGCAAATAACAGGGACTTTCTGCTGAACAGCTTCAGCCAGAGTCAGACAAAATCCCTCAGACCTGGATGGCACCATAAAAAAATCGAAATATCTGAAATATTCTACTGCATTTCTTCTGAAACCACAAAACATACATCGGTCAGAAACATCCAGTCTTTTTGCGAGACATTTAAGAGTAGAAAGTTCTTTCCCGGTACCAAAAATCATCAATGCAATTTTTTTCTCTTTCGATAATAAAGTCAAAATCTGATCTAGCCCTTTTCTTTTTGTCAGTATCCCGGCAGCTCCAACTACCTTTAATCCTTTTGAATGAAAATTATTAATTGCATTAATAATATCAGGTTCGGTAATTAAGGAGTTTTCTGTTTCAGTAATTCCATTATGAATTACTTCCAGTTTTGATACAGAAAACCATTTTGAATAGAGCTCTTTCATTGTATCTGAAACGCACACCAACTTATCAGCACGTTTCCATAGAATCAACCATATATTTCCAAATATCCCTGAAATAAGCTTATTGTAAGTAAAAGCCAGATCTTCAAAAACGAAATTATGGATTGTAACAATATGATAACTTATTCTTTTACGATTCAAAAAAGCAAATAAATCAGGACGGATTCCATTTGTATGTATGATATCATAATCTTCAAAACAAAAATGCTTTCGATCCAATCGCTCAACCGGAACCATCATTTTTATCTGATCATTAATGGTTTTGTCAAGATAAAATATCTTTGTACAGAGAGTTAACCAGCGTCTGAATAACCTTTACAGGACCAAGTTCTTCAAGTCGGGGAATTATTATTGCGACTCTCATATTACGTTTCGAGTTTCGGGTTCCGCGTTTTACGTTCCGCGTTTCGGGTTCCGCGTTTCGGGTTTCGGGTTCCAGGGTTGAGTTTAATTTAGATGTACTTTGGCCCTTTTAACTGAGAAGATTTTAAGTGCTGCATAAGACTTGATATTTTTCGGCTTATTTTGTCAGTCCGTTCGAGAAGGTCATTAAGTTGTTTTTCGGTAGTATATTTACAGTCAAAGGCTCTATATGATTGTGAACGAACTTCGCCACAAGATCCTTTAGCCACACTTAAAAACTGATAGAACTCTTTATTTCCTCCTCTGTCAAATCCTTCAGCGATATTATCAACTATTGATCCGGCTGAAGCCCTAATCTGGTCACGAAACCTGAAGTCGATATTAAATGGGGTAAGTGATGTAATATCATAAACAATTTTGCAGAGCTCTCTTGCATCCTGCCAAATCTCTAAATCCTCAAATCTTTCAACTTTCATCCTCAATTTTCTTTAACGCTGAACGCTGAACGCGGAACGCTGAACTCTGTTACTCCTGGCATAAAGAAAATGGAAAAACACAGGATATATAAAGAGCATTAAAATAACATCCAACCGATTTAAAAAATTAGCAAATATCAATAATGAAACAGCAGTTGACAAAATGCAAAATGTTGTAACACCAAACATGTTCCATTTTCTAATAATGGAAAGGCATAAAAAAATAAATGCAAACAAGAAAACAACCATCGAGACCATTCCACCCCATCCCATAGTAAAAAAACTCATCATAAGAAAGCTTCCTGCAATCAGTTCGGGTGATATCAGGGCACAAGGCGGAGGTGTAAGGTGAAGTGATTTTTCAAGTCTCATCGTAATACTTTCAGGCAAAAGACTGTAAAAGAAAAAATTTTCATAATCTCTATTATTAAAGAATCCATGGCCATTGTCGACGTTTTTCTGAAGATTGGCTAAAGGGGAAGCAACATACAGATACGTCATATAATGGTTATGACTTATGCCTGATTTTATTAATGTTTCACTTGCTCCAAGTTCGTTCAAAACAAAGGATTTAGTCAGATTGCTTCTTGTGTCTCCATATAATCCGAAACAATACGAAAGCAATGGAATACAGATAATGGAAATTAAGATAACAAGCAATTTTATTTTACGCTCATATAGCATAAAAAGAAAAGATGCAGATACTAAAATCCACACTATGGTTGACCGCCTGAAAAGAAAAACCTGGATAAATAAAATTATTAAAGCATATATCAGAAACCTTTTTCTTTTATTCGCAAGAAAAGACTGAAAAAACCAGACAGAGAAAAAAACACTGAGGGTGTTAAAAAGAGTATCAATAACAGGTATACCAAATTCCCGGTAATTTTTTGAGCGGTCAAAAAATGGCAAATATCCCATAAGTGTTACATCGAGAATTCCCAAAATAATTATAATCCAAAAAATCAGGTCATTTAGGGAGTTGTGATATGAACTATTAAATTTAAAAATAAAGGAAACCTTCGTATCAAGAATATAACCGGCTATGATGAACAGTAAAAACGAGGATACAAAAAAAATTATTAACTCTGTCGATAATGCTGGAAAAAGGTCGCTCCACCCCCATGTATAAAAGAAGATCGCCAGCAAAAATGCCAAACAATACAAAAAAAACGGATTTACAATAAATGCCAGGTTTGTTTCAATTTTAGGCAGCTTCTGCATTAATTAGCAATTTTAACCATTTTGATAATTCAAGCTCCTGAAAATATTTGTCAATGGAAAAATTAGATCTTTTTTTAACCCATTTGAAGTCAATTTCCGGGTTTTGTAGGTTTATAATATGAATCTGCTCCGCATTGAAAAATTCTTCGTTTTTAATACCCGCATTAGTTGTAATCACTTTTTTGCCATTTGCCAGAGCTTCTATTAATCGGTGAGAATATCCGGTCTGGCGCTGAAACGGAAGATCAAGGATTACATTTGAACATAAAAAATGATACCGGACCTCTTTAAAATCAATACTTTCTGTAACCAAGTATTCTCTCTTAACAATTCCTTCAATGACACCATAATTGTTTAGATAATTTTCTATCCAAAGACTATTACAGTTTATCTTTTTGAGGAACCAATGAACAAAACTATTATGAAAAAGTATTTTATATGCAGGCCAAAGTCGTATAAATGAGTTAATTCCTGAATTCTCAGCACTATCCAATATCCCATCAACCATAGCTAATCTATCAGGACTATATTTTCCGACAAAGAACAAATCATATTTTTCTTCTAACCCCAATTCCAAATCTGGTTTGATATAGAAGTTTGGTTTGTATTCTATATTATATCTAACAGAGTCGTCCTTGTCAAAAGTAAGTACTTTATTAAAGTACTTTAACTCGCTTGTCCAGTTAAACATCGAAAAAGAATCCCAAAGGTAAAGAACTGAATGTATATCAGGATTTTGCTTTTTAAGTTTTTTAAAGAGGTAGGAACAGACCACAAAACCATTTATAGCGATTAAAAGATCAAATTTAGAATTTTCATTTTTCTTGAACTGTTTATCTATATAACGAATCTGAGGTGTAAAAATCAAAAAATAAATTCTTCTCAGAATTTTCAATTTAGAACGAACTCCATGATAATCAAATGTAAGACTTTTATTTTCAATCCAGGTAACATCATAACCCAGGTGCTCAAGAGACAGCTTTATTTCTGCTTCAATACCGTAAAACTTTGGCATAAGTAATAATATGCGATATGCCGGATTATTATTCATTCTCTGAGAATCAAAAGCACCCTGAGTTAAATTCTTATCATCTTCCTTATTATACAGGAACCATGGATGTTACTGGTGACTTTAAGAAAATATACTCCATTGCTCATCCCTGAAGTATCAAAATTCAGATTTATTACCCCTTTTACAGCTTTCTCGTTCTGTCTGATTAGTATTCTTCCGCTTATATTACACAAAACAATCTCAACATCTTGTTTATCGAGAGCTTCCAAAGTCAATCTTATATTATCAATAAAAGGATTAGCACTCAGATAAACCAATCTCAATCCTGTTTCGTTTTCAGCATCAGATATTAATTCCGGCCTGATGATTATTTGATTATTATCCGGTAATGCATTGAATAATATGAATTTACTATTATTATTGTATTCTGTTTTAATCTTTTCATTATTTGAAATCGAAATACTATCCCAGTTCCCTGGTACTTTAATTTTTATTGATAGTGGCTGGTTATAGATTGAGTCATCCATGAAATCATATATGCGGATTTTATAAATTGTATCGTTGCATAAATCACATTCAACCTTCGCATTCCCTGACTCATCAATATACTTAATTACATTGCTAACTGTGCTACACCATATTTTGTCGCTAACTGTGTTAAGGTAATCGAGGTGTTCTGAAAATACTTCTGAACTTATCGGAGAAAAACCGATATCGTTTATTCCGTGAAGCATTTCAACCAACCATAATTTATTTTTTATTGCATAATCGACCCAGGAATTTGCAGTGAAAGCACTTGTCTGCTTATCGAAACTTTGCATTCTAAGGTCATATCTTTCCAATTTATAAAATGAGTTGTATCCAACACCTGTAGATCTGGCAGCCAAATAAGTTTTCTTAACTAATTGCTTTACTGAACTGTTGTAAATTCCCCACGGAAAAGCCATTGTTAACCCGGAGTTTTTACCAAAATGTTTTTTTAAAAACATTTTAGAATCCGATAGTTCCTTTTCAGCTTCTTCATTTCCAATCTTAACCAAATTCTGATGAGAAGCTGTGTGTGACCCTAATTCATAATCATTTGAAATGTTTTCGGCAAGAAAACCCTTGGATACACTATCAATGTTGTTGGTTATGACATAAAATGTTGCAGGTATGTTTCTTTGTTTCAATAAAGGAAGTGCCACTGTAAATTGCGTAACCCAACCATCGTCAAATGTTAAGCTGACCACACTCTGCTTAAAATCATATAACGGAGCAATCTGATAGAAAAAACCGGAATTATCTATTGATAACTTTTGGGCATTCAACAGTAATGTATGGAAAAAAAATATTAAAACAAACAAACATTGTATATTCACGAATGGACCCTGGGTTCGTGGTTCGTGGCTTGAGGTTTTCAATTAGCTTGTTTCTTTAAAAGACAATGATCCTTTATTACAGTGATGTTATAGCGTTATAGCGTTATGGCGTTATGGCGTTATAACGTTATGACGTTATGAGGTTGTGACGTTGTGTTGAATAGATTTGAAATATTTTGAGAGAGAGCTAAGTTTGTTGGATACTTTTTCAATTTGATTTCTTATTTTATCATACTGATCTTCATTAACATACAACAAATCCAAAGAAGCTATAGTCTGATTCAATAATTCCATAAGACTAGAGTAAGCGATTGTCATGAAGCTTGATTTATCTTTTCCAGTGGTCCTGTAAGATCCTTCGACAATATTGGAAGAAACTGATATTACTGATCGTCTCATCTGATTTGTTAAGCCAAATCTTTCATCATCAGGAAATCCTTTTGTAATGCAATAGACCATTTTGGTTAATTCTCTGGCATCTTGCCAAACTTCAAGTTTTTCAAATGAATATTTCATCTTATGTAAAAATTATATTGTTTTCTACATCATAACATCACAACAACATAACGACATAACAACATAACAACATAACAACATAACAACACAACCCTATTCAGCCCGTCTTTTAGCCTTTTCAAAATCTGAGGCGACCATTACCTTAATCAACTCATTAAATGTTGTTTTGGCCTGCCATCCTAGTTTTTCTTTTGCTTTTGACGGATTCCCGATAAGAAGTTCCACTTCTGTAGGCCTGAAATAGCGCGGATCAATGCCAATAACTTCTTTACCATTCGACTTCAGTATTCCAACTTCATCATGTCCTTTCCCTTTCCAAATAATTTCTTCACCCAGCACTTTAAAGGTCTCTTCTACGAATTCTCTTATTGTATGGGTTTCACCGGTTGCCAGGACATAGTCATCCGGTCTTTCAGCCTGGAGGATACGCCACATACCTTCAACATATTCAGGAGCATATCCCCAGTCGCGTTTTGAATCGAGATTTCCAAGCAGAAGTTTTTCCTGTTGCCCGAGAATTATTTTTGAAGCAGCGACTGTTATTTTTCTGGTAACAAATGTCTTTCCCCTTCTTTCACTTTCATGATTGAATAATATCCCATTGCTTGCAAACACATTATATGCTTCTCTGTAATTGATTACAATCCAGTAAGCATATAATTTAGCTGCAGCATAAGGGCTTCTCGGGTAAAATGGTGTTTTCTCTGTTTGTGGAACCTCCTGGACTTTCCCGTACAGTTCAGACGTTGAAGCCTGATAGAAACGTGTATTTAATCCTGTCTCTTTTATTGCATCAAGAAAGCGAAGGGTTCCTACGCCATCTACTTCTGCAGTATATTCCGGCACCTCAAAGGAAACCTGTACATGAGATTGTGCTCCAAGATTATATATCTCATCAGGATGAATCTTCTCAACCAGCCTGTTAAGATTGCTTGAATCGGTCAGGTCGCCATAATGCAGGAAAAATCTTTTATTCAGAAATTCAGGATTATTGTAGATATGATCTATCCTGAAAGTATTAAATGAACTTGAACGTCGTATTATGCCATGCACATCATATCCTTTTCCGAGTAAAAGTTCAGTCAGGTAAGAGCCATCCTGGCCTGTAATGCCTGATATTAACGCAACTTTTGACATAATATACTTCTTTTTAGAAACGGCTTAAATATTATGATTTTGAAACCTTAAATCCTGCAGATGAAAGATTTATATCTACAAATCGTGCACGTGTGTTAGGTCTGTTCTTTTCAAGGATTTCCCCGATCTTTCCTGAGGCATTCAAATCTTTTGCCATAATCAGTAAAAATCCTCCTCCCCCAGCACCTAAAAGTTTATATCCGAGTGAGTAATCACTGATCAAATCTATTATTTTTTGAATTATTTCAGGATTTGTTCCACTGTCGAGCCTTTTATTCAGATCCCAGCTTTTCAGCACCTTATTTGCAAATCCATCATAATCACTCTTTTGGATAGCATCAAAGGTGTCTTCCACATGGTATTTCATTTCGCTTAGAATATCGAGATGCTCCTTTGAATTTACGAACATTCCTTTGACGATTTCAGCAAGTATTGTTTTTGCAATCCTTGTAACACCTGTATAATATAATAAGATCAATCCCCGAAACTCATCAGAGACAAAAAGATCATTTGGAAGCCATTTTACTGATGGCTTCTGATTTATTCCCGGAATTGAGCTGATCTGTTTCAAACCGTGAAATATTCCACCATACTGATCCTGCCAACCACCTCCTGTTGTTAATATCTGTTCGAGAGCCAAAGTCCTGTTACAGATAGTACTTTTGTCCCAATTAAGTTTCAGAGCTTCCGACAAGGTTCCAAGAACAGTAGAAGCAATAATAGAACTTGTACCCAGTCCTGAGCCTTTTGGAATTGCTGATAGAGTAGAAATCTCCAAGCCACATCCGATATCTTCAAGTTGATCTTTGAGGGTATTATATTCCTTAAGTGAATATTCTTTGTTGAATCCTGATAAAGTCAAAGCAGCTTTCGGAATAGAGAATGATGAACCTACAGAATTAAGTTCATTTAACTGATCATAACTATCAATATCTTCACGTGAACCTAAATCAATAGACCTTAAGATAATTTTGTGTTCTTTTAATGGCCGTATAAAAACCTGCAACGGAGGCTGACCATTCAGGTCGACAGCAACATTTATTACAGAGCCTCCATAGAAAATACAATATGGCGGAGTGTCTGTCCACCCCCCTGCAATATCGAGCCTTGCAGGACTTCTGCCCCACACAATCTGATCATCAAGAATATTTCGTTGCGGTTCGACCTTCACTTTTTTGTTTTCATCAAGAATTGCTTCTCTCAGTAGACTGAAAGCATCTTCCTCATACAGGTTGTCTCCATCTCCTTTATACTCAGAGACGAGTGCCCTGAACATCTTATCGTAATCTTTTTTTTGTAAAGGAGTGCCTGAACTAAGTACTTCAGGAAGGTCAATACCATATTTTGTAAAACACTGTGCTGTCTTTTTAAGATCGAGCTGATAAAATATGCTTCTATCGTGATTTGCAGCTAATTTTATGAGTGATTTCTTTTTGAGTTCATCTCTCTGTTCATAAAGCCTGTCAATATTGCATTCCGAACAGATGTAATTGAACGACACCCTTCGTGCATTAAGCCAAAGCTTTTTAGAGATTTCATCATTAGGATTATTCCCTGCCATCCATCCAATCAGGGAATCAACATTATCAGAAGACATGACCTCCGGGAACAGATTGTAATCAAGAATGTCCGAATCAGGAGTAACTCCCAGGCATGAATCATCTATATTTCTTTCTCTCAGCCAATCAGCAAGTTTAACTCCCATCCATATAACATTATCTTTCAGGGAACTGTTAAGCTTATCATTAAAGCCGTAAGGCCTTATGATATATTTATCTTTACCTGAAGGAATTACATCGATGCATATACCTTCGGGCAGATCAATATTCCAATTATTATGTGGTACACCGGTAATAAAACTGTTTCTTTTTATCTTCCAGTTTTCATTTAAATATGAGTTTTCGATCCAGAGGTTCTGATTATCCTCATTCAGCTTAATATTTACTTCAGAATTCAAAACAAAAATTGAAGGATGAGGTTTTGAACCGAAATGAACAATCTCACGCTGGTCATAAATCCTGTTTTGAATTTTCAGGCATGAAGAAATAAGGTCTTCAGACGATCCGAAGTGGTAAAATTCTCCTTTTGACATTGGATAAATTTTCACCTTCAGGCTACTTATTTCATCATCATGAAAAAGAGGAACCTCTCCCAGCGATTTGCCAAATTCAGAATACATGTCATAAAACTGAATTTCAGGCAATTTATCTTTAATACGATTGCTATCAATTCCGGATTTCCGGAGAAGAAGATCAATTGCCTTTTTACTAAAGAGCCATATCCCGGAATCCATCATATAATAATAATCCACCAGCAGGTCTGACATAGTCTTCTTATCAGGCTTTTGAAGCATAAAAGAAAGTGTGGAATCTTCATTCCGCCTACAGAAAAAAACTCCATGTTTTCTTAAGACTTCATCGTCACACCAGATACCAAAACAGACAATATCTGCTTCGGGAATATCATTAAACCTGTCTTCACTTACTATCAGTACATCGCCACTGCCTACCAGGAAGTTTAAATTATCAGGGGCATTGACAAGTATTTTGTTATATAACTTATGCTGAAAATCGAGTAAGGTTTGATCAATATCCTGTCCTATAGACCATCTGAAAACCGGAACAGGAATATTAACCTTGCCTGTATGCGAATAAGAAGGAAGACGCCGGCTATTGCCTCCAGAATTAATAATCAGAAATTTATTCTTTTCGAGCCATGAATCAAATGGTTCCTTTTCAGATTCATTAAGATAACATTCAGCTAACAGGTTTGCCACACCACCACCTGAACCGATCTTATTGCCCACCGGATCGGATGTAAAAAACCATCCTCCATCCCCATTTAGGATCTGGCAAGAAGCTTTTTCAGCAGCAATAGGAATATTTACAAGTTTTTTAATCACAGAGCCGATTGATCGTTCAAGTACCAGTTATAGAGTTTTTCAATTCCGGAATTTAATTCCATACTGTATTTCCACCCCAAATTCCCGATTTTATCTACAGAAATTAGCTTTTTCATTGTACCATCGGGTTTATCAGGATTAAAGATAAAAGCACCTTTAAATCCCACTACATTTTTTAAGGTATCAGCAAGTTCCCTGATGGTTAAATCTTTTCCTGTACCAATATTGAGATGAGTGTTTCTAACCTGGGCTGAATTTCCTTTTATATCTTTAAATGAAATGTTATTCATAACAAAAACACATGCATCAGCGAGGTCTTCTGACCATAAAAATTCTCTTCTTGGGTTGCCTGTTCCCCAGATTTCGATATTAACATCCATATTCTGAGCTGTACCGGATTTTAATATCTTAATTTCGTCTTCATTACTGCGATCCGTCGTAATACCATATTTTGACAACACATTTATAATAGTATTCAGATCAGAATTCCCATCAACACCTTCAACAGGCCGCCTGGATAAATCTTTTCTTAAAGCTTCTATATTATTATTTTCCAGACATTTACCAAGGTAAATTTTTCTTAGAAGAGCCGGCAGAACATGTGATGTTTCAAGATTGAAGTTGTCATTTGGACCATAAATATTTGTCGGCATAACTGAGATGTAATCAGTTCCATATTGCAGATTAAAACTCTCACAAAGCTTGATACCGGCAATTTTTGCAATGGCATAGGGTTCGTTTGTGTATTCAAGAGGAGACGTAAGCAGAACATCTTCAGTCATGGGCTGAACAGCATCCCGTGGATAAATGCATGTGCTGCCCAGAAACAATAGCTTTTTAACGTTATTCCTGTACGATTCATTAATGATATTAAGTTCTATCT
>Ga0209099_1004156_pt1 | contig 11200 bp, 12 predicted proteins | sample AD_JPNHW2_MetaG_FD_184430 | JGI IMG/M metagenome (GOLD analysis project Ga0209099, IMG submission 184430) | Active sludge microbial communities of municipal wastewater-treating anaerobic digesters from Japan - AD_JPNHW2_MetaG (SPAdes) (version 2) | ecosystem: Engineered > Bioreactor > Anaerobic...
GGGTCGACTACCGTGAAGACAAGGGATGCAACGCAGCTGTCTGAACTGCATTTACACATGTCGCTCGTCTGCAGAGGTCCTGGCAGCGAATACGCCCGGCCGTTGGTGTCGAGCAGGTACCAGTTACCGGTGTACCCGACAAAGTCAGACGGGGCTACCATGAAGTCTTTGTACCTGGACTTGAGGTCGATGGTCTTGGACGGGGCGGTGTCGAAGATGTTTGCTGCCGATGCCCACCAGCCGATCTGGGTGAGAAGCGGTTCAGCATTTTCATCAGGATATAAATACCACATGTCGTATTCTTCAGACCAATCTTCGTAGATGTCGTCTCCACAATACAACATGTTTCCACAGGTAGACCCGATATATGCGCCGTTCAGGGCGTGGGTGAGGTTGAGTCCCTGTTCCCCTATGAAAACAGTGGCACCCTGGTTGATGACCGTTCCGTTTGCAAACATGGGCGCTGCCGATACCGGCATGACTGCCATGAGGACAAACAGAGCGATCGCAACGAGTGCAATCGTTAATCGCTTAGTCATGTATTCATTTCCTCCAAAGTTACATCATACATTTCAAGCCGCGAACCGCTTCCGGCAAATGCCGGATACCGGTTCTGCGAGCCATATACTCCGTTAAGACGGAATATGAAACAGTATTTGTAAAAGAACCAATTAAGCGCTTCGGTCGCGTTCCGTATCGGAAAGGCTTTGTACTATCCTGTTTTTGCATGGACTTCGGGTTACATTATTCCAGGGAAAAGGAACGTACCCGCCAGACCAATCGCCAACCAATATTTTTTCCTGTTCACCATTGATGGGGTATTTTCATCAGGATCCTCCGGAATTTGAACGGTTCATCAGATTCGACCGGTGGAGAAGAACGAAGTTGCCCGTTGTGTGCCGGGTTGAACATCCTGCTTCCGGCAGCAGGGGCATGGATAAATACGATTCTTTCACAAAGATACTGGTATCCATGATCGATACCTGGCTTTTTACCGCACTCGTCCTGGGGGTCCTTGCCCTGTTTGTCATCCTGCGGAGCATCCCCGTCAGATCACCGGCTGACCGGCTTGTTGCAGGTACCGTCGCAGTCACCCTCGTTGCGATGACTGCACTCACGCTCAGCATTGCGTACGGAACCCTCATAATCCTCGACCTGGTCATTGTTGTAGCCCTGATCGGTTTTATCATAATGCTATGGATTGCAAAGCATCCGGGAGCGGATCGTTCATGAGTTCTCTTCTCGCAGACTGGGGCATCTGGGCACTTCTTTTTACCGGGACGGTGTTCTGCGGGTTCGGCCTGATGGGACTGCTGATCTTTCCTGACACCATGAGCCGGATGTTTACGGCATTCCGTGCAACGGCCATCGGTCTTGGTGCGGTTATCCTTGCGGTTCTCCTCTACGGGTTCTCCCTGTTCATGAATAACGGGGGCGTCCAGTACCTGGCACTGATCCTCCATACGCTGTTGCTTGGCGGGGTGCTGGCTGCCGGGACCTGGGGGATGTACAGGATCATCCGGGAAAGGATACGGCTGGAACAACAGGTGAATTCCTGCCGGCCACCGGCCGTTCCTGATCCTGATTAAAACGGGGAATAATTCCCGGATAAGAGCCTTTTTTATGGTCACCGGGTCAGGTATCCTGATTATTGGCAGGTTATGTGCCGTTCCATGGTGATTTCCCAGAAACAGAGGATGCCGGCAACCCTGTCGCATCTGAAGAACGTTGGGCAGTGGCAGAACAGCGTCAGGGTGAGGGCAACCGGCACGGAGACGTGACGAAGATTGCAGTCAGGAGCAGCAGGTTTGCGGCAAACCGGTTTCCTTTTAAAAAGCCTGCAGCACTCACCGGGCCGATGCTTGACAACGGTGCTGCCGGGACACAAGAGAGTAGCATCCTTTTGTTATTGGTGACGGTGTCGCAACCAGGGATGCAGCCCGTCCCGTGAATCCTTCGGCAGGTCCGAAAAGAACCTTTTCCGGTCCGGATTTTTCCGGAGGGGTCACGGACATCATTTCCGGCCGGAATATTTTTTATGCGGGCACCTCCACAGGAAATGTGGTTTTGCAATCCCTGTATATGCGCTCTCCCGGCAGGAAAAAATGGCTTTTTTGCGAAATATAAATAGCCCAAATATTTTGATTCTGACTAATCCGGGCATTTTATGAACAATTGCGCATTTCGTGATGGAACGCTTTGTTAATCCCGTTTTGCTCAGAAGCAGTCATTTTCCAGTCAAAAAAATGATGGTTTATGGTGATTCTGTGCGTGAAAATCCCGTTGCGACCAAAATATTTATTAATTCGCAGATTGAGAAAAAATATAACCCTTTCCGGTAGGAGGTGGAAAACTCATGGCAGCAGCAAAGAAAGCGGCGGCAAAGAAGCCGGTAAAGAAGGCAGCGGCAAAGAAGACCGCAGCAAAGAAGAAATAATATTCTTCAACGAATAACTTCACTTTTTTTGGATTGTCTTTCTCTCAAGGATTTTTTGTACGGGAATTTCCTGGTGATGGATCAGGAGCCGTGTCGTAGTATCCCGTAATAATTCCGTGAAGATAAACCGTGAGACCTTTTTAGAGATTTCATGACTCGGAAGCAGTACCGGATCCTGAACTGGGAGGGTCTGGCGGTGTACTCTGGTTTTGGAGAACGGGTTGGTACTTGTGAGGATCATGCCATAGTTTTCCCTGTTTTCCTGCAGGTTCCTGGCATGGATTTGCCAAAGTACACCGCACGACCCCCTGCAGTCCCCTCAGGTTTTTGAGCGGGATCCGGAGCAAATTACGGTGTGAAATCGTTCCTTATTGGCGGTCGTGGGGGAGTGGGGGTCGCGGGGGTACAATGGGTAGAACAATCAGTACCCAGAGGAAACCGCGGGAAAAATGCCGCAAGTCCCGGGGATCTGCAGGTACTGCTGATGGTTCCCGGACTGGTGAATCAGATCTCCAAAACTGGCGTCGTACAACCATAACCTGATGTATCCGATCAGTTTATCATTAGGATATGAGAGTATCTTTGAGTCCGCAGGATTTTAAGGAACTTTTATTGTCGCATCATCCTGACCGCCCCTGTTTTGACAACGATGTTATTATTCTGTCCGGCAGACGGATTTGTGCCGGATGTCTTTTTGCTTACCCGACAGCTCTGGCTATATTTTTTTTTATGAGACCCACGGGAACGGGCAGTATCATTATTGCGTTACTCCTGGCAGCAGTATCCCAGTTCCGGAGACTGACCAAAAACCGCGTTATCCAGCATTTTTTCCGGCTGGTGGCGGGAATTGCGCTGGGATTCGGACTTGGCGGGGGATACTGGGCAGTTACCAGCGGCCGGTGGTTCATGGTCATCCTCCTGCTCTGCGGAGCAGGGTTGTACGCGTTATGCAAAATACGGTCTATGAAACGTGCATGGGAAGGCGAGAACCCGAGTTAATCCTTTTTATTGCAGTAAAAAAATTACGTGAGGGTCTGGATAAACTCTGCAGCATCCTTTTTCGCTTTTTCCGTGTTACCCAGAGCGGTAACGTTTATCTCAGGTGCGCCACTCAGTGAGATCGTGACCTGATGCTGGTGGGTAAACCAGTAATAGTAGACAATTGCAGGGATGAGTCCCAGGCAGCAGAAAACCAGGAAAATCACCCAGCTTACGTCGCGATCCTGTGACTGGAACGAGATCACATAGTCTGTCTGGGCCTGGACCGCATAATTTTTCGTGGTAAAAAAGGGGATAGCCCGTGCAAACAATTCCTGCCGGTCAAAGGCTGTTTTTTGTTGTACGGCAGGGGCCGACGAAGGTTTTTTCAGGGGTGAGCCACAACCGGGACAGATCTCCGCGTTCTCAAATTCCAGGGGTTTTCCACAATTCGGACAGAACTTTGCCATGGACAATTCTCCCGTATGATGAACGTTGATATTGGGGGGCAGAAGGATAAGGATTGCCTTTTTATGGAACACAAGGAAGAACGTGCAGGGCCAGCCCCTCAACAAAAGAAGTGCGCCGACCGGGACTCGAACCCGGGTTTAGGCGTTGGCAACGCCTAGTGATAACCACTACACTATCGGCGCAGTGTGCTCTACAATGTGGGAATTCAAACAATTTAAGTATATCGAACCAGAGGACGACGGATAGCTGCTCATGTTACGGGGAATACAAACCGGCGGGGAGTGGCAGGGTGATTCTGTGAAAAGACCGTACTGCTTGGTTACTGAATACTCAGATGATCCGGAATGCAGAGGATAGGATTTTTGAGTATAATCGCACTATCTAATATCAGATGATCCCGCTTTTCATTGACTGCTCCGGCCGGCGTATCGTCATCTTCGGAGGGGGGGCTGTGGCCGCACGGAAGGCCGCGTATTTTGTCAAGGAAGCCAGCGTGCTCGTGGTAAGCCGGTCGTTTGTGCAGAAGCTCGAAACCCTGCAGGCAGAGAAGGAATGTGTGGACATAAAGGACGCATCCGATGCCACGCTTGCCGCATTGATCAAAGGCGCATTCCTGGTCATCGGGGCACTCTCCGACCGGGCACAGAACAACCGCATCGGCAGGCTCTGCCGCAAAAAGGGTATCCTCTTCAACAACGCTGACGGTGAGGCCGGCGATGTGGTCCTCCCGGCGATCAGCCGCGGGAAGCACTACACCCTTGCGATCAGTACCTCCGGGAGCAGCCCGGCAATCTCCCGGTATATCCGGGAACACCTCGAACGCGAGCTGCCGGAGCTGGATACCATGATCGTGCTCCAGAGCTGGCTGCGGGAAGAGCTGAAACGCGTGGAGTCCGACCAGGCAAAAAGAACCAAGATCCTGCACAAGGTACTTGCGGACCCGCTGGTCTGGAAACTCCTGAAAACCGATCCGGAGAAGGCCTGGGAAACAGTCTCAACAAGGTACCTGCATGGCTGAACCGGACAGCATACCCATCGCAATTGCGGGTGTCAGCCACCACACGGCAAACGTAGCGGCAATCGAAGCGTTCCGCTTTGCCGGCGAACCGGAGTTTCTTGCCGCGGCCGGTGAGCGGTTCTCCGCAGTCCTGCTGCTCCAGACCTGCAACCGGGTGGAAGTGATCGCTGAGGGGGATGCGGACACCTTAAAGGAGTTCCTCGCCGGGCAGGGCAGGAAAGACTTCTTTTTCCATGAGGGGAAAGGTGCGCTCCGGCACCTCTTTGCCCTTGCATCCGGTATCGACTCCATGATCGTGGGGGAAGACCAGATCATCGGCCAGCTGAAAAAAGCCCTTGCCGATGCACAGGAGGCCGGCACGACGAGCAGTTTCATCGAGCACTGCATCAACAAGGCAGTCCACGTGGGGATCGAGGTCCGGAAGCGGACGCTGATCAACCGGGGGGCGGTCTCCGTAGGCTCTGCGGCAGTCCAGCTGGCCGAAGCGGAGATCGGCAGCCTGGAGGGAAAGCACATCCTCGTGGTCGGGAGCGGGGAGATGGGCCTCCTGGTTGCACAGGCGCTTGCGGAAAAACACCTTACCGCCATGTACGTGGCCAACCGGACTTACGGGCGGGCCGTGATCCTTGCAAGGAAGATCGGGGGAAAAGCAGTGCGCCTCTCGGAACTCTATCACTATATCACGCTCTCGGACGTGGTGATCTCCTGCACCTCGGCCCCGCACCCGATCATCCACACCGCGGATCTCAAAAAAGCCATGAAGGACCGGTGCTGGCCGGTCGAGGGGCACCCGCGCCCGCTCATCCTTATCGATATCGCCCAGCCCCGGGATGTGGAAGAGGGGGCCGGCGGGGTTGACGGTGTCCGCCTCTTTTCCATCGACAGCCTCCGCTCCATCAACGAACAGACCATGAGCACCCGCAAGGCAGAAGCGGACCGGGCGCATGCGTTCGTGGAGGCGGAGCTGGAGATCTTCCTGCGCCACCTTCACCGGCGTGCTGCCGATGATGTGCTTGCCTCCCTGCATACATGGGCGGAAATGATCCGCATCCGCGAGCGGGACCGGGCTATGGCACGTATCGGAACAACGGATCCAAAGATAGCAGAAATCGTGGACGACTTAACGCGGGTCCTTTCACGGAAGATCCTGACGGATGCCACCTATTCGGTCAGGGCCAGTGCCGAGGAGGGGGACCTTGCAGCCGCAGAATCGCTCGTGAAGGCAATCACCCGGGGGGAGAGGATCGGCACGGAACCGCCGGGTAAAAAACATGATAATTCCCCTGGGGATCTAAAGGGACTGGAAAAATCTTTCAGATGAGAAGAAATTGTCGGATTGCTTCGAATCGGCAGTCTTATTAAAAAAATACCGCTTCCCGGGGCAGCCGCCATTTCTGGCGCGGCTTGTCGGCAGCATATCCTACGGCGCAGAGCACCACGGGAACATACTCTTCGGGGAGGAACAGGACCTCTGCATACGCCACCGGGTCGAACCCCCCCATGGGACAGGAATCGAGCCCGAGGGACTTTGCACCGTTCACGGCATTGCAGAGTGCAATGTGGATCTGCTCGCGGGCAAAGGCCATCCGCTGTTCCGGGCTCATCGACCCCACATATTCCCTGACCATATCCGCGTACTGGCTCACCGCATCCGGGGAAAGACCTGTCCGGGAAAGACCGTCAACAACATTATCCAGCAGTTTTTCAAGTTCGGTGTTGGCACAGAATACAAACAGGTGGGAACAACTCGTCACCTGCGGCTGGTTGTTGGTATGCGCAAGAAGGTTTTTCTTGATCTTATCTGCTGTGACGATCTTGATCTTCCATGGCTGCAGGTTCAGCGCGGAAGGGGAGTACCGGATGATATCCAGGAGCGCAAAAAGCGTGGGTTCATCGATCGTCCGGCCATCAAACTGTTTGGCTGCATACCGCTGCATGACGATATCTTTGAATTCCATGGGGGTCTTTCGTCTCCATTGAGTCCGATCACGATAATGATGATTTATTTGCACGTTGCGGGTAAAAAACCGTGGGATGCAGGGTGGGGGTCAGGGAATCTGCATCGATGCCTCCTGCACCAGAGTCCGAGAAAGAATGCCGGCCGTTGCAGGACAGGTCTCAGAGCAACCTTCATCAGCACTTCAAAAAAGATCTCCGGCAGGAATCCCCGCTGCCCGTGTCAGTGCTGCTCCTGTTCGCTCCCTCTGATACAATAATATGCTTTTTTCAGCCCGAGCGCTTTTGTTACCGGGCAGGTCGGGCAGATGCAGCCTTTCTTCTCGAACGTGCAGGTCGCCGACCTGCCCTCAATACAAAAGAGCAGGCTCCCGCCGGCCCGCATGCATTCGTTATAGCTCGGACATGGTTCACAGATGCATTTCATCCGGTTTTCTTCGATAATCTTTTCGCGATCTCCCGTCATTATATCCTGTCCCGCCCGGTACGGCCCGTGCAGATCAATAAGTAGATTATCAGAAGGCTCCATGATAATTAAATCATGCCTGCGCCACTGGTTGGAAGAAAGTTCGGGGTCAATGTTATCCCGGTCCCGGGCCGCGACAGCTGTCAGCAGATCATGGTCCTGGGAATCTCGGGTTCAAGCCGGCAACAACCGGGAATGAGCAAATCGGAAAAACTGCTCCAGCGGGCGCTCGAACGTTTTGCCGGGTTCGGGTGCCAGACCCGGTTTCTCCGGTTAAAAGACTTGACTATCCATGACTGCGAGGGGAACTATTCCGAGAACCCGGCCTATTGCACCTACCCCTGCCAGAGCTCGATGAAGTACGACGACGACCAGATGCAGCTGGTCTACGATGCCGTGCTCTCCTGCGATGTCCTGATCCTCGCAACCCCGATCCGCTGGAACAACCACTCAGCGCTGGTACAGAAATTCGTGGAGCGGATGAATGCCATCGAGAACCAGTACTCGTGGTTCGGGAACCGGATGATCAAGGACAAGGTCGCCGGCATGATCATTATCGGGCACGTTGACGGTATCCAGCACGTGGCGGGAAACCTCATGAACTTCTTTTCCTGGCTCGGGTTCCATACGCCCGAGGTGGCCATTGCTTCGTGGGTGGGGGAGAACGACGAGGACACGACCAAGGACTGGGGGCAGATCGAGAGCAACCGGTACACAAAGGAAGACCTGGAAGACCTGGTAACCAGTTCCATCCGGCTGGCCTGCGCCCTGAAACGGCACGTGGCAGAAGAGACCGGGAGCGGGACCGCACCGGACTGATAAAGATACGCGAGCCAAAGAACGCTCCCGCGTCCGGTCGAAGACCTGAAGCCATTCCTCCCACTTTCCTCTGACGGTCGATTGATCCCCTTAATCCTCCTTGTACGGGATTGGGCGGTTGGAAAAAACCCGGCACTGATAAGGCACGCAGCAGCCGGCTTTCGATCCCGAAAGGTCTCAGCACCCATAAATACGATGGGTTTAAGAAAATGTAATCAAACGGTTGGCGGGTGGTGGCAGAACGGGCATTTTTCCACAACGACGGATGAGGCGGTCACGGTCACGGAATATCCAGCCACTCCTCCGCGAGGTTACGCTCTCGAAGAACGATCTTATCGCTCCGCTCTTCGTGGACGAGAACGTGGCCGTACAGCGCCCGATCGAATCCATGCCCGGGCAGTTCCGGTACCCGGTCGACGGGATCGCAGCGGTTGCGGCTGCATTATGGAACAAGGGAGTGCGGGCAGTCCTGCTCTTTGGCATCCCGAGGACCAAGGATAAGGAAGCCCGGTCCGCGTATGATCCTGAGGGCGTTGTACAGCAGGCGGTCCGCAGGATCAAGGACGAGGTCCCGGCAATGGTTGTCATCACCGATGTCTGCGCCTGCGAGTATACCGACCATGGACACTGCGGGATTATCGGCGAGACCCGGGGCGGCATGGATCTCCTCAACGACCCCTCGCTCGAGCTCATGGAGAAGATTGCGCTCAGCCACGCCCTGAGCGGTGCGGATATCGTTGCCCCCTCCTGCATGCTGGACGGCGTGGTCGGCTCGATACGGGCAGTGCTTGACGCGGAAGGGCTCGAAGAAGTGCTGATCATGGCATATTCTACCAAGTTTGCCTCCGCGCTCTACGGGCCGTTCCGCGAGGCCGCAGACTCCGGCTTCTCGTTCGGGGACCGCACAACATACCAGGTCCATCCAGGCAACAGCCGCGAGGCGATCCTCGAATCGCAGATGGATGCGGACGAGGGAGCCGACATCCTGATGGTGAAACCGGCAGGGTTCTATCTCGACATCCTTGCAGAAGTCGGGAGTATCGGCCTGCCGGTCGCGGCATACCAGGTAAGCGGGGAGTACTCGATGATAAAGGCTGCTTCCGCAAACGGCTGGCTGAGGGAGAAAGAGACCGTAATCGAGAGCCTGACCTGCATAAAACGGGCAGGCGCCGACCTGATCATAACCTATTTTGCGGCAGATGTTGCCGGGTGGCTGGATGAAAAACAGTAAGAGTGTGAAGGATGGCAGGGTTTTATCAGCAAACCTCTTCGGTGAAGCAAAGACCCTGATGCCCGGCGGGGTGAGCAGCCCGGTCCGGGCGATAAAGCCATACCCTTTTTACACGGAACGGGCAGAGGGCTCCCACCTGAAAACCGTTGACGGTAAAGACCTGCTCGACTGCTGCATGGCCTATGGTCCCCTGATCCTCGGGCACGCAAACCTGACGGTAAGGAAAGCGATTGAAAACCAGTTGCAGGACGGCTGGTTGTACGGGACGCCGATACCGCTCGAGCCGGCATACGCGAAGGTTATCACGGGCGACCACCCGGGCATGGACATGGTCAGGTTCGTCTCAAGCGGGTCTGAAGCGACAATGGCCGCTATCCGGCTCGCACGCGGGTTTACCGGCAAAAAGGATATCATCAAGATCGAAGGCGGCTTTCACGGCGCCCACGATGCCGTGCTCGTCAAGGCAGGTTCCGGCGCAACCACAACGGGCGTACCGGACTCAGCGGGTGTTCTTGCCGACATTGTTGCCCATACACGGCAGGTACCCTACAATGATCCCGAAGCGCTTGAATCCCTCCTCTCGGCCCATAACGATATCGCGGCCCTGATCATCGAACCGGTACTTGGTAACATCGGCCCGGTCCTGCCGCAGGACAACTACCTCCGGGAAATCCGTTCGATCACCAAAAACCATGACGTGCTCCTGATATTCGACGAAGTGATCACCGGCTACCGCCTCGGAATCGGCGGGGCCCAGGTGAAGTACGGGGTGAAACCCGACCTCACCACGCTCGGCAAGATCATCGGGGGCGGCCTGCCCATCGGGGCATTTGGCGGAAGACGGGAGATCATGGAGATGGTATCGCCGCAGGGCCCGGTGTACCAGGCGGGGACCTTCTCCGGCAACCCGCTCTCGCTGACGGCCGGTATGGCCACCATTGCATGGCTCCATGCCCGCCGCACTATCTACGATACCCTTGACGAGAAGACCCGGGCCATTGCAGAATCGCTCCCCGCGAACGACAAGGGATCCTTTGTCCGGTCCGGTTCGATGTTCAAATACTTCTTCCGCAGCTTACCCCCGCAGAACTACCGCGAGGTGAAGGAGTGCGACACGGATGCATTCGAAAGATTCCGTGCGCGGATGATGGAAAATGCTGTTTTTATTCCCCCCTCCCAGTTTGAGACCAACTTCCTATCAGCAGCGCACAGCGACAAAGACATCTCCACACTCATACGGGCGTACCAGCAATGTCTATAAGAATCGGAACACGGGGCAGCAAGCTCGCACTTATCCAGACCGGCACGGTAGCAAGGAAGCTCGCCGATCTGGGTATTGAGACTGAACAGGTGATCATCCACACGGCAGGCGACACCACCACGCAGGTACCTCTCCACGAGATCGGGGGACAGGGCGTCTTTGTCCGGGCGCTTGACGACGCGATCCTTGCAGGGGAGATCGACTGCGCAGTGCACAGCATGAAGGATATCCCTGCCTACCGCCCGAGCGGGCTTATCACCGCAGCGATACTCAAACGCGATTCAGCTGCCGACTTCATTGCCTACCGGGGTTCGCTTGGCGCCGTGAAGACCGTGGGCACATCGAGCACCCGCAGGAGGGCACAGCTCCTCCGCCATGACCCCTCTGTCACGGTAAAAGACCTCCGGGGTAACGTGGACACCCGGATCCGGAAGATGAGCGGCGGCGAGTATGACGCTATCATCCTTGCCGAGGCCGGCCTCGCCCGGATGGGTATCCGCATCCAGGGGGAACGGCTGCCACCGGAAAAGTTCGTCCCCTCGCCCAACCAGGGCACGATCGCG
>Ga0209099_1004165_pt1 | contig 11176 bp, 10 predicted proteins | sample AD_JPNHW2_MetaG_FD_184430 | JGI IMG/M metagenome (GOLD analysis project Ga0209099, IMG submission 184430) | Active sludge microbial communities of municipal wastewater-treating anaerobic digesters from Japan - AD_JPNHW2_MetaG (SPAdes) (version 2) | ecosystem: Engineered > Bioreactor > Anaerobic...
GAGGCGTGCGCCCCCTCGTGGGCTTCATCCCGAAGAGTCCGCAGTAGGAAGCCGGAATGCGTATTGAACCGCCGCCGTCAGTTCCTGAAGCCATGGGAACCATCCCTGACGCTACAGCTGCCGCAGAACCTCCGCTTGAACCTCCGGGTGTCCGTCCTGTATCCCACGGATTACGGCAGGGACCATACAGTATGGATTCGGTGTATCCCATAAGTCCGAATTCAGGGACGTTGGTTTTCCCCATTATCAGAAGACCCGCATTACGATATCTTTTTACTATCTCATTTTCTTCTTCGGGGATGTAATTTTTAAGAGCTCTTGTACCTTCTGTAGATGGAACTCCTGCTACCATGTGTAAAATATCTTTTACGAGAAAAGGAACTCCCGCGAAAGGTGCTGCCGGCATAGGTTTCTCTGCGAGTTTTTTCGCAGAATCATACATTTTACAGATTACTGCATTAACTGCGGTATTATGGTTCTCTATTCTTGAGACAGCTTCTTCTAAAAGTTCCGATGCTTTAACTTTTTTTTTCTTTACCAGTTCAGCGAGTCCCATAGCATCATATTTATCATAATATTTAAATCCGGCCATTTGTATACCTCCAGTATAAATTTGATATTGATTCCGGTTGTTTTAATTAACTCAATATGTGTTCAGGAGAAAAACCTCTCTAATCGGTGTTTTGAAAATCTCCGTGTTTATAATATTAAAACACTTTATTAAAACTTAATCGAATTTTTTTACTGAAATGAAGGTTTTTAAATCTGCGGAGTAATCGATTATGATGAGAATTAAAGAGAGTATAATTTTTTAAGAAAACAAAGAAAAAAAATTGACAATTTCCGCTATGTTTCTATATATAGAAACGTAGCGGAAATGTAACTGCAGAATAATGAAGCACTAAAAGTGGTAGATAAATGAATCAGATAATAATTTCACTTTGCGGATGGCGTCTTAATATTATCTAACTCTTTTTAAGGCATACAGGCCTGGAAGAGGGATTTTCGCTTTCAGGCAAATTTATAGATTTAAGCTGCGGAAAGCAAACCGTGGCTTTTTTAATTTTAAGGAGAATCAGAATGAATTATTATAAACAGAACATAGAAACAGTGGCAACTCAATATAACAGGATTCCATTATTCAGGGAGCTTAATATAAGTTCGCTCGATTTTCTCTCACTCCTGAAGGCGATGAGGGAGGATGAACATTTTATATTTCTGGAAAGTGCCGGCAAGACAAGGAATAAAGGAAGATTCTCATATCTCTGCTTTAATCCCGCGTCTGTTATAACAGCTTACAGTACTCATATTGTTCAGCAGAAAAATGGAGTTTCATCCAGGATTGAAAAATCTGTATTTGATTTTCTTGACGGTGAAATAAAAAAATATAATTCGCCTGATACGGATCAGTTCGGAGATTTTAATGGAGGTTACGCAGGATATGTCGGTTATGAAGCGATTAATAAAACAGGCATACTGCGCAAAGAGGTTAAGTACGATGACAATCAGCCTATGGCGGAACTGCTTCTGGTTGATGAATTTATTGTGTACGATAACTACACTGAAAAATATTACGTATCATCGTCGTTCTATACTTCAGACGGAGAATTAAACTATCTTGTTCGCAAAACTAATGAAAGGCTGGCCGAGCTTGAAGCATATATCCTGAAAATAATTATCAGTGAAAAAATAAGTTATCTTCCTTCGAGGCCTGCAGATGTTTCTATGGAGTACATGGAGAGTGACAGTTCATTTATAAACAAAATAAAAGAGGTCAAGGATATGATCTCCGGCGGAGAAATTATACAGGCAGTGTTAAGCCGCAGGATGGAGGTCAGAGATAAAATCACGCCGTATAACTTTTATCTTAAAATCCGAAGCGTTAATCCTTCGCCTTACATGTACATGCTGAAGATGGGGAAACGGTACATCACAGGATGTTCACCGGAAACCCATCTCAAGATAAAGAAGAACACTATGCATCTTAAACCGATTGCAGGTACAGCTCCGATTCCGTCATCAGCAAAGGAAAAGAGAAGTGTAAGAAAAGAACTTCTCCTGGACAGAAAAGAACGGGCCGAACACCTTATGCTTGTTGATCTTGCGCGCAATGACCTGAGCAGAATCGCCGAGAGGGGAAGTGTGTCTGTCACAAGATTTATGAAAGTTGAAGACTATTCCCACGTAATGCATATAGTTTCAGATGTAACCGGAGTTATGAAAACCGGCTCATCCATTGTGGACGCATTCAGATACAGTTTCCCCGCGGGAACAGTAACGGGCGCGCCTAAAGTAAGAGCTGTCGAGATAATCAATGAAGTTGAGACTATGCCGAGAGAGGCATACGCGGGCGCAGTAGGATACTTCGGATTTAATAAAACAAGCGATACATGCATTACAATAAGAAGCGCGTTCTTCGATGAAGATGGAGTTCATATTCAGGCTGGAGCGGGAATCGTTTATGACAGCGTTCCTGACAAAGAGAGTCTGGAGATTGACAATAAGCTCCGGGCACTGACTGTAAGCATGGGATATGCGGTTTGATGCTCCAGGCATCATTAAGGTATCAATAGTAATGCCTTCCTCTTAAGAGATGGGGAGGGGAATATGCGGGTAATATCACCCGCTTAAGAAATGCACACAGGAGAAATTTATGATACTTATGATAGATAATTATGATTCTTTTTCATATAATATTGTTCACTGCTTTGAAACCATGGGGCTTGATGTTGAGGTAGTTATGAATGACCATGATATAAACACAATAGATTTCTCCAGGTATTCATCCATAGTTATTTCACCGGGACCGTCAAATCCTGACAATGCCGGTATAACACTCGATGTAATAAGAAAGAATCCGGGGCTGCCGCTTCTCGGCATATGCCTTGGGATGCAGTCAATTGTGCAGGAGTACGGCGGACGGATAGTTCGGGCACCCGGAATTGTTCACGGGAAACAGGATGTAATAAGCCATACCGGCGAGAATATTTTTAAAGATATGCCACAGAAATTTAAAGCTGTGAGGTATCATTCCCTCTGCGCCGAGAAAGAGACTTTTCCGGAGGCTCTTGAGATCGACGCGTATTCATCTGACGGAGTTATACAGGGTGTCAGCCATAAAGAACTGCCGGTTTACGGGATACAATTCCACCCGGAATCATACATGACAGAACATGGTATGACTCTATTAATGAATTTTATTGAGATGACTGTCCGGTAAAATTTAAATATTATTTTTATTAATCTTATTCCAATGTAAATTATTTTGAAAAGTAAATTCAACCGGATCTAAAGACTAATTTCATGCTTCTGATTCATCAGGATTTTAATTACTTCATTACATTCGAAGATAAGAACGGTGATGGAAAAATTAAAGGGGATAATGAAACAATTACTAATGTAAGTGTTTCTACAAGTGCAATGTTTTAAAATAAGATCATAATATAATTTTTATGCTATAATTAAGGAAGGCCGGCAATGTATGCTGGCTGTCCCTTTAGATATTCCCGGAATACTTTTTATAAGTTTACATTTAATAAATTATGCAGTCATTCCGCCGTAAGAATACAGTTTGAGTCCGCATTTTGAAACATAATAATGATTGAGGATTTTAATATTGACTAATAATCTGCATAATATTATTATTAATATAATTCTATGAATAGATCATTGATATACTGGTAATAAGAAAAGTATAAAGAATGATCCGATGATTAATATCGCAAAAAGTTAAAGCGATATGCCAAATATCATTGACATGATATCAGGAATAGCAGATCGGAGTAATCTGATGTGTTTAAATGCTTAAGTTGAGTAAACCGTAACTGGTGATGCAGGGAGATAAAATATTTTAAAGTAAAAACTTATAACAGTATTCAGCAGAGGGAAACGTGCAGCTGCGCGACCCCGTTTACGGGGAGTGAGGAAAGTCCGGACATCAAAGGGCAGGATGCCGGGTAATACCCGGGCGCTGTGAGGCGATGGAAAGTGCAACAGAAAATATTCCGCCCGGTAACGGGTAAGGGTGAAATGGCGAGGTAAGAGCTCACCGCATTCTTCGCGAGGAGAATGGCAGTGTAAACCCCATCCGATGCAAAGCCAAGTAGTCAGCCGCATGAGGGCTGCCCGCTCCAGGCTGAGGGTAGGCTGCAAAGATGTGCATGGCAACATGTACACAAGATAAATAGCTGCTTAAACAGAATCCGGCTTATGTTTCCCTCTGCTGAACATTGTTATTTTTTGCAGCTGTTGTATTGGCAATACTTCCCTCCCGTTAAACGGGAGGGATTTTGAACATATGTAACGCTGAATTTGAAGTAATTATAATGAATAAATACAAGTCTGATCAGGGTGAATAATATGGAAAGACAGAGAAAAATTATGGTGGCGATTCTTGCACTGCTTGCGGTTATCGCTGTTATTGCAGTCGTTGATATCGGCCTTAAAATTGAAAAAAAAAGCAAGTCCGAGATTAAAATGTCATTACCGGAATTCGGTCCCGGTGTCGGTATAGTGCGGGTTGAGGGTGCAATAGAGATTTCCGGACCTTCAGGTGCATTCGGGCTTCCTCAAGGGGCTGAGGCGGTTATTGCCCGTCTAAGTGAACTTGAGAAAGACAGTAATATAAAGGCTATCGTTCTGAGAATTAATTCACCCGGGGGCACCGTGGCTGCAACCCAGGAGATATATGAAAAACTCTGGAAACTGAGGAAAAAGAATATCATTCTTGTAGCTTCAATGGGTGATGTTGCTGCGTCTGGCGGATACTATATTGCCTCTGCCTGTAATTATATAGTGGCAAATTACGGTACTATTACCGGATCTATCGGTGTGATAGTATACTCTCCCAACCTGAAGCGTCTTTTTGATAAATTCGGAATAGAGATGAATGTAATTAAAAGCGGAAAATATAAAGATATACTTGCAACTCACCGCGACATGACCACGGAAGAACGAAGTCTTCTTCAGGAGATGATTGATTTATCATACAATAAATTTATCAAAGATATAGCTCTCGGAAGAAACATGAATCAGGAGGATATACGCCCCATCGCTGACGGGCGTGTAATGAATGGCGAGACTGCACTGAAAAATAAGCTGATAGACCAGCTCGGAACTTTTGAGGACGCGATTCTGAAAGCTAAAGAACTCGCTGCACTTGATGCTGATGCTCCGGTATATGACCAGAATGACTCGCCGTTTCAGGAACTGTTCGGGTCTATAAAGAATATATTCCTGGGGAATATCGGACTTGGCAGTGAACTGTTTTATAATCCGCATAGAATCGAATACAGGTATATGCAATGAGACTGGAAACTATAAAATCACTGAGATGGGCTGATTTTTTTCTCTATACAATAACAGACCCGAGAGAGCTTTACAGGAGAATTAAACAGAAAGATCCGGATCCGTTTATCCTGAGTTTTATTATCCCGGCGGTCATTGTTCTCTTCGATATACTTGCGCTGTCGCTTATGGGGAAGGAAACCGGCTTTTTCTATTATAAAATGAGTTACGGGTGGATACTGGTTTTTATCTATGCTGTATTCAAGATAATAGTCTACTCTTCACTTGTTGATGTGACTGCACAATTCTTCGGCTGCAGAGGCAACATCAGGGAGATACTCACAATAGCTAATTTTTCAATATTTCCCATGGTTTTCTTCCTTCCGGCTTTCTATCTGTTCACGGTAATAAATTTTGCTCCCGGTTTTTTTTATGTGTTTTTTTCAATTTTATTTTTTATCTGGTATGTGATGATTTTTGTGCAGGGGATTTCAGAAATGCATTCAATTGATTTCGGTAAATCTTTTGTAATATTTATAATTCCGGCTTTATTCATCGGAATAGTATTGTTTCTTATAACAATACTTCTTATTATTACCGGAATCGGATTTCTAACAGCATAAAAAAACTGCCCGGTTTTCCAGGGCAGTTTTTTTAAAAATAATATAATATATTTTCAGTTTTAAGAATTTTTTACAATTCTGCAGAATTATTTTGCGCCTTTTGCAACTCCGGCAAACCAGAGAGCTGTTCCGCCGTCACCTTCAAATTTTAGAGAACCGTTCTGAATTGCCTCCATGTTTTTCGCTGCATCACCTGAAGAGAGAACTGCAAAACCGGTAGCTGCATCTTTCCATACAAGCGCAACAGTCGGATCAGCAGCAATACCTTTTTTAGAAGTCACTTCTCCATCTTTAAATGTATAGTATCTACCTGTTTTGTTATCAGCAGTTTTGATCTGTACTGTGCAGTTTTTTTCAGCAGCTTTTTTCTTGAAATCAGGATCATTTTTAACTTTCCCTTTCAGCTTCCGGCCTAGAATAAATAGTAAGATTTGAAATTTCATAAAACTTCCCCCTGTTATTTTTTTAAAAAAAGCGATTAACACTTTTTGTTTACGTTAAACAAGTTTCTCCAGCGCTTCCCTGATTCTCTTTAAACCCTCTTTGAGGTTTTCATCCGATGTGGCAAATGACATCCGGAAATATCTGTCATTACCAAATGCTATTCCAGGGACAACTGCTGTCCTGGCTTCTTCCATGAGATATGCGCAGAGAGATGATGATTTGTAACTGTCCTTATATTTTTCAGCCAGTTTGCTCCAGCCTTTCAGTTCAAAAACTCCGCTTATGCCGGGGAAGGCGTAGAATGCGCCTTCAGGATTATAACATGTAACACCAGGCATGGAGTTTAGTTCTTTTACAACAAAGTTTCTTCTTCTTGAAAAAGCAACCATCATTTCTGCAAGAACGCTCTGATCCCCGGTAAGAGCTTCTATTGCTGCCCACTGGGAGATTGTTGTCGGATTGGATGTTGACTGACCCTGGAGGATATCTATCTTGCTGATCAGTTCCCGGTCACCTGCCATGTAGCCGATTCTCCATCCTGTCATCGCGTATGTCTTCGAGCAGCCATTCAGAACAACAGCTCTCTTTTTCATTGTCCCGGAGACATTTGCAATATTGGAAAATTTAAATCCGTCAAAAAGAATAGTTTCATATATATCGTCTGATACAGGAATTATATCTGTTTTTTCTATAACATCAGCGAGTTTCTTTAACTCATCAAAAGAGTAGGCTGCGCCTGTGGGATTTGAAGGTGAATTAATTACCACAGCTCTTGTTTTTTCTGTTATGCCTGCCTTTAGCTGCTCCGGAGTGATTTTAAATCCGGCTTCAGCCTCTGTATTTATTATTACCGGTTTACCGCCTGCGAGGAGTACCATATCCGGGTATGAGACCCAGTAAGGGGCTGGTATAATAACTTCATCTCCGTCATTTAAAAGCACCTGCATGAGGTTGTAAAAGGAGTGTTTCCCGCCGCAATTGATAATAACTTCATCTGATGTGTATTCCAGGTTATTGTCTCTCCTGAATTTTGTTACTACGGCATTTCTAAGCTCGGGAAGACCCGCAGAAGGAGTATATCTTGTTTTTCCTGTTTCGATTGCTTTTATGCCCGCTTCTCTTATATTTTTCGGAGTATCAAAATCGGGTTCTCCGGCTCCGAAACCTATTATATCAACACCCTGTGATTTAAGAAGGCTCGCCATGGAAGTTACTGCAATAGTTGGTGATGGTTTAACTTTAAGTATCCTGTCAGAGAATTTCATCGATTTACCTGTATATATTATGTAGTTAATTTTTAATTAAATGTTTTGACCGGGAGTTTCCGACATATAACAGACTGATAAAAATAAAAAATTTTTTTACTGTCAAGTTTTTTATTGGAAGGGTGATTTTTTATTGAAATTATTATCATTCTAATATAGTAAGGGGAGCAAATAATTAAATAGTACTGTAACTGTATTTTGCTGAATAATTAAAAATAAAAGCGTGTAGAGAGCAATATGAAGGTTAAACTCTGGGGAGTTAGAGGGTCTTACCCGACACCTCTGAATACTGAAACTATCGAAGAGAAGATCGTAAAAGCTCTTACAATTGCCCGTCCGGGTGATATTTCGTCTGAAGAATCCGTAAGATTATTTGTTAAAAGTCTGCCGCTTTCTATACGGGGAACATATGGCGGGAATACGGCCTGCATGGAAGTCAGGACGTCAACCGGCGAACTGATAATTATAGACTGCGGTTCCGGAGCGGCGCATCTGGGAAAAGAGCTGATGGCCGCGGATTTCGGTAAAGGGAGAGGGGCTGCGAGTATATTTATAACTCACACTCACTGGGATCATATACACGGGATACCTTTTTTTACACCTGTATATATTAAGGGCAACAGATTCAATTTTTATTCCGCGTTTCCGGATTTAAAGGAGAGAATCTCGTATCAGCAGGATGATGCTCATTTCCCTATATCATTTGATAATATGCAGGCATCCAAAAGATTTTTCACTGTTAAGCAGGATGAAAATTTTTTTATAAATGATGTTAAGATATATGTTAAGAGTATGCCTCACCCCGGTGGAGCATATGGTATCAGGATTGAAGATGAAGGAAAAGTTTTTGTCTATACCAGTGATTGTGAATTCAGTATCAACGAGATGGATGATATTCACTCATACGAAGATTTTTTTCGGGATGCCGATGTACTGCTTTTCGATGCTCAGTATACTTTCCATGAATCTCTCATTGATAAAATATCATGGGGACATTCTTCAGCATCAATAGCCATTGATATAGCTGCAAAATATAATGCTAAAAAGCTGGTTCTTTTTCACCATGATCCGAATTACAGCGATGAAAAACTAAACAGCGTCATATCAAATGCAAAATCATATATGAATGTAAATAAAAAGGTCGGTGAAAAACTTGAAGTCGATCTTGCTTATGAAGGGATGGAGTTCAATTTCTAGTCAAACCGGTGATTCCGTTCTTTCATAGACTTTTTTTTTCAAACCGGTTTAATATCTTCACTTCTGTTTTTCGAATCAATAATTAATTAAATATCAAACGGGGAGTTTTGAATCTCTCGGATAATGAAGTATCATGTCATAGAGTACTTCAGAAAGAGATTTCATGTGTCTGATACGGCTCTCGGGATTGCTGCCCGGGAGTTTATTATAAGAAACAGATATCCCTATCATGCATGCGTAAATGTATCTGGAGAGCGGCCGCGGATTTTCTACAAATTTCATCAGTTTAAAAATACGGTCAACCCTGGTGAGAGTTTCATTCATTACATCAACAAGGGCTTTGCTTGAATCAAGATTAAGGTTACCCTGTGACATGAGAATGGTCATCATGCGGAAATAGGTATCGTTCTCGGCTATAAAATCAATATATATATCAAGAACTTTTTTTAAGCTCTCTTCCGGTTTATTTTCATCAAAGAATCTGTCCAGTGTATCATTGAATTCTCCCTGTGTCCGCACTGCGGCCGCGATAAGTATAGCTTCCTGGTTGGAGAAAAATCTGTATATAGATGAAGTTGCCATACCGGCTTCATCTGCGATCTCTCTCATTGTTGCCTTGTCAACAGGCTTTGTCGCAAAAACTCTTTCAGCAGCGTCAATGATGAGATTTTTACGCGCTTCTCTTTCATTGCTTTTAAGTGTTTTTAAGGTTACTTTTTCACTCATAATGTGACTCCTCTCTTTTGAGCTTCGGTTTAGTCATGAATATCAAATATCATACCGGATTTTCGTCAAATGCTTCCAGGAGGCCGGCATCAATGCAAAATTTCTGTGAGCTTTATTAGCGGATATTATGAACCGGTTAAAAATTAAATCAAGTAAAAAAGATGATTTTTGTTAGCTAAATGAGAATTGTATTCTCTTTTTCAATAAAGGTTCATTTTTAAGTTGTAATTTGTTTGAATTGTGTTTAATTTAATTTTAGTTGAACTGAACAATTTCTGATTAATGGATATAAATACAGGCTTCATGAAGGGGGAGTGTTGTAATAATTCAAATTTTTTAAAGTCTGAAAACAGCTTCTTTAACATATTATTCTGCTGCAGACGGGTGAAGTTCATGTGTATAGCGGCGTATCAGGAGCGGGTACTTTCTTCAGATTCCAGACAGAACATCCGGGAATGGCATTTAGTTTTTTAAAAGCGAATCAATTGTCTCCATGAGTATTTTCATATCATATGGTTTATTTATTATTGCGGAAGGGGCTGTATCGATTGCCCGTGTCATTATTTTACTGTCATTGATGGCTGTTAAAAATATAAATGGGATTGTTATGTGATTTAAAATCTGTTCTATCGCATCAACTCCGGTAACCGGACCTTTCAGCAGAATATCGGATATTATAAGATCAGGCTGATGGTCGATAGCGGCAAGTACGGCATCCTCGCCTCTGGAAATTACATCAAGCACGCGATAACCGCTGTTTTCAATTGAAGATCTCAACAGCATGCCGTGAATCATTTCATCTTCAATTATTAAAACACTTTTTCTATTCATGTTATCGCTTCTGAATTTATTTTACAGCATGCGGGAATTTGTAATTTACCAAAGTCAATTAACATGGATAAGTTAAGTCAACAATTTTTCAGCGGGATAAATTTTTTCATCAGCCCGACCGGGATTCTTTTCAGGGAAGAACTGATGATGAAATATACAATCAGATCTTTGTTTGATATTAAAACTTGATGTATAAAAAAAATGAATTTTAATTGCTTATGGTTGACTTTTGCCCGGATTTTTTATACTGATGTTCTAAGAGGATATCCCGCTTATGATACGTGATAAAATTTTAATCATGATTCTGGTGACACCATTTTTTCTCGTTATGCCCGCATGCAATCCTGTATCTGAAAATGTTGATGATCCGTTATGGGACTCACAGCATAATGAAAAACCTTTTAAGAGTACTTTTTTCCACAGTGCCGATTACCGGTTTCCGCATGGTGCGTGCGATGAGGCACAGTGTCACGGTACTTCACTTGAAGGAGGTAATTCAGGTGCACCTGACTGCCTAAAATGCCATGATAATCAGTGGACAATATTCGGTGCGACACACAAAAAGAAGATCAGCGGATCTTATCACAGCATACATATTGATGATTCATTGGATGTTGACGACAATACACATTGGTTAGATAACTGCAAAACTTGCCATGGGGGGTCACTAACAGGTGCTGGTTCTATCCAGGATCCGCCAGTTGCAGACAATCCTTACAGGTATTCATGTATTGAATCTCAATGCCATGACGGTTTTACCGCCGGGAAAGTACCACCTCCGGGGCATAATGATAAAAGAGGCAG
>Ga0209099_1004168_pt1 | contig 11173 bp, 8 predicted proteins | sample AD_JPNHW2_MetaG_FD_184430 | JGI IMG/M metagenome (GOLD analysis project Ga0209099, IMG submission 184430) | Active sludge microbial communities of municipal wastewater-treating anaerobic digesters from Japan - AD_JPNHW2_MetaG (SPAdes) (version 2) | ecosystem: Engineered > Bioreactor > Anaerobic >...
TTGCAAACAATTCACGGCTGCGACAGTACCGTTAATCTTACCTTGACGGTTAATCAATCTGCAGTAACCAATCTTACCGCAGAAATTTGTCAGGGCGAAACTTATACCGAAAATGGCTTTAATGTTACTACTGCCGGAGTTCACACGTTGAATTTGCAAACAATTCACGGCTGCGACAGTACGGTTAATCTTACTTTGACTGTTAATCCGTTAGTGGGAACGGTGGGCGTGATCTCAGGGGAGCAAATTATTAATCAATCTGATGATTATTCATACTCTATTGAGGAAGTTGAAAATGCAACCGCTTACCATTGGACTATTTCCAACACAAATTGGATGTTGACTTCCGATTCTACAAGTGTCGTTACCTTAACGATTCCGGTTTCTGGCAATGGAATTTTATCGGTGTATGCTTCTAACAATTGTGGAAATAGCAATACTCAGACATTGTCGATTGAATCTAATATTGCCGTGATTGATTATCAGCCCAATGCTCATATTTCCATCTATCCTAATCCTACGTTGGGCAAAATAGAAATTAAAATGAATAATTTGAAGCTGATTGAGGGTAGAGTGGAGATATACAATATCAACGGAGAAAAGATAAAAGAGGCTCGACTGTTGGATGAGATTTCTACGATTGATTTGAGTGGATTGGCAAACGGAAGTTATATTGTCAAAATCATAAATAACAATATCATTACCGGAACATATAAGATTATTAAGAATTAATCGGGTGGGCTTTCCACAAATAATTTATGCAAAACACCCTGAAAGATTTCTTTCAGGGTGTTTTTTTGCTAATGGGTTATTTCTTGCAATTTCCAATATTCTTTCAAATATGTCAGCTTCCCCTTTTTAGGACAGTTATAAAATAGACTGCAAATATAAATTGTTTATTTCATAGTCATTTCAATATTATTACCATGTAACGCGTGGTACTAGGTAGAAATCCGATAGGGTTGTTATGTAAGGAATTTTATTCGTTAATTTGTTCTTCTACATCCATACTTTGGTGGAGAATTCTTATTATTTCAACTTTATTCTCCGATTTTTTGTATATGTAAAATATCAAATGGGACTTAACCTTTGCACACCTGTAGTTTTTTCTTATATGGTCAGCATTTTTTCCGAATAAAGGATGTTCTGTGATATACTCGATTTCGTCAAAAAGCAAATTGTAATATCGATCGGCCTGCTCAACAGACCAGTTTTCAATTGTATAAAGCCAAATATTTTCAATATCTTCAAAAGCTTTTTCGCTTATTTCAAATTTCATTGTGCAGGTGTTTGGTGTGGAGATTGGAAAGTCCTCGTTCTCTGTCAAAATTGCCAATCATTCCCGATTTTTCTCCTGCTTTTAACTCTTTTACAAGAATTTTTGTCTTGTTTTCTTGTTGTTCAAACAAACGTAAAGCTGTTCGTACAACTTCACTTGCAGATGCAAACTTACCTGATTTAACTTTCTCGCTTATAAAATTCTCGAAATATTCACCGAGTAAAATTGATGTATTTTTTGCCATAATTGTTTGTGATTTTTTGTTTTTGCAAATATACCAATAATTGGTATTGCTTCAAATTATTTCTTCATTTTGTATTAAAATAACTTACTTATAACTTTAATTATTCCCTCTTTTTATTGGGGTTATCTTCGAATATTTAGCCACTAACCGAGGTTTGTATCACTATTTATTTTATATAATGCTTTTATTTCTTTAATAAAAGCTCACAAAATTAGGATTTTTTCTTTTCTATTAAAATTATTTTTTTCTTTTTTAGTACTTTATTTTTCTAAAGCAACTCGTTAATGAAAAATAACGCCTTGCAGGGGCACTCAAAAGGCTAATAGGAAAGGGTTGGATTCAGACTTTTTTTAATGACTATCTCAGGTAACGATGACGGCTATGAGCAGTGGAGAATTTTACAGATGCCTGTATTTTACGTGCCGAAATTGCTGCGAGATGAGATGTTAATTACGTATCAAACCACGTCATGGCTTTTATAATGCATGTTGTGAGTTCGTCTATCTTATTACTCTTTTCTTATTAAATATTGTCATATAAATTACTTATATCACATTGGTTTCAAATTCTTGTTAAGTCTGTCTATAATCTTTTCTAACCGAGTTTGACGGGTTTTGTCAGATTTGGCATCAAGATAAAAACCGGTATAGGTGCGCTGTACCGAATGCGACATGGTCAGAAAGTTAGTATAAGCAGGCTCATAGGGCTGAATTATTTCCTTAAACATCTGAATATGTTCATCCTTAATAAGTATCCGTTTAACATTATCCCATAAACCTTCTTTTCTGGCGTTTTCTATTGCTTCTAAACCCTGCCGGGTCATTAATCCCTTTTTCATAAGTGTTTGTGCCAGATCTTTATTTTTAACAGACCATTTGCTTTTAGGTAAACGTCGCGCAAAATACTTTTTATAAGTATTATCGTCAAGAGATTGCATTTGTCCGTCTATCCATCCGTGACAAAGAGCTTCTTCCAATGCATCGCCTGCAGATAGGGTGACAATTTTCTCTTTTTTACCAAAGAGTAACCATACACCATCGCTCTCTGTCCCATACTTGCCAAGCCATTCCCGAAAGGCTTGTCTGTCAGGGAATGTTAATATTTTATCCATAGAAATTAAAAAAAAGTGACAGTGTAATTAATTAATAGAAGGGTTAGTCAATGACCAATGGCTGTGAATGATTTTCCATTCGTTATTTTCTTCAAGCCTATACACTTCGGTGCAATTTTCCTTCCAAAGCGTTTCACCTGAGTATGAATGCAGATTGTAGGTTAAGACTGCCATTGTATTGGTTTGTTGTACAACGGGATTAATCATTTCGAATTTATCCATTTTAACCGTTCCTCGCATGCTTTCATACAAATCTTTTATCTTGTCCCAACCGTCAAGCCGCCTTTCATGTACAGGATCGAAATAGGTAAAGTCCTTCGAATAAAGTTCCAGATAGGGTGAAGGATTCCCATTGTGCCAAGCATCTAGAGCTGCTGTCTCCAGAGCAATTATTTTTTCTTTAATAGTAAGGTTATCCATAATATTTTCTCTTATATAAAATTGATAATTATTATATTCTGATATTCTTTAGTGAGATTGCATCGTGCATGACTCTCAACTTATTTATTTTCTCCAATCCTTTTCCCCTTTTATTGCATTATCATCCCACATTTGTGAGTATGGTTCATTATTTACTTTTTTTTATATAATGCTTTAAAAGCTCACAAAATTAATAATTATTCTTTTCGATGAAAAATATTTTTGTACTTATATTTTCTAAAAATGGTCGGTTAAAAAAATACAGCTCGGTTTAATCCTTTTTAAGGTTAAAAAAGAGGGGTTTTGAAGGGTTAATTGCCGGTGAACAATTTCATGAGCAAGAAATTTTTTTTTGTGCGCATGAAATTTATAAAACATGGGTATGAAATTTACAAAACATGCGCATAAAATTTATAAAACATGGGCATGAAATTTTTTTTCATGCTCATGAAATTAAAAACGTATTCATGAAATTTAAAAACGAAGCTTCTAAATTTATAAAACGAAGCTTCTAAATTGAAATCGTGAAAAAATGGGCAAAAAAAGTGACAGATTGGAATCCAAAACAGAATAATCTTGGAGTTTTTTTAACAGATGTTTATTTCAATAAATAATAGTATTTTTGCGTTAGTTAAAAACAGCTTATAAAGAATAAAATTTATGGTAAAAAAAGGGTATTGGATTATAATTCCTATTTTTCTCTTATGCGGGTGTGGTAATCATTCGGGGGAGCGAGCCTCGGAGGCCATTCCTGTTAAGGTGTTGGTTGCGGCTGCTTCTTCGGAGGCGGAAGCACAACATTTTGTGGGTACAGTTAAGGAGGATTATGCCTCTTCTCTGAGCTTTTCGGTTCCGGGAAATGTGGAGCGGATATATGTCGGAGAGGGTGATTTTGTCCAAAAGGGAGCATTGCTGGCTGAGGTGAACAGCAGCAATCTGGAGAGTACTCATGCTGCTGCTGCGGCTTTGCTCCGGCAGGCGGAGGATGCTTACGGGAGAATGAAGCAGCTTTATGAAAAAGGGAGTCTGCCTGAAATTCAGTGGGTTGAGATGCAAACCAATCTTGAAAAGGCACAGTCTGCAGAAAAGATAGCCCGCAAGAATCTGGAGGCAGCAAAATTGACCGCTCCTTTTTCCGGCATCATCGGCAAGCGCTTTGTGGAGCCGGGAGTCAATGTATTGCCGGGCGTTCAGGTTTTTAGTTTGCTGAATATGGATAAGGTTAAGGTGAAGGTAGCTATTCCCGAGAATCTCATTTCTTCGATTAAACGGGGACAGGCTGCCAACATGGTAATTCCCGCTCTCAACAACACCACCTTCAGGGCAAAAGTGGATAAAATAGGAGTGGTCGCCAATCCGATTTCCCACTCTTACGATATTGAAATTCCTGTTATGAATCCCCAAAGAAAGCTTATTCCGGGGATGGTGTGCAAAGTAGCCCTTTTGTCGGGAGATACAAGCAAGAGTATTATTCTTCCCAATAGGGCAGTGATGCTCTCTTCGGAGGGAGAACATTATGTTTGGGTAGCCATAGGGGAGAAGGCAGCCAAAAGAATCGTACAAACAGACGGATTGTCGGAGGATGGGATTGTGATTGCAGGGGGGATTGACCTTGGGGATAAAGTGATTGTGGAGGGTTATCAGAAAGTGAGTGAAGGGACTAAAATAACGATCCGATGAATCGAATTACAAAACCCATAGAATTTGCCATGAAGAATAAAAATGTCATTATTCTCCTGGTTGCGCTGTTGGTAATTTTTGGTATTTATGGGTTGTTTGTGATGCCGAAGCAGGAATTTCCGATCTTTACAATTCGGGAGGGATTGGTGATAGGTGTTTATCCGGGCGCCAACTCGTCGCAGGTGGAAGAGCAGTTGACTCAGCCCCTGGAAAGCTATCTCTTCAGCTATAAGGAGGTTAATAAGGTAAGGACCTACTCTGTTTCAAGGGACGGAATGGTAATTGTCTATGTGGTTTTGAATGATAATGTGACAAACGACGATGAGTTCTGGTCGAAGTTCAGGCACGGGTTGGTGGATTTTAAAAAGTCGTTGCCTTCAGGAGTTGCGGCACTGATGGCAAGCAACGATTTCGGAGAGACCTCCGCCTTGCTCATTTCGATAGAGTCAAAAGATAAGACCTACCGTCAGTTGGAAGGATATCTTCAGGAACTTGAAAACCGTCTGCGAAAAATAGAATCCGTTTCCAATTTGCGCCATTACGGTCTTCAGAATGAACAGATTTCGGTATATCTTGACAAGGATAAGCTTGCGGCTTATCATCTCAACAGTTCCATCTTGCTGGCGACTCTTTTTAGTCAGGGTTTTACCACTGTCAGCGGCACTGTTGAAGACGACAACTTCTCGTCCCCGATTCATGTTTCGGAGACTTTTGCCAACGAAAAGGATGTCGGGGAGCAAATCATCTATACCGACCCCACGGGAGCTCTTATCCGCTTAAAGGATATTGCCCGTATTGTCAGGGAATATCCTAAACCCACCAGTTATATTACCAATAACGGCAGTAAGTCGATTCTGCTTTCCATCGAAATGTTGGAAGGGAATAATATTGTCCAATACGGCAAAGAGGTCAAGAAAGTGCTGGACGACTTTGAAGAAGAGTTGCCCGATGATGTTACCCTCTATCGTGTTGCCGACCAGTCGCAGGTGGTTAACCATTCCGTCAACACTTTCCTTCGTGAGATGCTCATCGCCATTGCCACCGTTTTGCTCGTAGTGATGGTCTTACAGCCCATTAAAGTAGCTTCCATAGCGGCCATGACCATTCCCATCACCATCTTTATATCCGTGGGAATTCTCTATGCTATCGGACTGGAGCTCAATACCGTCACCCTTGCCGGACTCATTGCCGTATTGGGGATAATTGTCGATGATTCCATCGTCATCATTGACAATTACCTTGAAAAAATAGACCACGGTATTCCGCGGTGGGATGCTTCTGTTGAGAGTGCCCGGGAGCTCTTCAAGTCTATCCTTTCCGCAACCTTAGCCATCAGTATCACTTTTTATCCTTTCTTATTCACCTCAAGCGGCATGTTCCGCGATTTTCTTTTGGCCTTCCCCTGGACGGTCACCATTACCTTGGGAGTCTCTCTGTTGGTAGCCATACTTTTCATTCCCTTTGTTCAATATAAGCTCATCAAAAAAGGACTTCACTCTCCCGGCAATCATGTTAAAAAACAGCGGGTCGCCACGTTCATTCAGGAGAAATACAACATTTTGATTCAGTTTGCCTTTCGTTTCCCCAAAACCACTATCGGCATTGCCATTGCAGCCGTATTGGTCGGCGTATTGGTATTTCTCACCTTGCCTCAGAAGATGATGCCCATCACCGAGAGAAATCAGTTTGCCGTTGAGATCTATCTTCCTCAGGGCTCTCCCCTTAGTGCAACCGCTGCCGTTGCCGATTCTCTCGAGAAAATGTTGATTAAGGACAAAAGGATTACCTCCATCACCAAGTTTGTAGGGACTACTTCGCCGAGGTTTCACACCTGTTATGCGCCCAACTTCCCCTCTCCGAGTTATGCTCAGTTTATAGTCAGTACCAATACCATTAAGAATACAGAAAAGGTGCTGGATGATTATGCCGACAAATATGCCGATTATTTTCCCAATGCCGGAGTCAGGTTTAAGCAGCTTGATTATGTCTTTGCTTCCTCTCCGATTGAAATACGCTTAAGCGGCAATAATCCCGAAAAGCTCAAACAAATTGCCGCACGAGTGATGGATGAAATGCGCAGGATGGGTAAGTTGCAGTTGGTGAGAAACAATTTTCAGGAAGAGTTGCCCGGCGTGGCAGTCGAAATCAATAATGAAGAGGCCAATCGTTTGGGTATTTCCAAGCCTACTGTTGCCACCAATCTTGCCTTGCAATACAGTGAAGGTATTCCCGTCACAACCGTTTGGGAAGGAGACTATCCCGTTCAGGTAGTTCTGAAAGCCGAACAGGAGAAGCCCATTGGGTTTGATAAATTACGCGGCGAATACATCTCTTCCATTACCGGGGTAGCTGTACCACTCGGGCAAATTGCCGACATTAACCCAGACTGGTCCACCGGTCAGATTGTCAGAAGAAACGGAGTCTATTGCATCAGCATTTTGTCCGATGTAAAAAGAGGTGAAAATGTGGTTAATGTGGTCAAGGATGTCCAAAAAGTGATTCGGGATAAGGTGCCGATTTCCGACGATGTGGAGCTAACCTGGGGTGGTGCAAAAGAACAGGATAGTGTAATATGGCCCATGCTTCTCAAGGGTATTGTAATAGCGGTGTTGATCATCTTTATGATTCTGGTCTTTCATTTCAAAAAGGTCTCCTTGTCCCTTCTTATTCTCGGAATCTCCTGTCTCTCCATTTTCGGGGCGGTCATCGGCTTATCGGTAATGCAAATGGAATACAGTCTCACTTCAGTATTAGGCCTTGTAGCTTTGATGGGTATTATTGTCCGGAATGGCATTATCATGTACGATTATGCTGAAGATCAGCGCATCAATTTCGGAAAATCGGCGCATGATGCAGCTCTTGAAGCGGGGAAACGCCGTATGAGGCCTATATTTTTAACTTCAGCCGCTGCTTCCATGGGCGTTATTCCGATGATTTTGAGCAATAGTGCTCTGTGGGCTCCCATGGGAACCGTAATTTGCTTCGGAACCTGGTTTTCCATGCTCTTTGTAGTTACTGTTCTTCCTGTTTCCTATTGGTTATCTTTTGAAAGATTGGATAAAAGAAAAGCGTCCCATCATCAAAATGAAATTGAAACAAGAGAAGAATTCCCTGAAGAGATTTTGTAAGACTTATTTTTTTATCTCCGGATGAGAGGCAATATAGGCTTTGGTATTGTCGTATCCTATTTGATAAATCTCGCGATATTTCTTAAAGCTGAATAGACTAAACTTATCAGAATTAAGTCCTTTGATGGGAATGTAGAAGTCGCATTTTCCGAATTTTTCTCCGCTAATCTCTTCTTCAATAATCGTATAGGCGTGATAGGTTGCTTCCTTTTTGCTCACTGTACATGGAGAAGGAGTGAAATTGATCACATTAATTCCGATAATCACATCACATTTTCCCTCAATCAGCGGTTCAATCGGGAAATTGTTTCTCAGTCCGCCATCTACATATTCAACTCCCTCAATCACATAGTTCTCAAAAAGGACCGGTATTGAGGCAGAGGCAATGGTAAATTCTTTCAGATGATCTCCTTTATTTGTAAGCAACACTTTATTGTTTCTGAAATCGATGCAGCAGGTGCAGAATTTAATGTCAAGACTGTCGAAATTGTTATACGGAATATATTTATTGAGAATTTTTTCCAATTTTTTCTGTTTCGAATAGCCGGTGAAACGGGTAAGATCCAATTTGAAAATAGAGCCCAACCGATAGGTTTTTTCCTTTTTAATCATATCTAATATCTCCAAAGGCGAATAGCCGGCAGCATAGAGAACTCCCACAAGACTTCCCATGCTCGTTCCTGAAATATAGTCCGGTTTAATACCTGCTTCCTCCAGAGCCTGAAGAGCTCCAATATGGGCATAGCCAAGGGCCCCCCCGCCGCTAAGACAAATGCCGATTTTCTTAGTACCGGCATTCTCCTTTTGTGCCAAAGTAAATGTACTGCAGATTAAGATAAGGATTATCAATAATAGGTTGATGCGCTGCATATTCAAATAATTTATTAATAAATCTATTTAATTTATTGAGGCAAATATACAATGATTTTTTTATTGTTATTAATAATCTCTGTCAAATATTTTTTAACGACAATTCATCAAAAACAGTTTCTTTAATTGGTTATAGTGGGGTGTATTTTTGGGAATAATAAAACCAAAATTTCTGTCCGACATCAATTCCTAAACCAACTACTATTTTTGTTTATATTTGTAGCCTGAAATCTAAACTAATTCTTCTCATCGGAAAGAGCTATTTATTTGTTTTCTTAATTGTTATTTAATGAAATTATTATTGATCGGGAACTTTCTTCAAAAAATATTGTCATTAATAGGGATTTGAATAATATTTAAAGGATATAAAATATTTTAACCAATAGACTATGAAAAAGAGCACAATAGCCATTATTCTTTTGATATCAATATTCTCTCATCTTGAAGCCCAGCAGTGGGAATGGGCCAAATCTTTCAGCGGCTCAGACGGACCTAACTCCAATGATAAATGGAATGAAATCCGAAACACCGCTTTTGACAGTGAAGGTAATATTTACATTTTCGGAAGATTTGGACCTAATGCCCAACTTGACGGGGAACAGATATTGCCCTATTATGACCTGACTATGGGGACTTTTCTTGCCAAACTTTCTCCCGACGGGACCTTGCTTTGGCATAAAGCCTTTAAAAACAAACAACAGGAATCTCATCCGTTTTGGATGGAACTGGTGGGAGACAGTGTTATTTCCATCAGCGGAGATATTAATATTCCAAGTGATTACGGATATGTTTACTTTTTAGATACTGTTATGTGGTATCATCAGATTCAGTCCATTCCTGACAGTTTACAAAGGTTACCCTTTATAAGGGGAAACTACAACTACTTTCTCACCTACGACCTGAATGGAAATCTGTTGGATGACCATTATCTGCAGGTACAGGATCGGGACAGCATCCCCGATTACGGACGTAATGATCCCTTTGATTTATCTCGTTTAGGTACTATTGCCCCTTTTCATGTGGACAAAGAGGGAAATACCTATTTTTATACAAGATATTGTTACTCCGGAAATGAAAATGATCCCATAACAGTAATCGTGGATCGGGAAAAATTTTATGATTTTTATCTCCCGGGTTCTACTTCTTCTTCCAATGAAGGAATTGAAAATGTCATGATCTACAAATTTTCTCCCGATTGGGACTTAACATGGGTAAAACCAATTTTTAATGGAGACAGCGGGTTGCTAATCGCAGGAGATCCCGGATTCAGTGATTCTACAGGATATTATTTTTATACGAGGATTGGAGGGCTTTCATTCGACAGCGAAGATAATATGTATCTGTCCGGCACCATTGAAGGCTACCTGTTATCTGAAACAAATCCCAATAGTTATCCTGCATTTTTGCATCTGGATTCTCTTCACAGCATTGAATTCAGGGATGGAGGCTCCCTTGGGGCTCAAAGTTTCATTATTAAATATGACACTGCCGGGACAGTGCAATGGGAAAATCAGCTCTATCAGCATTGCCCTGCCGAAGAACAAGCCCTGAACTGGCTTACTAATCACTTTTTTGCAGGAAACGCCCTGAATGAAAGCGGTCACGCTGTCTGTGTATTGGGCAATGCCTATAACAGAGCTGCCAGCAGCATTTTTTTCGATAATGGGACTCCACTCTCTCAATATAGCGAAGAAAACGATACCCGCCTCTTCTTTGCCCGATTTGATATGGAAAGCGGAAACTATCTTTCACACGGCATTTTCCCGGTTTCATCAAGAGCTTCTATTAATGTTAGCACATTATGTTGTAATTTGGCATACGTGAATAATCAAGTCTTTGCCACTGTAAAATATTGGGGAACCGCTTATGATACAGATACCACTTATTATGACCCGGGTGCTAAACGAATCATCATGCTCACACGATGGCATGAATCGGGTACCTTTATCGATATGATTCCCATTTTCACGCCCAATGCTACTCAATATTGCCAACCCGGACTGACAATTCTGAATGAGTCAGGTGATTTGTTTGCCACGGGTCAGTTTGATGGCAATATTATTTTCGATGGTACCACAATTTACGGAGGTGTTGGTCACAGCAATGCCTTTTTTGCAAAATACCACGATCCTTCATTTTCTGTCCCCTATGTTGGCATCACGGAAAATGAAATAGGTTCTTCTATTCTTCTATATCCCAATCCGGCTCAAGATATTCTCCACATTATCCTTCCCGATAACGAGAGAATAGAGCAATGGTCTTTATATCAAATTTCCGGTCTCAAAGTCATGGAAGGCAATTCCCACTCACTCAATGTAAGCAATCTGGCTAAGGGGTGTTATATTATCAGAATTATCACTGATAAAAAAGTTAGTACTGAAAAAGTGATTATTCAATAAGATTCCATTTTCAAAGAGGAATTATTGGATTTCTAGAAAATA
>Ga0209099_1004173_pt1 | contig 11167 bp, 10 predicted proteins | sample AD_JPNHW2_MetaG_FD_184430 | JGI IMG/M metagenome (GOLD analysis project Ga0209099, IMG submission 184430) | Active sludge microbial communities of municipal wastewater-treating anaerobic digesters from Japan - AD_JPNHW2_MetaG (SPAdes) (version 2) | ecosystem: Engineered > Bioreactor > Anaerobic...
CGCTAACGCGATATAATACTTTGAATTTTCTGTAAGCTGATTCTTTGAAACCGGCTCGATGTACAACGGAAAATCGCTGTCAATATGTTCCGAGATCAGAGTTAAAGATTTTTCTTCAGCTTCAGTATTACTTTTCTCAGTTAATGCCCTGTAAAGGTATTCCCTGAGAGTTGTCAGCGGTGTTGCAATTATATTTGTTGTTTCACCGGCTTTTACTTCGCCTCTGGTTTCAAGTGAACTGTCAAAAGCGATTGTTTCATCCGCAAGGAATACCGGCTTGTATGTACCGCCCTTGAAAACGAATCTGTAAATTCCGGGAGCGAGAACGGTTTTTGTCTCTTCATCTTCAACAAAAGATACCGTCTGAATTTTTGTTCCCGCCATGTTGTAAACTGTCACAGAGTCCCACAAGGTCAGCTCGTTAGTGATGTATGCTTTCATCTTAACGGTATTTGAATTCGAGATAACGGCTGATTTTTCAAGCTCTGCAAGATTTGTTCCGTCACTTGCAATACATTTTATCGTGATTTTGCCGTCTGTGACCGTCGTTGAATCAAACTCCGCTTTAAATGATTCACTGTCTTCAACGCTGTCTGTCAGTTCAGGCATATCCTCACCGGTGATCAAGCAGTTTAGGCTTGTAATTTCCTTGTTATCTGTCGCCGCCGCCTCTACTGCAACAGTTCCGAACACTATCGCATTTTCTCCCGCCGGGGAAATTATCTCGATAACAGGTTTTTCACTGTCAGTTCCTGATCCTTCACCACCGAGAAATTTTGCTTGCGAATTTCTTATTTTATCAGTCCAGCTTTTCAGATCTGTCGCTGAAAATGCCTTGTCAACTGAAGGTATTGCATCGGCAAGGATATTTTTCAGGATATCCCCATCAACACTGAGACTTCCGAACTTCGCTTCAGTCGAATTGTTTATCACATTGTCATCGACAAGATCTGCATAAAGAAGGTTTAAAAGGTTTTCGGTTGAATACGCCGTTTCCGGAGATATTCCATTCGCCTTTGAAACATTTTCAGCAATTTTTGCAATTCCCTGATACCACAGATACCGTTTAGTCGCATCGGTCAGACTGGTCTGTAAAACAGGACTGGTCAGACTGGTAAGACTCAGATATTCCATCCACTCTTCAACTGAATTTTCTGAATTATAGTTTGACATAAATGTTGATAAAATATCAACAGTTACAGATATTTCCTTAACATTTTCAGGCTTGAATTCCGATTCCATGCAACCAGTCCATGCAACCGGTTCTGTATTCGATATAAGATCTATGGTTCCTCCACAAACTTTAACTGTAAGATTTTTCAATGCCTTGATATCCGTAAAAACTGCTTTTCCTGAATCATCTGTGACGGCAGACTTAATTACTGCATCTCCTTCTCTGACTTCAACATCGGCAAAATGCTGAATTGAATAAACATTCAGAGAATAATTGAATTCGCCATCAGATTCAGGTCTTTTTGAATCGCATGATAAAATCATAAAAAATAATAGTAAAATCAGATAGTTTTTCATTTCAGCCTCACTTTATCTATAATAGTTCACAAAAAAAGTCGCACCGAAAAAACCGAAAAGATCTATCGAATGATCGTCAGGCGACCATTTATACATTATCTGTGTTGACAGTGTTATCCATTCCCATACTCTGAACTGAAGATCAATCCCGCCTGCCACAACCCCCATAATTTCAGCGTAATCACCTTTTTTATAACTTGAAAGAACTTCTTTCTTTGAATTGTAGAATTCCCAGTCAGTATAGGTTTCGACCTTGAAACCGCCACCAGCAATTATGTGAGGAGAAAAAAAAGTTCCGGGATAAAAATTGTATCTAAAAAGAGCAAGACACTGAAACCGCCAGTAATTGAAATACTCTCTGCCGGACATCTCTTCAACTTCAATTTTTCTCGAAGCATCTGTAAGTTTTGTAAATGACGGCTGAATTCCAAGATCAAAATTGTCAGAAAGCCCGAAATAAGTGTTAATTCCGACATTCCAGCTGGAATAGACAAGAACCGTTTGGTCGTCACTCTTGAGTGATAACGGAAAAAACCCGCCGCCGCCGATATTTATCTGAATCTCCCCTTCTTCGGCAAAAATATTAGAAAATACAAATAAAAGCATTGAAATTATTATTGTTTTCATGTTATTCCAAATATATGAAAAAACTTGTTCCTGCTGGGACTCTATACTCGCTGGTCATTTTGTTTGCCTCAGCCTGCTTTTGCACCTCTGAAGAAGCCGGATCAACAGTATTTGAAGCAGCTTCTCCGCCCACAGCCCCTGTTGTTCCTGCCAGTTTTACAGCAATGTTTGAAACAGTCCTGACCATACCCTGCTTTACAGATGATGCGGCATTTTCACTTGAAATATCAGTTACTTCTGATTCAATACCCGGATCACGACCTGAAATGGCGAAACCTTTGACACTGTATTCAGCGTCGCCGGATATCAGCTTCGAAAACGAAAGCTGTGTTCTTTTGTTAATATAACCTGTTGCAGTTCCATAGAATTTAGAACCTTTGGGAATGGCTCCGCTTTCTTCAATAACTGTTGCAACAACAGTGGAAGCAGAGGTTGATCTGATCGAGAATTCAAGCTTAACTTTTATTTGTAAGTTGTGAATATCTAAAGCTTTTTGAGTCGAAAGCATCTTGTCGTTTTTTATAAAAACGCCTCCTTTTGAATCCCCGCCTCCCGGAACAAAATGTCTTCTGCCGTTTCTTGAATTTAAAGCACTGTTTTCACTCGAAGCCGGATCTATTGCCAAGGCATATTTCTGAAGTATTTCTTCATCTTTCTGATAATTTTTTCCTTTTCCCGGTTTTCTGACCGTATTGCCTGGAGGCATATTTTCAATTACCGGTTTCGATTCGATAAGATCCACTTTTTTTATATCATTCATTGCAGAAGAAATACTTCCTGACAGTTTTCCTTTCTTGTATTCATCAAAATCTTCTATTTTTATATTATCAGAATTTTTTCTGCCGGAATTCCTCTGAATAAATGAAAACGCCATGCCAATAAAAAAAAGCAATAAAAACATCACTATAAAAAAACTGAGTAGTCCTTTCTTTTTTCTTCTGTATTTTTCAAAATCAGACTGCTTTTCAAAATCAATGGGGGATGGTTTAACAACTTGATTATCATCCATTTCCAGTAACTGCGCAAGTCTCTGATTATTCTTTATTTTATCTTCTTTCAAAATGAAACCTTCATATCAATTTTCCGCTTTTTTCCTGCACTTTCAATTACCTCTATTATGTATTCTGTAGAATAATCTTCATCCTTTATTCTGAATGCCAGAGCGCCGTTTACAATTTCATCAAACTGCATTGAAAATTTGTCCAGATGATACTGCGCATTATCAAGCTCAACTTTGCCCCCTTTTAAATTGTAAATTTTTACACTTTCAACATGAAATCGCTGTCTGTTCCTGTTCTTTATTGAAAAATTCACTGCGACAATACCGTCCTTTCCAATTTTGCAAATCCTGTCACTTCGTAAAAAAACAAGTTCGTCTTCCGTTCTTGCCGAATAATTGTTGCACTGGAAAAATTCCGAAAACGATTCCGCCATAAAGCCAACCATCATTTTCTCACTTTCCTTATCAATGTTTTTCATTTTTTTCTCATATTCCTGATTCAGCATTTTTTTCAATGTTTCCAGCTGGTTATTTATGCTTTTCTGAGCATTTTCCCACTCAGGATAACTAAAGATGATTCTATTGCTTGCATTCTCAGCCGGCTGAAGTATCAGATTGAAAATAAATGTCTGTCCGGAATTTATTTTAAACTGAATATTTGAACTTAAACCGTACATTGATGATTCAGATGATTCCGGAAACATCAGTCCCCATATTTTCATTTTCAAAGGATCGGTTTCAACTTCAATTTTAAGCAACCCCGCATCACCGACTGTCGGGTTTTCATCAAGTGAAATATTTTTAGGAAATTCAATAACAAAAACCTCTCCTATGGCGATATTAACTGTGCGATAAATAATTGAATCACTGTTTTTCAGAACAAAAACAGACACTTTTTCTTTAATCGGAACAAAACGGGAATCTTTGCTTTCAACTTTCAACTCTTCACTTTGCAAAGAGAATAATATTAAAAAAACCTGTATAAAAAGTGTGATTTTTATCATTCAAAAACCTCGACATTTTCTTTATCAATTAAATATTCCTTTTTATTTTCAAGCAGATACGCTCTCAGACTTCTGAAATCACCCAGAGTTGATCCTTTGTAAAAATCAACAAGCAGACCGTCTTTTGATATTTCAAATGAAACAGGCGTAACAATCAGAAGTGCTGAAAAATAAACGAAATCTTTTCTCTGAACCCCTTCGTTTGAATAGTCGATAACATTTTTAAATGACATTTCACCGATTCCTTCGACTGTGAGAATGCTTCCGGCAGATAAAGATCCTTTCAGTATTTTCAGCTTCCTCAGTCTGAATTTTGTTTCAAAGTTTTTATTTTTCCATGCTTCGATTTTTTCTTTGTGAACAGATCTGTCAAGCAGTATCTGTCTGAATTTTGGTGTCAGCATATTGTAAGCTTCGGTAAGATTTTCTTCTATGTTAGGACTGACACCCTCAAAATTATTGATGAAATCTGTCATAAACCGGTTTATTCTTACTATTGATGTTTCATTTTGAATCGTTTCGTCACCAGAAAATGCCAGTCTTCGCCCCTCTTTGTCAAAAGCAATTACAGGAGTCGGTTTCATTAAGACAGCAAAGGTGAAAACAAGAGACACCACAGTAATACAGAACATGCAAAGAACCATAATTATCATGAATAAATTAAACCTCTTGCTAATCCTTTCAACATCTTTGAACATTAGTGTAGAAAAAAACATTTCTGCCGGAACTGCCCGTTTGTCCTTATTGCTCATTTCAGCTCCTTCTTTTTGATTTGTTTTTCGCTTGAGATCAGATCTCTGGCAATGTTTAAATTAGTTTGAGTCGTGGACAGCTTTTCAACAGATCTTTCTTTATGCCCAATATTTATGTCATTATATTCATTAGTGTTTTTATATTTGTGAACATATTCTGTCATTAAATTGCCGCTTTTTATCATCTGATTTCCGAGATTTGAAATCATGTTGCTCGTTTCTACTTTATTATTAATTCCCGTTCCTGAAAAAGTAAGAACCGCACCGAATCCTGAAACGCATGACAATGTGGCAAGCCGTACGCCTTCATGGTCTATCAGTTTTTTCGAGAAAAATGGAGTGAGTCCGATCATTAACACCATAAAAATCAATCCTGAAAGAGTTGTCACATAATCTCTACCCGATTCAAAAACAGTTGGACATTTTAATGATTCACCAGTAATTTTAAGCATATTAATCAAAGGTTTTTCACAAATGAAAATGTATGTTGAATAGATAACGGGCCACAAAGAAATAGAAGTCAGCGACTTGAAAAAACTTCCGACACTCCCAAACCCCTGCCCCGGAAATGAAGGAATAACAAGCGCAGAACAGAGTCCTATCATGTTAATTGACATTAAAACGGGCCATGCCCATGAAAAAATGATCTCTTTCACAACCCATATCGAAATAAGAGCAAAAAACACCGCAAGTTTTTGTATATACTGGAAAATAAATCCTGACAGGTAGCTTATTTCCGCATTCATTATAGTTATTTTCTGATTTACAGGACAACTTTCTGGAATGTTTTCTGATATTATTGACTGATTCAAGTTAAAATTTATGGTTGTGAATACTTTGTAAAACTCATTGTCAAGTGCACCGGAATCCACCGTTTTGCTGATATATTCTACCGTTTGTTCGATAGTTTCAGGAAGAAACCTGTAAAGCAATATAATTATTGCCGTTTTCCACAAAACGCCCCAAAAATCCGGTTTTTCTTTTTTTTGTATTTTGAACACTTCAACCACAAAACTGATTGTAAGACCTATAAGTATGATCAGGAAAGTAATCTCCCACACCCAACCTGCGCCGGCATCTTTTAAAAGCTTTTCAGGATTGAAATAGATCTTCAATTATTTTTCTCCAGTTCTTTTTTCAAAGCATCAATCACAAAAATGTTGTTTTCTGCACTGATAACAGCAACTTGAGCACAGGCATCAATAAGTTTCAGATCATGTTTGCCGGCATATTTTTTCAGCAGTCTGTTATCTTCTCTGTCGCTTGTGGCAACCGCATAATCAAATGGTGAGAGTTCTATCCTCACAATTTCTGTTTCAATTGAATCTCCGGTCTGCGTCCGGAAAAGTGCAAGAGCATATTCCCCTTTTACAGTTTTAAGACTGTCAAAAGCAGCTTTTTCCTGCCCGGTAAAACCGAAATCTGAAGCCACAAGCCTTTTTGCCTCTTCGTCGTTGGCATGACTCAAAAAAATTGTTGTTGTTGTGTTGATCTTGATCTTTGAAGAAAGCGCAACCTCTTTAAAACTAAGAAAATTCTGGGTAATTGTCCAGACACCGGTATTATATTTTCTGGCAGTGGCAAACAGTTCTTCTATCAGATCTCCGAGCCGCGGATCTTTTATCAGCTGAGCCGCTTCGTCAAACATTATAAAGCTGTTTGTTATTTCAAAAGCTGTTTTCTTTGCTTCCTGTATTACAATAAATGTAAGTAATTCCTTGAGCTTATCATTTAATCCTGTAATTCCCTGAAGATCATAAATTACAAACGGATCACTCCCATAATCTATAGTAGACAACCCGTTGATGATTTTTGAGACCGGATCATCAAGAAAACCACCGAGAAGTTTTTTAAGGGTTTTTACTTTATCAGCATCTTCATCGTCAATAAATTCAATAAGATCAGCCAGTACCGGCTGTTCAATAGTTTTATACATTTCCTTTACAGCTTTTGAAATAATGATCCTGTAAAGATCCGCATTCATGCTCTTTTCCCTGACCTCCAGAATCAGGTCCATTACGATCTGAAGATAGTTAAGAAGCGACGAGTCCCATTTGCCGTTTTTGTATATCTGATTTTTATGAGGAAAAGGGTTAATGATTACAAGTCCTTTTGAATCAATTGGAACAAACACGCCTCCATAGAGATCGGCCATTTTCAAGTATGATGAATTTTCCGCTCCGGCAAAATCGACAATAAATATCCTTCCTGGATTTGCATTATCTTCCATTATGTTGGGGAAAAAAGTGTGTGCGATCAAAGCGTTGACTGTCACTGACTTGCCACTTCCCGAACATCCGAAAATTGAACCGTTCTTGTTGTTCCTTTTTGAATTACCGGCATCAAATCCGTAAATTTCTCCGAATCTGTTTCTCAGAAATAACGGATGCCTGCCGTTAAAATCAGCGTGTCCGTGTTTCGATGCCGGGATCATATCAATAAAATTCGGCGACAGAATTCTGTGCTGCCTTTCCGAATAACTCATCTGACTGGGTATCGATCTGAAAAATTCAAGATCATGCCCCCATATTTCCTCTTCAAAAAAGCAGTTCTCATTTTTTGTCAGATTTGAAAGATCCACTGCCAATCTTTCCAACTCTTTTAAATTCTTGTTCCATACGATTATTTTACATGATAAGTATCCGATTTTATGACGGGATTCTGTAAGCATTGTCATAAGTTCGTCAGCTTCTTTTGCGTTTCTGGCAGCTCCTCTTCCCGATGTTGCAATATAAAATCTTTCTTTCGCCTCAAGCGATATGTGTTCTTTTCCCTGTGGCAGAATATTTAATGAAATTGAGAAAATACAGTCAAAAAGCAGGTAGTCAAAAAGATAGGAAAGCATAAAAGGCCGAGTAGCATCGGGAAGATGTTTTAAAGATAAGATTTTACAGTAAATATCGCCTATTTTAAAATATTCCGGTCCGGCGCTGCATTGTTTCTGGATAAGCTGCTCTCTAATTGTCATGTCAGGATGTATTTTCATATTTCCATCAAAAGAAATTATGTCAAAAAGGATTTCCTTTATTTCATCATTTTCGATCCTTTTTGATCGAAATCCGAAAGAATCCACAATGTTTTTATGATATTGCAGATTTATCGGTTCTTTCGGAAATTCTTTTTTTGGAATATCATCACAGATAAGAAGAAAGTTCCTCACTTTTTTTATTCCGCATTTTCTGATATAGTTAAGTCTCTGCTTCGTTACCGGATCAATTTCATTTTTAATTCTTTCTTCAATTATCTCATCTTTTAATTTTGATATGCGGAAAAACTCAACCGTTGTGTTCTCTTTCGTCTCTCTCATAAAAGCAGAATACGCTCTCATCAGATCAGGTTCATGGAAATAACAGTCCAACCCTTCTGTCTCCCACATAGTAAACCTCTGCATTGCCGATGTAATTATCGAATCATCTTCAATAGATACAATATGTAGCATATTAAAAATACTTTTCATTTCTTAAATTCAATCCTGTCTTTTATCTGCCGTGTGTAATAAATTTTCGTTCCTGAAATCATCCTCATTGCATAAATTCCCCATTCCGGTTTTCCTCCAAAATACCTCTCTCTTACAATAAATGTGACTGAAAAAATTATTGCAGGACAGATAAGAAGAAAATAGAGATTTTCAAAAATTGCTCCCGTAAAAAAGAACACGCTCATTAAAGCTGCCTGTGACCGGTCAATCAAGGTCTGCTTACTTCCGAGAGTCTTATAAACTTTCATCAGATCCAGCCGGCAATGATCTTTAAAATCGAGGAAAATGCCGCCAGTGCTGCTCCTGCTCCGAGAATTTTGAGAGCATCCGACCAAATGTTGGAATCTTTGTTTATATATCTGAATAAAAGAGAAATTATTGCACCGCCCAAACCGCCGTAAATTCCGATATATCTTGCAACATCAAACACCATATCGGCCATTTCGGTGAATTTAGATTTTATCGCCGAAGTGTCTCCTGCTCCGAACAGCATCTCGGGAACCAATACCGCCACAAACAACAAAATCACAAATGAATTCAGTTTGTTCTTATTCTCCATTTTTTCTCTCCCAATAGAATCTGCCATTTTTATTTCAAATCCCACAGTTTTTTAATTCTAACGCTAATTAGATAATATTGCGCGGCAAAGCAAAATCAAGAAAATTTTTTAACTTTCAAATAGTGTGTCAAGTTCAAGACATAGGTAACACTTTATTCTCAGAACATAGGTAACACCATTTTATTCGCACCATTTATTGATAAGAAGTTCAAATACTTCCGTTGATTCAGCCTGATAGCAGAGCTGAAAGTTTTCAGCATATGATATGCTTCAACTGTCTCAACTCCTCTTCCTTCCTCTATGTGAATAACCGACTTCTTTTTAAGATCCACAAACAGCGTGGTATAATCATGACTCTTCCTCGCAGATGTTTCATCCATTCCGATTTCCTCAACTTCGCTCAGATCCTGCAACTCACTAATTTCACTGACATATTTCTCTATGATCTTCCATATCTTATAGTTAGATACACCGATTATCTCTTTCAGCTGATTTGGCGGCATACACCGGGCTATCTGTAAAATCAGAGCCTCAAACAGCAGCGTGAATCCATTCAGTTTCCCCGCCCACAGCACCTCCGCCTGACGAACATGCCCTTCCCCCTTAACTATCCTTGGAACTTTCGCTTCAAGATAGCATTCATGCTGAAAAAAATTAAGATGCCTCCGACGCTTCACTACTGTGTCATGTACCGGATATGAACATACCACGGTTCTTCTATACCAAGTGCCATCCTGAACAGATCTTCCATGTTCTTCATTTCAATACCTCGTTCTTAATTTCAAAAACACCTATCTATTTTTATTGATTTTTTTCAACTAGAAAAGTTTACCCACTACTTTTTTACAGGAGCCATCTTTCAGTAATTTAACTTCAAACAGCGGATTATTGCAAGATATCTAAATCAGTGTAGAATTTAAACGCATTTTAGGAGGTTGATCATGAATATTCACATTTTTATTGACCGGGCGATAGTTCACTTGATGAAACTGGTTTCCGGGAAAAGGCGTATTTTCAGCAAAAGCATCGAAAGTCTGCCTTTTGAAGAGCTTATCAGGACAATTTCACTCAAGGTCCCGGTTATAAACGGAGAAGGGTTGTATGAAGTTGAGGCTCAGACTCCGCAGGGAATAATGAATCCGGCTTTCAAAGTTGTGAGATGGCTCGGCAACGACTATCCTACTTTTATTTATCACCACGGTAACAGCGAAAAACCCTTTAAAATAAGAAGGTTTGCAAGAAACACTTTTTTCAAGGTCTTTTTAAACACAAACGATCCGGTTGAAGCGAATCTCATCGCTTTGTGCTCTCCAATGCATACAATTCCGGTGAGCGAATATCAGAGAAAAATGACTGAACTTGGAAATTTCACATCTGCATTGTCAGTTATGGCAGTTCTTGTTGAAAATATAATTTCCCAGTTAAAACCCGAAGTTACAAAACCCATTATTGTTTCAGGCATCAGTTTCGGCGGATTTGTGACAAACCTCCACCGGGCATTTTTCAACACTGCTGACAAATATATTCCTCTTCTTGCCAGCTCTTCATTTGAGCTTGTTTTTTATCAGTCCATTTTTAAAAATCTTGCAAGCGAACTTGTGCTGCAGAATCCCGAAAAACTCAGACAGATCGTTAATTTTGATGAAAAGTTCATGGAAAACAAAAATAAAAATCTTTTTCCTCTTCTTGGCAGATACGACCAGTATATCAATCTGGAAGAACACAGCAAATGCTATGAAGGACATCCTCTTGTAATAGTTGAAAAAGGACATGTTACAACAGCTTTCAGTGCCGAAACCATGAGAAATCATATTTTTACAAATGCAGGATTATAAAACCTCACCGGAAACCGGCTCTCTCAAATTGAAAACTATCGGAATTATTGTAACGGCAGGAGCCACTTTTCTCACAGCTTTTTCAGGGTCTGCAACAAATATCGCTCTTCCCGCCATTGCAGAAAAATTCGACCTTAATGCCGTATCTCTGGGCTGGATATCTCTTGCCTATATGATCTCAACCGTTATTTTGATCCTGCCGATGGGAAGGATAAGCGACATTTACGGAAGAAAGAAAGTGTTTACAACAGGACTTATTCTTTTTACTTTGAGCGCACTTTTATGCGGATTTTCACTTAACTTTCCGATGATGATCTTTTTCAGAGCTGTTCAGGGCATCGGGTCTGCAATGCTTTTTGGAACGAGTATTGCGATCCTTACT
>Ga0209099_1004174_pt1 | contig 11159 bp, 5 predicted proteins | sample AD_JPNHW2_MetaG_FD_184430 | JGI IMG/M metagenome (GOLD analysis project Ga0209099, IMG submission 184430) | Active sludge microbial communities of municipal wastewater-treating anaerobic digesters from Japan - AD_JPNHW2_MetaG (SPAdes) (version 2) | ecosystem: Engineered > Bioreactor > Anaerobic >...
AAACGGCTCTCTTTCAAACCGAGTGGGTCAAATCTTTCCAGTAGCGGACTTGGGGTGGCAAATTCTGTTTGCCACAGAGGCTGGAAGCCTCTTTAACAGGCAGCTGGCGCTGCCTCTGCCGATCAGATATCGGCAACCCAGTCAGTAGGATATGTTTCTCAGCTAACCTATCTACCCACCTAGTTTGAAAGAAAGCCCATAATAATGCTGAATATTCTCTCTATGTCCACCCATTTAAGGTCATACACGCCTCACACGCTTCCCACACGATTCCCGTGCATTGTACTGGAACCACACTGGCTTCATGTGGATTGTGCTTGGGGTTAGTTAGGTAAATGCTAAGTACATCATAGATCAAATTGCGGATCAAGACTTATCAACTGATAGAATAGATGCAAGCTAAGTATATACTACAGAAAGTCCATCCTCAAATGATCTTCCACTTGAAACAAAACACTTTTCCATTTGACTGAACAGTGTCTCAGATATTACCCGCATACAGGAACGTTAGAGTCAGGGATACAACTTGATCTGAAATGTATCCTCCCTTACTTAATTATCACCATTTTACCGGTAGCAAGTTTAGTTGTTCCGTTGCGCAGCACATAATAATATACACCGCTCTGCTTTACATTAGTATTCGAGGCATGAATATCTATCTCAAATGAGCCTACATTATCCGTGGTTGGTATGGAAAACAATTTCTGACCTCGAATATTATATAATTCAAACTCCATACTCCCCCTTGCATAATCTGTTTCATACCTAACTGTTGCCCTATCATTCACAGGGTTGGGAAAGTGACTAATCTTTGCATGGGGTTTATTTAAAACATGATCCTCGTTAGATACCATACCTTCAGAATTTGTTTTTACTAGAGTAAAGACTCCCAAGCCACCGCTTCCGCAAAATATGTAATGAAAATCATTTTCACAAATCATATTCTTCGCACCATATCCAGTTGATGAAATAGGATAAGAGTGACTCCATATTGTTGTCCCTTGTGGAGAAACCTTATTAAGTTGATGGTAACTGGCCAGAAGTATGATGAAGTTGCCATCTGTCAGCTCAAACATGTTCCTACGACCATCGTTAATAATCGCCCCTAATTCTACAGTCGCTGTACTCTCACATATTCCTTCATTATTATAGGTAACAACAGACCATCTCTCAGGGTCGTACGACCGATTTAAAACGTAACATGTTCCAATTGTGTTACTTGTCATGCAATAAAAAGCATACTCCCAAGGATCACTATTCTCTGTCCAGAGGGTGTCACCATCAGCTGAATATTTAGCTAATATATCATACCCTACTGCATAGTAACAGTCATCATTTGTGTTAGTTATCTTATATTATCCGTCGGAGTATGCTTGGCTTACAGAAATCCCTTGCCATATGGTATTGAACTGATAATCAGTCTTTAATATTACTGCTTGACCAATATAGTTCTTTCCGGCAAATACTAATCCATCATCAGTTAGAACTACATCGTTTAGTTGTAAATCAAAGCTATTCTGATCCCAGAAGCTATAATGTTCAAGGTGGTTGAGTTCGCTATCGAAGACATCCATAAACGATGTTCCCTGAGAAGAGTCAATACAGTAATAGCGGTCTATTCCGTTTGAGACGATTATGTTATATGGCGAGAGATTATTGTAGATTCTCCGCCAGACCACATCCCCATTTTCGTCTATCTTCCAGAAAATATTTGTCATCATAACTGGCGATTCATATTCTCCTGATTCATAGATAAATTCTGCGTACCCTTGTAGCAGATACCCTCCGCCTAGAGATGGTATAACGTTGTAAACGTTGGCAGTGGCACTTGTATAGGTGGAAGTGCATACGTCAGCCCATGGATAATATCTTATCCAAGTCTGTCCTGCAAGCAGACTAACAGATAGTAACAGCAACGAAAACAACAAGTGTTTTTTCATCAATCCTCCTGATACATACGGGGCGTTGTTTGTGTTTTCCATCTATGAACCCAAACTGGACTTGTTTATTAAAAGCCTTATGATCAATCATAATCAGTCCATATTATCTAACTACATCTTAGATATTGCTCTTTCTTATGTCAAGAACAATCTCTCATATTATTGTCTCATCCTTGCTCATCCTGATTTGTCAGCATACAGGGTAGTGCTTTCCTGGTTCCGGATCAATGATCACATCTGGAACAAGGAGAAAGCATGACCGAAGCGTTGATGAACCGAATCAAAGCTCAGTTAGTCAGATATGAAGGTCTGCGGCTGAAACCTTACCGCTATACTGCAGGTAAACTGACCATCTGCATCGGCCGCAATCTCGATGATTGGGGTATCTCCCAGACCGAAGCTATGTGCTCTTGGAGAATGATATCCAGAACTGCGAGAAGCAGCTGCTGGATGAGATTCCGGAGATTTATAATCCACTGGATTAAGTCCGCAGGTGCTGCTGTTAAACATGCGTTTCAACCTCATATTGGTGGGCTCCTGAGCTTCAACAACACCCTGGCTTTCATTGCTGCCGGAGACTGGGAACGAGCTGCTACCGAACTGCTCACGAGGGGCGAAATCACCGTAACTTACCCGCATCATCCTGGTATCATCCCGGTATCATATTATGTCATGACAGGAGATGATACCGGGATGATGCCGTTAAGATACAGCCCTGATTGAGATTAGACTATAATGCAGACAGCTATACCCTTTCGAGTGAGAGGTTATTCCAGAAATCGGTGCTATCCTGATATTCGCTCAGCAGGCAAAGATTTATTCTGACTTGCCAAATCCTTTGACAAAATCTGCGCTTATACAATCATGACCCGGAGGTGAGAAATCAAGCCTCAAAAAACTAAATCCTTAGATTATCCAAGATTATCACAAAAGTGGAGAATAATGCGTACATTTGACAAGGTTCTTCCCTATCTGAAGAAGAGCTACAAACAGATCGCCGGCGGTATGATCATGTTGATCCTGGTGGATATTGCCCAATTGATCATGCCCAAAGTGATGCAATACGCGATAGATAATATCCAGAACCGCACGATCGATCGTATGGGACTGGTCTGGATCGGGCTGATCATCTTTGGTCTGGCTATCGCGGTGATGGTGCTCAGGTATTTCTGGCGCACCCTGATCATAGGCAATTCGCACCGCATCGAGAAATATATGCGGCAGGATTTTTATGACCACCTGCTGAGTCTGAGCCAGAACTTCTTCAATCGTTCCAAGACGGGTGATCTGATGGCTTATGCCACCAATGATCTGAATGCCGTGCGTATGCTTTTCGGAATGGGTCTGATAGCGGCGATGGACATTATCTTTATGACGATCGCCTCGTTCTCCTTCATGCTTTCCATCGACTGGAAACTGACGGCTTTGGCGATCATTCCCATGCCCTTCCTCTCCTTCACTATCTCCTACTTCGGCAAGAAAATGCACAAGAGTTTCGCCAAAGTTCAGGAGTCCTTCGCCACGATGACCGGAAAGATTCAGGAGAGCATCTCCGGGATCAGGATCATAAAAGCTTTCGTGCAAGAGAAAAGTGAGCTTGAGAAAGTTGATGAGGTCTCATTGGAATTTGTCAATACGAATATCAAGATGGCGAAGATCGCCGGTATATTCCACCCCTTCATGAGCTTCGTTATCAGTTCCTCAATGATCATCACCCTCTATTTCGGCGGACGTGCCGCCATTCGTGGCGAGATCACGATCGGCGGATTCATTGCCTTCTTCCAGTATCTCGGAATGCTGGTCTGGCCCATGATCGCCATTGGCATGATCGTTGATATGTATCAGCGCGGAACGGCATCTCTCAAACGCTTGAATGATATCTTTGAAGTCAAACCGGAGATCGACGATGCTACCGCGAATCTTTCCATCAAGAAACTCGAGGGCGCTGTCGAAATACGCGATCTCAGCTTCCGCTACACTCCTGAATTGCCTTACGTTTTTGATGATATCTCCACCGGTATCGAAGCCGGAAAGACCCTCGCCATTGTCGGCCCCACCGGCTGTGGAAAAACCACTCTGATCGAGCTGCTGGTGCGTATATATAACCCTCCCAGGGGAAGCATTCTCATCGATGGTCACGACCTCTACAGCGTCCCCCTGAAAGTTCTTCGCAGGGATATGGTTCTGGTTCCTCAGGACATCTTCCTGTTCTCCGATACCATCGCCAATAATATCCGGCTGGGCAATCCTGATACGCCTGATGAGGCGGTTTTCAACGCTGCGAGAGCCGCGAATGTCTATGACGAGATCAAGGAATTCGAGAATGGATTCGATACTATTGTCGGCGAACGCGGTATCACTCTCTCCGGCGGTCAGAAACAAAGGGTGGCAATTGCCCGCGCCTTGCTGACCGATCCTCAGATCCTGGTGCTGGATGACGCTCTCTCGGCGGTCGATACCAAGACCGAAAGATATATTCTGGAAAACCTGATCAAGCTCAGAAACGGACGCACAACGATCATAATCGCCCATCGTATCTCCTCGATCCAGCACGCGGACAAGATCATAGTTCTTGTCGATGGCTCTGTCGCTGAAAGCGGTACTCATGCCGAGCTAGTCACTCAAGGCGGACTGTACAGCGAACTGGTGGAAAAACAACACATCCGGGCTCGCCTTGAAGGGGAGGAAATATGAGAGGCGGTGGATTCGGTGGAGGCGGTCGTGGCGGTGGTTTCTCCGCTGATGACCTGAAAGGCAAGATCTACGATCAGAGACTATATTCCAAGATGCTCAGGTATGTGCTTCCTTACATGAAGCTTGTCATTATCTCCTTTGTGATCCTCATGCTCGTCGCTGCAGCGGAGATCGTCCTGCCGCTCATTCAGAGAACCGCGATCGATGATTATATCGTCTCGGACAAGACTCTGATCATCTACCCTGATGCGAAGGACGCGAATGCTTTCCACGCCAAGTATGACTACTTGAAACTGAAACAATACGAGTGGAACGGCAAGAGCTTTATTGTCCTGAATACCAAGGACAGGAACAAGCTTGATAAGGGAGAACTGAAAAGGCTCGAGGATCAGGGTTTGACCAGCAAGGATTATATCTATCTGATCAGCGATAAACCGGAGAACCGGGAAATACTCAACCGGCATTTCTCCATGAACCCAAATCCCAGCTTCCGTAAAGGCGGTCTGGGGGGCTGGTTCAAGGTTAGCCGGAGCAAGATCGTCGTTGAACGGGAAGTCCTCAAGCAACTCCCCAAGCAGGAGAGACTGAAGGTTCGGGAAGATGCTTCCAGAAGCCTCCTGTTCCTTGCCATGCTGTTCCTGGGGATCATCACAATTCGTATGGTTTCCAGCTACTTTCAATCGGTCATCACGGCGAAGTATTCCCAGCTTGCTATGAACGACCTGAGACACGACGTCTTTGCGCACCTGCAGAGAATGCCGGTCAAGTACTATGACCAGAACCCTGTAGGACGGCTGGTGACCCGCGTCACGAACGACGTCCGCGCAATTGATGAGATGCTTGCCTCAGGAGTGATAACGATCATTCAGGATGTCATCCTGGTGATAGGGATCGTGACTCTGATGCTGGTTCTGAACTGGAAACTAGCGCTTGTAAGCTTCATCATCCTGCCTTTTGTGATCTTTACTATCTCCGAGTACCGCAAGCGTACCAGGGTCGTCTATCGCGAAGTTCGTAAATATCTGGCTCAGCTGAACGCTACTCTCTCGGAACACATCGCCGGGCAGAAGATCATTCAACTCTTCAACCAGTATTTCCACAAGCGGGCTGAGTTCTCAGACATTAATCAAACCTACTTTGACACCTCGATCAAGCAGATGAAACTCTTTGCTTTCTTCCGCCCAATCATCCACGTCTCGTCTCAGATAGCCGTAGCTCTGATCATCTGGTACGGTGGCGGACAGATCCTCGATAACGCCATCACGATCGGACTGCTGATGGCTTTCACCCAGTACATCACCAAGCTTTTCGAGCCAATAAATGACTTCAGCGAGAAGTTCAACGTCCTGCAGGGAGCGCTCGCCGGTGCTGAAAGGATCTTTGATCTGATGGATCAGACTCCGGACGATTATCGTGACGACTTGAAGACAGACCTACGTTTCAGGGGTGAGATCGAATTCCGCAACGTCTGGCTGGCGTATAACCCCGATGAATGGGTGCTGAAGAACGTGTCCTTCAAGATCTCCGCGGGAGAGAAGCTGGCGCTTGTTGGGCACACGGGAAGCGGCAAGACCTCAATTGTAAGCCTCCTGCTGGGCTTGTACCCCTATCAAAAAGGCGAGATCCTCATTGATGGGAAACCGCTCGACCAGTACTCCCTGGAAGATATCAGGCACAACATAGGTATCGTGCAGCAGGATGTCTTCATCTTCAGCGGGAACATCAAGGATAATATCGCCTTGAACAACGATGATCTCTCCGACGAAGAAATAATACAAGTCTCAGAATACGTCAATGCGGACAAGTTTATCCACAAGCTTCCCGGCAAGTATCAGGAACCGGTCATGGAACGTGGCGCAACTCTCTCAACAGGGCAGAGGCAACTTATTGCCTTCGCGAGAGTGCTGGCTTATGATCCCACGATCTTTATCCTCGATGAGGCAACATCCAACATTGATACTGAGACAGAGCTGCTCATCCAGGATGCCCTGAAGAAGATAATCGAGCAACGCACTTCGATAATGATCGCGCATCGGCTCTCCACGATCCAGCATGTGGACAGGATACTCGTTCTGCATAAGGGAGAGATCGTTGAAGAGGGATCTCACTACGATCTTTTGGATAAAAAGGGATTATATTACGACCTTTACCGTCTGCAATACACATAAATCCTAAGTTTGGCACAAAAAAAGCTTTGACAAAAACAGAGCACTGTGATTTAATAATCCAATGACGAAATAACCCTTAGATCTAAGGAGGAACAATGAGAAAAGGATGGCTGATTATATTAGCCCTCGTCGCTTTTACCGCGATGCTTATCGCCGGTACTAACAACCGTTATGAAGTGGTTCACTATCAGCAGGACTTCGAGTCCGGCGCGACAGATTGGACCCATTATGATGGTGGAGAATCCCCAAACAACTGGCACATCTACGCCAATGGTGACACCCAAGCCAACGTCTGGTGGATGGGTGATCCCGCACTTGCTTCAGGCGCCAATATCGGTGGTTACTATGACCATCAGTATCTTGTCCTGGACACTCCCGCTCGCTCTATTGCCGCAGGTGCCACAACCCTTACCTTCAAACTCAGATACAACGTTGAAGCCCCGACAGGAGCGACTGCTCCCTACACCGGTTGGGATGCCTGCAACGTTCGTATTTCCACCAATGGTGGAACGACCTGGACTCCCATCAGCGGAACTCCAGCGTACAACATGACCTCAGCCTATTCATTTGGTTTTGAGCATGGCGAAGGTCCGAACATCCCTGGTTGGGGTGGTGCTCAAAACACTTGGGTAAACGCAAGCTTCGATCTCTCCGCTTATGTCGGACAGAACGTCAAGATCCGTTTCGCCTTCGGTTCAGATCCCGCCTATTCAACCGGTGATGCTCCTGCCATGTTCGGTATGATGGTCGATGACATTTCTTTTGGTGGATACACCAACAATGGCGTCAACGACGGTCAAATGACCTGGGCAAGCCTTGTTCCGCTGGGTGGAGACATCTGGCACATCGGAACAGACGCTCTTGCTCCGTCACCCACGCATGTCATGATCAATCAGAACACATCTGGTTCCTACAACGTCAACATGATGAACTACCTCGTGAGCCCTCCGATCGTTCTTCCCACCAGTGGAGACATTCGCGCGGACTTCATGATCAAAGGTAGCTTCACAGATCCTAACACCTTCCCCGATGTGGACTATTTCGGTTGGGAAATCTCCGTAAACAACGGTGTCACCTGGTATGCCATGAGTAATCCTTACGGCAGCGCCACCGGCAGCAACTATGTTTATTCGGACGCTCCCGCGGAATGGGCTTCCATGACGGAAAGCTATACCCTGGACGGACTGATCACCGAATACCACGGTCAGACCGCCATCTTCCGCTGGTACTTCAGGTCTGACGCCGATGCTCCTTCGGGAACCGGCATCATGATCGACGATTTCAAGATCTACAACGATGTCTTCATCGCTGAAGCTGAAAACCTCGAAGCAACTGTCAACGGTGATGACGTGACCCTTACCTGGGATGCTCCCGGAACGGGTGGCGGCGGAACAGAAGGCTGGCTGAATTACGATTCCGGTTCAAACAATGACAGCATCGGAACAGGCGCGGCTGCAGACTTTGACGTTGCCGCCAAATGGGATCCCGTAGGAACTCACGGAATCTCCCCTTACGTCGGAATGAACATCACCAAGATCAAATTCTGGCCCAACGAAGCTGCTTGCACCTATGCTGCACGCATCTGGACCGGCGCCGCAGGCACAGTCGTCATTGACCAGCCTGTGACCCCCACGATCGGAGCCTGGAACGAGATCATTCTTACCACTCCCTGGACCATTCCTTCAGGAACGACTATCATGGCAGGTTATCGCTGCAACACAACCACAGGTTATCCTGCCGGTTGCGACGCAGGTCCTCAGATCGAGGGTTATGGCAACATGATTCGTTTCAACAATGCCTGGACAACGCTCACAGCTCTTTCCGCCACGCTCACCTACAACTGGAACATCCAGGTTTACGTAGCTGACGCCGCTGGCCGTGAATACCTTGTGGGTCGCGACCTTCCCAATAATGTCCAGAACAACGTTGGCATCCTTGCCACCTCCGGAAACGTCACACGTGACCGTGAAGTGACTGCTTACAAGATCTATCGCGACACCATCCTGATCGATCAGGTTGCCGGCACTGTCCTGACCTATACCGACATGAACGTCGCCGGCGGGCTTCACACCTATTATGTGACCGCTATGTACGGCACGAACGAATCACTCGCTTCGAACACTGTCACCGCTTTCGTCCTTCCCGCAAACTATCTTGAAATGACGAATGACGATGGCACTGCCGAAGCCGGCTACACTGTCGGTTCAACCCGCCAGATGGCTGCTAAGTTCGATTACAACGGATCAGTGACCGTGAAGTATGCCAAGATCTATGTCCATACTCTCGGTACTGCCGGAATCATCGTCCGCGTCTTTGATGACAGCGGCGCGAATGGAATGCCCGGCGCGACCCATATCGCTCAATACCAGTATCCCGCGGCGCAAGTCGTTCAGGGTTGGAACATCATCACCCTTCCCGCGGACATCACCGTTGCCAATGGCAATTTCTACATTGCTATCATGGAAACGACCGGTGCCTCACAGATCGGTCTTGACACCAGCGCTGCCGGCTTCAGCTACAAGAAAGTCAGCACCGCATGGGAACCCATCACCGAAGGCGACGTCCTGATCCGCGCGATCGTGGAACCGGGCTCACCCAACGATGACGACGTGACTCCCGCCCTGGTGCTTGAAGCGAACAACTACCCCAATCCCTTCAACCCCAGCACAACCATCTCCTACATCGTTCCCAACAATGGCATGACCACCCTCAAGATATACAACCTGAAGGGTCAGGTCGTCCGCACCTTGGTTAACGAAACCCGTGAGATCGGTTCATACAGCGCTACCTGGAATGGAACTGACGACAATGGTCAGATCGTTTCAAGCGGCATGTATTTCTACCAGCTCTCGAACTCCGGCAAAACCATCACCAAAAAGATGGTCATGACGAAGTAACGATACAAACGATCGATCAACGCAAACAGCTCCGGTTTCCCGGAGCTGTTTCTTTTTATCTTGATGAAATCTTTTCGGTATCATACCCCCATCATCCCGGTATCATATCCTGTCCTGACAGGACATGATACCGATATGATGAGCGGAAGATGTTGTTTTGGTGTAGGTTGGATGTGTAGGGAGGTTGTCAGCCTCAGTTTTGGAGATAGGGTCGCTGTTACAAAGCTAAGCTTGGAGTTCATTTCGCCGTAATAAGTCTAAGCTTGGAGTTCATTACGCCGTAACAAGTCTATAGCTGACATCTTATCCTGAAGGGCGGAATGGACTTCAAGCGGCAATTGACTGCGTCAAGCGGCAACTGCCTGCATATCAATAGATCAGCAATGAACCATTGCTGCACGTTCCATAGGGAACAATCCATTTTAATGGATTTTCAGAATAAAGGCGGTGGTTAAATCCACCACCTACATCCTCTTACGGAAAACCAGCATACTGGTGCCGAAGAAAACAATGCCGAAGGCAGTCAGGGTCAGAAATTCCCGGTAGAGGTAGCGTATCCGGCTACCCTTGATGACGATCTCGCGGATGACAACGATATAATGATTGAGAGGATTGATCGCTGCCATAGCCTTGACCAGCGGGGGCATATTCTGAACAGGAACGAACAGCCCTCCCAGGAGGATCATGAAAACCATGCAGAACCAGGCAAAGAACATCGCCTGTTGCTGGCTGCTCGTCAGGGAAGAGATTATGATGCCCAAGCCCAGACTGGTGAAGAGATAGAGGCCGGAGAAGAGATACAGACTCGCCAGGCTTCCGGAAACCCTTATCCCAAAGATCAATCCGGCAAAGGCTACCGAAATCGTGAGCTGGATCATCGTGATCAGCCAAAAAGGCAGGAGCTTGCCCAGAAGTAATTCAGCCTTCCTGACAGGAGTCACGAGAAGCTGCTCCAGCGTACCCAGTTCCTTTTCCCGAACCAGGCTCATGGCGGAAAGAAGCATCGAACCGATGGTCACCAGAACGGCAATGAGTCCGGGAATGATGAATGAAGCGGAACGTAGCTCAGGATTGTACCACATCCGGCTTAGAATGATGATCTCAGGAGTAGTCCTCCGGCTCAGCAGGCTTCGAAGCAGAGAAGGATCGTAATCGCTCAATCGCTTCAGCATATAGGTCTGCAATACACCCAGAGAATAGGAACCGGCGATCGATGCAGTATTGCCGTCGATGCCATCGAGAACGATCTGCAGCGCTGGCACGCGACGCAAGGCAAGATCTTTGGCAAAACCGGGAGGGATGACGATGACCACTTGCGCTTTCCAGTTTTGGATGAGTGAGACCGGAGAGGAATTGGCCGGTATCGCGACAAGATCGAATCTGTCCGTGGTCGTGAACGAAGCGATCAGATCCCGGCTCAGGGCTGTGTTATCATAATCGATAACCGCGAGGCGAACATG
>Ga0209099_1004175_pt1 | contig 11157 bp, 6 predicted proteins | sample AD_JPNHW2_MetaG_FD_184430 | JGI IMG/M metagenome (GOLD analysis project Ga0209099, IMG submission 184430) | Active sludge microbial communities of municipal wastewater-treating anaerobic digesters from Japan - AD_JPNHW2_MetaG (SPAdes) (version 2) | ecosystem: Engineered > Bioreactor > Anaerobic >...
ATCCTCCCACGCCGCATCGCGGCCGTCTTCCGACAACGGGGCGAGGCACGCGCCGCTCAGCCACGTGTCGAGCTCCGCCTTGGCATCGACGAAATGCAGTTTGCCCATGCCGATGACGCGGGGCTTATACACGATAGCCCCGTCAGGATTCCGGGGGCGTTGATAGAAGACGGGCACGTCGGGCGGCAGAACGGGACGGCCGGACGCCGCGGAGACGGGCGCAGCGCCAGCGTTGTCGTGGCCGGCGGGCGCGGCCGGCGGGGTAGCTGCCGGAACTCCCGCGCCGGCGGTGAAGGCGGCGAGTTGCGGCAGGGTCAGCGGCCCGCGCAGGTAGCTGAGGGTCCAGCGCGTCTGGAAAAGGACCGGCGCATCCTCGTGGACGTTGCGCATGAGAAAGACGCGGTTGCCGAGGCCCGCGAGCAACTGTTCGGTCTGCGCGCGGTCGAAGCCCGCGCCGGTGTTGGCGGCCGCGCCTTCGAGTCCCTCGATGACGCGCAGCTTGTCGCGTTCCGTCTGGAGCCGGCCGATGAACCAGGTGCCGCAGTTGGCGAGACCCTTGTAGTCGAGATCGACGGGGTTCTGGGTAGAGAGGACGACGCCCAGTCCGAAAGCGCGCGCCTGCTTGAGCAGAGTCAGCATGGGCAGCTTGGAGGGCGGGTTGGCGGTCGGCGGGAAATAGCCGAAGATCTCGTCCATGTAGATCAGCGCCCGCAAACTCCCCGTGCCCGCTTGGGACCGCATCCAGGCGAGGAGCTCGTTGAGCAGGATCGTCACAAAAAACATGCGCTCGGCGTCCGAGAGGTGGGCCAGGTAGAGGACGGTGACGCGCGGTTTGCCGGCGGGCGTGTAGAGCAGGCGCTGGATGTCGATGGGCTCGCCTTCCGTCCAGGCCGCGAAGCCCGGAGAGGCGATGACGTTGTTGAGACTCATGGCGAGCCCGAAACGCTCTTTCGCCGGATAGAACGATTCGAGGTCGAACACGCCGACCTTGTCGAACGGCGGCTTCTGGACGTCGTGGATGATCGCGGCGATGTCGAGGCTGCGGCCCTCGCGCCAAGCGTGGCTGAGAATGTTCGAAAGCAGGATGTGGTCGCGGCTCTGGACGGGGTCCGCGTCGAGTCCGAGCAGGCCGAGCAAGCCGGAGACGGCGGACATGACGCGGTCGCGCAACGCGGACGTGTCCTGCGCGAGCGGGGCCGGCGGCGCGGCGAAGGATCGCAGGACCTGCAGGGGGCGCCCCGCGGTGTTGCCGGGCGTGTAGACCGCGACCTCGGCGGCGTCCATCAGGCGGCGGACACGCGCGCCGTCCTGTCCCCACTGCGCCAGCCCGCTCCGCCAGGTCTCGGCGGTTTTCGCGGCGAACGCATCGGGAGAAAGGCCCTTGCGGGCGGCCTCTGCCTCGTCCACCCAAGGGCGGAAATCGGAGGGGCGCAGCTCGGGGAACCGCAGCAGGACGTTGCCGAGGTCGCCTTTCGGGTCAATCAAAAGAGAGGGGATGCCGTCGATGGCTGCCTCTTCAAGCAGGGCGATCGCAAGGCCCGTCTTGCCGCTGCCCGTCATGCCGACGATCATGGCATGGGTCGTGAGGTCCTTGGAATCATACAGCACGGCGTTGCCGTTCGACGAAGTCTCGGACGGGGCATATTCTCTGCCCAAATAGAATACCCCCAACTTCTCGAAATCCTGCATAACGCACCTCCCCGGGGTGATCGGCAAATCGGGAAGCTCTGTATGGTAGGCCAGGCGGGAGTCGAACCCGCGACCCCCAGATTAGGAATCTAGTGCTCTGTCCTACTGAGCTACTGGCCTTTGTGGCTAAAAAGAATAGCACAGACCGGGAGGTTCTGACAAGCCTGCCGCGTGCCGCACGCGGCCGCCCGTTTTCAGCAAAAGATAATGTAGTTGTGTGGGGGAAAAGGGTGCCTTATAATAAAAAGACGATTGGAGTATCAGCGATGTTGAAATGGAATCCTGAATTGTATGGGCGCTCCCTCCTCAGGTTGGCCGACTTGAGCGACGGGGAAATGTTGGATGTGATCGAGCTTGCCGTGGCGTTGAAAGCCCGGCGCCGCGCGGGGATCCGGGGGGGCCTGCTGAAGCGGCGTCAGGTGGCGCTGATCTTCGAGAAGAGCTCGACGCGCACGCGCAATTCCGCTTCGGTGGCGATCCGCGACGAGGGCGGCTCGGCGGAGTACCTCACCAAGAACGACATCCACCTCGGTGCCAAGGAGTCGGTCAAGGACACCGCCCGCGTGCTGGGCCGCATCTTCGACGGCATCCTCTTCCGCGGCTTCGCCCAGAAGACCGTGGAGACGCTCGCGAAATATTCGGGCGTGCCGGTGTGGAACGGGCTGACAGACGACTTCCATCCGACGCAGATCCTGGCCGATCTGATGACCATCCAGGAGAATTTTGGCCGGCTGAAGGGGCTGAAGGTCGCCTATGTGGGGGACGGGCGGAACAACGTGGCGAACTCGCTGATGCTGGGCTGCGCCAAGGCCGGCGTTCACTATGTGAACTGCACGCCGTCCGAGCTGCTGCCCGATCCGGCGCTGGTCAAGGAGGCCGCCGAGACGGCCAAGCGCAACGGTTCGACGGTCGAGATTTTCCAGGACCCCAAGCAGGGCGTGGCGGGCGCCAACGTGCTCTACACCGACGTGTGGGTCTCGATGGGCGAGGAGTCGAAAAAGGAGACCCGCCTGCGCCTGTTGCGCCCGTATCAGGTGAACATGGACCTGGTGAGGGCGACCGGCAATGCGGCCGGGGGCCTGATCTTCCTGCACTGCCTGCCCGCGTTCCACGACTGCGAGACGGCGGTGACGGCGGAAAGCGGCGCGCTGGAAGTGACGGACGAGGTGTTCGAGGCGCCGTTCTCCAAAGTGTTCGACGAGGCCGAGAACCGCATGCACACCATCAAGGCGCTGTATGTTTCGGCGCTGGCCGACCTTTCTGCGCTGTGAGACCGGGGCGGGCCGTCAGGCTTGCCCGCAAGTGAGGGAGGTTCTATGTCAAAACGCTTATCCGATATCGCCTGGGAACAGTTCCAGGCGCTGCCGCTCGCCGAAAAGACGCCTTATCTGATGCAGGCGGACGGCACGCCGTATCACACGCTCTTCGCGCAGCAGTTCGGGCTCGGGCTGCTGGATCAGCTCGCCGTGCTGGCGAACGAGATCAGGACCATCGCCAAGACGCGGGTCGGGACGGAGTTTCTGCGGGAACAGGCGACGCACAAGCGGGCCATGCTCTATTTCTCGCAGCCCAGCTCGCGCACGTTCCTGTCGTTCATGTCGGCCTGCCAGATCCTCGGCGTGCCGACGGGCGAGGTGCGCGACACCTCGATCTCCTCCGAGTTCAAAGGCGAGTCGCGCGAGGACTCGGTGCGGACGTTCAGCTCCTATTTCGACCTGATCATCATGCGCACGCCGGAAAAAGGACTCGCCGAACACATGGCGTGGGCACTCTCGAACTCGGAGCGCCCGATCCCCATCATCAACGCCGGCTCGGGCCAGGACCAGCATCCGACGCAGGCGCTGCTGGACATCTACACGCTGCTGCGCAGCTTCGAGCGCGGCGGCGGGCTGCGCGACCGGACCGTGCTGTTCTGCGGCGACCTGCTGCGCGGCCGCACGGTGCGCTCCCTCTCGTACCTGCTGACCAATTATCCCAACATCAGGCAGATCTTTGTGGCGCCGGAGCCGCTGCAGGTCGGCGCGGACGTGCTGGCGATCCTGAAGGAAAAAGGCGTGGCCTTCGAGCGGACGGACGATTTCCACGCGGCGATCCCGCATGCCGACGCCGTCTACATGACGCGCATCCAGGACGAGTGGGATACCGCCCAGGGCGAAAGCGCGAAGATCGACACGCGCCGCTTCAAGTTCGGCTTGAACGAGCTGAAGCTGCTGCCGCCGCGTTCCATCATCATGCATCCGTTGCCGCGCCGCGACGAGATCGCCACCGATGTGGACAGCGATCCGCGGGCCATGTACTGGCGCCAGATGCGCAACGGCATGTGGATCCGCACCGCGTTGATCGCCATGACGTTCGGCTGTGAGAAGCGCATCCATGAGTATTTCCGTCACAACTACTGAGGGGTTGCGCCGCTTTGACGGACATCCGACTGGCACGTTGTGCCTGATCTCGCAAGGAGAATGCGGCGCATGGGTAATGTGATATTGGCATTGGAAAAAGAGACGGGGCGGGAGTGTTTCGACACGTTCCGTCGCTGTCTCGATCGCGAGCGTGCCTCACTCGTGGAATACGATGACCTTGAACGCGCATTCATGTCCGAGCAGGGTGAAACCGTCCGCTACGGCGGTCCCCGAGACGTCTCTGCTATCGCCACGATTTGGCAAAAACGCGAACCGGCCTTTCGGCTCTTTCTCGACGGGTCCCGTCGCACTTACAAGATTGCTGATATTCCCATCGGTTCGCAGGTATTCCCCATCATAGCCGGACAAGTCGGCGTGGGCGTCTGTAAGCGCGAGAATCGTCGCCTGTCGGCCTGCGACCTCATTTTGCACTCGGTTTTGGCGTTCCCTGAAAAGCTAGATACGGAAGGAAAAAACGAGAAACAACACCGCGCATTCCTCGCCGATCTCGCGACGAAACTGAATAGCGCTCAAAGCCGAGTCCACTTAGACGCACTTTTACTGTATCCCACACAAGCGAAAGAGAACTTCGAGGATAAGGGCATTGCCCGTGTCCAGGAATACATGATCGAGCAGGAAAAGGCGATGGTGCAGTCACTTGTCCAAAAAAGCCTTATAAACGACCGCTCTTGGCTCATTAAGGATGGTTCCTTGGAATACAATCGGCTTTCAGACAAGGATGACCGTTTTGCATTCAGTCGTATAAGGAGCAACTATAAACGCGTCGTCGGTGTATCAAAGTCGTTCAATCCCGAATTGGCGAAACTTAACAGTAACCGGACTGCGGCGGGGATGATTGCCAAGCTGAAAACATTCGAGCGTACGCCGGTGGCGAAGTACAAGACCGACCGTGTGGAAGGAAAATTCGCCGTGTGGTATGTGCGTCTGCGGGATCCGCGCAAGCACAGGGGGCCTTTCGACGGCATTGTAAAGGTCGAAAAAATCTTGGTGACAGACCACGAAGCGGAATACGGGCTGGACAGTTCGGAGGTGGACAACATTAGCGCGTGGCTGGTGAACGAGCGTAATCCCGTCTGTTACGGCAAGGACGACCGATGGGCAAATCACCTTTACCCCGTTTTTCTGACGGAGACTTTTATTAAGAGCAAGTATCGCGGCACAGCGCATTTCATCAACCTTTTCTGAGGAACCAAGGATGGACACGAATCAACACGATTGCGTAACAGGAAAAATCATTGGCAAGGTTGCCGCACTCGAGAAATGCCCCACCACGATTGATAATTTCTGTTTCTGGACGAACAAGGGGACTTTGCTCAATCCATTTGACGTGGTTGTGGTCGAGCATGTCAACGGAAGCAAGACCTACGGTGTGGTGGAGGAGATCTCGCACATCACAGACTCGGAAAGCTTCCTCGCGGAGTTCTTCTCACATGACTTTGGCTCGCTGGATGCTGAGTCTAACACCGACCGTATCGGCATGAACTATGTCGCGGCGCGGGTGGTTGGCAACACCCAGAATATCTACATCCCCGTTCACAACGGCGCGAAAGTCGCGCTCGGTTCAAAAGAGGACATTCAGACTGCGCTGGGACTGAACGAAATCAAGAATCCGGTCGTTTGCGGTTATCTCGAAATGTACAGCGGCGTGGAGGATGCTAAGATAGACTTGCCCGTGTATGTGAATTCGGACTTTCTCGTCGGGCCAGAAGGGGCACACCTGAACATCTCTGGCATTTCTGGTCTGGCGACCAAGACCTCATATGCCATGTTCCTCCTGAATGCCCTGCAACAGAAGACGCTCGCAGCGGGTGATGCGAAACGCAAAAGTGTGGCCTACATCTTCATGAATGTCAAGGGACGCGACCTGCTTTCAATTGACGAGCCAAGCGATCAGCTGAACAATGCTGATCATGCCATGTATGCGAGCATGGGGCTGGAGGAGGTTCCGTTCCGTAACGTCAAGTATTTCTATCCGTACGGCGAGCGTGGAACGACGAAAAGCTATGTCAGGCTGGAGGCCCTTGATCGACAACTGAAATCTAAGCAAGCCAAGAAGTTTAAATTCACATTTAACGAAGATAACGAAAGCCTCGACCTTCTTTTTTCGAATATCGAAGACCCAAACCAAACCATCGAATCCATCATCAATTACATTATCTCCAAACAGCCGCCCTTCAATAATGTGGATTCATGGGAGGGCATGTTGCGTGAAGTTCAAAGCATGGGAGAAAAGGGAGGCGGCAGCAACAAGGAAATATCGGTGATGAGTTGGCGTAAGTTCAAGCGCATCGTACGCAAATCCATTGAGACCGAGAAGATGTTTAACGATACAGTTGACGCAGTTAAGGGCGAGGTTCGGTTGGAGAGCGAGATCAAGAATCTCAAGGCTAACGATGTGTTCGTTGTGGATATCGCAAAGCAGGACGAAAACATGCAGGCCTTCGTCTTTGGCTCCGTCATGCAAGCCGTAACTAAACTCAAACTCGGCGAGTTTGACGAGGATTTAGCACCTGAGCAGCGCGAACAGATCCCTGACCGCATTGTGATTTTTGTGGACGAATTGAACAAATACGCTTCCAGCGAGGCTCCCAAGTCGTCTCCGATTCTGCGGCTCTTGCTGGACATTGCGGAGCGTGGTCGGTCGCTCGGCATCGTCCTTTTCTCTGCAGAGCAGTTCAAGAGCGCGATTCATAAGCGCGTGACCGGCAATTGTTCGACCCATGCTTATGGGAGGACGAACAGTATTGAAGTTGCAGACAAAACCTACTCCTTTGTGCCGTCCACTTACAAGAACATGATGACGCGCCTGAAGCAAGGCCACTACATCATTCAAAACCCCATTTTCAATTCGCTGCTCAAAATCCGCTTTCCCATGCCGTTGTACAAGCAAGACAAGGGGGATAACTAGCCCATGCTTGACCATGAACCCATCTTCGGAAAAAATGTCATCGAGACCCTTTCAGAGGGGATGTATGACAATCCACTGTTCCTTTTTCGAGAGTATGTCCAAAACGCCGCCGATGCGATTGATTCCGCTGTCCGGCAGGGAATTTTGTGTGAAGGAAGCGGGCAGATTGAGATTGTCATTGATGCGGACAAGCGCCTGATCTCACTCGAGGATAACGGTACTGGCATCGTCTCCGCCGAATTCAAGGCGATGCTCGCCAACATTGGCAACTCCATTAAAGACCGTAAAACCGACAAGGGGTTCCGCGGAATCGGTCGGCTAGGAGGGCTTGGCTACTGCCAAAAGGTTCGTTTCGAGACATCGGCGAAGGGCGAATCCGTAAAAAGTTTTATGGAATGGGACGCTCGGAACCTGCATGAACTGCTCGCGGACCAGAATGAGAAAATCAGCGCGGGACAGCTTATTAAGCGCATTACCGGTACATGGGAAGAGAACTGTGATAAAGGCGAACATTATTTCAAAGTCTCGCTTGTGAATGTCAATGCCTCCAGCGACGAGTTGCTTGATGCCGATGAAGTGCGTCGCTATCTGTCAATGGTCGCTCCTTTGCCATTCGATTACGAACGGTTCCGTTTTGTCAGCGAAATTGAAGCCTTCATCAAGGACAACAACCTGCCTGCGCTGCACGAATACACGGTTAACCTGAACGGGGATGAGGTGCGCAAAGGCTATGAGACGCCGTTGGCCCTCGAAAAAAAAGGCAAAACGGTGGGCATTCTCGCGGTTAAATGCGCTCTCCTGAAGAAAGACGGGAAGACGATTGGCTGGTACTGGTACTGCGTTAGCGAGTTCGACGGGGTGCTTCCTGTTTCGTGCTGGCAACGCGGGTTTCGTCTGCGCAAGGCGAACATCCAGATCGGCGAATACGATTGTCTGTCCAATCATCCGCGCCACGGGCAGAAGCTCTGGCGCGAGGATCGTGGCAATAATTATTTCCTCGGTGAGGTTCACGCTCTGGATGAGAATCTGATCCCTAATTCCCGCCGTGACTATTTCAATCAGGACGCCGCGTGTCGCTTGTTCGAGGCCGCGTTATGCGAAGAGTTCCGGGGTTTGCATACCCTTTACCACGATGCCAGCAAGCTTAGGTCTGCGGTCACTGCCATTCGTGGTGCGGCAATCGCCAAAAAGGACTTTGAGAAAAAGGTAAAGTCCGGCGTGTTTTATAATGACGAGACGTGTAGGGATGCCCAAGAGAAGGTAGACTCGGCGTTGATGCGGGCTCGCGATGCTCAGTCAACACTTGAGAAATACAGGGCTGAAACGCAAACGCTTCCCGGTTGCGAAACAAAACCTGTTGCGTTGCTTGTTGAGAAATGGACAGAGCAAGTGCCAACTCGGACGTTGCAGGGGAAACTGTCAGCCAACTCAGTTAAAACGGGCGTCGCGCACATTCGGAGCGAGGACAGACGGGTTCTTGATGAGGTGTTCGCCGTTCTGGACAAGATGCTTCCGCCAGACACCTCCGCATCAATCAAAGAAGCTATCACCAAGAGGTTTGCCCGAGTATGAATCGTCGCCGTGTCTTGTTGCTAGAGCCGAACTACAAGAACAAGTATCCGCCGATGGGGTTGATGAAGTTGGCTATGTATCACCGGATTCAAGGTGATGAGGTCATCTTTTACAAGGGCGATTTGTCCGCTTTCATTCTTTCTGAATGGACTCATGATGCGCTTGTAAAGTTTCAGGAGTTGGAAGAGGAATGCCCTGTCCTAGAGAAGTATGACTGGCGCAAGTTGACACCGGCGATCAAAGAGGCCATTCACACAGGAACTATCCTTCCAAATTCCGAACTGGAAATCGCGCTGACTAGGTTGCCGCTTGCGAAACTGTGGTTGGCGGATTTTCGCAAGCAGTTCCGTTCCGGAGCGTATTGCAGAAATCCGCGCTGGGATCGCGTATGCGTGACGACTCTCTTCACTTTCCATTGGGATTTGACAATTGAGACAATTGAATTTGCCAAAAAAGTGTGCAAAGACATTAATCAGGTGCTGGTTGGTGGGATACTTGCTTCGGTGGTGCCAGGCAAAGTGGAAGCGAAAACAGGCATCAAGCCACATGTCGGTTGCCTGAATGTCTCAAGGTTGCCTGGCGATAACCCTCTACCAAAACCTTATGGAAAAACACTGATTGACAGGCTCCCACTGGATTATTCCATTCTCGAGGAGATTGATTATAAATACCCCGCGACGGATGCCTATTACGCATACGCGACACGTGGGTGTGTCAATGAATGTAAGTTTTGTGCTGTGCCCATTCTAGAAGGAAAGATGAGGCACTATATTCCGTTGCAAAAAAGCGTGAAAGAAACACGCGATAGATTCGGTGAGCAACGGCATCTGCTTTTGCTTGATAACAATGTCTTTGCTTCGAAAAAATTTGACAAAATCATTGATGAAATCCGCGATTCTGGTTTCGCCAAAGGAGCGACATTTGTTCCGCCCAACCAACTTGATATTGCTGTGAAGCTTTTGCGGGGTGGATGGAATGATCGCGCTTACATCCGTTTGGCTGTCCGTCTACTCAACACCTTCGTTGGGAAACTTGAAGGCGAACGGCACGACCGTTTCTATGGGCTCTTGTTAAACAACGGTTTGCTGCACGAATACACAGCCACTAAGGATGGTATCCAGGTGGTCTACGAAGAAATCAAAGACGATTTTGAAAAGGCGCATTCCAAGAAATCAGTCATCCGTTTTGTCGATTTCAACCAAGGTATGGATGCGCGGCTGGCAACGCCTGAGAATATGGCGAAACTCGCCACTGTCTCTATTCGCCCCTTCCGCATTGCTTTTGACAATTGGGGGGACCGCAAACACTATGTTCGCGCTGTCAGCCTCGCGACGGATAACGGCATTGCTCAAATGAGCAACTACCTGCTCTACAACTTTCGTGATAAACCCGTTGATCTCTATCGCCGTCTTCTGCTGAATATCGACCTCTGTAAGGCCCTTGGCGTTAACATTTACTCTTTTCCGATGAAATATCATCCCATCATGGAAGAAGAATGGTTCTCCAATCGCGATTACGTTGGTCCTCACTGGACGCGCAAGGCCATCCGCACGGTCCAGTCCGTGCTCAATTCCACGCTTGGCAAGATCGGCCGGGGGCGGACGTTCTTTTTCAAGGCGTTCGGCCGAGATGAATCGGAGTTCGCGGAACTGATTCGGATGCCAGAAGCTTTCATCATCAAGCGCTGGGATGCCGAATTGGATGGACTGACCGACAAGTGGCGAAAGGCCTACGCTGCGCTGAAAGAAGCCGACCGCACTTTTGTGGATCGCATGGTGGATACAAACGCTATTGATGAATCGATGGGGCAAGGCCGGTCTGCCGCTGTTCGCAAGGTGTTGAGTTTTTACATGATCGAACGAGAGCGTATCCCGCCCGCCGATGAAACAGCCAAAACTCTGCACATTCAGAAATTCGAGAAGTCTTGTCCGGACGAGATTTCGGAGGATTGTCGGTTGCTACTAAATGGGCTTTCATGAGGTTACATGCGCAAAGATTGTGGAATAGGCGGCAACGTGCGGGCTTGTCTCTTTCTTAGAGAAGGATTGCGCTGGATTTGTCCCTGAAAAAGAGATAATATGCTTTCCGATAAAGGGGCCTAATGCCATGCGTGCGGTCATCGACACGATCCTTACCGATTTCCAGCAGCGCGAACTTCCCGCGCTGGTCCGTCGGGATGTGCCGTTTCCGGAAATGGAGGGGAAGGCCACTGTGGTAACGGGCATGCGGCGTTCCGGGAAGACCTGGTTCTGCTACCAGCGGATCGCGGACTTGCTCGCTTCCGGCGTGGACAAGACGCGGGTGCTGTACCTGAATTTCGAGGACGACCGGTTTATCGATTTCACGGTCCGCGATTTCCAGACGCTGCTGGACGTCTATTATGCCCGTTGGCCGGAGAACAAGTCCCGCCGCTGCTATTTCTTTTTTGACGAGATCCAGACCGTGGACAAGTGGGAGCGGTTCGTCAGGCGCCTGCTCGACACGGAGAACGTCAGCGTCGCGCTGACCGGTTCTTCCTCGAAAATGCTGGCCACCGATATCGCGACCGGACTCCGGGGACGCACGCTC
>Ga0209099_1004176_pt1 | contig 11157 bp, 13 predicted proteins | sample AD_JPNHW2_MetaG_FD_184430 | JGI IMG/M metagenome (GOLD analysis project Ga0209099, IMG submission 184430) | Active sludge microbial communities of municipal wastewater-treating anaerobic digesters from Japan - AD_JPNHW2_MetaG (SPAdes) (version 2) | ecosystem: Engineered > Bioreactor > Anaerobic...
CCAGGCGCTCTACCGAACTGAGCTACGAACCCCGGAAGTTATAAAGATGTACAGCATTATAACAATGCCAGAAAACTATTTAAATATTCTTACCGATCCTGCCGCTGGCACGGGATCAGCATTCATGATGCCGGCAGGGTATTTTCCCCGGGCCGCGGGGAACCCCGTTCACCGGGAGGGAGGGCTGATCCCGGCCTGCCGGTTGCGGATGGTTCGCCCGCAGGAACTTCCGTCCCCCGGACTGATGCGGTGCCGGGTTTTCGGGACCGCACGAAGGTTTTTTATCTGTTTTCATGCTCTTTGTAAGAGCAGGATATTCTTCGACCGGAACGCACCCGTACCGGCCCCCTGCCCGTACCGCACTGTTTTGCCGCCTTGCAGGTTTGTCAAGATGACCGTAGTGCCGGAAATTCGGTCAGTTCCCGGATCGGGTTCCCGACATCTCCCGCTTGATCTGCTGGAGCCGGTTTTCCTGGAACTTGATGTTCGCGTCCATGCCCTTGATGGCGCGGGAGATCTCGTCGCCGACGCGGACTTTTGCATCATTGAAATTATAGGTAGTCTCAAGGATCTTCATGAGGCGGCGGTTCACGTCAATGCTCTTGCTCAGGCGGCCGTACTCGGTAATAACATCCGCGTCGAACCCCGACTCCCGGGCAAGGTTCATGTCCGATTTGATGGACTGGCGGCGGTCGAGCACGTGCTCGATGGCATCGTAGAGTTCGCGGTGGGTGATCGGCTTTAAGACATAGTCCTCGATATAGATCCCGTATTCCTGCGCTTCGGTCGGGGTGAGCTGCTTTGCCGTGAGCATCAGGACCGGGATCTCCTTGGTTGCCGGGTCCTCCTTGATACGCTCGAGAGTCTCCCAGCCGTCCATGGGTTCCATCATGATATCCAGAAGAATGAGGTCGGGTGTCACGGTCTTGAGGATATCCAGGCATTCGCTCCCGCCATACGCGGCAACCGTACGGTAGCCCCCGCGTTCGAGCATGGTTACGAACACATCAACGATAAACGGACTGTCATCCACGACTAATATGGTGTACATTATAAAACCTCTCCGATCTTCTGCGCAACGGCAAGCATCTCTGCATGAACAGTGGCTGGATCTGCAGTATCGCGTATGATTGCCGCAATCAGGAAATTTTCCCCGGCTCCCACGATGATGAGGGATGCGTCCGTGGCCCGGATCGTGACCGACTGCATGGACCCGCTCCGGATGATGCCCGCCACTGACTCGGCGGATGCAAGAATCGTTGCGGACAGCGCCCCAAACCATGGCTCATTCAGTTCGCGGTCGAAGAATTTGCCGGAAATTATTCCGTCCCGGGATACAAGGGCACATGCTGCAACCCCCTCTATGGAACGAATTTTGTCAATAAACGCAGAAACCTTCTCCTTCAGCATCGTCCACTTCCTGCTGGACTACCCCGTGTACTTGATAATACCTGATAAAAGCATAAATACATATTGTTTTTGGGTATCCCCGGAAAAACCGGTTTCACGGAAAGTCAGGCACCCCTGCGGGCAGAGTGCTGTTTTTCGGTCATGGGGATCCCCCTGTGCCGTCATGCCCTGTTCCGGAAGAGCTCAGCCGGCAGGAAACGCCCGGAGGTTCCGGCAGCTTCTTTTCATAATTAATATATTTCAGCAGATTCCTTTCATAATTAATATATACAACTCTCCCCAACACAGGGAGAGAGGAGTTCTGATGTTTTGGGCAGGGTGGATCCCTTCAAAAAAAGGGTGTGCGGCAAAGATGCCCGTCCCGATCAACCGCAGGACATCACGTGCTCTTCCCGGACGCGGTCCCTGCATCCCCGGCACGGATGGATGCCGGGCGTCCAGGCAGATCGCAGCCCCTATATGGCGGGGGGGACATAGAGAGCATACGAGCGGGGCAACGCAGGAAGGCTTCGTTGAGCGGCCCGCCCGCACAGTAGTGAGCTGATACCATAGGGGGAGCACTCATGGCATTTGATGTATTCATGATGGTGGTGTTCGGCGGCATTATCGTTATCCAGCAGTTCATCATCTATCTGATGTACGTGCGGATACGGCAGCTGCTGGATGAGATTGATTCCATAGAAGTCAAGGTCAATATCACGGACACGGAACTGGAAAACATGATATCACGGGGAGAAGAGATAAAAAAGAGTCACTTTTAATCCGTCCCCCCAAAGCGTTTCTGATATTTCCCGGTCCCGTGCCCCGGCACAGCGAGCGTTGCGGATGCCTGCGGATCTTTCTCCTGTCCCGCCCCAAACTGGCAGGGGAGGGAAACAACAAGATACATAAACGATATCGTCCAATAGTAGGAGGACGGGGCCATAGGGTAGCCTGGCCATCCTAGGAGACTGGGGGTCTTCTGACCTGAGTTCAAATCTCAGTGGCCCCATTGTTTGTTTTTGTTGCATGCCGGACCTGTACAGATACCCATGAAACTGACCGATACCTGCGTTGATTGCCTGTTGTCGCGAGTGGCATTTGAATGCCGGCTGGCATCCGCAGACAGGGACTGCACGGAGAAGACGATCGCCGCCTGCTCGGAGCTGCTCGGTTCGATGCGGGACACCTCCCTCTTCCACCCCCAGATTGCGAGTGCCGTCCACCGCAGGGCCTGCGCGATGATTGGCAGCCCCGATCCCTTCCGCACACTCAAGGCCGCCGGGAACGAACAGGCAATGGAGGTCTGCCGCAGGGTCCGGGGACAACTCGTGTCATTCCATGACCTCGTGCTTGCAAGTGTCATCGGCAACACCTTCGATTATGCGGTAAAAGACCATGATGTGACGGGGGATTTTTCCCGGTTTTTTAAGGAGGAGTTCAAAAAGGGGCTCGATGCCGACGATACTGCCCGCATTCTCGCCCGCTCGCAGCGGGTCGTGTACCTGACGGACAACTGCGGGGAGATCGTCTTCGACCGTCTCCTCGTGGGTTTTTTAAAGGCACACGGCTCCCATGTCACGGTAGCGGTGCGGGACGCCCCCATCCTCAACGATGCCACCATGGAGGATGCCCTCGCGCTCGGGTTCGACAGGGCAGCCGACTGCCTGACCACGACCGGAGGGGGTGCGGAGATCGGTATCGACATGGATAAGATCCCCGCCGACCTTGCGCAAGCAATCGCGGACTGCACGATCATCATTGCAAAGGGGATGGCCAATTACGAGTCCCTGAGCGAGTACCACAACCTCCCCCCGGTCGCGTACCTGATGTGCGTCAAGTGCGAGATGATTGCGGCGGATGCCGGGATCGCACGCGGTTCGAAGATCGCCCTGTTACGTACGTGACAGGAACGACCGGTTTATCCTCCCTGCCGCCCGGGGGAAAAACCCCGGCTGCAAAGGAAGCACGGGCGATTTTCCCGTTCCCGCCCCCCAAGGGAACCTGGAAATCATCCGGTATTGCCCCCTGCAGCTGCGTCCCGGGAATTTTTTTTACCACTTCCCCGCGCCGGTGGCCGGGTTCCGGCAGGGTGTACCGGCGCGGGAACGGCATCCCTGTATCCGTTTTCCCTGCCGGTGTACAGGTCTGCCAAAGGAACCTGTTCTTCTGCAGATAACCTGCAAAAGTCCCATAGGATTTTAAGAGCGCACACAAAGAACAATTGATCATGGTTCTTCCGGATGTGGGGCTGTCCTTCGGGTGGCTGCTGATTATTGGTGGCGCACTCCTGCTGCTTGTCGAAGTGCACAGCCCGGGATTCTTTGCAACCGTTCCTGCAACGGTCATGATCTTCCTTGGCATCCTGCAGCTTGCGGGTGTGGATATCTCCAACCCGTGGATGGGCGGCCTTCTTGGTATTATTATTGCGATAGGTGCTGCCGGCTTCACGGTCTGGATGTACAGCCGGATAACGCCGGATGAAAGCCCGACAACCATCAGCCGCGATTCTCTCGTGGGCAGGGAAGGGCAGGTGAAAATCCCGGTAGACGCGGATACGATCTCGGGCAAGGTTGTGATCGGCTCCACGGAATGGAGCGCCCACTCGACCGGCGGCACGATTCCTGCCGGAAAGAAAGTGAAGGTCGTCAGTTCAGAAGGAGTACATATTGTTGTTGAGGAGGTAGTATAACATGGCTTTTATTGAAACACTGATTGTTATTTTCCTGATCCTGGTTATCGTTGCCATTTTTGCAAAAGGAGTCGTGATCATCCAGCCGTACGAACAGGGACTGCAGGTACGGCTCGGGCAGTTTGTGGGGCGGATGAACCCCGGGTTCCGCTGGATCGTTCCGTTCGTTTCCGAAGTGATCAAGCTCGACCTCCGTACCCAGGTGATGGACGTCCCGAGCCAGGAAGTCATCACCAAGGACAACTCGCCGACGAATGTCGATGCGATCGTCTATATCCGGGTGATCGACCCCGAGAAGGCATTCTTCGAGGTCTCCAATTACCGGGTTGCAACCATAGCCCTCGCCCAGACGAGCCTCCGTGGCATCATCGGCGACATGGAACTCGACGAAGTCCTCTACAACCGTGACGTCATCAATACCAAGCTCCGCGATATCCTTGACCGCGAGACCGACCAGTGGGGTGTGAAAGTCGAGCGGGTCGAGATCAAGGAGGTCGACCCCGTCGAAGCGGTCAAGAGCGCGATGACCGAGCAGACCGCGGCAGAACGTGCCCGCCGTGCAGCCATCCTCCGTGCCGATGGCGAGAAGCGGTCGGCAATCCTCAAAGCCGAGGGTCTCCGGCAGAGCATGATCCTCGAAGCGGAAGGGGAACGACAGAGCAAGGTGCTCCGGGCCGAAGGGGAACGGCTCTCCCGTATCCTGCAGGCACAGGGCGAGGCACAGGGGCTCCGGATCCTCTCGGTCGGAGCTGCACCGCTTGACAGGAAGGCGATCACCGTGCTCTCGCTCAATGCGCTCAAAACCATGGCCGGCGGGCAGGCAACCAAGATCATCTTCCCGTTCGAGGTCTCCGAGCTGATCCGCCAGGGTGCAAAATTCCTCGGTGCAAAGGATGAGACCGCTGAAGAAGTATCCGGACGGCCGGTCATGGATGACAGCATCCTTGGCGTGATCCCGAAGCCGGAGACCGTGGATGCGATCCTCAAGGAGATCCAGGACGCGGTCCCGAAAGTCACCGAAGACGAACTCAAGGACACGAGCAAGCGGAGGCTTGTCGTGGAGAGAGGGGACGACGCGGAGAAGATCGTCTGAACCGGTTACCATACACTACAATATTTTTTGGTGATTGCTTAATACGAGCCACAGCTATTCCTTAAGCTCTGGAGAAAACTCTTTCCTGATAGACTCGCCCCCCTTGCGCCAGCCCGCCCCGGGGGGCTCACGGCGCATGCGATTCCTCCGTATTACCTGTAAGCCCTGTTCTGATTATACTGCGAGAGATCAAAAGTCAACCGCACTGCTCCACGGGACGAGCCCGATAGGTGCCTGCATCGCTTCAGCGATGCAGATCTGATAAGGCGAAGCCTTCTGGCGGCGAACACCCGTGGCCCCCATTGCAATCCAATCAAAGGGAAAATGCCAATCCGGATCTTAGTTCGTGGTCTCAATTAAGCAATCACCTGTTTTTTTTATCATTTGCTTCCGGAGAGATCGTTTAACCACTATTCTGACGCTCCAAGGGCTCCTGCCTGAAGAATTCGAAGAATTCTTTCCCCCCACGCCCGTGGCGCCCCAGACAGGATGATCCCGTATTACCAGTTCGTGAAAATGGATAATAATCAGGTACAGGTAAAAACGGATACTGCATGCACCCACGGCCTCGGGCGGTGACAGGGCTGGCACAAGGGGGCGGTCATTTCTTAAAAAATGATTTCTCCCGGGCATTTTTTATCCCATCCCGATGGTTTTTACCTGATCGCGACAACACCGGAAGTACGTATGTACCACCCGAACTTCAAGGACACCATCGCAGCTTCCCCCTATATTTTCACCATCGGGGTCGCAGGTGACAGCGGGTCGGGAAAAACCACCTTCACGCAGGGCGTCCGCGATATCTTCGGGAGCGACCTTGTCGATACCATCACCCTTGACGATTACCATCGCCTCGACCGCGAGGGGCGCAGGCGGGAGGGACTGACCGCGCTCAATCCGGAAGCCAACCGGATCGACCGGCTCGAAAAAGACCTCGCACTTCTCCGGAACGGGGTGCCGATCGAAAAACCGGTCTATAACCACGCCACGGGAACGTTCGATCCGCCGGTCATCTTCCGCCCGAAAAAGATCCTGATCCTTGAGGGGCTCCATACGCTCTTTACCCCTGCGCTGCGCAGGTACCTTGATTTTACACTCTTTGTGGATCCCGCACGGGAGGTCAAGTACGACTGGAAGCTTCGACGGGACATGGCCAAACGCGGGTATTCAGAGGAGGCCGTGATGCGGGAGATCGCCGAACGGGAACCGGAATACGAGCGGTATATCTTACCCCAGAAGGAGCATGCAGATGCCGTGATCGGCATCGGGTACTCGGCGTACGGGAAAGCCCTCGGCACAGAGCGCAATGTGTACCGCGTCACGCTCTCCCAGCACCGCATGAACCATACGATAGAAAATATCGATCTCTCGCTCGACCTGTACTCGATCCTTTCCTGCACGGAGAGGAATTTTTCCCTTGAGTTCCTGTCCTGCGGGCAGGACAACCGGTGCATGGGACAACTGATCATGGACGGTGAACTGAGCGGGCACGTGGTGAACACGCTGGAGCGCAGTATCGAGGAACAGACCCGGGTCCACCCTATCGCGATCTTCCGGCACCGGCACTACGTTACCGCCGGCGAACTGGCGCAGCTCATTCTCTGCTGGCGGATCATCCACCGGCGGATATTCGTGGAACGGCAGGCATAGGGAACAGTCAATCCCGGTAAATTTTTTTTCGCAGGGATAACAACCGGAGGGGTTATTGACCACCGGGCACAGTTCTCTGAAAAAGGCATCCTTTTAAAAAAGCCTGACGATGATAACCAGCCATTGTTATACGCGAGGTCTCCATTCCTCGTAGCCGCTCCGGGCTTGGCCATGCCGGTGTCCAGTCATTCTTCTTAGATCGGGAAAGATCCTCGTTTCACGTGATGATCGCCCCCCTTACGCCAACCCTCCCCCCAGGGGGGCTCATGGCGCGTTGCGATTCCCCGGAATTCCCTGAAGGGGAAATTTCCCCGCGAGTGCGTACAGGTGATACGGCACGATCGTAACCGGGGATGCCACGAGCGTGCGGGGCGAAAGCCCGCAAAAGAACGTCATAATTACGTTTAAAATGATTTCTTCAGCCTTGTATTCTTTGAAAGGCCGCAGCCGCCCGGGCGACCCGGCGGGGGGGACGCCATGCATCGTGCCTCCGGATATCCCGCAATCCCCAAAAAACTGTCCTTGAGGAGAAAGCTTCACGCGTTCAGCGCCAGCGGCAATATCACCACAGCGAGGAGGACGGCGAGCATCACGTAGCTGACCGCACCGGAGACCCAGGCGGAATATTTCAGCAGTCCCCTGCGGTCCATGATGCGGTCAACCCCTTCCCGGAGGATATACCCCCCGTCCAGCGGCACCAGCGGCAGGGCATTGAAGGTCCCGACCACGAGGTTGAACCACCCGCACCAGAAGAGGAGCTGGATCACGGTCCAGTACTGCGGGAACGGCACCTGCCACATGATGGTGTCCACCGTATCGATCGTGAGAAGGCTGAACTGGCCCCAGGACGGGGGGTCGATGAAGCTGTAGATCGGGATGGCGAGCAGGAGGATCAGGCCGACGGGCTGACCGAACAGGCCGAACTGTTCTTTCACCGCTTTTGCATCGTAATAGCTGACCCCCATGAAACCGCTCGTGTGGTTGCCGGTGCCTTTCGGCCATGACGCGAGGGTCAGGACATAGGTCGAGGTCGTTTGCTTGTTTTCCGCAAGCAGGGTGACGGTATCCCCGGGCTTCGTCCGGTTGAGCAGGGTGGCGACCTCGTCCCTGCTGCTGACGGGAATACCGTTCACTTCCTTGATGAGGGTGTTCGGGACCACGCCGGCAGCACTGGCAGGGGAGTCCTGGTAGACGCCGTGGATCAGGGGGGTCGTGACCGGCACGGCAAACCCGAGCAGGAAGACCACCAGCGCAAAACAGGCAATGCCAAGGAGGATGTTGTTGGTAATGCCCGCCCCGAACATCCGCATCTTTTTTAAGCCCTTCGTCTTCTCCTGGTCCTCCTCGTCGGGCTCGACAAATGCCCCGATGGGAATGACCGCCATGAGGATTCCCATGGACCTGACCCGGATCCCCTCCACCCGGCACAGGACCGCGTGGCCAAACTCGTGCACTACCATGGTGGCGAGGAGGCCCAGCCAGACGGCAAAGGTGAAGGGTATGAAATCGTTCACGCCCGGAATGGCAAGAACGTTCTTGAGATCATTGGCCGCTGTCAGGGGAGGCCGCTGGACGACAATATGCTGGACGGAAAAAAAGAGCATAACGGTCATGAGGGCCGAGACGATCACGACCATGGCGACGCCGAGCGTGCCGTAGGCACGGAGGAACGTGCTGAACCGGATCGAACGGTCGAAAAAGCCGACCTTTTCCGTTTTTATGGCCATGAACGGGCCATAGAACGTAATATGCTCCGGCCAGAGCCGGTTTTTATGGATATAGTATGCGACCAGCGCGTAGGCAGTCACCAGAATAACGATCGGGAGGATCCAATCCATCACATATTATGGCTGCCCGCAAAGGATAAAACCATGTCACCCTGCACGCAACGACCCGGTCTGCCGTCGGAAGGCGCAGGGATCAGAACTCCAGGAGCGAACGCTGGGTCTTCCTTGCAACGAGGTTGCTGACCGTCTTCCAGCTCCGGCGGGCAATGGGCGGCGGTGACGGGTTCTTGCCGATATACCCGGCAAGCCACCGGATGGTGACCGGGTCCGAGGGATACCCGCTCCCGATCTCCCCGTATTTTTTTGCAAGGCCGGCAACCGCCCGGTCGCGGACTACCTTTGCCACGATACTTGCGGCGGAAACGACCGGGTATTTCCCGTCGGCATGGTGTTCGGACACGATCTCGCACGGGAATGGGAGGTGCGATCTCACCATCTCGGCATACCGGAAACAGTTGACATCGCAGGCATCCACGATTGCGCAGGAGGGGGAGAGCTTCGCGATCACCTGCGCATGGGCCCGGGCAACGCAGGCATTCATGGTCATCTCATTACGGATGGCGTCGATCTCCTGCGCGTCGATCACCACGGTGGCAACCCTGCACCGCCTGCGGATCAGCGGGTACAGCCGTTCGCGTTCTTTTGAGGAAAGGAGCTTGGAATCCTTAACCCCGAGGTCTCCCAGCCGTTCTTCCGAGGAGACCCCGATGCCTGCCACCACCAGGGGGCCGAGCACCGATCCCTTCCCGGCCTCGTCAACGCCGCATATCACGGGAAAAGGTTGATGCGCAAATTATTTCAATGCCGGTGGTGGTAACCGGTACTCATGTACATCATCATCGTAGGGCTGGGCGGCATCGGGAAGAACCTCGCAAAACTGGCAGTCGAGCACGCCCACACCGCAGTCGTCATCGACCAGGACGAGGCCCGGTGCAGCGAACTCCTGGAGCACTACGACGTGATGGCCGTAACGGGGAATGCGACCGACAAGAGCGTGCTCGAGGAGGCCGGGATAGACCGTGCCGATGCGATGATCGCCACCACGAGCGACGACTCGGTCAACCTGATGACCTGCTGGCTTGCAAAGAAGTTCCGCGTCCCCAACGTGGTCGCGATCGTCAACCAGCCCTCCCACTCTGACTTTTTCAAGGAGGTCGGCGTCCGCATCAGCGAGAACCCGGACGAACTGGTCGCTTCACGCCTCTACTACTGGACCCAGAACCCCCAGCTCCAGCAGCTCGCCTCGATACCGGGCGGCACCATCTTCGAGATCGTTGCAGAAGCCGGCGCCCCCATCGTGGATCACGAGATCCGCGAGCTCAAGGTCAAGGACTTCGTCTTCATCGCCATCCGCAGGACCGGGGGCGTCCTGATCATCCCGAGCGGCAACGTGAAGATCCAGCCGGGCGACATCTTCACGGTCTTCACGAAAAAAGAGGCCGAGGACGACTGCCTCCGGCTCCTCAACAAGCAACTCAAAAAATCAGCGGAGTGATGCCGCGAGCGCACCCAGCTCGAGCACCAGCTTCGGGTTGGCCCTGATGATCTCTTTTATCAGGTTTATGGTGGTGAACTCTTTCATGTTGATGTTCGAGACCGAGTGGATGATGTCGTTGAGCTTGGTATCGGGCTGTTTTATCAAGAATTCCTTGATGAGGTAGTTGCGCTCGATGCTTTTTCCCAGCTTTGACTCCCGCCAGCTCCGGTCGTACATCATGAGTGCCTTTTTGGAGACATCGCCCTTGCCGATGCAGACTGCGGCAACCTCTGCCGCGAGCCGGCCGGTGTACATCGCATTGTAGATGCCGCCCCCGGTGAGAGGGTCGACGACCCGGGCTGCATCGCCGGTGATCAGGAGGCCGTCGGCTGCCGTGCAGGCCAGCGGGCGGCAGACCGAAACACCCCCGGGGATATACTCAATGGCCTTGCCGTCGGGAAAGGTCTTTTTCACGAACCGGTCGAGGTAGTCCTTTGCCCGGTGACCGTTCCCGCTCTTCTTGCCGGAGATGCCGATACCAACGTTTGCGGACCGTCTGCCTTTCGGGAATACCCAGAGGTAGCCTTCCGGTGCAACCTCGTTCCCCAGGTAAAAGACCGTTGCCTGTTCGTCGATATCGATGTCGGTCATGACGTACTGGACCGAACTCATGATCTCCCGCACCGGTACGGTGGTATCGATGCCGCACCACCGCGAGAATTTGGATTCCACGCCGTCAGCCGCAATGACGACATCGGCCCGTACCTCCGCAGTCTTCCCGGCATGCTCGATCGCTGCCCCCGTAACTGCACCGTTTTCCAGGATCGGCGCTGCTGCACGGGACTTGACCGCGACATCGCAACCGGCTTCCGCTGCTTTCCAGACCAGCTCGCGGTCGAAGACCTTGCGATCGAGGACGTACCCCACCTTGCTGCCCGCCATCTCTGACCCGAGTTTCATGACAAAACCGTCGGGGGCGACGATCGTGGCGCCGGTCATCTCGGCCGATATCCAGCGGGGGTCCGGGTCGATGAACTCGTGGAGGGCTTCCTTGCCGATACCTTCAGCG
>Ga0209099_1004177_pt1 | contig 11155 bp, 5 predicted proteins | sample AD_JPNHW2_MetaG_FD_184430 | JGI IMG/M metagenome (GOLD analysis project Ga0209099, IMG submission 184430) | Active sludge microbial communities of municipal wastewater-treating anaerobic digesters from Japan - AD_JPNHW2_MetaG (SPAdes) (version 2) | ecosystem: Engineered > Bioreactor > Anaerobic >...
CGCTTTTTCACTGACCGGACAACAAGGGGCAGCAGGAAACAATGACATCGACATTCCCGATGAAGGTCGTTACTCACTGTACCGTTGCTTATGGAACCAGAACGAACTTACCACCGATGAAGCCATTTGTGCCTGGGGTGATGCCGAAGTTATTGAGCTGAACACCAACAGCTGGTCATCCACCAATACTTCTACCGAAGCACTTTATGCACGCTTGTACTTTATAGTAGTGAGCAGCAATCATTTCCTGGAACAAACTGCCGGGTCTACCGATGCCGCAACTCTGAAACAACGTGCTGAAGTGAGATTTCTTCGTGCATTGGGTTACTATTATCTGATGGATTTATATGGCAATGTTCCTTTCACCGAAACTATTTCCGACCAACTTCCACCGCAGATTAAGCGTGCCGATTTGTACACCTATATCCTGAAGGAACTCACAGCTTGTGAACCCGATATGTATGCACCGAAAGCTGCACCTTATTACCGGGTGGATAAAGCTGCCAACTGGATGCTGAAAAGCCGGATTTTCCTGAATGCTCAGGTATATACCGGCACCGCCCAGTGGGACTCTGCTATGATATATTCCAAAAAAGTAATGGATTCTGCCTATAAATTGGCACCTGTCTACAAACACATCTTTATGGGTGACAATGCAGGAACTGTTGATGGATCTACAGTCAACAAAGCAACGGATGAAATTATTTTCCCGATTGCAGCCGACGGTATCAAAACCAAAAGCTGGGGATCATCTGTATTCCTGCTTGGTTCGACTAAAGCCGGTGATATGCCTTCGAGAGGTACATCGGAAGTTTGGTCAGGTAATCGTGCCCGTGCTGCGTTGGTGAAAAAATTCTTCCCCGATGGTACTGTACCGAGCGCAGCCGATCTTACAGCTGCAGCTGCTGACGACAGAGCAATGTTATATTCAATCGACCGTACTGTTGACGTTACGAAAGTTACTGATTTCAAGAAAGGATTATCCGTTATAAAATTCTCAAACGACCGCGCCGATGGTGGAGTTGTTCATGACAGTCAGTTCCCCGATATGGACATTCCTTTCATGCGTGTAGCTGAAGCTTATCTTACTTACGCCGAAGCTAATCTCCGTTCAAGCAACGGGAAAGCTGCTGATGCGCTGAAAGCAGTCAACGACTTACGCACACGCTCGCATGCAACTCCAATTGTTGGACTTAACCTGGATAAAGTACTGGATGAATGGGCCCGCGAATTCTATTTCGAAGGTCGCCGCCGTATTGATTTGATCCGTTTCGGATATTTCAGCGGTACAAATTATAACTGGGACTGGAAAGGCGGAGTTGCTGCCGGAACATCGTTTGATTCACATTACGATCTGATGCCACTGCCTCCGGGTGATTTGAATGCTAATTCCAACCTGAAACAAAACAAGGGTTATTAATTTGATTAATATATAATAAACAGTATGAATATGAAAAAAATAAATATATTAATTGTTGTAATCCTCAGCGTTTTTGGATTTACAGCATGTGAGGACGCAATTGATCCGATAATCAACGATTACGACAGCTACAAGACATTTGTCCTGAATCAGCCGACGTATAGCAACATGACTTATGAACTTACATTTGCCAATGCGGAGAAAGACATGGACGCATTAACATGCGTTCAGCCGAACTATGGTTTTACTGCTGCAGTTACTTATACTACACAGGTAAGTTTTAGCAACACATTTGCTGCCGGTACTTTTCAGGAATTACCAACCACGGTAAATGGTGAAAAAGTCAATATCAACACATTAGAAATGGATAAAGCCATCATCGGTCTTTATGGTGGTGCTTTACCAAATCCGGTTGTTGAAAAGGAGGTATATGTCAGATTAAAAGCATTTATTTCTGATGCAACCCCTTCACCTCTGAACGATACACTGACCGTTAAACCGGTTTATTCAAACGCGATCAAACTGAAAATCAAACCTTACGTATTGCCATTATTCCCTTATACCGATGTAACACCAAGGTTATGGTATATCGTAGGACTTGATGGTGCATGGAAAAATGAGGTTGCAGGTTTAGGCAGTTCATTGATTCCGTTTGGAGTGGTTGATGGCAAGAAATACAATCTGAACGGCGATGGTGAATTTACCTATACCGGTTATTTTAAAGCGTCCGCTGGCTTCAAACTCATCAGAGATGTTGGAGCATGGGCAGAGCAATGGGGTAACGCAGGTGGTGAAGGTATCAACAATCCTCATCGTAAACTGACAGGTGATAGTGACCCGAGCAACTTTAAGGTTCCTGCTGATGGATATTATACCATTACCATCAACTCAATTGAGAATTCCGCAACCATCGTTCCTGCTTCAATCACACCGGCAAGCTATACGACTATCGGTCTGATTGGTGCCTTCACCGGAAACGACTGGAGTTCGGATGTAGTAAGTTTCACCGCAAATGAAAGTGCAAATAAACACATCTGGTTCACTACCTACACTTTCGATGGCGAACATCAATGTAAGCTGCGTGCAGACTCCAAGTGGGATGTAAACTGGGGTACTGGAGGTACAATTGATGGCAATAAATTATATTCTGCAATGGGTATAGGCGTACAGGGTGGCAAGAATATGGTACAATCTGCCGGCACCTACATTATCATCCTGAATGATATTACCGGTCACTATACTTTCATCAGAAAATAAAAATTATATAGTTCCGCCTTTCGGGCGGAACTATATAATAATCATTACTTCAACATTAAAAAAATAATGAAAATGAAAAAAACGATAAAATATATTTTTGCATTAGCCATTGGATGTGCACTTTTTGCTTCCTGCGAAGATCCTTATGCAGGTCAGGAAGTTGCAGAACCGGGAGCTTTCAAGCAAACAGCTTTGCAGGACCCTAACTTTGTTGCTACCGTAAAAGCTAATCCTCTCACAATTACCAGTGATAAGTTAACTTCTTCTGTTGATTTTATCACAATATCTTCTAAACCAACTTTAGCTGATACTGCTGCACATTTTGAATATAAAGTGATCCTTTCAAATCTTGAAAACTTCAGCGTGTACAAAACGATTGATACCCAGCTTAGTGGAACATCAACAATTACAGCTACTTACAAACAGTTGAATGACACCCTCAAAGCCTTAAATCCGATTCTTGGCGAACACAATGCTTATGCACGCGTTCTGGCTTACATTGTAAAAAGCGGAACAAAGGCTCTCTACACTACCGGTAATCTGCCTTTCAAGGTTACAACCTACAATTATCCGCCGGTTGCAATCAACGATCTGGCTACCTTACCGATGAACAGTTCAATTACTATTGACGTTCTGGCTAACGACACAGATCCGGAAGCCAACACGTTGACAATTGCAAGTGTAGGTACACCAGGTCATGGAACTGCTGTAATAACAAGCGGTAAAATTGTTTATACACCTGCTACCGGATATTCGGGTCCTGATTATTTCAGCTACACAATCAACGATGGAAATGGAAACACCATTTCTGCTAATGTGGATATTACCGTTCTTTCTATTGTTCCTTACACAGATATTACTCCAAGACCATACTACATCATCGGCATGGCTAACGGAGCATGGAATAATTCAAAAGCGGGTCTGGGTGTATCCATTTACCCGATGAGCGTTGTTGCCGGGAATAAATACAACACATCCGGCGATGGTGAATTTACTTATACCGGTTATTTCTGGGCTTCAAGAGGATTTAAGCTGATACGCGACATTGGAAACTGGGACGAACAGTGGGGAGCTAATGGTAATGACATTACCAAACCATTACACAACAATGGCGGTTCGAGCGACTTCAAAGTTCCTGCCGATGGTTATTACACCATCACATTAAATTCTATCACCAACACATTCTCAATGGTTCCTGCAACTGTTACACCTGCTACTTACACAAAAATGGGTATGATTGGCGGATTTACCGGTTGGGGAAGTGATGTGGATATGACAGCTTGTGAATCATCAAACAACCATAACTGGTACACTACTTATACATTTGATTCAGATACTGAAGGAAAATTCCGTGCTAATGCCGATTGGGGTACTAACTGGGGCGCTAACACCTTCCCTGTAGGTTTGGGAGTAGGAAATGGTCCTAATGTTCCTGTTAAAGCAGGTACTTACACTGTGATATTTAATGATATCAGCGGATGCTACTATTTTATTAAGTAAAAAATACAGCTAAAAAAACAAAGGCTGACTTAACAAAGTCAGTCTTTGTTTTTTATACAAAATTCATTAAACTTGAGAAAGTATTTTAAATATTGATTTTTTATGAAAAAGACAATCGCAATTCTGACACTTACCTTTATTGCAATCAGTTATATCTCTGGGCAGAAATATACGAATCCTCCCGAATGGGCAAAAAATGTAATCTGGTACCAGATTTTTGTCGAACGTTTCAACAATGGTGATCCATCCAACGATCCGACAGCAGAGACAACAACAGTGGCAAACATGAATATAGTTCCTCCAAAAGGGTGGAAAACATCCTCCTGGACGGGCAACTGGTTTGAAAGACAGCCCTGGGAACAGGATGCGAAACAAGGTTTCAACTCTGTCATCCAATCCCGCCGCTACGGAGGTGATTTGCAGGGCGTGATGAATAAACTCGACTATCTTCAGGAGTTGGGTATTACCGCCATTTATTTCAATCCGCTGAATGATGCGCCCTCCCTGCATAAATATGATGCACGGAATTATCATCATATTGATGTCAACTTTGGTCCCGATCCTGAAGGCGATATAAAGCTGATGGCAACCGAAGATCCCGGCAACCCTGTAACTTGGAAATGGACTTCGGCCGATAAACTGTTTCTGAAACTGGTGGACGAACTTCACAAACGCGGTATCCGTGTTATTGTGGATTATTCGTGGAATCATACCGGAACCAACTTTTGGGCATGGCTGGATATACTGAAGAATCAGGAAAAATCGAAATACAAAGACTGGTACGAAATCAGTTCGTTCGATAATCCCGATACTCCCGAAAACGAGTTTGCATACAATGGATGGGGTGGCTATGGCTATCTGCCTGAACTGAAGAAAGTCAATCTGACCACTCCCCGTATTCACGGATTACCCTATGAGGGAAATATTCAAGAAGGTCCAAAGAAACATATTTTCGATGTAACACGCCGCTGGCTTGCCCCCGACGGTGATGTATCGAAAGGAATTGACGGTTACCGGCTGGATGTGGCCGAACAAATCGGTCTTGGTTTCTGGCGCGATTATCGCAAGTACGTTAAAAGCATCAATCCCGATGCATATTTGGTGGGAGAAATCTGGTGGCAAAAATGGCCGGATGTTCTGATGAACCCGGCTCCCTATATGCAGGGTGATGTGTTTGACGCCGTAATGTTTTATCAGGTGTACAAACCGGCAAGAAGCTTCTTCAACAATTCTCAGGATGAAATTAATGCCAGACAGCTAAGAGACAGTCTGGAATATCAGTGGAATAATATCCCTGGTAAAAATGAATATGCCATGATGAATGTGGCAGCTACCCACGATGCACCACGACTCCTAACCGACTTCTATAATAAAAACAGGTACAAATTCAAGGCAAATCCCGAAGAAAATCCTGCTTATAAAACGGGTAAACCAGATAATGATGCATATCAACGAACCCGGCTTTATCTTATCCATGTTTTTACAACGCTTGGTTCACCACAAATATGGAACGGCGATGAAATGGGTATGTGGGGTGCCGACGATCCAAACTGCCGCAAACCGCTTATGTGGCCTGAACTGAAAATGGAAAAAGAATACCGGAATAATTTTCAGCCGGGAGAGAAATCTTATGATAAAATCCGATTTGACAAGAAACTTTTTGAATTCTATAAAAAAATCATTCGGATCAGAAAAGATAACCCTGTACTTTCTTTAGGTGAATTCAGTTTCACCGTGAATGAGGGAAAAAAACTGGGTTATACACGTTCAGACGGTAAGAATGAAATCGTTGTTTTGTTTAATCTGGAAGATCAGCAAGGTGATTTCAAGTTACCCGAAGGTAATTTTACAGATTTGCTGAGCGGAAAAAATTACGGAAACGGTAATATCCGGTTGAAACCAATGAAAGCTGCGATATTAAAAAAATCAGATAAATAAGTTTATATTAAGATCTTTATATTCAGTATAGTGCCGGATGTTGGAATTATCCGGCACTATTATTTCCGTATATATTATATACAAACCTAATCTGTTAATTTACAGCGCAACACATTTCTCAAACGTTTGCACCAATTCTAAAATCAAATCGGAAGTTAATACTCAGTAAGACTTAAAATTTGCACTATTTTTGTAACTGTTTAACAACCATTTAATCCTAAAAAGGAATAAACTCTGATATCATAATCCTATAATTATATTAATCATGAAGAAGACTACTCTCTTAACCTTGTTTTGTTTCGTATTTTCACTGATGAGCTGGGCGCAGATAATCACGTCAAACCCGGCTTTTGTAACCAAAGATTATAATGGTGTAATTGAAATAACTTATGACGCGACACTCGGTACTGCCGGACTTAAAGATTACACCGGTACAGACGGAGTTTATGCTCACACAGGAGTAATTACAAATGTAAGTACAAGCGATACTGACTGGAAACATGCTCCAACATGGGGTGACAATTCAGCAAAATATAAACTTACCTCGCTTGGAAATAATAAATGGAAGTTATTAATTACACCCAATATGACCGGTTATTATGGCCTTACAACCGGCGAAGTGGTGAAAAAACTTGCTTTTGTATTTCGCAACGGACTAAAAACAAAGGAAGGAAAAGACGGAACAGTGTCAAGTCCCCGGGATATTATGCTCACTGTATATGATGCCGGTTTGAATGTGGGTTTCACTAATCCTGCTGCAGATAAATCAGTAGCTGTTGGAACTTCAGAAACAATCACTTTTACCTCATCTATTGCTGCTAATCTGGAATTATTTATCAACGGATCAAGCGTAGCCACAGCACCATCTGCAACAACTCTTTCAAAATCATTCACTTACTCAGAGAGTAAAGATTACCAGCTTATTGCCAAAGCAACTGCAGGCACTGAAATCAAGTACGATACGGTGAATGTGAATGTGGCAGCTCCTGTACAAAACCAGCCAAGACCTGCCGGTTACAAAGACGGAATAACCTATTCTGCCGACGGAACACAAGCTACCCTCATCATGTATGCTCCGGGAAAAACTAATGTTTTCCTGATTGGTGACATGAATAACTGGGCGCAGAAAAATGAATATCAGCTGAAGAAAGACGGAGATTACTGGTGGATTACTATCACCGGACTTACACCCGGAAAGCTCTATGGTTTCCAGTATCTGGTAGATGGCACAATGCGTGTATCAGATCCTTATGCTGAGCTTGTACTCGACCCCTGGAACGATAAATGGATTAACGAAAAGTTCGTAAGATATCCCAATTTACCCGCCTATCCCGAAGGAAAAACGATAGGTGTTGTAGCCACCCTGCAAAGCAACAAACCGGCCTACGCCTGGGAAGTGCCCAATTTCACGATGCCTTCACATGAAAATATGGTTATTTATGAAATGCTTTTCCGCGATTTCACAGTAGAAAAATCCATTGATGCTGCACTCACAAGATTGGATTACCTGAAGACTTTGGGTGTGACGGCCATCGAACTGATGCCAATTCAGGAATTCGACGGTAATGAAAGCTGGGGATACAACCCAAGCCATTTCTTTGCCATAGATAAAGCCTACGGAACTTCCGAAAAGTATAAAAAATTCATTGATGAATGTCATAAAAGAGGTATAGCTGTAATTCTGGACATGGTTTTCAACCATGCGACCGGAAACAGTCCGTTTGCAGCTCTCTACTGGGATGGCGCAAACAACAGACCCGCAGCAAATAATCCCTGGATGAATCCTGTTGCCCCTCATGCTTATAGCGTTTTCAATGATTTCAACCATTCGTTTTCGGGCACCAGAGAACATTTCAAACGTGTACTGAAATACTGGATTACTGAATACAAGGTTGATGGATATAGAATGGATTTGGCCAAAGGATTTACCCAATACAATACAGCAGATTCGTACGATGCGTCGCGAATCGCGATATTAAATGACTATTACAATGCTGCCAAAGAAGCCAAACCCGATGTAATGTTTATTCTGGAACATTTAGGTGTTAGTCAGGAGCAAAATGAATTTGCCAATACAGGCATGTATCTGTGGGGAAAAAACAACGAGCAATATTCACAGGCTGCAATGGGATATCAGGAAAACAGCGATTTCAGCGGAATGAATTCATCCCCCCGGCAATGGGTAGGTTATGCCGAAAGTCATGATGAAGAACGGAATTTTTATAAAGCTAAAATGTTCGGTGCCGGCAGTATGCAAACCGACTCTGTTTATCGTGTTTCTAAACGGGTCCCTCTTAACATTGCTTTCGAAACACTCATACCTGGTCCGAAAATGATTTGGCAGTTTGGAGAGATGGGTTACGATTACAGCATTAATTTTGGCGGAAGCAATGTTGCCAATAAACCTTCTGCCTGGAGCTGGCTCAGTCTGGCACACCGAAAAGCGGCCTATGATGCCAGTTCGAAAGTAATCACACTGCGTAAGCTATATCCCAATGCGTTCACTCAAGGGACATTTTCCATGCAGATAGCAGCTTCCGACTGGAATCAGGGGAGACGTATTGCACTCACCCACTCCGATCTAAGTATGGTAGCTTTGGGTAATTTCAACGCATCAGCTCCAATTACAGCGCTGCCTAATTTTCCAAAAGCCGGAACCTGGTACGAATTACTTAGCGGAGAAGTGCTTAACGTTACCAATACCAACATGACCATTTCCATGAACGCCGGCGAACTGAAGATTTACACCGACCGGATTGTGAATACGGGAACCGATGTGAAAGAAGTGAAAATGGATATCAACTGCACTATTTTTCCTGGAGTAACTACCGATAAACTGTGGATATCTTCCACTACTGAAATTGGAACTGTAAATATTTACAACATACAGGGTGCCTTACAATCTACTTACTCCAATAAGTCTGAAATTGATGCTTCCGGATTAGCTTCAGGTATCTATCTGTTGGAAATTAACACCGCTGAAGGTAAAGCTATCCGTAAATTCATAAAGAAATAAAAATAAGTTGTGTGCGATTTCTCAAAAAAGCCGGCCACAGAAAATTTCTGTAACCGGCTTTTTTTTTGAATGTCGTTTAATAAAAAAACAACTGAATATTTCCAACAAACAAGGTTCGTTATTTCAACTCGATATTTTTTCTAACTTTTTTCAAAAATGCCTGCATACGTTCGGTATCCTTGTCATTAATTATATCCAGCAGACTGGCCAATTCCTTGCGTATATTTTCAACTTGTTTCGGCGTATTGGGATTAAACAAAATTTCCGACAACAGATAATCGTCTTCGGAAAGTAAGCCCTGAGCTATATCCATGTGCCGCTTAAAAGTGGTACCCGGAGCTTCCTGAGGTTTCATTACTGATGCAAAAACCAGTGTGGACGCAAATGGGATAGAGAGCGAATAAGCGATGGTCTCATCGTGCACCTCGAACGTATATTCAAAAATTTTCAAATGAAGCGATCTATACAAATCCTTGAAGAACGCTTTGCCCATATGATCGGATTCGGAAATAATGATAGCGCTTTGAGAACTCAGGTTATCAAGAGTGGCAAATGTAGGGCCAAACATAGGGTGTGTGGAGACATAGCGTCTGCCGCAATTTTCATAATATTCCTGCAAACCAGTTTTTACGGAGGCAATGTCGGAAATGATGCAGTTCACGGGAAGATACGGCAAGATCATTTCGAAAGCCTCAATTGTGTACTTCAGCGTGACGCAGTTAATCATCAGTTCCGGTTCAAACTCTTTCACTTCTTCAGGCTTCGTCAGCCGGTAGGTGTTAAACACAAACCGGAGTTTTTTCGGGTCGGTATCAAAAAGCGCCACCTCATGATCAATACACATCACATCGGTCAGGAAGGTACCCATCTTACCTGCTCCGAGAATCAAAATCTTCATACAATTATAACTTTTACTTTTTTTATATCTTTTGCCTTAGCCTATGCCATAGCCTGTTTATTTGCCTTTAACTTTTGCCTAAGCCTATGCCTTAGCCTTTTATCCTGCTTCCTGTGTATTTCTTTCTTCTTTCTCCTTTTTACCGAATTCCTTATCTATTTTCAGGAACGGGATAACAGCCAGTGTAGGTATAGCGCAAATCATCACAAAGATGAAGAAATTGTGATAACCGATCAGGTCCTCAAGCCATCCGGCAAACATACCCGGCAACATCATGCCCAGCGCCATAAATCCGGTACATATCGCGTAGTGTGCGGTTTTATGCTCACCTACTGAAAAATAAATCAGGTAAAGCATATAAGCGGTAAATCCAAAACCATAACCAAACTGTTCGACCGCGACAGCAGCATTGATTAAAAACATATTCTCAGGCATAAACCATGACAAATACAGATACGCGAGGTGCGGCAGGGTTATGCACAAAGCCATCGGCCAAATCCAGAACTTCAGACCATTGCGGGAAGCTGCAATGCCTCCAACAATTCCTCCAAGCGTTAACGCGACAACTCCAACAGTACCATATACAAGTCCCACCTGACCAGTTGTAAGTCCCAGTCCGCCGATTTCACGACCATCGAGCAGAAATGGCGACGACAGCTTGACAAGCATGGCTTCACCGAGCCTGTAAAGCAGCATAAAGGCAATTGCAACTCCAATCCCTTTTTTCTGAAAGAAAGAAGCAAATGTTTGTCCGAATTCTACAAATATATCTTTAGGCGAATGTTTTTTCGGAGCATCGGAATCGGGTTTTGGCAACACAAAACGATGATAAATAAACAGCAGCAGAAAGAAACCTGACAAAATATAAAAAGTAATGCTCCAGGCCAAAGGCAGATTGCCCGAGGTTCCCTTGAAAGTGGCATTCACCTCCCGCTGGAGTTTGGTGTCCAGCTGTACAACCATATAAGCCGGTTTATTCCAGTTTTTCTCATTAAATGCGAGACGTTCACCGCCAATCAGCGCAATACTCTTGTCGCCTGACGATAAGCGGGTGTTGAGTATTGTTTCTTTGCCCGCTTCGGGCTTTTTATTTAGTTTTACAGCAACAATTGCCGCATTCCCCACT
>Ga0209099_1004183_pt1 | contig 11138 bp, 11 predicted proteins | sample AD_JPNHW2_MetaG_FD_184430 | JGI IMG/M metagenome (GOLD analysis project Ga0209099, IMG submission 184430) | Active sludge microbial communities of municipal wastewater-treating anaerobic digesters from Japan - AD_JPNHW2_MetaG (SPAdes) (version 2) | ecosystem: Engineered > Bioreactor > Anaerobic...
CTACCGGACGGTTGCCAGCAGCGCTTCGACCGCATCGACGAAAAACTTGAGGCTATCCACGCACAGGCCAGCAAAACCAATGGCCGCGTCACCAAGCTTGAAAAATGGAGCCTCGTTCTTTTGACGGCGCTTGTTGTTTTTCTCTCCACCAACCCGCAAGGCTTGCTCACGGTGCTGAAAACCATTGCCTCATTTGTGCGCTGACATTTGAGTTTCCCCGGCGCACTGGAGCACCAGCGCAACAAGCCACGGTTGATTCAGCCTCTTAGTATAAGGAGGAATCATTATGCTGCATACAATGCTCATCAAACTGGGGCTGTCGCTGTTTAAGTTACTGCCCTTGGAACAAATCGTTGCCAAAGTGCTCACCGCCGCTATCCAGCGCATCATGCTGTCCAAAAAGACGGCCGCGCAGATCGCGCAAGTCCGCAAAACGGTCATTCACTTGACCGAACTTGTGGCGCTCATTGATCCGATGCTGGCCGACAAAGCCGTCACCGGTGACGAAGCCAAACAAATGTTTGACGCGGTCAACCAGACCCGGCTGGAGATTTTGAATCTCTGGGCCGACGGCGAACCCGCCAAACACCTCGAAGCTCAGCTGCCGAAGTAGGGCGCGTCTCTCCGAGGCCGCCGCAGGATGGTCGGGATTTTCCCGCCCATCCTTTTTCTTAAACTATGCCGCCAGCGATGCGTTCTGCCGGTCCTGATCCTGTCGAAGCTGGGCGGTCATTTCCTTCGCGATCTCTGTCAGTCGCCGGAGAATTGCCGCCTTTTCCATATCCTCGCCGTACTCGAGAAGCCCTTGTATCTTTTTGAGCATTTTCTGCATGTTTTCGTCCGGCTTCTGCTCTCTGTTTTCAGTCTTCTGATCTCCGTCTTCTGACTTCTCCCCGCCAGTCAACATGTGCGGCATAGCTGTTTCCAGCGCCGTCTTGAACGCGTCCCGCCCGGGCCGGAAATAGTGTTTCAACACGACATCCACCGTCGAGTGGCCGGTGACGCGGCGAACCAGTTCCATCGGTACACCCGCTGTCAGCGCCATCGTAATCCACGTTGTCCGCAGCGAGTGGAAATCCTTCACGCTGGCCTTTTGCATGGCATCATCCCGCTTAACCACGGCATCTTTAATCTTGGCATCATTGATCGCCTTCTTGAAACGCCACGTCAGACCCATCAGGTTGGTTTTGTACATTTTCGCCACATCGGGAAAAACGAAGACGCTTGTGCGCGGTAGTTTTTCCAGTTCGGCCCGCAGCAGCGGGAAGAGCGGGATTTCCGCCAGCTCTCCGGTCTTGGAGGTCTTCACCGAAATGAACCCGTTTTCCAGATCGACCGACTCCCATTTCAGCATGGCGCAATCACCGCGCCGCATCGCCGTGCACATGGCCGTCAAAACAACAGGCCGGATCAGATCATCGCAATGCGCCAGAATGGCGTTGAGTTCTTTCTGTGTGAACGGCTGACGGTGCATCGTATTGGTTTCATGGAAGGGAATGCCGTTGAAGGGGTTCGTCAACACTCCCGCTTCCGTCCCGAGCTTTTCGAAAATGCCTTTCAGCAGCGAAAGCTTCGTGTTGTAGGTGGCGCCAGCCATTCCCATATCATCCAGACTCTTCAGCCAGGCCAGTGCCATCTTGCGGGTAATCTGCGACATGGTTGTCGCCTGCGGAAAATTGGCTGTCATGAATTTCTGGAACTGCCGGATCGTTGTCAGCTGATTTTCTGTTCGGAGCGCGCAGCGTTTCTTTTTCGTCGGCAGCAAATTCCACCGCTCAGCCATTTCGGCCAGTGGGATTTGTGTCAGTTCTTCACCGGCTTTGATCTCATAGAGTTCCTGCAGATGATGCGCAGCGGTTTTCCGACTGCGTGCTTGCGCGCTCAGCTCTTTGATTTTCGCGTCCGCCAGAGTGCGCGAGCATTCAAACGCTGTGTCTCCTGTTTTGCGCAGGGTCGCAGGAACTCGGCCTTTAACTTCAATGCCGAGATTCACGCAGTGGCTTTTCCCATCGACTTCGAACCGTCCGTACCACCAGTTTGACTTCAGCGAACCATCTTTATTTTTTTGGATTTCCAGACCCATTTTCTGCCTCCCGTTGATTTTGCGTTCATTTGCAACGCCCCCAAACAAAGAGGGCGAATCAACCGGCCAAACCCGTAGTTTCCCCCGTAGTCGAGCCGGGCAAGGCAGAAATAAAAAAAGCACCTTCTGCAAGGTGCTGAATATCAATGATTTAAATGGTGGGCGTTACAGGACTCGAACCTGTGACTTCTACCGTGTGAAGGTAGCGCTCTAACCAACTGAGCTAAACGCCCTCAAAAAAAGAGGCTTATCTTTTACTTGCCGAAGAACTGTTCGTAAAGGATTTCTTTTATCTGATCGAGACCTTCACCGAGTCCGGCGGAAATCTCGACCGGTTTCAGGCGGGTTTTGCGCCGGAAAATTTTGATGTTTTCCGCCGCGGCGGGCATGTCCATTTTGTTCGCCAGTACGAGCGACGGACGGTTGGCCAGGTCCGCGTTGTAGGCTTTCAGTTCGCGGCGCAGGCTGCGATAGTCTTCAACGGGGTCGCGTCCGTCTTCGGCGGCCATGTCGATGACGAACAGCAGGAAGCGGGAGCGTTCGATGTGGCGCAGGAAGTAGTGGCCGAGGCCGATTCCTTCGCTGGCGCCGTCGATGAGTCCGGGAATATCGGCGATCCGGATCTGGTTGAAGTTTTCGTAGATGAGTGTGCCAAGGATCGGATTGAGTGTGGTGAAGGGATAGGAAGCAATTTTGGGGTGGGCGTCAGTAAGTTCGGTGAGGAGAGTGGATTTTCCTGCATTGGGGTAGCCGACCAGACCGACGTCAGCCACGAGTTTCAGCTCAAGACGATAAGCGCGTTCTTCGCCGGGCGTTCCGGGTGTACATTTGGTCGGAGCCTGATTGACGGATGATTTGAAGTGGGGATTTCCGAGGCCTCCGCGTCCGCCCCGTGCAATGACCAGCTCCTGTCCGTCTTCGAGAATTTCGCCGACGAATTCCTCTGTATCGGGGTCGAGGACGACGGTTCCGCAGGGTACGGTGAGAATTCTGTCTTCTCCGCAGCGTCCGGTGCAGTCGTTACCTTTGCCGTGGCCGCCGTTTTCTGCATTCTGGTGGGGGTGATAGTAGAGCGCGTTGAGTGAATCCAGATTGAAGTCGCCGCGCAGAATGACGCTTCCGCCGTGGCCGCCATCGCCGCCGTTGGGTCCGCCGAACTGGGCGAATTTTTCGCGCCGGAAGGAAGCAATTCCGTTGCCGCCGTTGCCGGCCTGCACGAAAATTTTGACGCGGTCTCTAAATACGATGGTTTTCACGGCGGGTACCTTAAATGAAGCAGGCGAGCTCTGAAAGCTCGCCTTCTCTTTTTCCAAGCATTGGAAAACGGTTATGCAATCTGCATTTCGCGGATGTTAACGCGGCGGCCGGCTTTATCGAACTCGACGATACCGTGTTTGAGCGCGAAGAGCGTGAAGTCGCGGCCCTGGCCGACATTGGCTCCGGCGACGAACTTGTTGCCGACCTGCCGGACGATGATGCTGCCTGCGGTTACTTCCTGGCCGGCGTAGCGTTTAACGCCGCGGCGTTTCGGCTGGCTGTCACGACCGTTTGTTGAAGACCCTTGTCCTTTTTTATGTGCCATTGTTCTGCTCCTTCAAAATTAAGCGGTGATGGATTCAATCTTTATTTTGGTCAGTCCCTGACGGTGACCGATTTTCCGGCGGTAACCCTGGCGGCGTTTCTTTTTGAACGATACCACTTTGTCGCCGCGGTAGTTTTCGACCACGGTGGCAGTCACTTTAGCGCCGGCCACGACGGGAGCGCCGATGGTGAGTTCGCTGCCGTTGGAAACGGCCAGCACCTGATCAAATTCGATCGCTTTACCGGCTTCAGCGGCGTCCAGCAGTTCGACGCTCAGAACGGTATCCTTTTCAACGCGGTACTGTTTACCGCCGGTTTCAATTACTGCGTATGCTTCCATAACAAATTCCTTTTTGGGTCAAAGACGGGAGAAGGTAGGCCAGAAGGCGGGGGCTGTCAACACCTTATAGCTCATCTTTTACGGGCTGTTTTGCAGGCGGCGGCTCTTTGGCTTTTCTGGTGCCGTTTGTATAGAGCGACTCTGCTCCGACAGACGGTGCGCTGAGTTTCAGACCGCCGCGCGCTGCTTCGGGAACCGGATTGGGCGGGGTATAGAGATAGGCTCCCGTCGGGTCAGCTACCGGGAAGCTGAAGGTTGAGAAAATCAATACGGAGGGCGATGGTGAGCCGTATGGTTTTTTGGTTGAACTGTACCGAAGGCTATTAGACAGTAAAAGAATGACTAAGCCACTTGCAACGACATTGTGTCCGCTTTGCGTCGATTTAGACGGTACGCTGGTTAAAACTGACACCTTTGCGCAGGAAATGCTGCTTCTTATTCGTACTCGCCCGCTTACGTTTTTTTATCTTCTCCGTCGGATATCTGCTGGACTGGCTCCATTTAAGCAGCGGATCGCAGGTGAGATTCAACTTGATCCTGCCGCGCTGCCGTATCAATTCGAATTCCTTGAGCTTCTCAAAGAGGAATATCGGACGGGGCGGGAACTGATTTTAGTGACGGCTTCGGACAAAGCCCCGGCGCAAGCTGTGGCGGAATATCTCGGCTTGTTCAGCGATGTCATGGCAAGTAACGGGGTCTGTAATCTAAAAGCTACTCGCAAGCGCGATGCTTTGGTTGCCCGTTTCGGCGAAAAAGGCTTCGACTATGCCGGTAATGCTGTAGATGACCTTCCGGTCTGGGCGGTCGCGAGGAACATTATTGCAGTAAACCCTTCGACAACGGTTCTCCGCGCGCTTGCAAATCGCTCTGCTCGGGTATTTGAAGACCGTCCGCCATTATGGAGAGTTTGGCTGCGTGCGCTACGTGTGCATCAGTGGACGAAGAACATGTTGATTTTTCTGCCGATGCTGCTGGCGCATGAGCTAACGAATCCGGTGCTTTATCTGCAAGCGGTGATTGCGTTTTTCTCGTTCAGTCTGGCCGCTTCGACGATCTATATATTCAATGATATATTCGATTTGCATGCCGATCAGCACCACCCACATAAAAAAAAGCGTCCGTTTGCCTCAGGCAATCTAGGTCTTGGGGGCGCTGTTGTGGTTATGCCGTTATTGCTGATTTCATTTTTGTTGGCCGCACTTTTATCTCCGACATTTATCGGGATTCTTTTGCTCTATTTGGCGCTTACCACACTCTATTCCTGGTGGCTCAAGCAAACTGCTGTTCTTGACGTGTTGACGCTCGCCGGGCTTTATGCGTTACGCATTTTTGCCGGAACTGCCGCGTATGGAGTGGTGGCTTCTGAGTGGCTGATTGCTTTTTCAATTTTTATTTTCCTCAGCTTGGCTCTGGTTAAGCGTTATGCGGAACTGAGAGCGGCAGCTCAACAGATGCCGGACTCTCTTCAGTCTCGCGGGCGGGGGTACCGTGTTGTGGATATGCCATTGTTAGGTGGTTTCGGAGTTGCAACCGGATGTCTCTCTGTGCTTGTGCTGGCGCTTTATATCAGCAGTCCTAGAGTGATTGATTTTTATCCCCGTCCTGCCGTTCTCTGGCTTCTCTGTCCTCTTCAGTTCTACTGGATTGCTCGCATCTGGCTGTTGGCCGGGCGCGGCGAAATGTCTGATGACCCTCTCGACTTTGCTGCCCGCGACCTGCGCACCTGGCTGGTTGTTTTTTTAAGTTCGATGACGTTAGTCCTCGGCAGCTTTTAGCAAACGTCAAGTGATCCTTTAGATTTTACGAACGTGTAAAATGCTTAAAAGCGATGGTTTGAATCGAACATGAATACTATAAAAAAGATTCTCAATTCGTTTAGAATAGATCAATGCTCATGGGCGCCGGAACAGGAACCTAAAAAATTCCATGTTTTTGCTCTATTGCTTATTTTTTTGTTGTTTTCGGGTTTGTACGGTCTGCTGGGCTGGCTGTTTATGCGGCTCGGTTGCTTTTCTCATGTTGATATTTTTTTTGGCGCAGATGCCCGTTGGATGGTCGGGGATATCGCCGAATTTGCCGCGAATCACTATCGTACAAATACGCATCCGCTGGGAGTTTTGCTTGTTAATCCGGTCGGCACTCTGCTGAACCTGCTTGTGCGATCTCCCCAAACGACAGCATTGTTGATTACAGCGTTAACCGGCGGTGGCTTCGTTGTATTGCTTGTCGTTTTTCTTTTGCGGCTTTGCATTTCAAAAACTCTGGCTGTTCTCTGTGCTTTTTTAGGCGGCCTGTCGGCCTGTAATCTGTTGTGGAGTGCGGTTCCTGATTATTTTTTATTAGATGGCATCTCTCTTCTTTTTTTCTGTTGGGTTGTAACAGCGCATCCGCACAAGTTGTGGCTTGTCGTTGTCTCGGCCGCGATTGCAGCAGGTACTGTGACAACCAACCTTCCTGTGGTAGTCATGATCTACACTGTGGCCCGGCACGGGATCCGGCAGAAACTCTCGGTCATGCTGCGGGACGGCATAAAGTTTTTTGTGCTGATTTTGGCGCTGGTGACGATGCTGGCGGTAGTACAGGATCTGATCTATCCCTCATCAACACTTTTCTTTCGGACACATGCTCTGCAGAGCCGTACTATGTATATGAGCAGTGAAAGTACGATTGGCCGTTTTGCACTGTTTGTGCCCTATCTGTTTTTGTTTAACATTCTCTTTCCAAGCGTTGCGCGGGTCTCCTTGGGGGCGGAGGGGCTGGCCGGCATACGCTTTCCGATTACAAAGCTGTCGGCATGCACAGAGCTGTTTACGCCGATGGGATGGCTTTTTGTTTTGTTGTGGCTCGTGCTACTGGGATTTTCCCTTTGGGTATGTATCAGAGAAAAACAAATGGCTAAGCCGCTTACGGTTCTTTTGGCGTTGTGCCTTTTGTTTAATGTCGCCTTACATTTGTTTTATGGACGGCCAGATGAATTTTTTCTGTATACCCCGCACTGGACTTTTATGGTTATAGCTCTGCTGGGGATCTCATTGGATGTCATTTCCCGGAAATTCAGACAGGTGTTCCTTGCTATTGTGATCTACCTGCTTTTACTCGTTGTCCTTTTAATTGCAAACAATGCGACCGTGATCCGCAAGATACTTGATATTCTTGAATGAGTCCTATTGCTCATCTTTTGCGGGCGGCGGCTCTTTGGCTTTTCTGGTGCCGTTCGTATAGAGCGACTCCGCTCCGACGGGCGGCGCAGTAAGCTTCAGGCCGCCGCGCGAAGCTTCGGGGATCGGGTCTGGCGGAGTGTAAAGATAAGCGCCTGCCGGATCAGCGATTGGCAGTCTGAAGGTTGGAAAGTCAATGCTGGGGGCCAATTCAACCGACAGAGTTTCGAATTTTTGAGGCATCAAGATCTGGGTCACAAACAGACGAGTAGGGGAATAGCCTTGGCCAAGATTGGCCTGATGGTAGATCACGGGCGAATAATAAAGTCGGCTTTGGGCGGAGCGTGTTGTTGTGCCGACCCTTCGTCGAGGGCTTTGGGTTAGGGCGGCTTTTGGCTTTTCCGGCTCATCGGGACTGCTCGGACTGTGTTTGCGCTGCTCGATCTGTGAAAGTTTTCCCGCCGGCGATGCTTCCTGTTTCTGCCCCGGTGTGGCAATGATTCCGGTCTGCAGAGCCTTCTGCTCCTCACGCTTTTCTTTCGAAAGCTGACGAAACGCAACATCTTCTTCCCGTTCCGGTTCGGGGCGGGCGGTGAATCCGCGTTTAGCCAGATAGCTGGCGTCCATTTTGGACGGATCGAGCAGGTTGAAGGTAAACGCCACAACGCCGAGATAAATCAGCATATTGGTGAGCATCACGAACGCGCACCCGGTCTGGAGCGTCGAAAACGGTCCCTTCTGCTCGGTATTCTGCTGTAGGTTCTCTGTCATGACCGCCCGGGTTCAACGCCTGATTCATAAGGAACGACCGGATCGTAGCCGTTAGAGGGCCGAAAGGCAAACTTAGCGTTCAATCCGGTTTACGCGCAGGGGGTAGCGTATTTTCAGGTCGCCTCCGAGCAGGATTTCCACCCAGTACGTGCCGGCTTCCGGAAACGTGATGTTGATAAATACTTCGACGCTGGTGGCCGCGGCTTCCGGCGAAGGAAGCTGTACCTGAACGTCCTGTCCCTCAGCCAGCACGGTTTTCTGGTCGGGATGGATAATCCGCGAGCGCTGCGTAAACGTTCCTTCACCGCTGCACCAGCGGGTGACGAGGCACATTCTGGCGAAAGCGACCGGCAGGCGCTCGGCATGAATGGCGTCAAAAAGTCCGATCAGCATGAATTTGCCGTTACGTTCCTGACGGACGTCATCGCAGATCAGGCTGGACTGAAGGTCGGGAATCATCATTTTTCCACCTTTTGGAGTTCCTCGGAACGGTCCTTTGATAAGTCCAGCGTTCCGAACTGTTCCTGATCGGGAAGTGCCATATAGAAGCGGTTGCAGGAATCGAGTTTCAGTTCACCGCCGGTAGTGGTGAAGCTGAGAATATGACCGCCTTTGGTTCTGTCATCTGAAATAAAGTGCAGGTGCCAGCCGGGAACATTGACGCCTTTAACAAATGAAGGGCAGCGGAACCCCAGTACGGTGCCGTTGACACTCGCATATTCAGCGACTGTCTGATGCTGTACAACTTCAGCAAGCGGCGGATATGGTTTCTCCTGTTTCGGCACCGAGCGGACTTTCATTAAGGGAAAGTGGCCGTCGAACCGGACGGCAACGAAAAGGTTTGAGTTGGGCGCGAGGCCGTCCGCAAAATCCTGAAACATCTTTTCGTCGAGCGCGCCATCATAGTGGCAGATCGAATCGGCTTTAAAATTCACGACGCTGGCAAACGGTGTAGTCGTATTGGTTGGCATCAGGCAGACGCTTCCGTCGGCGCGCGCCTGGTAAACCTGACGGTCAATTACGATCATTTCGCCTTCGAGTCCGTCGAACGTGCCGATGCCGAGGCTGCCGTAGTGCAGCAGGTTTCCAGTTGTCATCTGCCCGTCGTAAGCGCCTGCCAGCAGGGCATCGATGGTGGAAATCTGTGTCAGTGTATTTTTCGGAGCGGTGGCGCATCCGGCCAGCAGCGTCAGCAGGAGCAGCAGGAACTGTTTTCTCACTTGAATACCTCCGTTAAGGTTTCACTTTCGGGTGTCATATCGTTCTGGAGCAGGTTGAGCAGTTTTTCCGCCACCGGTCCGGGTTTTCCGCTGCCGACCGGCCGGCCTTCCCATTCGATGACCGGCGTAACGTCGGTGGTGGTGCCGAGGATGAAAATCTCTTTCGCCTGCGCGGCCTGCGCCGGACTGATGTCCCTGTATTCAGCCGCTTTCAGTGTGCCGTCAGCCGTCAGCGCTTTCGCCAGATCCAGCGTGCGGCGCGCCGTGGTTCCGGGAAGCACATAGTCCGGCTTCGGCATCAGCAGTTCATTATCCGGCGTCAGAATGCCGACGTTTTCCGTGGCGCCTTCGCCGAGGTTGCCGTTGGCATCAACGGAAATGACGAAATCGAGTCCGCGCTGGTTGGCTTCCAGCTTCATCAAAACGTTGGGCAGATAGTTACAGGTTTTGATCGTCGCAAATTCCGGCGGTTTAACCGGGACTTTGCTCAGCGCGACCCGCGCCGGTTTCAGTCGGCCGTTTTCAATTCGCGCAGTGTAGCGGTAGACAATCACGTAAAGGACCGGCCCTTTGCAGAGCTTCGGATCAATGCCCATATTTTCTGTGCCGCGCGAAACCAGAACGCGGATCAGGCAGTCGCGTTTTCCACCGGCGCGAATCGTGTCGCAGATAATCTGAGTCAGTTCCGCGCGTGTGCAGGGTGCTTCCATGCCGATGCTTTTGCAGGAGAGTTCGAGCCGTGCCAGATGTGCGTCGGCATTATAGAGCCGTCCGTTCAGGCATTTGAGCGATTCAAAAACGCCGTCGCCGCGCTGCGGCAGGTGGTCGTCCGCCGGAATGGTCATCAGTGCCGGATCAAGGGTGATGCCGCCGGTCAGTCCGGAGTACATCGCATAGAGAGTATTTGAAAGGTTGCCGCGCGCGTCACCGAGCCGTGCGAGCCATTCGCTGTTCGTCAGGGTCTGGAGCTGTTTCATGGGAAAAACCATACGCTAAAGATTCCAAGATTGGGAAGCTTATGTTATGTTCCGTGCGTTCAGTGAATGGAGATTTATCCGATGGTAATGGAAACGGCATTTGCACCGGCAGAGCGCGCCTCTCAGGAGGAAATCCGCCGGCAGTATCTGAAACTCGCGCAACTCCCGTTTGTCCGCGACTTTCTCGATGCGATTCCGAATATGTCGGTGGTTCTGAATGAACACCGGCAGATTGTTTTTGCCAACCGCGCGTTCGCGGAGTTTCTTGGCATAAAGAGTTCCGATGAACTGCTGGGTAAGAATCATTGTGAAGCGTTCAGCTGTCTCTATGCTGACGTTCTCGGCGCCCGTCCCGGCGAGGCCGTCGGCTGTGTTCGTTCACGTTTGACTGAAGGTGGTTGCGGCACGACGATGTTCTGCCGCACCTGCGGTGCTGTGATTGCCATTATGAACAGCCAGAAGCTGCGCAAGCTGGACATTCAGGAGTGCCGGATGATCTGCGGTGAAGAAGGCTTGAATGAAACCGCGCTGGATCTGCGGGTCTGGTCGCGGCCGATTGAAGTGAGCGGCGAAGTGTTCACCGTGTTCTCGGTCGTGGATATCAGTAACGAAAAGCGGCGCAAGGTGCTGGAGCGGATTTTCTTCCACGATGTACTGAATACGGCAGGCGGAGTCAAAGGGCTGGCCGACCTGCTGATTCAGACGGAGCTGTCAGAGGTGGAAATCAAAGATATTTCCAGCATGATTTCTGAGTCAGCCGACCATTTGATCGAAGAGATCAGCGATCAGCGGATACTTTCCGCGGCGGAAAGCGGCGATCTGGAAGTCTCGGTGCAGGAAGTTCACTCGCTGGAAGTGCTGTGCCGGATCATCCGCCAGTTCCATTCGTACAGCATTGCCAAAGGAAAGGTTCTTGAGGTGGATGCCGCGACAGAACATTTCGACTTTGTGACCGATCCGGTACTGTTGCGGCGGGTGCTGATTAATCTGGTGAAAAATGCGCTGGAG
>Ga0209099_1004186_pt1 | contig 11129 bp, 13 predicted proteins | sample AD_JPNHW2_MetaG_FD_184430 | JGI IMG/M metagenome (GOLD analysis project Ga0209099, IMG submission 184430) | Active sludge microbial communities of municipal wastewater-treating anaerobic digesters from Japan - AD_JPNHW2_MetaG (SPAdes) (version 2) | ecosystem: Engineered > Bioreactor > Anaerobic...
ATGTGGATGTGTGTGTATGAGAACGGAGAATGTAATGTATTTTACCGAGAAGGAAGAGGAGTTCGCGAATCTTCTTATCGAGATCGGAACGAAACGGAATGTTGCAAAGGTTCTGGTGTTCCTTGCAAATACTCCCGAAGCTACCTCCCGCGCCATTGAACGCGGCACAGACCTCCGCCAGCCGGAAGTCAGTATTGCCATGCGTTACCTGATTGACCAGGACTGGATCACCAGCAGGGAAAGCAAGGCAGAGAGCAAAGGTCGCCCGGTCAAGATCTACGAACTCGCAAAACCAATCCATGAGATAATGGACAGCATCGAGAAAGAGAAGAAGAAAGAGGCGAACAACCAGCTCGCCCTTGTACAGAAGTTACGCGATTATATCCGCTGAAGAAATTATCTTCACTTTTTTCTGGCCGCCGATAATCACGATAGTCTTCTTTACAAACCCGCAGAAGAGACCGCTCTCGATAACCCCGGGGATCGAGGCAAGGACGGCCTCAAGTTTTTCCGGGTTCCCGATAACTGCGAATCTGCAGTCAACGATAAAATTCCCGTTGTCTGTGATGACCGGTCCATCCTTCCGTACAGCCTCGCGGATGACCGGATCGCATCCGAGCATGCGGAGCTGTCCCATCACCGGCGTTACAGCAAAGGGGAGGACTTCGACAGGCACTACCGCAGTGCCCAGTTTTTTCACTATTTTCTGTTCGTCCACGACTACAATAAATTGCTTTGCGGCAGCTGCCACGCACTTCTCCCGCAGGTGTGCAGCACCTCTCCCTTTGATGAGCCGGAGTTTCAGGTCAACCTCATCTGCCCCATCAACAGCAATGTCTATCACCGGATTATCATCAAGGGTCGTGAGCGGGATTTGAGCTTTTTTTGCCACGAGGGCCGTCTGGAAGGATGTCGGGATGCCGGTAATCCGAAGGCCGTCCCGTATACGCTCTGAAAGGCGTTCTATGGTAAAATAAACCGTGGAGCCGGTGCCCAGCCCTACCACCATCCCATCCTCTATCATATCTGCCGCCCGGTAACCGGCTGTACGCTTGCCCTTTTCGAGTTCCTTATCCTTCTTGTCCATTACCGGGATATTTTACCGCCCACGGTTAATTAAGACTGGTGATCCGACTACGGGAAAAGTCGTTGTTACGAAAAGGTCTTCTGAATTTTTTCACAGGCCTTATATGCTGTGCAGTCCAGTGTGATCGGCGTGATGGAGATGTTGCCTTTCCTTATGGCATGGACGTCAGTTCCTTCTTCTGCATCTGAAACAATCGGTCCGTTGATCCAGAAGTAGGGACGTCCCCGTGGGTCTAAACGTTTCTCAACGCCGGTGTGGAAGAGTTTGTGAGCAAGGCGTGTCACTTCGTACCCCCCTTTTATCTGGGAAGGAATATTGACGTTGATAACATCGGTGTCCGGGCAGAAGCCGTGAAGGAGGACGCGTTCAACGACGTCCCGCACAACATTTTTTGCCGCATCGAAACTCTGAGCATAATAACGGGGGTCATCGAACTTGTCTCCCTGATCTTCGACCTGCAGGCTGAACGCGATGGCTTTTGGTCCCTGATTGGCAGCTTCGAGAGCCGCCCCGACTGTGCCGGAGGTCATGATGGACTCGGTCGAGAGGTTCTCACCGATGTTTATCCCACTTACCACCATCGCGGGCTTCAGCATAAGGGAATAGAGACCGATGATAACAGCATCGGTAGGCTTTCCTGCAACAGCCCATGCCTTCTCGCCATTGATGACAACCTGAGTTGCCCGGAGGGGTTCGAAGATAGAGATAGACCTGCCGACCGCGCTCTGCTGAGTCGCAGGGGCGACAACCGTCACATCAGCAATGGGCTTTAACGCGTCATATGCGGCCCAGAGGCCGATGGAGTTCACACCGTCATCATTGGTCAGCAGGATCGATGGTCTCATGTTCAGCAGTTATTGCACCTGTTCCCCCAATAACTCACCGATCGGATAGGGTAATTTTCCATGGCAGCATATGAGTAGATACAATGAAAGTCCTGCTCGCAGAATATACGACCGCGCATGACCCAGTTCTCGCCCATGAGGGTCGGACGATGCTTTCCGTACTCAAGGGCAGTTTCGAGCGATGCGGCTACGACGTAATCATTCCGGATAATTGTGATTTCACCGGTGAGATAGAACGGCTTGCACCGGGATGCGATATGGGGCTCGTCATTGCCCCTGACAATATACTCGCGAAGTTCACCATGATTCTCGAGCAGCACACGCACAATCTCGGCTGCGGTTTCATGAGCGTGGCGCTCTGTGCAAATAAAGTTCAGACCCGCCGGATTCTTGCCCAGAATCATATTTGTATTCCTGAAGATACCGGCACAGGAAAACGTGTGATTAAGCCGGTAAAAGGTTGCGGAGCTCTGGGAGTCCGTCTCTCTGGAGGTGAACCGGGTGAGGGCGAGTTTGCCGAGAGGTATATTGATGGTGAGCATTTCTCGGTCAGTATCGTCGCGAACCGCATCATTGGCGATGCCTGCCAGTACTTTACCGGAAAGCCGCCGGCAGTACTGGCAGTCAACCGGCAGGAGATCCGGATTGATACCGACGGCTCCTTCCATTACCTTGGCGGAGAAACGCCCGTGCATCCTGACCGGGAGCAGGAGATAATCACAACCGCAAAAAAAGTGATTGAAATCCTCGGCTGCCAGGGATACTGCGGGGTGGATATGGTTGTTGCAGACAACGTATATGTCATCGAGGTCAACCCCCGGATCACGACAAGCCTCGTTGGTATCGCTAGCTGCATGGAGGAAGAGATTGCCGAATTGCTGGTAGCGGCCTCGAAAGGTCAGGGTCCCGATAGCGTCCACCTCACCGGCAGGGTGCGGTTCAATAAAGACGGGAAGGTAACGCGTGTATGATCGGGATAGATGTGGGTGGGGCAAACCTCAAGATTGTTGATGAGGCTGGTATCCACATCCACTACTGCCCGCTCTGGGAGAGAGCTCCCGTTATGGATCTCCTCCTGCCGTATGCGACAGGAAAAAATGATCCTGCTGCAGTGGTGATGAGCGGGGAGCTGGCCGATTGTTTTGAGAACAAGCTGCAGGGAATCTCGTTCATTGTCACTGCGGTCAGGAGAGCATTTCCCGGTGCCCGGTTTTATGGGACGGATGCACAGTTCCATGATCATGCGGTACCCCAGCTTGCTGCTGCAAACTGGCTTGCCTCGGCTGACTTTCTCCGGTCCCGACACCCGGATGCCGTTCTCCTTGATATCGGCAGTACGACCGCGGATATCATCCCCCTCAACCGTTTTGACAGCCTGAAGGGGCTGACAGATACAAAAAGGCTGCAGGCAGGTTACCTCCTCTATACCGGCATGCTCCGAACCAGCGTTGCGACGCTCCTCCGCTCCGTTGAGATTGCCGGAATACCAACGCCGGTGAGTACTGAATATTTTGCAGCAAGTGCCGATGTTCACCTTGTCCTCGGGCACATCAGCCCTGACCTTTATACCTGCGACACTCCCGACCGAAAAGAAAAAACCCGTATAGCTTCCCTGCGCAGGCTTGCCCGTGTTGTCTGCGCAGATCTTGATGAGATCGGGAATGAAGGAGCTGAGCAGATCGCTGAACAGTTCTGGGCTGTCCAGTGTGGCAGGATCTGCAGCCAAGTGAAAAAGATCGCAAATGCGTCCGGTGCAAAGAAGATCATCGTTGCCGGTATCGGCGCCCCGCTCTTTTCAGTGGAACTTGGCGGGACAGATCTGAGCTGCGAACTCGGGCCGGCCGCGGATGCCCTGCCGGCGTTTGCAGTCCGTGAACTGGCAAGAGTGAAGAATATTTCCGGTCCTCATTTTCGGTAACCGGGATAAATCCTGATTGAACCGGGGAAATAAAAAAAAAGTTTTTCGTCTATCGAAACAAATTGAACCAGTTTGTTCAGCAGACCCGCGGGACAGGGTCCCCCATCGGGGGCTCGATAAACCGTTCGCCGCCGATTGTCGTTTCCATGATTACGTGGGCCCCTTTAGTCACGGTACCAACTACTGCAGCCTGTTTCCCGTATTTATGTGAGCGCAATGCATGCAGGACAGCATCAGCACAGGCTGCCGGAACGCCCATGACGACTTTTCCTTCATTCGCCACTTCCAGCGGGTCAATACCAAGCATACCAGCAGCACTCCTGACATTTTTGCGGACCGGAATCTTATCTTCCTGTACCCGGACACAGACCCCGCTTTTCCTTGCCATCTCATTGATCGCACTGGCAAATCCGCCCCGCGTGGGATCCTTCATTGCATGGACCGTGCCGGCCTCCAGCACTTTCTCCACCATACCCCAGAGCGGTGATACGTCAGATTTAATCTGTTCCCCAAGGTCGAATCCCTCGCGGTGGGCCATGATGGCAAGACCGTGATCTCCCAGCGTGCCGGAGACAATGATAACATCCCCGGGAACAAGGCCGTTATCGCGGACGATGGTTTTTGCAACACCGATACCGGCAGTGTTGATAGCGATCCCATCAAGTGCACCCCGCTCCATCACCTTGGTGTCTCCCGTGACAAGGTTTGCGTCGGCCTCTCCCAGTGCTTCATCCATGGAGGAGACGATTCGTGCGAGGTCGTCAATATCAAATCCTTCCTCAATGATCATACCGCAGGAGAGCGCTATCGGTTTACCCCCCATCATTGCAAGGTCGTTAATGGTACCGCATACCGAGATTCTCCCGATATCCCCTCCCGGAAAAAAGATGGGACGGACCACATGAGAATCCGTTGTGAAGACAAGGTTTTCTCCATTGAACGGGATGACCGCGCCGTCATCCATCGCTTCAAGTCCGATCCCGCCGGCATTGTTATGCCTGAACTTGGTGAGTGTCTGGAGGAGTTCCCCCATGACTTCGCCACCGGCACCGTGCATCATGTTGACTTTCATTTAATCATCTACCTCAATCTCGACATTGGTGACAACAATCTCCCTGCCTTTGACAAGTTCCGGTAACGCGCCGCACTTCGGGCATACGTACACCTCATTCCCGGTGTACCCGCACGTACATCTAGTCTCCGGATCCGTTTCATGGCACTCAAGAACTGTGTGCAGGAAAAGAGGATCCTCTTCCTTGATAGTATCGAAAAGGAAAGCAACCTGTTCCGGGTTGACCATTGCCATCTTTCCCACTTCTACGGTTACTTTTTTTACCTTCGTAGCCTTGTGTTCACATGCTGCCATGCGTGCGGTAGCATACAGATCATAAGCAATGGAATACTCATGCATCAGTTATCAAGAGCCTCGTAAACCTGCCGGAAAATTTCACGGGTTTCAAGCCCCTCTTCACGGGAGAGCCGCTGGATAGCGAATCCGACGTGTACAAGCACAAACTCTCCTACTTTTACATCAACGAGATCGAGCCTGACTTCCTGCCGGAGTTCGCCATAGTCAACAAGTCCGATGTTTCCTTCTTTTATTTCGATGACTTCGGCCGGCACTGCAACGCACATTGAGAATTCCTCAAAACTATCCTTCCTTGTAATGTGCGTGGTTCAACCACATAATAACAGTGATACTGATATGGAATATCAGAAAACGATTGGGATCTTCGATCTCTTCTTTACGGTGATCAAAACAGGTACTACGCCGGGGAAGAGATTTGAACTCTTGAGGTGCAGGGCACCAGTAGCTTTCAAGGCTACCGCCTTCCCGGACTAGACTACCCCGGCAGTGCTCAATATGTTGGATCTGCGATATAAAAAAGGCTTCTTAATTCCGGATATCTTGGAAACCGGTTATTTCATCCCTGAAAATTTACCGACGCAACAGCAGGGCAATTCCGAGTGCTGCCAGTCCCGCTAATGGTGTAAGCGGAACAGGGGGGATTCCACCGGAAGCCTGAGGGGCTGCTGCCGCAAAAGGGGCAGGTACCGTCGGGCTCACGGAAATTGCATCGGCATTTTCTGCATACAGGAATACTTCGCTTTCTTCCGTGTATTTATAGGGATATATTTTCACAAAAATTGTTTTTCCCGATCCCACGATCGCTGCCTTTTCCGGGTTCCGCTCATCCTGGTTGTTCTCCACATGCAGGACACCACTTTCATCAACATATTCAATGACCCAGTCAAAGGATGTGGATGTGTACAGCATCACCGGTCCGGTTCCTGTTTTCACAGTAAAATAGGCAGGAGTATCTCGGGAAGCTTTCGCATGTGCGGATACAACCGTTTTAGGAAATGCAGCCTCAGAAAGAGTAATAACCGGCGTTTGCGTGCCTGTTGCGCTCATGATACGGGTCCCGATAAAACCTTTTGCATCGGTAAAACTCACCTCATATTCCCCGGGAACACGGATTGGTACAGCCGTGGAAAATGCACCGTTGTAATTGGTGTTCACAAACTGGGGACCGAATACCAGTGAATTATCCGGGCCGATAACCTCAATCTGGACCCCTGAATTTTCATCACCTTCGATAGTGCCGGCTACAATCAGAGTCCTGTTAAACGACTGGTTTAACGGGGAATCCATCCGGATCTCCGTAGATCGGTCAACGATACGGACCAGCCGCATCGTAACGGAATCCCCCATACCGTTCACCGGAACTTCAACCTTGTACGTCCCGGTCTTCAGCCCGGTAGTATCGAATACCACTTTGAAGGTCTTATCCGGCTTGACCCCGACGACCTGGCGTTTGATCTCCGTTGTTGTTGTCATCTGATAATAAAGTACAACATCAACTGACATGCCGGGGGGAAACGTGGTCACGCCGGTTACAATGAGCGGTTTTCCTACCGTGAGGGTTTCAGGAGCATCGATATTCACCTGGTAGGCAATGGCAATTACCGGCAAAAAGAGCAGTCCTATCACCAGCAGGACGATCTTTTTCATCTATATCAGATCAACTATTAGGATGTTAATGATTTCTGACAGGATGGAAAAACCTCTGGCGTCGTGGCGGGGGAAGGAGCGGTACGAAAATGAATTGCTGGAATGTCTTACGCTTATTCTGAAAAGTGGCGGCTGTTCGTGGTCAGCCTGCCGTATGTGTAGTTACCGCCACGAGCGTTATAAGGCCGAGTCCTGCGATGCCCTGCTTGCCTATCTCAAAGCCCAGCTTGCCTGGGTGATGAACGAGTATAATTCGGAAGAATACCGGATGATCAAGATTTTTACTTCAGGAAGTTTTTTTGATCCTCGGGAAGTTCCTCCAGGGTTCCTTGCTGATATTGCTTCTGCGTTCCGGGGAAAACTCCTCATTGCGGAAACCCGGCCGGAATTTGTCAGTCAAGAGGTTCTTGCAAAGTTCATCGAAACACTGGATGATGGCAGCTGGAAGACACCGCTGTATTGTGCCATCGGCCTTGAAACAAGTAATGATGTTATCCGGGAAAAGTGCATCAACAAGGGATTCACGTTTCAGGATTTCCAGAATGCTGCCCAACGTGCCCGAACTGTCGGTGCCGGGGTGAAAGCCTACCTGCTCTTCAAACCCCTTTTTCTTACCGAACTGGAAGCAGTTGAGGACATGAAGACCTCCTTTAAAGACACGGTTCCCTTTGCTGACATGATCTCCATGAACCCCTGTACCGTCCAGCGAAGCACCGAACTTGAATATTACTGGAAACGGGGAGCATACCGGCCCCCATACCTCTGGAGCGTACTCACCCTGCTCGCAGCAGCCCCGGTCCATATAACCTGTGATCCTCTTGGTGGCGGGCAGAAACGCGGGCCTCACAACTGCGGTACCTGCGACTATGATATTGTTAAAGGGATTCGGGACTATTCACTCACTGGCGATCGTGACCTGATTGGTGCCTTGCTCGATATCACATGCGGGTGTAAGCAGGAATGGGAATTCATACTCTCGGAAGAAAAGCCGTATTGTTTGCCGCTGACGCGATAAAAAAAAAGATTATTTTTTCTGCTGGCTGCTCTGGATCTCGAGCTGGTGTGCGAGCAGGGGCAGGAAGGTTCCTGCATCGGATACAATACCAATCGCCTGGGTTGTTCCCCGGTCCATCAGCTTGGTCAGGTGGGCAGGATTGATATCGACACAGACCGTCTTGACATTCGAGGGCAGGCAGTTGCCGACCGCTATCGAATGTAGGAGTGTTGCGATCATCAGCACCATACTGCACCCCTTAATATGCTTCCGCATCGCATCCTGGGCCTGCATAACGTCCTGTATCACGTCCGGTAACGGGCCATCATCGCGTATGGAACCGGCAAGCACAAAGGGAACGTTCTTCTTCACGCATTCGTACATGATCCCACCGGTAATGACTCCTTTGTCAACTGCATTTTTAATAGATCCGGCCCGCATGATCTCGCTGATGGCATAGATGTGGTGTTTGTGCCCCCCCATCACCGGGTTACCTGTAGAAATGTCCATACCCAGCGAAGTACCGTAGAGGTTGTATTCGATATCATGGGTGGCGAGAGCGTTGCCGGCAAAGAGAACATCAATATACCCGTTGCGGATCATGCCGGCGAGAGCCTTGTCGGCACCCGTATGGATAATTGCCGGTCCTCCGACAACCGCGATCTTACCGCCTTTTTTGCGGACCTCGAGAATCTCTTTTGCAATATTGGCGATCAGGGTCTCGCTGGGGCGTTCGGAAGATACCGTCCCGTGCATGAACTCGAATGTGCTCTGCTCCCGGGGTCGTTCGGGATAGATGACGCTTACTCCCTGTTCCCCGACGACAACCAGGTCCCCTTTCCGGATCTTCCCCAATGCCTGTGCCGTTGCAGTTTTCTTTACCGGGTTAACAACAACAAGGAAATCCATCTCTATTGCAGCCACATCTATCCACTCTCCGCCGAACTTCACCTGGGTGGGATGGTTGGAGGTGGTGTAGAATCCCTTTGGAACGACACGGTCTGCTTCAGCTGGTACAAGGTGGACGTCCTTTACTTCGACTGGTCTCGCGCCAAGGCGGTGGAGTTCGGAAAGGATGGAACGCAGGTTTTCTTTTCCCGTGGCATTGATCCGCAGGCGGGCGTAACTCGGGTCGGTCTTCTTCTTGCCAATATCAAAGACAAGGATCTCGAAGTTACCTCCCATATCCATAACCCGGTCGAAGAGCTGGGTCATGATCCCTGAATCAATGATGTGACCCCTCAGCTCAATCTCCTGCGATTCTCCCATAGTACCATGATCTTGGCGATCAACCTTAATATGCATTTCCCGGAAATACGGCCGAATTACCCGTATTTTGAGACGATTGCCACAGAATGGGAAGTATTGGATTGGGTTACTGCCGGGATCAGTGTGCAGTGCCCACCGAAAGAAACGCTTCAGTTCGGGCGAGGTCTTCCGGAGTATTGACATTCAGGGCCAGTCGTGGTTCATCCAGCAGGAGCGCTAATTCTTCCTGTTCTTTCCCTATTTTGTCACCACGAAGGATGTTCACACCGGCAGGGCAGGCCACAACCCCGCCAATCTGTTCGTGGTAGGGCATACTCCCGCGGCAGGATTTCACCCAGCGTGCAGGGACCCACGTAGAAAGGGCAGCCATCCCACAGCCACGATAGGAACGAAGGATTGTTGTAATAATTGACGGGGTTATGCAGGGGATATCGGACACACTGATGATCAAGGACTGGTTCTCTTCAAGGTACCGGACCGCGTCCACCATGTCCTCAATATACCCATTACCTGCCGATTGTACAACCGCGATGCCCTGTGCCCGACACCAGTTTGCGGTCATCGGCGTCTTGCGGGATACTACGATAACCGGCTCACACCCGGCAGAACAGAATGCGTCGGTAATATATGATATCATGGGCCTGCCACTCACAAGAGTAAGCGGTTTCTCTCCCCGTCCAAGACGACTGCCGGATCCACCGGCCATGATCAGCGCACGCATAACCCCAGCGTCTCTAAAAGTTGAGTATTCTCGTGAGGGGTCCTCACTGCTATTCTGATGCAGGTCGGAAGACCGAATGAGGCACAGTGCCTGACAAGGATGTTCCTTCGGGCGAGGGCATCACAAAGGGAAGTTACATCCCTGCCACACTCAACAAGGACGTAATTCACTGATGACGGATTAGATATCAGGCCCAAGTCGCTGATACCGGAAACCAGCCGGTGACGTTCTGCTTCTATTGCCCTGCGCGAATCTTTCAGTTCTTTGAAATGCAGGAGAGCCTCCATGGCAAATGCTTCTGCATAAGCATTCACGCACCACGGGGAACGGGCAGTTTCGATCTTCTCTATCAGATCGCGATCCCCGAAACCAAATCCGATACGGAGGCCGGGAACCGCGAAGGACTTGGTAAGTGAATGGAGGACAAACAGGTTGGGATCACGGACATCCGCCAGACTCTCTTCCGGATCTGCAAGGCTGATGAACGCTTCATCGCAAAAGAGGATTCCCGCATGGTGTTTTGTGGTCTTCAGGATATCCAGAAGTTCTGCCCGGGTGAGCAGGGTCCCGGTCGGATTATTGGGATTGCAGATGAATCGTACATCGGCTTTCTTTGTACTTGCAGTACGCTCTGCACCGGCAAGCCGGGCGGAAAGTTCATACTCTCCGAATGTCGGAGGCTCAATGAAAAAATGCCGGGTCTCCGCGGTACGGGCGAGCACGACCGAACAGAATACCCGGATGATCTCGATGGATCCATTGCCGACACAGATCTCATTCGGATCACGAGAAAAAACAGTACCGATCCTTTTCTTGAGCTCACTGTATGTATCGTCCGGATACGCAGACAGGTCAGTAGAATTGCAGTGCCAATCGATCTTTGGGGGAAAGGGATTGACACTCGCGCTGAAATCCAGCACATTTTCTTTTGTTTTTTCCCGCTGCTGTTTTCCGGTGCCCCCATGAATTATCCGTTTTGGAAAGTCAGCAGCCATCAAAATCCGCCCGTTATCCAGAATACTTGGTTAATCAGTCATAAATGCGTTGTGCGATGTGCTGAAACACCAAAGAAGAAAGTTTTTATATCTCACTGTGTTATTCTATTTTATCTGGTTAAGTCAGACACGAGAGTTCTCTTTGTCTGACATATGAATGACATAAGCCAGACATATGTCAGAAATGTGAGATACCATGATGCAAAGGATCACGCTCCGGTTACCCGAACAGCAGATCAGCATGCTTCAGCAGCTGGTCGATTCAGGGGAGTATCCCAATGTTT
>Ga0209099_1004187_pt1 | contig 11129 bp, 11 predicted proteins | sample AD_JPNHW2_MetaG_FD_184430 | JGI IMG/M metagenome (GOLD analysis project Ga0209099, IMG submission 184430) | Active sludge microbial communities of municipal wastewater-treating anaerobic digesters from Japan - AD_JPNHW2_MetaG (SPAdes) (version 2) | ecosystem: Engineered > Bioreactor > Anaerobic...
CAACGATCCTCATATTCTTTCCGGTGAGGATGTTCGATATCTCAGTTTCTATTGAAGCTGAATCGTACGGCTGACCGTCAACAGTTGATTTCGGCAGAACAACAACCCTCAGATCAAGAGCTGAAATTGCAAAAAATGATAGAAAAACAACTGCCGAAACCAGCACTGAAAAAAAACTTTTCATAAGACCTCCTCTCCAAACATGTAAACAAATAGGGGCTTATTCTATACATTAACAAAATAAAAGGCAAATTTTGAGAAGGTTTTATTGTCTGCGAAAGAGGTTGTTTGTTAATGAAATTAGATTGATAGGCTGCTTTCAGTTAAAAGTTCATTTATTTCTTCATCGCTAACAAAATTTATTTCAGCGAGTTTTTTCATAATATATTCATGTCGCTTTTGTCTTTCAACACCAAAAAAATCCAATTTGTCTATTTGGTAAACGACAACCGCTGTAGCGATGCCAGATATAACTCCCATTGTAAAACTGCTTATGTAATTAGCAAAAGGAGTTAAAGGTGGAAAAGAAGCAATAATTTTTTCCAACGAATCTTCTAAAGCAATTCCTATAGTCACTACGAGAGCTCCTCCAATTAATTTGCTTGCTTCATGTGCAGCTTCTTGTTTTGATATATGTTCAGGGGGAGAAATGTAAAATTTTATTGCTCTAATAATTGAAAGAAACCCCTCTCTTATTATTCGTACAATATTTTTTGCGGTTGTTAAAAACATATTTATTATAGTTGTAACAAGGTTGCTTAATATTCCACTAATCGTTCCTTCCCCGAAGGCCTTTACGACATCTTTCCATTTCTCCAGAGTCTTTTCAGAAATTTTAGTAAATCTCATTTTTATTTCATTAAAAAAAGATTGATCTATTGTATAAAATCCATTTTTATAGATGTCTTTGACTTCGTCAATTAAAGCAATCGCAAGTTCTCTCAACAGAAGACCTATAGATTGTTGCAATCCCATCTGCGCACCCTCTTTGACACTTGTTTTGCCAATCTCACATGAGTAATACCAAACCTTTTCAGAATCTGTCGGCAAGTGTTTTTTTGCAACCTTCTGACTTTTTTCTATCGCTGGTTTTAATCTTCTGTCATCAACTTTATATCTTTTCTTGTTGCATTTTTCTTGTCCTTTAGCTGTCGATTCCTTCCATTCATTGCCATCTTTGTCCCGCTTACTTTTATTAAGATTGGCAGATGTCATTGCGAAATTATTTTCATCTGTAGCAAAGTCAGCTTTTTTCTTATTGTCTTGCATATATCCGCCTTCCTTATGATACTGGGATAATGAATATATGTGATCAAGATTCATATCTTTGGGTAGCATTTCTTCGCCAGTGTAATTATCTTTAATTTTACCTGACTTAGATTTGTTTATGAGATTCTTTTTATATTCTGGGTTTTTGTTGTTCTTAAAGTTTACCTCTTTGCTGTTTTTGGTTGTTTCATATTCTTTTCTTTTATATTTGTCTTTTTCATTAGCATAAACACCTTGTTTGGCATTGTTTATGGTTGTTACATTGCCGCCGTCTTTATCATATTTCTTAGAAAGAATTTGACCTAACCCAAAAGGCTTTACAATATTATCAATAACTTGATTCTTACACTCTTCAATTAATCCATCAATTTTTTCGATGTCATATTCTTTTTCAATATCATTAAGCAAAAAATCGAGTTCATCGTCATCAACCTTAAAATCAAAATTAAAATCAAGATGGTCACTTTTGATTTTCTGTATTTCATTTAACAAATTTTCGTTTATTTCGGAGCGTTTTATGGATTCAACAATCGCCTCGTTTGGGATATAAAGGATCGAATTGTTTTTAATTTGTTCTTTGATTTTTTTTCTTTTAATAAATCTTTTTGAAGAATTACTCACTAAACCCCTGTGTTTTAAGTCATAAACTATGCGGCTTTTTTAAAATCTTTCCATGCTTTTTTAAAAGCTATTTCCTTGTCATGCACATTTCCATCGGAGTTGGTAATCATATCTATAACATTATCAATAAGTTTCCAGTGCTGTTTTTGCATCTTTTCAACATATTTCATAGCATCGTTAAAACTAACTTTGCTTTTCTCCATTTTAGCAATAGATTCTTTTACCCATACTGGTAATGCTGAAGAAGATATTCCTGTAATATACTCTTTTATGTCTGCTTTTTCTTCTTCACAATAATCACCATCGCACTGAGCTATTGCTATCCCAACAGATGTCAAAGCAAGAATCATGTCATAATGACTTTCAATTTCTTTGTTCTTTTTCTGAAATTGCTCCAAATTATCGGCAAACTTTTGTTGAAGTGTCTTTTCTGCAGCTCTATAACCCTCTTGCCTTGCATTTTTCTTAATACAGTTTTTTTCATCTTCTTCCATGTCGCTCATTACACCACCAACAACACCTCCAGCCAATCCCGCTCCCACTGCCGCCGCAACAGTGCCTGCACCCGCCAAAGAAGCACCTAATGAAGCTCCTGCCAAAAGAGATCCCCCTCCTGTAAAAGGTGCTGCGGCTACAGCACCGACACCAATAGCCACTCCAGTTAAAACTTTCCAAAAACCCATAACTACCTCCAGAAATAATTTAAAGACCTAAAATTTCCTCAAAATCCTCTTTTTTGAACTGCTTACTTTACCTTTAAAACAATTTGATTGCAAGAAAAAAACAGTTGATCTTTAAATTTTTACAATCCCCAGACAACAACATGTCCTTCGCTGTTTTTTTCTATTACTATTTCGAAAGAATTTCCATTTTCTATGAAAAGCTTTGCACGGTAGGTTTCACCATCTTCATTCTTTTCCAGAATTTTAACTTTTGAACATTCATATCGATTTTCTTTAGCGATTTCACAGGCGGATTGAGCAATGGCTGTCTCGTTTCTTTTTGGAGAAAAAACAGAAAAAGAAAGCAAAGAGCTGATTATAATTATTGTAAGAAAAGAATAAAAGTAATGTTTTCCGGTGCCAAGAATCTTCGTTCTTTTCCAAAGATATACCGGAGGTATAAAAATCCATAGTTGGGTTAGAAAAGGAATGATTTTCCCCGCCTTTTTAATGTTTTTGATATCAATATTCATTAAAACAAGAAACGAAATTCCGAAAAGAAACACACTTGCAAAATACCACGCATAAGGGTTTTCTAAAGTTGCAGAAATTCCATCAAAAAGAATGTAACATATTGCAGCTAATGAAAAATACCATCCGATCCTGTTTTGCTGTGATTTTATATCGGCAAGAATTTTCTCAATGAAATCATTGGATTTTTCCGGTAATGGTGGCGGAATTAAAAGTTCGTTTGCAAAAAGCTCGGACAGTTCACTTTCACCGGACTTTATCCAGTTTCCGCTTCCCGGCCAGACCATTGTGTCTTTTTTGATGATTTGAGCTGCAATGGTCATTTTAATTTCATCAATTGTAAAAGGACCTTTTGTTGCACCGTCAAAACTGTAATACCATTTTTTTACTTCGTCACTCATTTCTTGGCTCCTGATCATTAATTAACTAAACACTTTTAAATAGCTTTTCCAGCTTTTATCCTAAAATCTAGCCTTATGATACCAAGGTGATTGGGCGTATACTGTCCAACCGAAGAAATTCATGAAAAATCCACACTTGGACATTCTGTGCCCAACCGCATCAATATAATTCGTTTTGTTAAACCTGTTTTTAGGGAAAATTGAAATAAGTTCCTAAAATGGTAATCTTCTCTGTTTTTTTCAAAGGAGCAGTTTATGTCTAATATTTCAAGGATTTCTTTCATTGACGAGCGTATCAGATCAAGGGGATTTGTCACAAGAAAAGAGGTTTCTGACAAATTTGAAGTTCATATTGATACCATAAAAAGAGACATCGAATATATGAAGATGTTTCTTAACGCTCCTTTGAAATATTCCGCTTCTCACGGCGGGTATATTTATGCAACTCCTTTTGAAACTGTTTTCAGCGCCGCTGAAGATGCCGCACTTTATTACATTTTTGTTCACAGGATAACCGATAGTTTCAGGCTTGGCAAAGCTCCCTATGTTCCTGTGATTTCCAAAGATATCTTAACGAAAATAATGAGTTATGTTCCGGAGGAATACGAGAAGATATTTGACAATGTGACTTATGATTCTTCAGATCAGGATGTAATGGACCTCAAAGATTTCAGAAATATCCTGAGAGCGATAAAAAATCAGAAATGTCTTGAGATCGAATACTGCAACGCAACCGGCGAAAAAAGCTGCCGTATTGTTGAACCTCTTGAACTGATGAACTATCTTGGAAAGTGGTATATAATTGCATACTGCCATAAAAGAAAAAAGCTTGCTGTGTTTCTAATATCGCGAATTATTTCAAGCACTTTAAAAGATGATGATTTTATAAATTCCGTTACAGGAAAAGAGATCAAAGAATATGCGGAAGGATCATTCGGAATGTTCAAGTCTTCAAATTCCGAACTTGCAACTATCCGTATTTACGAGCCTTCGTACCATTATGTCAGAAATCAGATCTGGCACAAAAACCAGACAGTGATCGAAGGTGAAGAAAACGGAAAGAAGTATCTTGAGATCACACTTCCGGTTGGTGAACGATATAATGAGATCATCGCAAGAGTAATGGCTTACGCTCCCGACAGTGAGATATTATCCCCTGCACCGTTAAAAGAAAAATGGATTGATACTATTAAAACGATGTGGGAGAAATATGCTAACCAGCTATAAATTATAAAGTTTTCTTAAAAACTGAAGGCCGGGGTGACTGCAACACACAAACGATCCGCTGCCGCTGCTTCCTTTCGGACCTGACGGAGTTCACGGTGTCTGTTGTACAGATCCCGGCCATAAATAAAAAATGGCGGAGAGGGTGGGGTTCGAACCCACGGTAGGTGTTACCCTACACACAATTTCCAATCGTGCTCCTTCGGCCTCTCGGACACCTCTCCTTATATTCAGGAAAAAGTTAATAATGGCGGAGAGATAGGGATTTGAACCCCAGGCACCCCGTAAAGAGCGCACCTGATTTCGAGTCAGGCTCCTTCGACCACTCGGACATCTCTCCGCTCAACAACCTGAAGAATGTTCCGGCCCTGACGCTTTGTTTTTCTGACGCTCCCTGATCTCTTTAAAGAAACCGGTAAGTATCGAAGAACATTCGTCGACCAGAACTCCTTCAACTATCTCCACCTGATGGTTGAGCCTGCTGTCTTCGAGAAGGTTGTAAAGAGATCTCACCGCTCCCGCTTTCGGGTCTCTTGCGCCGTAGATCAGTTTCTTTATTCTAGACTGGATGATGGCTCCGCAGCACATTATGCACGGCTCAAGTGTGACATAAAGCTCACACTCTTCGAGCCTCCAGCTCCCAAGACATGCAGATGCTTCAACGATCGCCTCAATTTCTGCGTGAGATAAAGGCGAATTAGTTGATTCTCTCCGATTGTAACCTTTTCCGATTATCTGATTATCAAGGACCACTACAGCGCCGACCGGAACTTCTTCCAGTTCTCTTGCCAGACCGGCAAGTTTCAGCGCCTCTTCCATATAAAAGATTTCTTTTTCCATTTCATTGAATTGTGGTATGCCCAAGAGGATTCGAACCTCTAACCTTCTGGTCCGTAGCCAGACGCTCTATCCAGTTGAACTATGGGCACACGCTCAAAAAAAGTGGCGGAGAAGGAGGGATTCGAACCCTCGGTAGGGGTTTAAGCCCTACACCCGCTTAGCAGGCGAGCTCCTTCGGCCTCTCGGACACCTCTCCGCAAACAATAAAAATAATGGCGGAGGAGGTAGGATTCGAACCCACGGACACTTGCGCGTCAACGGTTTTCAAGACCGCCGCCTTCGACCACTCGGCCACTCCTCCGCATTATTAATATGCATACTCAATTGTAAAAAGAGCAAAGCAGAGATATAATGTTTAAAATTCCCCGGTTGTCAATAATTTTTCCAAATAAAAGTTGCTTTGAATTCCCCGATAAATATAGTTTCTCTGTTGACAACTGTTCAAAAAGAGAGGTTTCGTGCAGGACAATTTTAAAATAAGCTGGAAAATACTTTTTCTGGTAACTTTTTGTGTAATGACAGGAGCTTTTATAAGACTGATGTTTGTTCAGAAAGAGCTTACTGAACTGAAGTCAATTCCGCCTGTTCAATGTCCGGTCGTTGAAAACAAGCCTTCTGCAGCATGCGGAGTGGATCTTGCTGAAACACCGGATGCACTTCCCGGCGAAAAAACGGCGGAAGTAAATAGTCAGGCACCAAATGACATGACCGGAAAAGTTGAAACCAAAGGGGGGTATTTTTCTTTTTCAGTTCCTGTAACTGCAAGTTTTTACAACACATTTGAAGATAGTAAGGTCATTTCGGAACTTGCTGTTAAAACAGGCAATAAACGACTTGGCGAACTGCTTTCTGCTCATGTTTCAAGAAATCTTGTGTTTCTGCTTGACATGCGGAAAGATGTTTATCCGGGAGACAAAATCAGTGTAGTTTTTAAAACTGTCACCGATGAAGAAAGAAGAACTAGACCCGACAATCCGGATGAAATTGAGATCATTGCGATGAAATATAAATCGGTCAGATTGGCTAAAGATTTCAGTTTTTACTCATTCAAGCCGACAGGCAGAACTTTTTCGGCATTTTATGATGCATCAGGTCAGTCTGTTGAAAAACATCTTAAAAATTCGCCGCTTAAAGAATATATTCAGATAACATCGCTTCTTAAGGACCGCAGCCCCAAACATGACGGAATTGATTTTAAAACGCCTGTCGGAACTCCTGTTTACGCCCCATATTCCGGAAAAGTTATCAGAACCAACTGGAAGACAAGATTTAACGGTACTTCAATGTCTGCTGAACTTAATACAAACCCGAGAACTTATATGGTGATGCTGCATCTTGATAAACTTTATGTCAAGGACGGACAGAGCTTTAAAGCTGGCGATCATATCGCGGATTCAGGCAATTCGGGCCGTTCTTATGCGCCGCATCTTCATTATCAGCTTCAGAAGGAACCGGGAAAGACCAGAGCTATTATCGACCCGTTGAAATATCACGAAACTTTCAGGCTTGAGATAAAAGATTCCGACAAACCGGCTTTTGAAGCAAGAAAGAAAGAGCTTGATTCTTTAATGAAATAAATTACCGTTTTTGCATAACGCAATTTGCGTAATTGCTGGAAAATCTATAACAAGCTGAATGATTTGACAAATTCAAGCATTGAAGTATTATTCTTTTTGCGTAACGCAATTTGCATAATGGAGATGCGTCATGAGAAATCCGTTTTCTTTCGGTGTTGCTGTAACGGGAGAATCATTTTGTAACAGAACACAGGAAATGATTGATTTGAGAAAAGCCATAGACAGTTCAAGAAAGCTTTTCATTTATGGAGAAAGAAGGCTGGGGAAAACATCGCTGCTTAAAAAAGTAGTTTTCTCCTTGCCTCAAGACGAGTATATTTCCGTGTATATCGATGTGTGGAAGTGTATCACTGAAGATGATTTTACCCGTTCCTGTGCTAGTGCTTTCACTATGGCTTATGAAACGGGAACAGACAAAATTCTTCAAATGGCAAAGAATCTTTTCGGTTCGTTTTCACCTTCTGTCACAATTGATAGTGAAGGAAAACCGGTTCTTACTTTCGGAATGATCCCCAAAACATTGAAAAATACTGCTCTGGAAGAAGTTCTTTCAATTCCGGTGAAAATAGCTAACAAATATCCTGAAAAACAAGTGGTTGTAATATTTGATGAATTCCCGCAGATTAGATCTTTTGAAAGCGATCGGGCAGAAAGAGTTTTAAGAAGTGTGATTCAAAATCATGAAGATATTGCATATTTTTTCTGTGGCAGCAGAAAGCATATTATCCGTGAAATGTTTACAAACAAATCAAGCCCGCTTTATCGCAGTGCAGCACATTATCCGATAGGTTATATTTCTCTTGATCATTGGAACCCGTTTATTAAAAACCAGTTCTCAAATGGCGGAAAATCAATAACAGACCAATGTGTTGCAGAAATATTCAAAAAAACTGAAGGACATCCTTTTTATACACAGATGTTGTGCAGTTTGTGTTTTGAGCTTTGTGAAAAAAATGAAATAGCGGAGTCGTCAATTGTTGAAGAAGCTCTTGAAATTCTTATGCAAAGAGAACAGCATGCTTTTATGAGTGAGTGGGAAAATCTTTCTGCAAGTGACAAAAAACTCATGCTGGCGTTTGCAAAGGAAAAGCAGATAATTTCGCCATATTCTTCAGTAATAATAGAAAAATACGGGCTTCCTGCTGCTTCAACCGTTCAGAGAATTATCAAAAAACTTATGGAAAAAGATATAATTGATTTCAATGAAGAAGGTGGATATTTTATTGTAGACAAGTTTTTAAGCGCCTGGATTTTAAAAAAGCAATCAGCTTGATATCAAAGTGAAAATTATTTAGGTCTGAATTTAAGAGCCAGCCCAAGAAGAAATTTCTTCATCATCTGATCCTGACATTCTTTATAGTGCGGATGCCCTTTTTTCCTGAAAAGTGCTGTGATTTGCGGTTTTGTGATCGGAAATTCGGCAAGGGCGAATATCTCAAGAAGATCGTCTTCTTCAAGTTGAAGCGCGATCCTTAATTTTTTTAACACATCATTATTACTTGCCATTTTTCTCACCTCTTCTGTCAAGTATCAATCCGTCGAGGAACTTGAGAAGCTCTTCATTTGAAAGTTTTCTGTATCCGGGATCTTCTTCATTGCCGAAAGCGGCGGCGAGTTCCAGACGGGACATTTCGACCCCAGCACTTTTGAACATTTTTACCATTGCCGAGTCTTTCAGATCAAGTGCATACCGCACTTTTTTCAAAATGTCGTTGTTGTCCATGCAAATTTCCTCAGTCAGTCTCAAAAACACCAAACGATAACCGATTGACAGCAAAATGCAAGGAGACCTCATTTCTTGATCAAAATCATTGACGGAATCATTTTAGAGAAATAAACTCAACCAATTGATCTATTGAAATTAAAATTCGAGGTTTTATGAAAAAGCTGATTTCTGTATTTCTGTTTGTTCTGTTTCTTGCAGGGAATCTTTATTGCGAAGAAAAAACGGCTGAAAATAAGTCGGAAGTAAAAAAAACGGAAGAATCCAAAAAAGAAAAAGATAAACCTCCTACAACCGCTGAGAAGGTGTTTTTCTGTGCAAAAGGATATAACGGTCCTGCATTTTTAGGCTGGTGTAAAGACGGCAATTATTACGGACCGGTTCATATGGGAAGCATCGGTGTGGCATTTACCGGTGATTTTTATGGTATAAGTCAGGTTAGCGGATTCCTTTCGGTAACAGAGCGCTTTTACGGAATAGCTCAAATCAGCGGAATATTTTCAGCTTCGATGAAAAGATTTTATGGTTTCGCCCAGATCGGCGGATTGCTTACCATAGCAGAAAATTTTACTGGTGGCTTTCAATTTGGAGGACTGATTTCTGGTGGAGATAATTTTTATGGTATTATTCAGTTGGGTGGACTAATTTCTGTTTCTTTTGAAAATTTTAGAGGTGCAATTCAAATAGGAAGTGTGCTTTCTATTTCAAACAGCTTCAAAGGAGCTTTTCAGGTAGGTTTATTATCTATGTCCGGATTTGCTTTTACAACGCCTTTTTTATCTATAGAAAATCAGGAAAAATTTGTAAAAGACAATAATAAGGAATTTCATGGTTTTTATGGAGCATTTCAAATTGGTGTACTTTTAAGCGGAGCATCGACATTCAAGGGAATTTCCCAGATCGGAGCATACAATACCTCGTTGCAGCATTACGGCGGTCAGATCGGGATTGTTAATAGATCAAAAGTTGTAAGAGGTGTGCAGATCGGAGTTGTCAATTACACCGAAAAACTGTACGGACTGCAAATAGGCTTGGTGAATATCGCTCAAAATGGATTCCTTCCGTACACAACTATTCTTAATATCGGGTGGTAACGATTTTTATTGACCTGTGTGGATGGTTTTTTGAATTTCAATTACTTTTTCGAGCGGAAGACCGGTTATTTGAATAACGAATTCTATCGGTGCGCCGGCAAGCAAAGCTTTTTTGCAGGTTTCTACTGCATTTTTTAAAGCCCCTTCCTGAATCATTCTGTCATAAAGCGAAACCATTTTAACCTCGGATTTCCGGTTAATACTCAAATCATTGCTGATTATACTCATGAATTCCTCCGTTTCAAGGTCGCTGATTTTAAAAAAATAAAACATAAATTGTTCCGCTTCTTTTTCATTGTCCAAAATTCCGGATTGAGCAATTATTTCAAGCAGATCTTTAACTTCATTCCTGCTTTTGATGAATGCTCTTTTTAACATTTCAAGTGAAAGCCGGAGTCTTATGGAATCGCTGAAATATTTAACACTTTTTTCAATACCGAAATCAGCTGTGTCAAAAAGCAAATACGGAATATTTATCATAAATTTCCTAAGTTCCAGATTATCAGTAAGAAACTCGCTGAGTTTTCGCAACTTCCATCTGGTCTCACCGTGGTAAAAAATGAAAGGAATAATTATTCTAGGCTTCTTTTTTTCTTTGAGATCTTTTTCCCATATTGTCAGCATATAACGCAATATTTGAAAAAGAATTTTATCGTCATATGCAGATTTGTGTTCAAAAAGAAAATAAATATCAACGGGTTCGTTGCTTTCTGTCAAGCTTGTTTTAACAACCAGATCTGAAATATTTTTATGAAGTTTTGTATCAATTTGTGTTTCTTTTATATATTCGATACTGCCAACATCAATCAAGTCGAGGAGTTTTTGAGGAAGAGTGCTTTTGAGAAAAGGCCTCATTGTTTCAACATTTCCGAAAGTGTTCAAAAAAAACTGTTCATGCGGGTTGTGTTTCTTCATTTTGCTCTCCAAGCTTCTGATATTTAAATGAATCGACTTGAATTGTCAAATATAAAATAAAATAATTTGACTGCAAACAAAAAACAAAATGTTTCGTTTAATCAAAATCATTGACGGAACTTGTGTTTGGAAATAAACTTAAGACATATTTGTGCGGGTTGCGGAGAAATTAAAATGTCAAAAAAGTTTTTAATGTTGATTTTATTTTCGCTGATTTTTGCTGTTTCATGCAGTAAAGATAAAAATGAAAACATTTATCCTGTGTCTGATAA
>Ga0209099_1004189_pt1 | contig 11127 bp, 9 predicted proteins | sample AD_JPNHW2_MetaG_FD_184430 | JGI IMG/M metagenome (GOLD analysis project Ga0209099, IMG submission 184430) | Active sludge microbial communities of municipal wastewater-treating anaerobic digesters from Japan - AD_JPNHW2_MetaG (SPAdes) (version 2) | ecosystem: Engineered > Bioreactor > Anaerobic >...
GAACCCAAGGAATGTACCGTTTAGTATATGATTCTGAACCTGCATTATGACGCTTGATTCTATCAACTATATCGTTCGTCTGCCCGATATAGAATTTGTCAAAAGGTTCGGAATATAGAATATATACGTAATACATATTTGTTTTGGCTTTTAATAAAATTGGAACACTGACTTATCAGCGTTCCAATTATCATTTTTGAGCGGAAAACGAGATTCGAATGCTGACGCACAGGTCAGCATTCCGACAATCCTGACGTACCCCGTCAGGATTCGTCGGGACTCGCGCTGTATTTTTCCATGAAAATCAATAATCTCTTTTTAGATAGGTTTTTGAGTTTTTTCTCAAGGGCCATAGCTTCAGCTCTTGTTGGTTTTTGGGTACTCCACTTAATAACCCATGGAGTGTAACGTTTAGTATATGATTCTGAACCTGCATTATGACGCTTGATTCTATCAACTATATCGTTCGTCTGCCCGATATAGAATTTGTCAAAAGGTTCGGAATATAGAATATATGCGTAGTACATATTTGTTTTGGCTTTTAATAAAATTGGAACACTGACTTATCAGCGTTCCAATTATTATTTTCGAGCGGAAAACGGGATTCGAATGCTGACGCGCAGGTCAGCATTCCGACAATTCTGACGTACCCCGTCAGGATTCGTCGGGACTCGCGCTGTATTTTTCCATGAAAATCAATAATCTCTTTTTCGATAGGTTTTTGAGTTTTTTCTCAAGGGCCATAGCTTCAGCTCTTGTTGGTTTTTGGGTACACCACTTAATAACCCAAGGAATGTACCGTTTAGTATATGATTCTGAACCTGCATTATGACGCTTGATTCTATCAACTATATCGTTCGTCTGCCCGATATAGAACTTGTCAAAAGATTCGGAATATAGAATATATACGTAATACATATTTGTTTTGGCTTATAATAAAATTGGAACACTGACTTATCAGCGTTCCAATTATTATTTTCGAGCGGAAAACGGGATTCGAACCCGCGACCCTCAGCTTGGGAAGCTGATGCTCTACCAACTGAGCTACTTCCGCATAACGCGCCCCTCAACTTGTGACCCCGCCGAGGCGGGGCTACCAACTGAGCTACTTCCGCATCAAGGCATATTGTTGAGACTGCAAAGATAGTAAAAATTGAAAAACAAACTCAAAGAACAGGATTGATTTTCTGAAGAAAATATTAAGTTAAAAATACCTGTTGAGGTGGAAAATACCAAAGGAAAAGTTATATTTGTGTAATGTTTTCCGACTGAGTTATGAAAAAGAAACTGGAATTATTGGTGCTGGAGTGTCCCTGGTCCGACGAACTGGACGACAAACAAAGTGTCAGGCTGTTTATGCAGGGCTGGGCCGACCTGAACAAAATTTCGCTTTCGTATCGTATGTATTACAGCACCAAGGATTTGACTCTCTGGCTGGCGCGTTTTATCAAACACGATGAGATGCAGGTGTGTTATATTGCCGGACATGGCAAAGGCGGACGGCTGCGCGGCCATATCGCCGGTATCAACCTGAATAAAGTGGCGCGGTCCACATCAAGCCGTGGCCCGGGAGGGCATAACAACAAGGGAATACTTCTGGGAGCCTGTGATGTAGGTAAAAACCTCGAAGAATTTATGCTTAACTGCGGTTCGCGTATCAGCTGGGTTGCCGGCTACGACAGGGAAACACCCTGGCTCGAGGGAACCATCTCCGACTTGTTGTTTTTGGAATATAAATTAAAAGGCAGGATAAAAACGGATGACACAGGTGTCTTTATTCAGGATAAAGATTATCAGTTTATTTTTGCCCATGCTCGCAAGGCGTCACGCATTGCCCAATGGGTAATAGAGGACTATCCGCTGGCCGAAAAATGTGGATTTCGTGCTATTGACAGATAAAAATCATTGATCGCTGTTTAGTTTGTTCGTTTGTGCAAACAATCGTTACTTTTGTCCAAAATTTTCGGGTTGAAACTGCCTTCAAATAAAGCCATCTGGGCGCTGACCTATCCTATTATCCTCAGTCTTTTTGCCGAGAATATTATCAATGTAACCGACACTATTTTTCTTGCCCGTGTGGGTGAGGCGGAACTAGGCGCTTCGGCCATCGGCGGCACTTTTTATGTGCTGCTTTTCATTATTGGGTTGGGTTTCAGCATCGGAACCCAAATCATTATTTCGCGTCGTATCGGCGAAAACAAAGACGAGGAGGTGGGCTGCATCTTCGAAATCAGTGTAATGTTTCTGATGATTGCGGCTGTGCTGGTTTTTTTGGCAACGCAGCTTTTTTTTACTCCGCTTTTCAGCCGCATACTTTCTTCGGGAGAAATTCTTGCGAAAACGGAACTGTATGTAAAATGGCGGGTTTGGGGGGTGTTCTTTACTTATATCGGCTGTATTTTCAGGGCTTTTTATACCGGTTTGTTTAAAACAAAATTTTTGCTGGCCAATTCGCTGGTGCTGGCTGTGGTGAATGTAATATTTGCCTATGTGTTGATTTTTGGCAAGTTTGGCTTTCCCCAAATGGGCATCGAAGGAGCTGCCATCGCTACTGTAATAGCCGAGGGAGCTTCGGTCTTATTTTTTTTCCTGGTAACTTTCAAATATATCGACTTGAAAAAATACCGCTTGTTTCAACCCAAAAAATATGACCTGAAAGTAATTCGCACCATACTCGATGTGTCGGGATTTATTATTCTTCAGAATGTATTGTCAATGGCATCGTGGTTTAGCTTTTTCCTGGTGATTGAACAACGGGGACAGCATCAGCTGGCTATCACCAATATTGTCCGAAGCATTTATCTGTTCCTGATGATTCCAGGGTGGGCTTTCGGTTCTGCTACCAGCACCATGGTTAGCAACATGATAGGACAGGGGAATCCGGATAATGTCATCCCTTTGATAAATAAAATAACCAGGCTATGTTTTTTTTCTATTCTGGTGCTGGTTGCGCCGGCATTGGTGTTGCACCATGAAATGTTGTCGTTGTTTACATCCAATCCCCAATTAATCAACGAAAGTCTGCCGTCATACTATGTGGTGATGGCTACACTAATAATTTTTTCGCTTACCATGAATTATTATAACGGCGTGATAGGCACAGGAAGCACCCGCGTGAGCTTGTTGCTTGAAGTTATCGGAGTGGTTTTTTACCTGGTGTTTGTCTATGTCGTGGTGTTGGTTTTGGATGTATCACTGGAATTTGCATGGTTTTCAGAGGCCGAATATTTTGTTTCCATGTATATCCTTTCCTTGATATATCTCAAAAAAGGGAGCTGGAAACGAAAGATTATTTAGGTCCAAGCATTTCTTTTTGTAATTTTATCAGCTCAAAAAACAAATAATATGCAAAGGAATTTCATCGTATTCGTAGTACTTTTCAGCAGTATCTTATTGTTCTCATCCTATAAAATAGTCCCTGTAAAAACAGCCTCGCCGGATAAAAGCGATTCCACGTTCCTGATTACCGACGGAAAAGTAGGTAAAGTGGAAATTAACATGGATGTGAACAAACTGAAGAATATTTTTCCGGAGGATAAACTGAAGATAAAAAAAGTTGATTCAGACGGTGATGAATATGCTTTGTACAAGATTCTGGAGCCCGATAACAAAACCCTTGCCATGGAAATAGAATCGCTTTGTGCGGATATCTGCCTTGTGTCACGCATAAACATTGTGTCATCCAAATACAAGACGTTGGAAGGCATTGGTGTTGGAAGCCCTTTTGCCGAAATAAAAAAGAATTACACCATGAAAAATATTGTGGGTGGTGAAGACAATAATTTTATGGTTTATGTAAAAGAATACAGGGACATTGCCTTTATCGTGAAGTCGGCTGAAAAAAATCCCAAATTCGGCAAACCTTATGAGGCTACCGAAATACTTGGCACGGATGTGGTGAAGGAGATTTATATTTTCTGATTAGAATATTTCAATTGTGAGACAAGTAGTTAAATATCTAATAGTTGCTGCGGTAATATTCTTTTGTGTAATCGTTTTTTCAAAAATCACGGCCGATCAGGTTTATTACCTGCCGGTGCATACCGACGATTCTTCGCTTACCATACTTTTTGCCGGCGATGTGATGCAGCACGAACCGCAGATTCTCTCTGCCTGGGACGATTCATTAAAAGCCTATAGCTATGATTCTTGTTTTAGTTTTGTAGCTTCACTGATACAGGACTGTGATATTGCCATGGCGAATTTCGAGTTTACCCTTGGAGGTCCTCCATATACAGGCTATCCGCAGTTCAGCGCACCCGATCAGATAGTAAACGCGCTTATCAATGCAGGTTTCGATATTATGGCTACTGCCAATAATCACTCCTGCGACCGGGGTAAAAAAGGTATTGAACGCACCATTCGCGTGCTCGACAGCATGGGTATGAAACATCTGGGTACATACGCCGATTCGGCCAGCCGGGCGCAAACACACCCAATGATAATCAATAAGAACGGGATAAAACTGGCCTTGTTAAACTATACTTATGGCACCAATGGTATTGCTGTGCCTTCACCAAATATAGTAAATATGATACATGAAGGCCAGATCAAGGCCGACTTAAAACGCGCCAAAGATTCTATGCCGGATAAAACCATAGTGTTTATTCACTGGGGTAATGAATATGAGTCAAAACCCAATCAATACCAGGAGTATTTTGCCAAATTATGTTTTGACCATGGTGCCGACTTCATCATTGGTATGCATCCGCATGTGATTCAAAAAATTGAAAGAAAGTTTTATCCCGACAGCAACGGACGGGAAGTATTTATTGCTTATTCGCTGGGAAACTACATCTCAAATCAGCGCACCAGATATCGCGACGGGGGCTTGATGGTGAAACTGAAACTGGTAAAACACAATAAGGAAGTGAGTCTTGCCGACTGCGGGTATTACCTTACCTGGGTTTATATTCCCGAGAAAAACGGTAAAAAGAAATACCATATTTTGCCTGCTTCACAATTCGAAAACCTCAGCACTTCGATGGATACCGGTTCGTTTCAGAAAATGAGTCTTTATTTGAGCGACTCCCGTGCGCTTATGCAGCAGATGACTGTGAATGTGGCCGAGTATTTATTTAACATGGATACACGGGTGTGGAGCAAGCGACCTTAACAGGCAAATCGGTAGTATATTTTGGCAATCTGGAGACTTTTGTGAGTGTTATTTTGGGAGGATACAAATAAAAAAACCGGAATTTCAGGTTCCGGTTTTTTTCTTATTTTCTGTGTGAATTAATGCTTAACCACAAATTTTCCACTGGATTTGGTGTTCCCATTTATGGCATTGAAAAAATACAATCCATTCGGTAAATTTTCAACGGATATCCTCACCAGGTCTTTGTTCCCGACGGTATGCCTTGAAATTTCATTTCCAAGAACATCAAATAAAACCACTTCTTTATACTTTGCAGTATTGGAAATGGTGATATAATCGCTGGCGGGGTTCGGGTAAATATTTGATGACGATAATTCGTTTTCAATGATGCCGTTATCAATGTCGTAAACAAATTCTGCATTCATAACCGCGGTAGGAGACCCCATGACAAATTTCACGGCATGGATGCCCAGATTTTTTGGCCACCAGGTATAGGTAAGCACGGTGTCGTAGCGGATGTACAAAAAATGCCATCCGGCTAATCCGGGGAAGCTGGTATGTCCCCAGATAGAATCCTGGCTGGTGGCGTAGTCCTTTTGTCTGATGACCTCAAAGACAGGACTGCCCGGCAAAGTCATGGTGCCCCAGGCATCGTTGACCGATGTTTTGAACTGTGCGTGTCGTATGCGCAAAGAATCCACCGGAATCTGATATCCCATGGTGTCGTATGTAATGTTGCAGTGCGATTTTGTATCACCAAAACTATATCTGGTTGCAGAATCGCCATAAGCAGCCGGAAGTGCCAGCGCGGTGTCGGGAACACTCAGTTCTACCATGATAGAGTCGCCGGTTTTGAAAAAATCATAAATGGTGCCATGTAACACCAGGCCTAAAGGGGAGCTGTTGAAAAAATACATGATAAGAGCGCTGTCGTAGATGGTGGCAATGTTACTGCCGGCAAACATCCCGCCGGTATTAATGGTGTTCGAGTTTACCACATCGATGGTCATAGTGTCGAAGGTGCTATGCAGCGCCATAAAATTCCAGGTCTGGTTCGGACCAGGGTTGCCGGGTGTTATCGACGGGTCAACGGCGGTATCTTTCCTAAAATCAAATGTCTTTACCGGCACGGCTAAATCATTAAAATTAAGAGTGATTTGTGCCTGGGCAACATAAGAATAAATGCTTAAAAAGCAGAGAATAAGTAATGTTTTCTTCATGTTAAAAAAGTTTTTTGTTCAGTGCAAATTTACGATAAATAGTTGATAGTGCTGTATTATTCCACAAAAAATCTCTTAGGACTCTATAGCCGCATGGAAAATATTATCTTTGCGGACTTTAATGTTTACCATGAAAGACCTGACCACAGGCAACGAAAGTAAAGTGATTTTCAGTTTTGCCCTGCCCATGTTGCTTGGCAATGTTTTTCAGCAGTCGTATAATATCGTGGACAGTGTCATCGTGGGTAATTACCTTGGCGATGAAGCGTTGGCTGCGGTGGGCGGGTCTTTTCCGGTGTTATTTGTGCTGATTTCGCTGGTGATGGGCGTTTCCATAGGATCCACCATCATCATAGCACAATTTTTCGGTGCTAAAGTTTTTAATAATGTTAAAAAGGCCATCGACAGCCTGTTGATATTTCTTTTTTTCGCTTCTTTAGCCCTGACGGTATTGGGATTGATTTTTGCCGAACACATTTTCAGGTCGATGAATATGCCCGAAGAAATTATTCCCGATGCCATCAGTTATTTTAATATCATGATGTACGGGATGGTTGTCATGTTTGGATTTAACGCGGTCAGCTCCATTTTGAGAGGATTGGGCGATTCCAGGACACCCTTGTATTTTTTAATTATTTCCACGGTTTTGAATATCTTTCTTGTAATTCTTTTTGTCAGGTACTTTGGCTGGGGTATCAAAGGCTCTGCCATTGCTACTGTGATAGCGCAGGGAGTGTCGTTTATTCTCAGCATCATCTACCTTAACCGTTTTCATGATATCATTAAGTTTTCATTTTTCGACATCAAGTTTCACCGCGCCATATTTCTGAAAAGTCTTAAAATTGGTATCCCGTCGGGATTACAGCAAACTTTTGTTGCCTTGGGCATGATGGCTTTACTGCGTTTTGTCAATGGTTTTGGTACCGACACTATTGCTGCCTATACGGTTGCCGGGCGCATTGATTCTTTTGCCATGCAACCTGCGATGAACTTTTCTATGGCTCTTTCCACTTTTGTAGGACAGAATATGGGGGCAAACAAAGTGGAACGGGTAAAAAAAGGATACCGCGCTACCTTGCTGATGACGGCTGTCTTTTCTATCATCATTACTTTTGTGGCCATATTGTTCGGTTCGCAAATCATGTCGCTGTTTACGGATAGTGGCGAAGTGGTGAGCATAGGACATTCTTACCTGGTTATTGTGTGTTCTTTTTATATTCTATTTTCCACTATGATTACTACGCAGGGCCTGATACGGGGTGCCGGTGATACCTTAATACCAATGTTTATCACCTTAATGTCGCTTTGGCTGCTCAGGATTCCGCTTTCGTATATGCTTTCGCGGGCAATCGGTTCAGATGGTATATGGTGGAGCATCCCTATTGCCTGGGCTTTTGGGATGATAGCATCGTGGATTTATTATACCACTGGCAGGTGGAAAAATAAAGTAGTTACCAGGTCAATCCCCCCTTCGGAGAACTAGATATTTTTTTCGTCCAGGTTGTTTTCGTTGGGCTCTATATGTATATATACTTCAATATTATCAACCTGATGTTCAATGTCGTATTCGATGAGGTCGCACAGGTCGTGTGATTCTTTAACGGTGATGCTTCCGGGCACTTCGAGGTGGAGATCCACATATTTATGGGCGCCGGCTTTGCGTGAGCGCAACATATGAAAACTCATTCCGGGCGTGAGATGCTTGTTGATGGTGTTCCTGATAATGTCGATTTCATTAGAAGGCAGCGGGGTGTCGAGCAGGGGATAATAAGCTTTCTTTAGCAAAATGTATGATTCTCTCAATATTAATAGGGCTACCAGTATGGCTACTATCGGATCAAGAATGGCAATGCCGGTGAGCCATATCAGCAGCAGACCCACAGCAACCCCCAGAGATGTATATACATCAGTCCTTAAATGCAGACCGTCGGCTTCCAGCGCCACCGAATCCGTCTCCTTGCCAACCTTATAAAGCCGTTGCGAAACAATAAAGTTTATCAGTGCCGAGATACCCATGACTATTGCTCCAATGCCTAGTGATTCAGGCAAGGTGGGTTCGATGATTTTTTTTATGGCTTCAAAAATAATCCAGCCGGCGGCAATAAAAATCAATAATGCTTCAATTACGCCGCTGATATTCTCAAATTTTCCGTGCCCGTACTGGTGATTCTTATCGGGAGGCATACCCGAAATGCGTACCGAGAAAAAAGCTATGATGGCTGCCATCAGGTCCATGCCCGAATGTATGGCTTCCGAGATTATACTTACTGATCCGCTGATAATTCCTGTGACTATTTTGAGCACTATCAGCACCGAGTTTGAGATTATTGACAGACTGGCAGTCCTCACTTTTTTTCGCTGTAATGACTTGCTTTGCATTTGGTTTTTTATTAAATTCGATGTTCAGATAATTTGAAGATAAAAAAATATAGAACAGTTTTATTTTATAGCTCTAACTGTATATCCCATTTGTTGAAGCATAGTTAACACGCCCTTTTCTCCTGGTAAATGGGCTGCACCTACTGCGATAAAACAGCTGTGGTCTTTTATTTTTTCTTCTATTTTCGGTATCCAGTTCTGGTTGCGTCTGAAGATGAAATTTTCGTTGAATTCCGGATTGGCATCTGCATAATTCACAACAAAATTATATAGTTTATCCAAATCCTGATCTTTATAAGCTGCTACCATATCCGTTAATTGTTGTTCCATCTTTTTGTATCCGTGAATGTCCGAAACCAAAGTTCTGGCCTGTTCTTCGATAGGCGTTTCTTCAATAAGGGATAGCTGGAAGTCGAGCGATTCCAGTCCATCAGATATCATCCCTTTCTTTTTGGATAGTTTATATAGCTCCTGTTCATACGATTTGATTTTTCCTGCAATGTGTTTTGCAAATATCGAGCTCATAAAAAAAGGTTTCAGCCTGATATACTTTTCCAGTTTTGATTTTTTTATGCCGATAGAATCAATAACGTAATTACTAAAATCAGTGTACTCATCGCGCGATATGTAGTCGCGCAGGGTTTTGGTTTCGGGCAGGTACATTTTTTTTGCCAGGTCGAGTTGTTGTGCCAGCGAAATGTTCATGTCTATTTCAGTAACAAAATACTGACATTTTTCCAGGCTGGATACCATGGCAGGAGTAATAAAAAAATCTTGTTTTTTTATCATGTGAATCGTTCCGAAAATATAGGATTTCTGGCTTAGTCCCTTGCCTGAAATTTCCCAAAGCAAAGAGTTGTCTGTTTGTGAAAAGGCCTGAAGCGAAAAAACAGCCAAAACAGCTATCAGTAATAATTTTCTGAACATAGTTTGTTTTTTTACAAAGGTAGTATTAATCAAATTCACTGATGCCTTTTCAAGTGAAATGTTGCCTTACGTTAACTTTTATTTTGGAGGGTTTCTGCGTTGCTTGTTACCTGTGATTTTCAAATAATAATAGATGATATTACTTTTCAGACACTTCATTTGTCTTTCTGCATTGAGTCCACCGCAGTGGATCGACCTGCAAACTTTCTGTGCTTTACCAGTCCATTAGTTATCTATCTACTTTTTATAAAACATGGAATTTTGCTGGCATGCGTGCCCTGCCTTGTTGTTTGGTCATTAAAATCTCGGTGATTGATGTATTCTCCTTATATTCAATAGGTATAAATTAAATAAAGATATTAAATAATTTGATTAATAGTAAGAATTATTTTTTTTAGTAATTGTAAAATTAAATTATTATATTTGAAAATTAAATGAAAATTAACATGAAAAAGATACATATAATTTTATGGTTACTTTTTGCACCGTTCATCCTATTCTCTCAGAGTCTGCCTCGTGAAGTGATCGCTGCTGATGGTGATTTTTTGAAAAATAGCACTGGTTCTATGAGTTTTACTCTTGGAGAGGCGGTAATAACAACATTTGAAAGCAGTACTATTCACCTTACGCAGGGATTTCAACAAAATGACCTTATCCGGTACATGATTTACGGGAAAGTCAGATACCTGGGAAAAGCCCTGGCAGGTAATCCCGCCCCAACGCCGGCTACCTATAATCCTGCCATTTACAACATCAGCAAGGTGATAGTAATTTTAAAAAATCAGGGGAACGGTATGGAGGTAGCGAGAGACACCACTACCACGCAAGGGGTATTCCATTTGGACAATATAAGTGACGGAGAGTATATTATTTCGTATGATAAATATACGGCCGATACCATGCAAATGGTCAATGATATAAATGCAATAGATGTTGCTATAGTAAAATATCTGGCAGGTCATGATACAGTTTATGATCCCTCAAGAAGTTTTACCAGCAAGCACAAGAAAGCGGCCAATGTGGATAACAATACCCTGATCAATGCGGTTGATATCGCCCGGTTAAAATCCAAAATAGGCCAACCTTATCTGGCGAGTGGAAACTTTCCGAGGGGAAACTGGGTGGCATTTGACACAGCCGTTAGTGTAAACGGTTCCAACCTTAATCTGACTCTAAAAACCGTTGGTTACGGCGATTATGATGCGTCCAGCACGCGTTACAAAGATTCCGCTGCCAATTGGGACATGTCCAAGGCGCTATCTGAAGAGATACTTATTACTTCAAATGAGTATATCCAGGTTAGTGAACCGTCATATTTTGAAATACCATTCATAAGTAGCACCGTAATCAAGGATTTTAGCGCCCTGGGCCTGGAAATGGAATATCCGCGGGGAGACTTTAAACTGGTTTCGGCGCGAATGCAGGGCGAAGGTGTTAAAGGATTGAATGTCAAAATTAACCCTACGCTGGAAGAGATTATAGCAGATGATAACGACCTGCTGG
>Ga0209099_1004191_pt1 | contig 11126 bp, 6 predicted proteins | sample AD_JPNHW2_MetaG_FD_184430 | JGI IMG/M metagenome (GOLD analysis project Ga0209099, IMG submission 184430) | Active sludge microbial communities of municipal wastewater-treating anaerobic digesters from Japan - AD_JPNHW2_MetaG (SPAdes) (version 2) | ecosystem: Engineered > Bioreactor > Anaerobic >...
GCGCCCCTCGTACCCTCGACCGGCGTGCTCCGCACCTGGGAGCTCCTCCCCTACCACGGCGGCCTCCTCCTCCGCTATCCCCACAAGGAAAAACCCGACCAGCTCACCCCCTTCGAGGACGATCCCACCCTTTACTCGATCGCGAAGGAGTACAAGACCAGGGCCAGGATCCTCGGCGTCTCGTCGGTCGGAGCCCTCAACCGCGTCAACGCCTCCAAGCGGATCAAGGACTACATCCAGGTGGCCGAAGCCTTGCAGGACAAGAAGATAGCCGCGATAGCCGACATGGTTTCCGGGCGCTCGAAGGACGCAAAGGTCGTCCTGCTCGCAGGGCCCTCGAGTTCGGGCAAGACCACGACCTCCAAAAAACTCGCCATCCAGCTCAAAGTCATGGGCTTCGAACCCATCAACATCTCCCTCGATGACTACTTCGTGGACAGGAGCCGCACGCCCAAGGACGATGAAGGAAATTTCGACTTCGAATGCCTCGAGGCCCTCGACGTCGAATACCTCAATGAACAGCTTGTCGCGCTTTTCGCGGGCCAGGAGGTCGAGTTGCCATCCTTCGACTTCAAGACGGGAAGCAGGAAGCCTTCCGGCAAGAAGATACGGATGACGGGCCGCGAGATCCTCGTCATCGAGGGCATCCATGGCCTCAACGACCGCCTCACGCCGCGCATCCCCAGGGAGCAGAAATTCAAGGTCTACGTCTCCGCCCTGACCCAGCTCAACCTCGATGACCACAACCGCGTCTCGACCACGGACAACCGCCTCCTCCGGCGCATGGTGCGCGACTACAACTTCAGGGGGCACTCGGCCCTCGCGACCCTGCAGATGTGGCCGAGCGTGGGCCGCGGCGAGCGCAAGCACATCTTCCCCTTCCAGAATTCCGCGGACGTGGCCTTCAACTCGGCCCTGGACTACGAGCTTGGCGTCATCAAGGTCTTTGCCGAGCCCCTCCTCCGCACCGTAAAGCCCACCGATCCCGAATACTCCGAAGCCCGCAGGCTCGAGGCCTTCCTGGACAACTTCTCGCCCATCCCCTCGACCTTCGTTCCCAAGGACTCGATCCTGAGGGAGTTTATTGGAGAAAGCGAGTTTAAATACTGACCTCGCTTTCTCCGGAAAAGCGCGGGGAGGGCGGGAGCATCGGACTTGACCGGGGTCTGTCCCCAGGGACAGACCCCAGGAACAAGCGCCATGATCCCGCCCCCGACGTTTTTTGCCCGCTTTTTTTTCACAAACGAAAAAAAGACAGTGGGACGGAAAGCTTCCCGGATACATGAGGAACCGTAAAAAAGGAGGGACTGTCCCCGGGTTTTCCGGGGATTGGTCTCTGCACGGGGACCGGACTGGGAAGTCCTTGCCCAGTAAAATAAAAACTTCAAATGGGCCGGGATTCTTTCCAAAGAATTGCCTGACAAGAGATTATTGATAAAAATGGATTCACATCCGCACTTTACAAATCAAACATGATGATTCAAAATGGCGCCTTAGCATCCTGCTAAGGAGGTATGCATGAAGAAAGCGTTGATCGCACTCGCGATCTCCCTGGCCCTCGTCATGTCTGTCGAGGCTCAGGTGAAAAACGGTCCCATCGTGGACAAGGTCGTCTTCTCGGTCGTCATGGACCGGCAGATCGGAATCCAGAACACCATCGCTGGCAAGACCGATGTGTTCTGGGAGAACCTCGGTGGAAAGGACTACAAGGCCATTTCCGCCGCCGATCTCGACAAGCTCTCCACGTACTTCGCCCCCGGAACCCAGTGGGAGATCACCTTCAATCCCTATCCGAACGTGGCCCCCTATCAGGTGAAGACGAAGGACGGCAAGATGTTCTTCAACCCCTTCGCCATCCGCGAGGTCCGCTATGCCATGAACTGGCTCATCGACCGCCAGAAGATCGTCGACGAGATCATGCTCGGCATGGGCACCCCGATGATCACCGGCATGACCCCCGGCCAGCCCGGCACCTACAAGTACAACCTCGTCCCCGCGAAGCTCGGCATGACCAACCGCGGCAACGAGAAGAAGGCCATTGACGACATCACCGCCGCCATGACCGCCGCTTCCAACCTCCCCGAGAACAAGGGCAGGCTCGTGAAGAGCGGCCAGTTCTGGACCTTCGACGGCCAGCCCGTCAGCATCAAGTTCATGATGCGCGTCGACGATCCCTCCGGCCGTCTCCTCGAGGGCCGCTACATCTCCGACCAGATCGAGAAGGCCGGCATCAAGGTCGAGCGCCTCGAGTGGGACCGCTCGAAGTGCATCAACACCGAAGGTTCGACCGACCCCGCCGACTACCAGTGGAACATCTACACCGGCGGCTGGGGCGGCGGCGGCATGCGCGAGTACTGGGACGTCCTCATTTCGCAGATGTACTCCCCCTACTACACCAACATGCCCGGCTGGGGCGAGCCCACTTGGTGGAACTACAAGAACGACGAGATCGACGCGATCGCCCAGAAGAACATCAACGGCTGGTTCATGACCGCTGACGAGTACTGGAAGGACAATCTGAAGGCTATGGAGATGGCCCTCAAGGATGCAGTCCGCATGTACGTCGCCTCGGCCCAGACCGCCCAGGTCAGCAACAAGGCCCGCTTCAATTCCCGCATGGCCTATGGTCTCGGCGTCGGTCTCGACACCTGGGCCACCCGCACCGCGGACGTGAAGCCCGAGACCTCCGGTCCGGACAAGGGACTCAAGGTCCTCCACGCCACCCAGTTCTCCGCCCGCGGCGCCCTCTTCATGAGCGCCTTGGACCCCATCGGCGTCGACGGCTTCAACGGCACCTACGAGTCGGTCATCTTCGACAACTGCTCGGACCAGGTCACCTTCGCGAACCCCAACTCCGCGAAGTACATCCCCCTCCGCGCGAGCTATGACCTCAAGAACCTCACCACCCAGATCAAGGCCGGCGATCTCAAGGAACAGATCGCGTCCAAGCTGATTCCTCCGACCTCTCTCAGTGCGAAGCCTGTCGGACTCATCCCCGTGCCCAAGGAAGCCATCATCTATGACTCGATGAAGAAGGCTTGGGTCTCGGGAGTGGAATACAAGGCCGTCACCTACGACGCTGCCACGCCCACCTACGTTCCGAACACTGGCATTGTCGCATATACCAAGCTCTCCGGCGTCAAATACAACGGCGGCAAGTGGCACGATGGCAACCCCATCGGCGTCATGGACATCATGTATGCCGCGGCCTTCCAGTATGAATGGGCGAACAAGGATGGCCCGAACGACAAGATGTACGACGAGTCGTTCGCCAGCCAGTACCAGTCCAGCCTCCCCATCACCAAGGGCATCCTCCTGAACAAGGACGGAACCTTCACCGCTTTCTATGACTTCAACTGGACCGACAAGAGCTACATCGCCGCTTCCGGCGCCGCCGTCGTGGACGTCAAGGCCGCCAACCCCGGCCGCGCCACCACCATCGAGTGGACCGTCATCGAGGCCCTGGCCAAGATGGTGACCGAAGGCTCCAAGTCCGGCGAAGTCTACAGCTTCTCCTCCGATGGCGCGACGACCGAAGTCGACGTCACGGTCCCGAAGTGCGTGGCCGACATCAGGGCCAAGCTCGTCGACATGGCCGCCGCCAAGTACGTGCCCGTGTCCATCAAGCAGTGGTGCACCCCCGAGCAGGCCGTCGCCCGCTACAATGCGGCCATCGCCTTCATCGACAAGTACCACAACGCCTACATCGGCAACGGTCCCTTCATCTGCACGAAGATCGACACGACCTCCAACTCGGTCGAGCTCACCGCCAACCGCGACTACATCTACAAGTCTGACTGGGCCACGAAGCTCCTCACCACGACGATCACCCGCATCGACAACGTGAAGATCCCCGCGACCGCCCAGAGGACCAAGGATTGCACGGTCAACGTGGTTGCCTCCGCCGTGAGCTACCCGAACGACATCGCCTCCACCGCGACCAACAAGACCAACGTCACGGTGACCCTCGTCAAGGCCGACGGTTCCGAGATGACCTACGCCGCCAAGTACGTTTCCCCCGGCAACTTCTCCGCCACGATCCCCGCGAAGGATCTCGGCGCCCTGAAGCCCGGTTCGTACACGGTCGTCGTCCAGTCCTACCTCGCCACCGAGGCCCCGTCCGTCTACCCCGCTTCCCTCGTCCTTTTCTGATCTGATATAGTGTCCCGCGGCGCCGCCCCTAGCGGGCGGCGCCGCATTCCCCTATCGAAGCCAAAGGACAAAGCACAGCGTCCGACCCGCGTTCCAGGAAACGGGCCTGCGGCTTCGGGAATAAAACAGGTGGTTCTATGTACAAGTGGTTCGCAGGTAAGCGTATATTGAAAGGCGTCGTAATATACGCGATCATCATCTTCCTGCTTTCCTGCCTCTTCAACACGGTCAACGAAAAGACCATGAGGAGCCAGATCGAAGAGCAGGTACGCATGGAGCAGACCAGGCTCAAGAACACGCAGCCGGAAGCGCTCCAGAAGTTCGCGCAAGAGCGAAGGGCCAGCCTCATCAGGCAGTACAAGCTCGACAGGCCCATGCTCGAGAGGATCCTCTTCCGCACCGCGGATATCCTCACCTTCAACTTCGGAAAATCCACGACCATCAAGTCGTCCGACGGCGAGCGAGACGTGATCAAGATCGTCGGCGAATGCATACCGAGGTCGTTGATACTATTCACCGTAGCGGCCGCGATCGAGATCTTCCTCGGCATCTTCCTCGGCCTCAAGCAGGCCCAGAAGCCGGGTGGAAAGCTCGACCGGACCACGAGCCTCATGACGATGATCGTCTACGGCATGCCTACCTGGTGGCTGGCCATGATCATCATCATGCTCTTCGTCTATACGGTGCCCCTCTTCCCGTCAGGCGGCGTGCACTCGGTGCCGACCCCCACGGGAATCATGTTTGTCGTGGACATGCTGTGGCACACCGTGCTGCCCCTCTTCACCCTCGTCATCCTCGGCTTCTGGGGCACGGCCTTCGTCACGCGCAACATCGTCCTCGGAACCCTCCAGGAGGACTACATCATGGCGGCCAGGGCCCGCGGCATCCCGGAGAACAAGGTCCTCTATGGCCACACCCTCCGCACCGCCGCGCCGCCCCTCATCACCATGGCCCTCCTCGGCCTCCTCGGCTCCATCGGCGGAGCCATCGTCTTCGAGGGCATCTTCAGCTGGCCGGGCCTCGGCAACCTCTACTGGGTCGCCGTCCAGACGAACGACATCCCCGTCCTCCTGGCCGACCTCGCCATCACCACCGGTCTCTATCAGTTGGGCTTGATCTTGCTCGACCTTATTTATGGCTTCCTGGATCCCCGCATTAAGGTTGGAGGCAAGGCATGAAAATCAAGGATGTTTCCAGGGCTCTCAAGGAATTCTGGATGGAATTCCGCAAGAGCACCTCGGGCCTCATCGGCCTCGCCATACTCGCCATTTCTCTCCTCATCGTCATCTTCGAGCCCGTCATCCTTCCCTGGCATGACACCAACGACAAGTGGCGCTCGATCGACTACTGGATCGACAATCCCTCGCTCGCGAAGCCCGCGTGGACCAACCTTTTCGCAAAGGAGAAGTCGCCGTCCACCAAGCACATCACCTCTCCCAAGATCGAGAGCGTCGATGCCGACGGCGGCATGAAGATCGTCCGCTACGTCTTCCCCTACGACTACGAGTTCGACAAGGCGCCCCTCGACCTCATTTTCCGCGCCTCGATCACCGGCTCGGTGCCCATCACCATCTCGGTCGAGCGTCCCGACGGCACGAGCATCGAGCTCGCGTCGCACTACGAGGAAGGCCTCACCGGCCAGGGCATCCGCATGGCCATGTCCAACGAGGCCAAGGACTCCACCTTCGACTTCCTCAAGGGCTACGAGACCGAAGAGGCCGCTGGCAGCCTCAACAGCGACAGCGTCCCCGCGCCCAGCGTCATCTTCGGTACGGCCGCCGCCGGCATGTCCTCGAAGTTCACCGCGCTCAAGGGCAAGTACCAGCTCGTAGCGACCGCGATGCTCCTCGATCCGGCCAGTTCGAAAATCGAGAATCCGACCTTCATCGTGTCGGGCTCCGTCTCCGGCGTCCTCGGCACCGACGACATGAAAAGGGACATCTTCTCCGGCCTCCTTGCCGGTCTGAAGTGGGCCCTCATCATCGGTATCGTCACCTCGGCCATCTCGGTCCTCGTGGGCGTCATCTACGGCATCACCTCTGCCTACTACGGTGGAATCGTCGACACCATCATGCAGTTCATCTACCAGATCGTGTCGAGCATGCCCCTCCTCCCCGTCCTCATCGTAATAGGCGCGATCTTCAAGCCGAGCATCTGGTTCGTCATCATGGTCATGGTCGTATTCTTCTGGACCGGCCCCGTCATGACGGTCCGTTCCATGGCCTTCCAGATCAAGGAAGAGACCTACATCGAGGCCGCCAGGGCCCTCGGCGCGAACAACCGCCGCATCATCTGGCGCCACATGCTCCCCATCCTCATACCCTACTCCTTCGCGAACATGGCCCTTTCCGTGCCCAGCGCCATCGTCTACGAGTCCACCGTCAGCCTCCTCGGCCTCGGCGACGCGACGATCGTGACCTGGGGACAGATACTCCATGACGCCATGGCGGGCGGCGCAGTGCTCAACGGCGTCTGGTGGTGGATCATCCCGCCGGGACTCCTCATCGCCATACTCGGCATGAGTTTCGCATTCCTCGGGTTCGCGATGGACAAGATCCTCAACCCGAAGCTCCAGACGAGGTGACCGGAATGGACAGCTTACTCAGGGTAGAAAACCTGAAGATGTACTACCACACGTCGAAGGGCGCGGTACGCGCCATCGACGACATCAGTTTCGAACTCGAGGCCGGACAGACCATCGGCCTTGTTGGCGAGTCGGGCTGCGGCAAGACGAGCATGGGTTGCTCCATCCTCCGCATGCCCACCCCTCCCGGACGCTATGAAGGCGGCCGGGTCCTCATCGAAGGGCGCGACATCCTTTCCCTTCCCGAAGCGGAGGTCCGCAAGGATATCCGCTGGGAAAAGATCGCGATGGTCTTCCAGGGCGCGATGAACTGCCTCACTCCGGTCTACACGATCGGCAAGCAGATGCTCGAGACACTCCATGAGCACCGCGAGATGGACGACAAGCAGGCCCTCGAGCTCATGACCGAGTACCTCGACTTTGTGGGCCTCCCCCCGGAGATCCTCAACCGGTATCCCCACGAGCTCTCGGGCGGCATGAAGCAGCGCGTCGTCATCGCGACCGCCCTCTTCCTCAAGCCCAGGGTCGTCATCCTCGACGAGCCGACGACCGCCCTCGACGTCATCGTCCAGGCGCAGATCATCAACCTGCTCAAGAAGCTCAGGAAGACCTTCAACCTCTCCTTCATCTTCATCACCCACGACCTCGCCCTCGAGGCGGAGATCGCGGACACGCTCTGCGTCATGTACGCCGGAAAGATCGCGGAGATCGGCCCGAACTCGACCATCTACGGTGCAAAGGGCCCGGCCCATCCGTACACGGAGAAGCTCCTCCAGGCCACTCCCCTCCTCCACAAGAAGGTCGACAACCTCTCCTTCATCCCGGGCACCCCGCCCGATCTCATCGAGCCGCCCAAGGGCTGCCGATTCAATCCCCGCTGCCCCAAGGTATTCGACCGCTGCTACCAGGAGGAACCCGTCCTCACGGAAATCGAACCCGGCCATAAGGTGGCGTGCTGGAGGTGCTCCAAATGAGCGAAATCCTTAGCGACGACGTCCTCCTCCGGGTCGAGGGGCTGAAGAAGTATTTCCAGCCCCACCTCACCCTGGCCCAGTCCATCGGCAAGACGAAGAAGCGGCTCATCAAGGCCGTCGACGGCGTCACCTTCGACATCAGGAAGGGCGAGATATTCGGCCTCATCGGCGAGTCAGGCTCGGGCAAGACCACGACCGGCAAGCTCGTCATGAAGCTCATCGACCCCACCGAGGGCAAGATGATCTTCGACGGCGAGGATGTCACGAGTCTCGAGAAGCAACAGACCAAGCTCTACCGCCGCAAGGTGCAGATGATCTTCCAGGATCCCTACGCCTCGATGAACCCGCGCTTCAAGATCCGCGACGTACTCGCAGAGCCCCTCATCATCCACAACATCCGCTCGTCCCGCGACGAGCGCGAGGCGATGATCGTGAAGGCCCTCGAGGAGGTCAAGATGACGCCTCCGCAGGAGTTCATGGCGCGTTATCCGCACATGCTCTCCGGCGGCCAGCGCCAGCGCGTCTCCACGGCACGTACCCTCATCCTCAATCCCAAGATGCTCGTGGCTGACGAGCCGGTCTCCATGATCGACCTGTCCACGCGCGCCGAGATCCTCCACATGATGAAGGAAGTCCAGCGCGACCTCGGGCTCACGTACCTCTACATCACGCACGACCTCTCGACGGCCCGCTACTTCACCGACCGCATCGCCGTCATGTACCTCGGGCGCATCGTGGAGATGGGCAAGGCGGACGACATCATCGACAACCCGCTGCACCCCTACACCAAGGCCCTCATCGACGCCGTTCCGGAGCCGATGACCGGCAAGGTCGACATCGTCAAGGAGCTCCCGATCTCCGGCGAGATCCCCAGCCCCGCGAACATCCCCGAAGGCTGCCGCTTCCACACGCGCTGCCCCTATGCCAAGCCCGAGTGCTCCGAGCTCCCCGAGCCGGAGCTCATGGACGTCGGCGGGGGACACCTCCACGCGTGCAGGCGCTATAAAGAGATCTAGTCTGTGCCGATCCGGGCGGGGCTTGTCCCCTGCCGCGCAAGAAGCTCCCGAAAGGGAGCTTCTTGCGTCTTTAATGGTCGCGGATCGGCATGGGCGATCCGCGACACGATGCGCGACAAAGGAGCGCATCGTGCAGGGCACATGCACGCATGCCGCCGCTATAAGGAAATCTAGGCGTCACTCGTAATTCAAGTGCCCGCCACCCCGCGGAAGCGCCTACGCGCTTCCGCGGTTTTTTTTGAGCGCAGATCGGCCGGAGCCGATCTGCGACGCGATGCGCGACGAAGGAGCGCATCGCGCAGGGACCTATTTCGCCATATGGCGAAGTGCGAAGAGTCATTTTCACCGTCTGTAGTGCTGCTTGCCTTTTCCCCTGTCAATCTCTCGGGCGGCGTTCCTCGCCATCGCCGAAGGGCATACGCTTGAAGGCGGATAACGCGCCATAGGAAAGGAAGATGAAGAGGGCGAAGGCAAGCGAGAAGAAGATGGTCATCGGATCCCTGAGCGCCTCGATGACCTCGTCCGCCACGCGGAAGGGCGAGATGATGGCGTCCCAGGAATTGAGCCGCGAGAAGCGTCCGAGGTAGATTCCGAAGCCCGAGAGCAGCATCGCGAGGCCGATGAGGAGACGCGAGACCGACCGGCCCCAGAGCGCAGCCATCGTAGATTCCATGATCCACATGGAGACGAGGCCTATGAAATGGCCGATGAAGGCGAAGGCCGCGTTCATCACGATGTCGTACCAGATGAGGGCGTTGAGTCCCACCCATTCCGATGGCGCCACGCGCAGGTAGACCTTGTTGATGACGTGGATGAAGTCCGTGAAGATGTAGGGCGCGTTCGGGTAGAAGAGGAGCCAGAGGAGGACGGCGGGAATCACGAGGAGGACCTTGGGCCGCCGCTCGCCGGGATGGCGGCGCTCGATCCACCCGACGAGGATGGCCGTAGCCGCGGCGACGAGGTAGGGAACAAAGGCCAGGAGGAGGTTCTGGAGGAGATACAGGTAGTAGATGCGTCCCGAGATGAGGACACGGAGGCCGTACAGGGACGCGCAGCCCAGCACGGAGAGTCCGAGGAGGGCCGAGAAGGCGACCAACTTGTTGTCGAGGACCCTCCGCGGAGAACGCATTCCCGTCTTGCCTTTCCTTTTCAAATGCGCAGCAGTCCCCGGCGGACGCCCGCCGGGAACCGCCGCGAAGTCCAATCAGATATCGAGGGCCCTGGAGGCTATCTTCTCGAGCACCCTCGCCTTGAAGGTGGCGAAGGGCATGCCGTTCTCCTGCTTCCCGTCGCGGTAGCGGACCGACACGGTACCTTCGTCCCGTTCCTTGGCGCCAACGACGAGCATGTAGGGAATCTTCTGCCCCTGCGCGTCGCGGATCTTGGCGTTCATGCGCTCGTCGGAGAGCATGGCCATGGCCCTGATGCCCACGCCCTTGAGCTCCGCGGCGACCTGTTTCGCATAATCCGCGAAGTCCGCGCCGACGGGAATGACGGCCACCTGGTCGGGCATGAGCCAGACCGGGAAGGCTCCCGCGGTGTGCTCGAGGTAGACGCCGAAGAAGCGCTCGATGGAGCCGAGGAGGGCGCGATGGACCATGTAGGGCCGCTTGCGCTGGCCATCCGCGTCGATGTACTCGATCTGGAAGCGCTCGGACATGTTGAAGTCGAACTGGATGGTCGTCAGCTGCCACTCGCGGCCGATCGCATCCTTGACCTTGAGGTCGATCTTGGGGCCGTAGAAGGCTCCGCCGCCCTCGTCGATCTCGTAGGAGAGGCCTTCCTTCTCGATGGCCTTCTTGAGCGATTCGGTGGCCTGGGCCCAGCGCTCGGGCGCGCCCACGGAGCCGTCTCCCTTGGGCTTGGTCGCGAGGTAGGCGTTGATGACCGAAAAGCCGAGGGTCTTCAGCATGTGGAGGCTGAAGCGGAGGACCTCGACGATCTCGTCCTCGATCTGCTCGGGGGTGCAGAAGATATGGGCGTCGTCCTGGGTGAAGCCGCGCACGCGCATGAGGCCATGGAGGGTACCGGAACGCTCGTAGCGGTAGACGGTGCCGAGCTCGGCCCAGCGGAGCGGGAGATCGCGATAGGAGCGGGTCGAGTTCTTGTAGACCATGATGTGGAAGGGGCAGTTCATCGGCTTGATGTAGTAGTCGTCCTCGTCGATCTTCATGGGCGAGTACATGTTGCCCTTGTAGAAGCCGAGGTGGCCCGAGGTCTCCCAGAGCCAGGACTTGCCGATGTGGGGGGTGAAGAGGATCTCGTAGCCGTTCTCGTAGTGCTCGTCGCGCCACCACTTCTCGAGCTCGACGCGGAAGCGGCCTCCCTTGGGGTGCCAGTAGATGAGGCCGGGGCCCGCCTCCTCGTGGATGGAGAAGAGGTCGAGCTCCTTGCCGAGGC
>Ga0209099_1004193_pt1 | contig 11124 bp, 6 predicted proteins | sample AD_JPNHW2_MetaG_FD_184430 | JGI IMG/M metagenome (GOLD analysis project Ga0209099, IMG submission 184430) | Active sludge microbial communities of municipal wastewater-treating anaerobic digesters from Japan - AD_JPNHW2_MetaG (SPAdes) (version 2) | ecosystem: Engineered > Bioreactor > Anaerobic >...
AGAGATTTATAAAGCGGCGCCGCTGGTTGCTCCGCTCAGCGGTACAGTCATCGTCCGCTCGCTGGAGCCCGGACAGACCATCACCTCCAGCAGCGCGGTCATCGTGATCGCCGACCGGCTGATCGTCGTCGGACAGGTGGACGAGACAGACATCGGCGCTCTGTTCCCCGGACAGCGGGTGAGTGTAAAACTCGACGCCTATCCGAACTCCGCCTTTGAAGGAACCGTCGAAAGTATCGCCTACGACTCAAAGATGGTGAGCAATGTAACTATGTATGAAGTCGATGTGCTGCCGGAAAATCTCCCGGACTTCGCCCGCAGCGGCATGACATCCACGCTGACCTTCCTGGTGGAAGAGCATAAAGATGTTCCGGTCGTGCCGACCGCAGCGCTCGAATACCGTAAAAACAAAGCGTTTATCCGCATGCCCGCCAAAGACGGCAAAGAACCGGAAGTGCGGGCTGTTAAAACCGGCCTCAGCGAAAATTCGTTCACCGAAATCCGCGAGGGTCTTGCGGTCGGCGATGAAGTATTGATTCCGCAGGTTGTCCGCAAAAAAGAAACCAGCAAGAATCCGTTTGCGATGGCTGCTCCGGGGCGCGGCTCCAGCTCCGGTTCCGGTTCACGTTCGCAAGGCGGCGGAGGCTCCGGCCGGAGCGGCGGAACGCGATAAGAGCCATGTTGCGCTTAACTAACATCTGCAAAAGCTATCAGATGGGCGAGTACACCGTACACGCCCTGAAAAATGTTTCGCTCACGATTGAGCATGGCGAATTCATCGCCATCATCGGCACCTCCGGATCGGGAAAATCCACGCTGATGCACACCATCGGACTGCTCGACCGGCCGGACAGCGGAACATACGAAATCGACGGGAAAAACATCACCGGCCTGTCCGATACGCAAACCGCCCGCCTGCGCAACAAGACAATCGGTTTCATTTTCCAGCAGTTTAATCTGCTCCAGCGCGCTTCTGCGCTTGAAAACACCAATCTGCCGCTGCTCTATTCCGGTAAAACTTCAGAAGGTCATCGCGGAAAAAAAATGCTGGAGCTCGTCGGGCTCGGCAACCGGACACACCACCGGCCCAATGAGCTTTCCGGCGGACAGCAGCAGCGCGTCGCCATCGCCCGCGCACTCGTCAACAATCCCTCGATCATTCTCGCCGATGAGCCGACCGGCAATCTGGACTCCAAAAGTTCCAAAGATATCATGGCGCTTTTCCGCACCCTGCACCGGCAGGGCCTTACCATTGTCCTCGTCACGCACGATATTGAAGTGGCTGAACACGCCGACCGGATCATTACCATTCGAGACGGTCAGATTCAGGAAGATCGCCGCAATGAAACGCCGGTCATCAACGAGCAGACGGAAGAGTCCGTGCTTGAACTTCTGCGCGGAGATTCAAAAAAGAAAAACTGGCTGGCGCTTTTTCAGGAGGGTACAGCGCTCACCCGTCAGAGCCTGCGCGCACTCTGGAATAATAAGGCCCGCACGTTTCTGTCCGCGCTCGGCATTCTGATCGGCGTCGCCGCCGTTATTGCGATGGTCTCGCTCGCACTCGGCGCAAAAGCCTCGGTGAAAGAACAGCTTTCGCGGCTCGGCTCCAACCTGCTGAGTATCCGGACCTCGTCGCGCAACAGTCAGGGCGTTCAGTTGCAGGCCGGGGAAGTCTCGCGGATGGTGCTCGACGATGCAACGGCTGTCTTACAGGTTCCGTCCGTCAAACGCTCTGCGGCTAACATCCACGGCGGCGTTCAGCTTCAGTACGGCTCCAAAAACTGGGCCTCCTCGGCGTACGGCGTCTCGCCGGACTATGCGCCGATGCGCGCCGAAGTGCCGCTGCTCGGACGGTATATTACGGACGAAGACGTGACCCTCCGCGCACAGGTTGCTGTGATCGGAATGACTCCGCTCCGCTCCCTGTTCGGAGAAAATGAAAATCCGATCGGCAAAACGATCCGCATCAACCGGAGATCCTACGAAATCGTCGGCGTACTTCCCGAACGGGGTTCCAGTGCGTTCGGAGACCAGGACGATACCGTTAGAATTCCCGTCACGACCGCCTTGTACCGTCTTTTCGGCAAACGCTATCTCGATGGAATCGATGCAGAGATTGATAAAACGGAAAATATTCCCCAGGCGCAGGACGATCTCCAGCAACTCATGGCCAACCGGCATGACCGCGACCCGTCCGAAAAACCGTTTGAAATCCGCAACATGGCCGAAATTCAGGAAGCTCTCAGCTCCACCACCAAAATCATGTCTATCCTGCTCGCCAGCATTGCGGGCATCTCGCTGATCGTCGGCGGCATCGGCATTATGAACATCATGCTCGTCTCCGTCACCGAACGCACCCGAGAAATCGGCCTGCGCAAGGCGCTCGGAGCCCGGCGCCAGGACATTATGGCGCAGTTCCTGATTGAAGCGCTGGCCATCAGCCTGCTGGGCGGGCTCTCCGGCCTCGGACTGGGTATTGGACTGAGCCTTGCCATGTCGAAAGGCGCCGGCTGGCCGATGCAGATCAGCAGCCTGTCGCTAATCGTCGCCTTCGGCTTTTCGGTCTTCATCGGCATTTTCTTCGGCCTCTGGCCCGCCATGAAAGCCTCCAAGCTCGACCCGATCGAAGCCCTGCGCTACGAGTAGCCAAGTTTGCGTGTTAGTGTTTTTTTAGCGCGTTTCCGCCCAGTCTTAACTACCCGCAACCGGTATTTCAGAGCAGGATGTCCGCATGCAAACGACAGACATTCTCTTATTCGGCGCGTTCGCCGTTTTACTGGCAGTGCTATCGCCCTGGATCGGACGATGGATCGCAAATGTGATGGACGGTTCTCCCGGCAGACTGCCCGGATTCCTAAGACGGCTGGAACGTTTGATCTACCGCGGCTCCGGAATTAATCCGTCGGAGACGATGGATTGGCAACATTATACCGGCGCACTGCTGGCATTCAACCTGACCGGATTCATCGCCGTGATGGTTCTGCAACTTCTGCAGAACCGGCTGCCGTTTAATCCGCAGGGACTGCCTGCGGTATCCTGGCCGTTGGCATTCAACACGGCGGTCAGTTTTGCCACCAATACGAACTGGCAGGCCTACTCCGGCGAATCGACGCTGAGTTATCTGACACAAATGCTGGGCCTGACCGTCCAGAACTTTGTCAGTGCCGCCACCGGCATTGCGGTGGCGTTCGCGCTGGCTCGCGGGCTGGCAAGCCGCTCCGCACGGGAGCTGGGAAATTTCTGGTGCGATATGACGCGCGCCACAGTTTACATTCTTCTGCCGCTGTCCGCCGTGCTCGCGCTGATTCTGGCCGGTCAGGGCGTGGTGCAGACCTTCCATTCCTACGTCGAAGCGCACACGCTCGAAGGAGCGGTACAGATGATTCCTCTCGGCCCGGCGGCGTCGCAGATTGCCATCAAACAGCTCGGAACCAACGGCGGCGGGTTCTTCGGCGTAAACAGCGCGCATCCTTTTGAGAACCCCACGGTGTTTTCCAACCTGCTTCAACTGTGGGCGATTCTGCTGATTCCCGCGGCGCTCCCGTTTGCGTTCGGACGCACCGTTAGAAATCCTCGTCACGGAGCGTGTCTGTTTGCCGCCATGCTGACAATGTTTCTGGCCGGTCTTGCGCTGACTTATACGGCAGAACTTCAGCTCGCTGGCCGTTCGGCGGCTGGCATCTGGGAAGGTAAAGAAGTCCGGCACGGTCTGGCCTCCAGTGTCCTGTGGGCTTCGGCAACCACAGCTGCTTCCAACGGAAGTGTGAATACGATGCACAGCAGCCTTTCGCCGCTGGCCGGAATGGCGGCCCTGTTCAACATCATGCTGGGCGAAGTCATTTTCGGCGGAGTCGGAGCCGGCCTCTACGGCATCATCGCCTTTGTCATTCTCACTGTATTTCTGGCGGGGCTGATGGTGGGACGCACGCCCGAATATCTGGGCAAGCGGCTGGATCGCGGCGACATCCTGCTGGCTTCAGTTGCCGTGCTTGCACCCTGCGTTGTTATTCTGCTGGGCTGCGGCATTACGATGATCTGGACGGGCACGCTGGACAGCCGTGCCAACACAGGGCCGCACGGATTTACGGAAATCCTCTACGCGTGGTCATCCGCCGCCGGCAACAACGGCAGCGCCTTTGCCGGACTGAATGCCAACACCGGATTTTTCAACATCGGCCTCGGCATCGCAATGCTGATCGGACGTTATGCGGTGATCGTTCCCATGCTGGCACTGGCAGGACGGTTCGCCGTCCGGAAAATCACGCCGCCGTCGTCCGGTTCGTTCCCCACCGACGGAGCCACCTTTGCGGTGCTGCTGATCGCTGTCATTCTGATTGTCGGCGGACTGACCTTTCTTCCAGCGCTCTTTCTCGGCCCAGCGGCCGACCACCTGCTTTGGATTTCCGGACGCACTCTTTAAGGAAAAACCATGACAACACGTTCTTCCATTTTCGATCATTCGCTGCTCCGGCGGGCACTGCTGGACAGCCTGCGCAAATTTGATCCGCGCGTTCAGTTGCGCAATCCCGTCATGTTCGTCGTCTTCATCGGCGCACTGGCAGTCAGCGCCGTCTCTGCCCACACGCCGTCCGCGTTCAATCTGCAAATTGCGCTGTGGCTCTGGTTTACCGTACTGTTTGCCAACTTTGCCGAAGCGATGGCAGAAGGCCGCGGCAAAGCACAGGCCGCCGCACTGCGCCGTATGCGGGTATCGCTCAAAGCCCGCCGCCTGCGCAATGGGCGCGAAGAATCGGTGGCGGCGGCGGAACTGAAAAAAGGCGACGAAGTGCTGTGCGAAGCCGGTGACACGATTCCGACAGACGGTGAAATCATTGAGGGTGTAGCCAGCGTGGATGAATCAGCCATCACCGGCGAATCGGCACCGGTCATCCGCGAAAGCGGCGGCGACCGCTCGGCGGTAACGGCGGGAACGCGCGTCATCAGCGACCGGATTAAAGTGCGCGTAACCAGCGAGCCCGGACAGACTTTTCTGGACCGCATGATTGCGCTGGTAGAAGGCTCCGTGCGCGGACGCACTCCGAACGAACAGGCACTCGGTGTTCTGCTGGCCGGACTGACCTTTATTTTCCTGCTCGCGGTTGTAACGCTGCCCGCATTCCTCGGCTATGCCGAACGGGAAGGCGGCGTAAAAACCGGCGGACTGCTGAGTCTTCCGGTGCTTGTATCGCTGCTGGTCTGCCTGATTCCCACCACCATCGGCGGGCTGCTTAGTGCGATCGGCATCAGCGGCATTGACCGGCTGTCGCGCCGTAACGTGCTCGCCACCAGCGGACGGGCGGTAGAAGCGGCGGGCGATGTGGATGTGCTGCTGCTGGATAAAACCGGAACCATCACGCTGGGCAACCGTATGGCCGTTGATTTTCTTCCCGCGCGCGGCGTGGATGCAAACCGGCTGGCGGATGCGGCGCAGCTGGCGTCGCTGGCCGACGAAACGCCGGAAGGCCGATCCGTTGTTGTGCTGGCCAAACAGCTTTTCGCTTTGCGCGGCCGAGAACTGGCAGACCGTCACGCACACTTCGTGCCGTTTTCCGCCCAGACCCGCATGAGCGGCGTCGATCTTCCGGCGGATGCAGAGCACCCCGCCCGTTCCATCCGCAAAGGAGCCGCCGGCGCTATCCGTCAGCATGTGGAACAGCAGGACGGAATCTGGCCTGCCGATGTGGAGGCTCATGTCGAAACGATCTCGCGCCAGGGCGGCACTCCGCTGGTGGTCTGTGAAGACAGTCATGTGCTCGGCGTCATCTTTCTCAAAGACGTGGTCAAAGGCGGAATCCGCGAACGGTTTGCGCAGTTGCGGCGTATGGGCATCCGCACGATTATGATTACCGGAGACAACGCCGCTACGGCCGCCGCCATTGCGGCGGAGGCCGGTGTGGATGATTTTCTGGCCGAAGCAACGCCGGAAGACAAACTCAACCGGATCCGGGCCGAGCAGGCAGACGGACATCTGGTTGCCATGACCGGCGACGGCACCAACGATGCGCCCGCTCTGGCGCAGGCCGACGTGGGTGTTGCCATGCATACCGGCACGCAGACCGCCCGCGAAGCCGGAAACATGGTGGATCTCGACAGCAGTCCGACCAAGCTTCTGGATATTGTGGAGATCGGCAAACAGATGCTCATCACGCGCGGCGCACTGACCACCTTCAGCGTGGCCAATGACGTGGCGAAATATTTTGCCATTCTGCCCGCGCTGTTTCTCGGCCTCTACGCCGGAACCGGTTCTGCCACCGGCCCTCTGGCCGCGCTGAATATTATGCGGCTGGCCTCGCCGGAAAGCGCTGTGCTCAGCGCGATTATTTTCAACGCGCTGATTATTGTGGCGCTGATCCCGCTGGCGCTGCGCGGCGTCGCTTACCGCGCGACCGGAGCGTCACTGCTGCTGCGGCGCAATCTGCTGATCTATGGCGCAGGCGGACTCGCCGCGCCGTTTCTCGGAATCAAACTGATCGACCTTGCGCTGACTGCGCTGGGATGGATTTGAAAGGAGATCGCATGAAACAGATTTTAATACCGGCTCTCCGCCTGCTGCTGATGATGACACTTTTGACCGGAGTCATTTATCCGGCGGCGGTCACGTGGGCGGCGCATCTGCTCTGTCCGGAAACGGCGCAGGGCAGTCTGGTGTACCGCGATAACAGAGTGGTTGGATCCGCGCTGCTGGCACAGAAGTTCGAATCTCCGGGCTATTTTCGTTCGAGGCCGTCGGCTGCGGAATGGAGTACGCTTCCGTCGGGCGCAAGCAACCTCGGCCCGGCGAGCGGGAAACTTCAGGAACAGATTAAGGAACGCGCCGATGTGTGGCGCGACCTGCTGGCGCTGCCGGCAAAGACTCCCGTTCCGTCCGATCTGCTGGCGGCCTCCGCCAGCGGGCTTGACCCGCACATCACGCTGGAAGCGGCCCGGTTTCAGGTTGCGCGTGTGGCGCAGGCGCGTCGCCTGCCGTTCGCGGCCGTTGAAGATATTCTGCAGAAGCATCTTGAGAATGCCCGCCCCGGAAGTCCGGGCGTTCCGTATGTAAATGTTCTGCTGGTGAACATGGAACTGGATCGGATACACTCTGCGCCATGAATAAGCCGTTTCGCCCTGATCCGGATGCTTTGCTGGCGGAGCTGAACAGACAGGCTTCGCAGCAGGGACGTCTGCGTATATTTTTCGGCATGTGTCCCGGCGCGGGAAAAACCTACGCGATGCTTCAGGCCGCCCGTCAGCGCAAAGCGGAAGGCGTCGATGTGGTGATCGGCCTGGTCGAAACGCACGGACGTCCGGAAACCACCGCCCTGCTGGAGGGGCTGGAAGTTCTGCCGCGCACTTGCATAAATTATCGCGGCACCGTTCTGAAGGAGATGCATCTCGACGGGCTGCTTCTGCGCAAACCGCGCCTGGCTGTTGTCGATGAACTGGCGCACACCAATGCACCGGGATCGCGGCATCCGAAACGCTGCGCCGATGTGCTGGAACTGCTGGAAGCGGGTATTGATGTGTATACTACGCTGAATGTCCAGCATGTGGAAAGCCGCGCGCCGGTGGTGCGTCAGGTTACGGGAGTGACCGTCCGCGAAACCGTTCCCGATTCCGTGCTGGACCGGGCGGATGAAATTGAGTTGATTGATATTTCACCCGAACAGCTGCGTAAGCGGCTGGCTGAAGGCCGCGTCTATCTGGGCGACCGGGCTGCCGCCGCCGGCGAAAACTTTTTCCGTGAATCCAACCTGACCGCTCTGCGCGAAATGGCCCTGCGCCTGACCGCCGAACGGGTGGATCAGGGAATGCGTGAACATATGCGTGAACAACGCATCGCCGGCCCCTGGAAGGCGCGGGAACGCCTGCTGGTCGGAGTGGGACCTAGTCCTTTTGCAGGTGATCTGGTGCGCTGGACACGGCGCATAGCCGACGCCCTCGACGCCACCTGGATGGCTGTTTATGTGGATGATGGACATCCGCTGACAGAAGAAGAGAAAAAAAGGGTTACGGAGTTTCTTGCACTGGCCCGCCGGCTGGGAGGCGAGGTCGAATCGGTGTCCGGCTCGCGCGTAGCCGGTGAACTGATGCGTGTGGCGCGTGAGCAGAACGTAACTCAGATTGTGGTCGGCAAGCCGCGGCAGAGTCTGTGGATGCGCCTGCTGAGCGGCGGCAGTCTGGTGGATGAACTGCTTCATCGCAGCGGCGATATTGATGTGTATGTTGTCCGTCCGGAGAAATCCGCCGAAGCCGTCCGCACATCGCGTACCCGTGAAGGAGTCCACTTTCGCGAATGGGGCTGGGGCCTTCTGCTGCTGGCTGGCGTAACGCTTGCCGGGTGGATGCTGTGCGACTGGGTTGGCTATCTGTCTGTCGCGCTGTTTTACCTTCTGATGACGGTAACCGGCGCGCTTTTTCTCCGCCGCCGGGTGGTTCTGGTTACAGCAGCGGCCGGAGCATTTCTGTGGAACCTTTTGTTTGTTCCGCCGTTGTTTACGTTCCGGATCGCACAGTTTCACGATGCCATGATGTTTTTCCTGCTGATTGTGGTGGCACTTGTCATGGGCCACCTGACCACCCGTATGCGTCAGCGCGAAGAAGGAGAGCGGCAACGGCAGAAAAGCACAGCTGCTTTGTTAAAACTGACCCGCTCCAGCGCGCTCAATCCGGATATGAATGACGGGCTCTGTGAGGCACTCGACCAGATTAACGCGTTATTTTCCGGAAAAACAGTTCTGTATCTTCGCGACCTGAATACCCGCCAGCTAAACGCAAAACCTCATGCAGCCAGCTTGTGGACGCCTTCTTCCAAGGAATACAGCGTGGCCGAATGGGCTTTCAGCAACCGCCGGATAGCCGGTCGTTTCACCGATACACTGCCTGGGGCTGAGGGCACCTTCTGGCCTCTTCAAACCCGCACCTCATTAATGGGTGTATTGGGACTGCGGCTGGGGTTTGAGTGCGAACTGAATCTGCCGGAACGGGATCTTCTGGCCTCTTTTGCAACCCAGCTTGCGCTGGCATTGGAAAAAGATCATTTCCGGGCCGCTTTCCAGCGCTCTGAAGTTCTTGATGCATCAAACCGCCTGCGCCGCGTGCTGCTGGATAATGTATCGCATGAACTGCGGACACCGCTGACAGCACTAAAGGCGGCGCTGACGGCTCTCAAGTCCATACCGCAGACCGGCGAGCTGCTGGAGGAGGCTGAAGCGGCGTCAGACCGGCTTACCAATATGGTGGATCTGCTGGTGGATTCGGCCCGACTGGAAACCGCTCAGCCCGGCGTGAAAAAAGAATGGTGCGAAATCAGCGATCTGATCGAGGATACTGTGCGCTTATGCCGGAAAGAATTGATGAACCGTCCTGTCCGGATTAATTTGATCACCCCTGACCTGCTGGTGCTTACGGACACTCGGCTGCTTCAACAGGCGCTGATTCATATTATCCGGAACGCCGGAATTCACACGCCGGCCGGCAGCGACATTGAAATTCTCGCCCGGATCAATAACGGCAATCTGGAAATAACAGTCCGCGACCACGGCACCGGCTTTGCCGATCCGGTCCGCGCCTTCGAAAAGTTCTACCGCGATCCGCACGCTCCGGCAGGCGGCCTGGGCCTCGGCCTGTCCATCACGCGCGGCTTGATCAGCGCCTTGAATGGTCAAGTTGATGCCTGCAACCGTCCGGATAAAGGTGCCGAAGTGACCGTCAGCGTTCCCGTAGAAGCCCGGATGCCGGAAGCATGAAAAACGAAACGAAAAAAAACGGCCCCTTGATTCTGGTGATCGATGACGAAGCATCTGTCCGACGAATGTTGCGCTATGCACTCGAAGGACATGGCTACCGTGTTCAGGAAACAGCAACCGGAGAAACCGGCCTGACTGAGGCGGCCACCTGTTCACCGGATACGATTGTTCTGGATCTGGGTCTTCCGGATATGGACGGTGCGCAGGTTCTGCGCAGACTCCGCGAGTGGTCAGCTGTTCCCGTGCTGATCCTCTCCGTCCGCGACGAGCCGGATGACAAAGTCGACGCCCTGGATGCCGGGGCAGACGACTATGTGACCAAGCCGTTTGATACGGAAGAGCTCTTGGCGCGTTTACGTGCCATCCAGCGGCGCGCCAGAACCGGAGAATCGGCCCCTGTTATCGTGGTCGGAAAACTTGAGGTTGATATGCCATCTCATGCCGTGCGGATACACGGGCAGGAGCTGAAGTTAAGCCCAATTGAATTTTCGCTCCTGCGGGTGCTGGCGCAACATGCCGGCCGGATTGTCACCCACCGCACGATTCTGCGCGAAGTCTGGGGGCCGAAATCAGAAGAACAGTCGCAGTATCTGCGCGTACACTTCACTCACATCCGGCGGAAATTGAAAGAAGCCGGACTGGAATCGCCATCTGTCATCAATGAGCCCGGTATCGGTTACCGGCTGGCCGGCGAATAATCTCTCCCGTTTTCCACGCCGTTGGACCAGTTACGCGGCTTGACTGCAACGGCTTCTCATAGATAATGCAACGGTTGTTTCCGGAGCGCTTTACCTATGATTAAGGTTTCCAATCTGACTAAACAGTTTTCGGGCCATACCGCGGTCGACGACGTCTCGTTCGAAGTCAGCCGGGGTGAAATTATCGGCTTTCTCGGCCCGAACGGCGCCGGAAAAACCACGACCATGCGAATGCTGACCGGTTTTCTGCATCCGACACGCGGCGGAGTTGAAATCGCCGGCGTCGATGTGTTTGAAGACCCGATTGAAGCGCGCCGGCACATTGGCTACATGCCGGAAAGCTGTCCCCTTTACACCGAAATGCGGGTCGATGAATACCTGACTTTCCGCGCACAGATCAAAGGCGTAGCGCGCCGGGCAATCCGCGGACGGCGCGACATCGTCAAGGAACAGTGCGGACTCACCGATGTCGGCCGCCGGATTATCGGACAGCTCTCCAAAGGCTACCGCCAGCGCGTCGGCCTGGCTGACAGCCTGCTCCACGATCCCGACCTGCTGATTCTCGACGAACCGACCGCCGGACTCGATCCGGGACAGATCCGTGAAGTGCGCGAACTGATCCGCCAGCTGGCGGAGCGCCACACCCTGCTGCTTTCGACCCATATTCTGCCGGAGGTCGAAATGACCTGCCGACGGAT
>Ga0209099_1004194_pt1 | contig 11120 bp, 31 predicted proteins | sample AD_JPNHW2_MetaG_FD_184430 | JGI IMG/M metagenome (GOLD analysis project Ga0209099, IMG submission 184430) | Active sludge microbial communities of municipal wastewater-treating anaerobic digesters from Japan - AD_JPNHW2_MetaG (SPAdes) (version 2) | ecosystem: Engineered > Bioreactor > Anaerobic...
CTTGCCGCCCATACCGCCGCCTCTGCCGCCCTTGCCTCCTCTGCCGCCATTGCCGCCCATGCCGCCGCCCTTGCCGCCCATGCCGCCCAGCCGCAGCACTGTGACGCCGCCCATGCCACCTCCACTGCCGTCTTATCCGCGGCTATCCTATTCTCCTCAGTCGGATTCTTCAACCACTTCTTAACTGCTGCAATGGCAGCCCTTGGCCGGTCGTCATCGGGGTATTCCTTTTCGAATAGCCTAATGACTTGCTCTGCTGCATAGCAGGCTAACTCTGCACTATCTTTATGGGTCCACGTATAGGCTTTCAGTATGCGCATTTCGGCATGCGCGCTCTTATCATTTTCGTGGTCGCTCTCTCCTTGTACCTCTACCAATGCGATGATGCTGCAATTTACATATCGCATTGCGTCAATGACTTTACGACTTCCATGAAAACCATTTTTACAGCATTTGATTTTGCCATCCAGTTTAGCCCATTCTCCTACCTTAGCGGGGAAAGGGCCGTGATTTGTTTCAAAGTCTGCCCTGAACGATTTCCATAACTTTATCGATTTCATTTCATTCCTCCTACCGTTATGCCGTTCACGATAATCTTGCCAGCCATTATTTCATCGTGAAGCAGCTCGTGTCGTCCTGACGCGGTGTCTATGTGTGCACCCAGGGCCCGGCTTATCTGCGCTAAGGACTTGCCCATGCAGTATAGCTCCCTGACCCGTGCCACTATCTCTGGCTCTTTAGTTTTTTGGGACATATATCTTTCCTTCCTTGACCAAGTCATGACAGATAGACACAACCACCCTTAGAGGCAATTTGTGCTTGATGGCTATCTTGGCAAAGTCTGATGACTTTCCGCCTCTGAACATCTTGTAAACTCCGTTTTTAGTGTCTTGCTTTATCCACCGCCAAGCATCTTCTGCTCTCTCTAGAATTTCATCTATTTCGTGGACATACAAGTCCGTTTCCATAGAGATAAGTTCGTATTGCTTTGCAGTTAATCCCACCGCGCGTAGCTCTGCTAGCAGCCTAGGGAACTGGATTGAGTTATCTTCCCAAGGTGTTATTTTCATCTTACCACCTTAGTTACTTTGGTAGCTATTCTCTCGATGTTTATATCTAGCCCCTGTTTCTTAGCCTCAGCTAAACACCTGGTGCATACGCTCATTGACCCGGGTTTTGTTTTATAAGAGATAACATACTCCGCGGCGTTGGCGCAGCGCTCGAAGTACCTCGGACCAAGGGTCATAAAGCTACCTTGTTGTATCTCGCACTGGCACTGCTTAAGGTCTGGTGGTATCAGTTTTGTCTTCTTTTTCATTCTGCCTCCTCAGTTCAGATAACATCTTCTGCTTTTCTTCCTCTAACTTCTTCTCGTCAATACCTAGGAATGTAGCCACTAGCTCGGTCAGTCTTTCGTTAGTAGGTAGGTATGCACCCTTCTCGTAGTCCCTACCAAGCACGGTGCCAGCTCCTGGATAGAATTCACATAAGTGTATCTTCTTATCCTCGCGTAAGAACTCAACGAATTCGTGAATGGCCTGGCTTTGCTCCCGAACCTTAGCTAGCTTTGCGTGCTCAGGATAGTCCTTCATAGTCTCTGCGTCCATCTCTTCTCTTGTCATTCAGGTCTCCTCCTCTAGTCTTTTCACAACGTGCTTCTGTATGTTCTCCGGCAGATCCATCCAGGCTATCGGCTTCCCCAGGTGTGGGCCGTCTATTACTTCGCAACACTGAGAGAAGCCATCGGGCTTGTCAGGATTGTCAGACAAACCAAATGCTGCTTCCAGCGGATATACTGTAATCCACGCCCGGCGTAGAATAATCGTATACCTATCGAACGACTTGCCGCCGTTATCCCAGACACAGCGAACTTTCCTAGGTTTCCGCATACGCCTCCTTAAAGTTATTGGAAGATGGAATAGCCATCTTTACGCTATGCAATCCTAACCGTTGTGTTAGCAACGGGCCGAGTCAGGGCAGATAGGTTCCCATAGCAACCATATTGTTATTTGCCGATGTTCTTGTCCAGGCTGATATGACCAGCCATACCGGACCCGCTATCGGACAGTGCGTCTAGCAATGCCTCGTCGCTTTCTTCCGCCTGCGACTTCTTGGCAGGCAGGTCTTCGAACTCCCACTCGTATCTTCCTAAATCCTTCTCCCACTTTCGTATCATCTCATACGACGCCTCGCAGACGCCGCAGGTTATGCGAATTCGTTCTGGCTTGCCCTCGTCATCGTACCATAATACAACGGCCTCTGTCAACGCGCCGCACTCAGGACAATCTGTTTCGGGTAGTATTACCTCTGCCATTTTATTCTCCTAACTTCAGATTGTACTTGCTTTTCATATTAGCTATTGCTAACGCCATCTCTGGGGATAGTGTTATAGCACCGCCAAGAATATCCAAGACGCAGACGATATTGGTAAGATCCGTGCGTAGAGAACTAACCATATTCTGTGCGTCCTCCAACTCGTACCGCAGCTTGTCCATCTTGTTAGGTTTTGCCTTTCTCTTTTGTGATCTCATTTCATCTCCTTTTATTTACCTCTGTTCATATATTGCAGCCATCTCCTTTACCAATTCCGCTAATTCATAGAACTTGTCTATTGGTGTAAACCTCGCATGCGACCGGCGAAAATATAGCAACTTATCCATCGCCGGCGATATATCTATCGCCTTGGTTAGCATCACCACATCAGCTAACGCTGAGCCAGTAGGCAAATCGTCTCGCTCGTTCTTGTACTCCTGATACCTGTCTGTACTTGGGTTAAAGTCTCTGCTTATTCTCCACAAGCATTCTTCTCTAGACGGCTCGTACTCGCAAGCATACAAGCGTGTACTTTGCGCATAGTGCTGTATCGCGGGCAAATCGCAACCGCTTATGTCACAGATAGCGAAATACACCGCATCCTTCAGCTTGGTAAACACCGCCAGCGGTCCGTACCTTTTCCGAGGCTCTGTCCGGACGCCTATTGCGTACTCAACCACGGCGCCGTAAGCTAACTCTGGGTAGCCATAGCTGACCAGCTTGTCGTCTTTCCTGGTAACTACTTTGTAGCCTTTTAGCATTGTTCCTCCGTTTATTTCTTCAGCAGCCTGACCCGGGTGGCTAGTACAGTGCCCCTTGGCATAGTGAATAGCATCCTGGATGCTACGCCGTTTACATACTTTCTCCAAATCTTATCCCGGCTAGACGGGGAGTACTCACACGGAAACAACGTGTAGCCAAGGCCGTGCGTTAGCTTTTCTCTCATAAACTTTGTGGCTGAGTACTTGCTGCGAAAGACACATAGAGGCCCCCAGCCTTTCATAGGCTTCGTCCACTTCTTTAAGCCATACTTACACGGTCGGTAGCGCTCGAACAAGCTGATATACACTAGCTCTTCCTCGTCCTGCCGCATTACTACCTTCCATCCTTTCTTTATCATAGTCTCCTAGTGTATCGTCTTATCTTTTGTGTCTGGCGGGACGATAGTAGCAAGGTCGGCAATGGTGCCAATGTTCGCAGCGCTCTGGCAGGACATATACTTCCACTCGCCGTTGATTTCCATCCGGCAGCAGCCGGCTTCCTTGTACTTCTTGGCCATAGCGTCAGTACCAACTGAACAATCTAGGTATATCCCCATCGCCAGGCCAAGAAAAAAACCGCCTATTACTATGTACGAATCTGTGTCGTTGCTCATATCCCCACCTCGCATACGGATAATTTAATCCGCTTCTTCGCCGCCTTGGTAAAGGTCTTGGCGTACTTCATTGCTAACTCCCTGCGCACGAACAGGCTAGCGCAGTACATCGATGGCGTCTTTCTCGTCGCGTTCATTATAGCGAAATACTTATGTGCTCGAACGGTGTTATTGACTGACATCATTGTCCTTAGTTTTGGCATCTTGTCTCCTTTGTTTCTTTGTCTGATCCAGGTATGGGTATATCTACCTGGAAGCCGCCATACAACGGGCAGTAGCAGCCACAGCCGGCCATAGGCAGGTGTGGCCCGGCGTGCTGGCAGCCACTAATGCCCCACTCGCTTTTAGTCGCTGGATGACAGGATAACATCGTTGCCTTACTGCACTGAACTAGATCCATGCGGACCTCCTATGATGTTGCTATCACATGCCGCGGTACGGCTATCGCACTTCTCCGTACAGCCAGCGCAACCAAATGCGGCCTTCATATACTGCTCCCTGGTCTTCACCTCGGGGTAGCCACAGTGAGGACAGGGTGGCAGTATGTTCCGGACTTGGTAAAACGATTGCGTATGCCAGCACTTGGGACAAGTATGGGATTGCATGCTCATACTATTCCTTGCTCTCTTGCGCCTTTGTAGACTGCTCATCGAGCTCATGCCTTAGCTCGTTAAGAACGAAATCCAAAGCAACGTTAAGCGCCTTGTAGGGTCCGAGAACAAGGCCCATAACAATACCTATAACGGCTCCAACAGGCCACAACACACACAAATACCTGAAGTATATCAGTAACCGCTTCATGGGCATATTATTCCTCCCTAGCGAGCGTATTGCTCTCTACCGCAGAACTGGCATATTTGATCGCCATCCGGCCCGCGCCCGGTTATCATAACACAATGTCCTATAGGGCTACGCTGACATTTTCTATCTATGAAGAAGTTCCAATCCTTTGAGATAACGCCAGCCTTTTCTATTGCATCGATGGCCTTGCTGGCGTGCTTCCATGCCTTGTCCTTGGCTTTCTGAGCCGCGACACGCATCTTCTCTGCCTTTAGATATGCTGCTATTGCCTTTTGTTGCTTGGTCATAGGTTCTCCTTATTAATTTTCTACGATCTTATCATAGCAATTAGAGGTATGCGCGAACCTAGCAAACGCCAGAGCGAACTCGTGGACCTTTGCTTTGGTAGCGCCATACATGCCGCAATTCCGATATAGCTCTTGTACTTCTATATTAGGCAATACCTCTCTGCCCCGGATCTCGAAACACCAATCGGCTAACTCAGTACTTATAGCAATGCTCCTCGGTAGGCCCGCGGAAACTCCATAACTTGCCCGCATGGACTTGGACAATCTTATACCCTGGGTATGTATCGTTGCATGTCATATATACCTCACGCTACTCGCTTGATTAGTTTGACAACGCTAGCTAGGTCCTTGCTTTTATTGTTTTTCTTTATGATGTTATCGCAGATATTGCGACCGAACCTTCGGTACCAACCGTGCCGGACCCGGCTAGGGATGTACGTGCATTCGTATATTTGTTTAATTGGTTCCATGTTAGCATAGTATTTCGCTAACTCTAGGTCTTTGAACACATATAAAGGCCCATGACCTTTGTGCGGATAGGCAGATTTTCCGCGGATATACCTAACCTTAGGGCGGAAGGTTATCATGCTATACAATTGCTTATTCTCCGCAGTGAGAACCTTGTACCCAGTCTTATACCTTAGTGATGCCATTATTCCCCCTATTGGTAACGTAATCTGGATGCGAGTCGTAATCCATCACATTCGATTGGGCTATTGTAATTCCATCGACACAAAGGATTGGACCGCACCCGTCATCAAACACTGTATACTTTGCCATATGCCTCCCGTTATTTAAACTGGCTGAGCAACGACTTCTTCTGTTAGCGTTACCAAGTCTGCCAATACCGTACCGCGCGGCAGACAAGCCTCTGTAACCTTGTCACACGGGGCACCGGCTAGGTATACCCCTTTAGATACATCAACCGCAGGAGCATACTCGCACTCATAGATAGCTGCATTGCCTGTATCCTCGCCAAGGAAATGCGTATCAACATAACGCTCCGCGGCGATTAAGGTATCAAAGACACACAAGGGCCCGCAACCCTCAGCCGGCTTCGACATTACTCCAATGGCGTACTTAACGCTATACCTGCCCTCTACTATGCAGCTATAGAGGCCATCATCTTTAAGCTGAACGACTTTGTAGCCTTGTATCATATACCTCCTATGGTCTTTTACTCTGAGTATACAGAGGGGTTATAACGACCTTGACAACCACAAATACCTTGGCGTTACATTTCTGGTATTCAGTAGCTTCTCGTTTAGTACTAAAGACTCCCATGCAAAAAGCATTGCCCGGATGCACAACACCCCACCCAACATCGTACATACGCTCCCGCTTTGCTAGCTCTCCCATCTTCTTATCTGTGTTGGGGTCTGCTACCAGGCCAAGGTCTTTAGCTATGTTCATTGATCTGCTCCTATTGTGCTGTGTCTGTACGGTACTTAGCTAACAGTTCTGCTCTTCTCTTCTCTGCAGCTATGTCTAAATCCAGTTCCCGCTGCTTTTCGACCTGTTCGATCCTATTTTTTAGGACCATAGCTATGCTTGCTATAGCCTTGCACCGCACCGCATATTCAGCATTGTGTGCTTGCACAATTATATTCGTGTCGGCTACTGTCATAATTTCAACCCCAAATTCTTTCCTAATCTGTTTACGACTGCGTAACAGGTTAGCATCGTCAGATGGGTAGATCAAAAGCTTGCTATAGTGATTTAACGGATTATCCTCTATGCTAATGTGCTCTAATGTGTGCAGCTTACGGACCATACTACTAACGTCGACCCCTAGTGCCGCAGCTTTTCGTATCTCGCCGCGTATTATTTTTTTATAGTGATAATTGCGTTCATAGCCGTATCTAAACTTGCTATGCCCATTGGCAAGATTGTAGCTCCCGGAGGCCCAATGTTTTAAGGCAAACGAATCCGCTACCTTTTGTGAACACCCGGATAAACTAACTATTTTACTAGATAGCATATATAGCTCTGCCGCCATATAGACTCCTCCATCATCTGAAATTCCAAACCGCTCTTGTAAACCTCTAGTCAATATTACCCTAAGTTCTTCGTGCCTGGCGAGGCTAGCATCCCGATCTCGTTGCTTACGCATGCTTTCGAGTTCTTTAGCTGTGTACCTACCTAGGGCATGCCTGACCTTTTTTAATGTTTCCGAACAGAACTCCCAGATAGTAACGCATACCCCAACTAAAAAAATTAAAAGCGTACCCAAAAATAAAAGCGTACCCATAATTATATGTCTCCTTTACCGCGTTTGTCCAGCTTTTCCAGTATCTCTAATATCTCAGATAGCTTGTCGTTTAACTCTCTAAACTTGCAGTCGATAGCGAACGCTATACAAAACCCTAGAACTATAACTGTGTAAGTGTCTAGCACCATAACAGTTCCTCTTAACATGTCTCCCTCCGTATACCTATGGATGTCGTATCTTTGGTTCGAAGTACTTTGCTGAATGGCGATATATCTTGCATATCTGGGCAAAGAACTCATCCACATTCTCAGTACCCTTCAACCTATTACAAGACCAACAGCATGGTACTACATTTTTAGGCACATAACCTAGGGTATTGTCTATCCTATCCAAACCATTATACGCAAATCTTCTACCCTGCTTGGCAGAAGGAGCGCCATTACAGTAGAAGCAGTTTTGTTTGATCGCAGACCTAAGGTAATCGTACGGTATGTTCCACACTAGACCCCTTTGTTTAGCCTGTCGCTTCATTGTTCGCAACACTCTTCCAAAGCCTACCTCTAGTCCAGGAGTGGGCAGGCTCTGTCCGGAACAGATGGCGCATGAAGTAACTCTCCCCTTCCTTAGGTCGGCGCCCCATACCTCCCGGACCTTGCCACAGTCACAAACGCAAATCCAATAAGTTTTATTGTGTTTGTTGGGGGCCCTGCAGGCTACAGATAGCTTTCCGTATCTGTGGTTGGCCTCGTCTATTAGCATTTCTTGTGGTTTCATACCTTTCCATTGATACTTTATGTTAACTTATTGTAACTTAGTTTCATCGTGGGCGCGTTACTAATAGCATATGAAACAAAGATTTGGGAGCTAAAAGCCGCGCCCACCCCCGCCCCTCTGTACTCCGTACCGCACTTTTTGTATTGTACAAATTACAAAATGTATCGTATACTTTACACAATGTAAAGTATACCATACATCCCCACCCGCCCCACCAGGCCTAGTACGGCCGGTACAGTTCCGTACGGCTGCTACGCCCCCTGCCAAACAGCCCAGGGTAGGGCTAGGAGCGGGTTTTGCTACGAAAGTGGACCCAGGGCCTGGAGGAGAGTACGGCCAAGCCCTGGGCTGTATGCACGCGTTTTATAGCTAACCCCCTGGCTAGGACCAATAACCTAACCAGGGGGCGATGGCGCACAAGCTAACCAGGAGGAATGGTTAGCGGGTAATTTTCTTGGACTTAGGGACGGACACGCATTTAGCTATCGTATCCACGGCTTTAAGGACGCGCAGTTCAGAGAGCTTTTCCTTCCGCTCTATCTTATGGCGCCGGTCTACTTGCTCCCCTAGCTTGTAGAGGTTTCCAACTCCTTGTCCGGCCAACAGCTGTTTTAATGTCACCATTGCTCCTCCTATTCGATTCCGTCCGAGGTAATGTTCTCGGGCGTATTGTATACGGCTTCCATCCGCTTCTGTGCATCTGACTCCCAGACCTCCAACTGCTCCTTGTCTGGGAACACGGGCATCGTTAGCGGTATGACTATCGCCCGCCATATCTTTGCAAGATTGTGCCGGAACCTATTCATCTCTGTCCTCCTCTGATATAGAGTTGTCCACCCCGTCCTCCTTCTCTACCAGGAATCCCGGGGCCTTGGATACCAGGCCGCACTCTAAGGCAATTGCCTGGGCTATAGCTTTGGGCTGCAGGCCACACATCTTTGCTGCCTTCATGGGCCAGGCACAGCTCCCGTTCTTCTCTACCGTTACCAGTATCTCCGCTGCGGCCTTGGGGTGGTAGTGCTGTACGTACGCCCGGATCTCTCCGAGCTTATCCTCTGTCATACTGCCTCCTTGGTTTTCTTTATCCCCCGTAGGGGGATAACTATTTGGTTTGGATTAGGGCATCCAGCAGGGTCTGCCTCAGCTTAAGGTAGCCCACACTCCACCGGCCACACTGTTCGGAGCCGGTGTTGAGGTACTCCAGGGCGTCCGTACAGGCCAGACGCAGCTGGGCCACCTGGGCCCTCAGCTCCGGGACGGTCTTTGATGGCTGGACCCAGTCTGGGGCTGGGTCTGGCACGGCTTTTGGGGTACACATACGACCTCCTATGGCTGTTTTTGGTCCAAAATAGGGCTATTTTAGGGGGAATCAGCCCCCTAACGAGCTACTGTAACGTCCCCCTAAACCTGTTGTACAACCCCATAAATAGGCCAGTTAGGGGGGATTTATCGGCTTTTTAGGCCCTTTTAGGGGGGTTATTGCCTGGAAATTGGCCTAAACCTGCCCCCGCGGGCGATACAGCTATCACTTACTGATGGTCAGTCCGCAGCCGGCGGAGGGTATCAATACCATCCGTGTCGTGCTTATGTATATAGCCACCGGCATGGATGGCTTCTATAACCGCCTCATGCAGCATATCCTTCTTTCCCAGCAGGGCCATGGAACAATACTTGGCCACGCGAAGCGAGGCCAGAGCGGCATCCACCGCGTCCTGGTCCACTTCGCTAAGGCCGATAACTCCATCGGCCTTGTCCAGTTCCTGCAGGAGCTCGTCCGTTATTACACCGAGGACGCGCTCCGCTACCTGCTTCGCTATGCTCATGTCCCCTCCTCAGGGCCCCAGCACGACACTAAATAGTGCTGGAATAATAACAACTTTTCAAAATAACTTACGATAATATACGTTATGTAACCCTACCCTGACTGCAAGCCAGGGCGGGGTTATATAACCCCGGCCCAGGGTATGACCCCAGGCCGGGATAGAACTTCTTACCCCCGTAGGGGGTAAGGTTTTGGATACTGCTTACGCCGTGACCTTGGTCCGCTTGCCGACCGAGGCGCTGACAGCCGCTCCCAGGTCCTTCACGGGGGCGGTAATGTCCTGGTCCTGCTTCTTCAGCAGTTCCAGTTCGCGCTCGGAGATGGCCTTCTTGGCAGCCTGCGCCGCCAGGAACTGCGCCTTCTCGGCCTCGGTCCATATGGCGAACACCGTCACCTTATGGCCATTGTACAGGCGCTGGCTGACAGCGCCCTCGCCGCGGAGCACGCGGGCGAACCGGCGGGCGGTCTCAGGGTACACCACCGCGCCACCGTTGGCCTTGGCTATGATGTTCCGGGCCAGGATGTCCTTCTCCGACAACTTCACTTCGGGACCGACTTCCGTCATCCCGTCAATGAAGGCGCGGCCGGACATCTGGGTGTTCTTGTTCACATTGCTCATGTTAGCTCCTATCACCTTGTGCCAGCGTAGCCCCTACTGCATGGGACCGCGTCTGGTCTTACCGAGGCACAGCCATAGCGCCCAAAACAATGCGCTACGGCAACGCCCCGGAAGTGATAGCACCCAGGTCCATGTCGTGCCCCAAGATAGCTCCCAGGGCACACCACAGGCCCACTAACACCCCTCCAGATGTTAGTGGCTAGCGACTAGTGAACTTTGGCTTTGGCGCCTTTAGGCACAGAAGCTCCCGCTGCCTTCTTGTACTTCTCTTTGAAGGCATCAATGGCCTTGCGGCCATCTTCTATGCGGCGGATGCCCACTTGCTCGCATTCCACGATGGCGGCAGCTCTCTCCAGCTGCTTCGCCTTCTTGGCGGCTTCCGCTGCTGCTTCTGCTACCTTCTCCTCTTCAGTGAGAAAGCGCGCGAGTAACCCCGCGCCCTTCATGCTCATGTACTTGCGGGTGGTGGACACCCCAGGGATTTTGAACATCGCCCTCCCTAGGGGGTTTGCCACGGGCATCCAGTCAAGAGGCATTCCAAGCTTCTGCCTCTCAGCATTCTGCTCCGCAAGCCCCTGCAATAGCATGAGGCCAAACGCTTGCTTCTCGCTGATGTCCCCGGGAATCTCCTGGGGCACGCCGTTGGTGGTGTTCATGGTACTCTCCTTTGGCTAGCGGGAGTACCCCATGACTAGCGGGTACTCCGCTAGTCGCTTTATTTTGTGCTTCTTTACTTCTTTTGTTTTTCTTATTGTTTTTGTTTTTGTTTCCTACATTTCACGCAAGGAAAAAATAAAACTTTTAATTTGCGGAAACAAGAAAATATTATGTGGGGGATTTCCCCCACAAGGGGGGGCCATTTTTAGTTAGCTAGAAATTGTCCAAACCTTTCCGGACCGCATTGCGCTATCACCCCA
>Ga0209099_1004198_pt1 | contig 11116 bp, 12 predicted proteins | sample AD_JPNHW2_MetaG_FD_184430 | JGI IMG/M metagenome (GOLD analysis project Ga0209099, IMG submission 184430) | Active sludge microbial communities of municipal wastewater-treating anaerobic digesters from Japan - AD_JPNHW2_MetaG (SPAdes) (version 2) | ecosystem: Engineered > Bioreactor > Anaerobic...
ACCTGCAGATTGTTGGTTTTGGATATTGCTCCGTTCAGCATATCAGCAAAAGAACCGGAAACATCATCCTGATCGCGCTGTATTTTAGGCTCCGCTCCGAAATGAAGCGGATCTGTTGTATTAAGTTTAACTATATGACCTGAAGCTACATTGGCATTAATCATTTTAGACACTCCTTTTTTCTATATGTGATGCATCTTGATAAATCTTTCTTCTTAAACAGAACTTACCCGGCGTACTTCATCTCAATTTTTGAATCAATGGAATATTCGTTTTCAATTCTGCTGATTTTTTCATACCTTCTGATATTTATTTTACCGGAAAGTTCATGTGAGGTTTGTATCTCATTCATTCTTATGTTTTCCCTGAACATCTTACTCCTCCTTTATTATGCGCCGACTCTTCCGATTTCCAGAGCCTTTGCGAACATCGATTTCGCGTTATTAACTATCATTACATTTGCTTCATAAGATCTTGATGCAGAAATGAGGTCTGTCATTTCAGTAACTACATTTACATTCGGCATTCTGACATAGCCCTGCTCCGGCCCTGTCTGTACAGCATCAGGATGAGAGGGATCGTAAACAAGCCTGAATGGCGAACTGTCTTTCTCAATCTTTACAACTCTTACGCCCTGACCGACACCATGATCAATCCCGTCAGGAACAAGAGGTGACTTGTAATTTGTTCTGTTATTAACAGGAGCAAATATTGCCCTTTTTCTTGCATAAGGACCGTCATCTTCAGTTGTTCTTGTAGTTGTCGCGTTTGCTATATTATCACTTATGACATCCATTCTTAACCGTTGTGCGGTAAGGCCGGTTGCCGCAATATTAAAACTGTCAAACATTCCCATATTGTACCCTCTTATCCGCTAATTAACTTGCTTTCATTGCCATTTTTATCATTTTGTAATTATGATTCAGGCCGCTAACCAGCGCGTTGTATCTCATCATATTTTTTGATGAATCGACCATCTCTTTTTCAATATCAACATTGTTTCCGTCATTTCTGTATGAAGTATTGTAATCGAGATTTACTCTCGGTTCAACGGAACGTACATTTTTATCGATATAAAAAGGTATATGTCTTTCATCTGTCATTATTGCAGGAACTTTTTCAGAATTTTTAGAATTTTCTTTTATCACTCTGTTAAGTTCGCTTTCAAAATTCACTTCGCTTCTTTTGAAATGAGGAACATCAACATTCGCAATATTATCTGCAATTACTTTCTTTCTGAGTGTTTCAGCATCAAGTGATCTTTCAAGTAAATAGTTTGTCCCCATCATACCGCTTGCTTCAAACATTATCAGCCTCTCTAAGTATACCTGTCTACTTTCATCTTCGGTAAAATCGGAAATTCCATAAGAACTTTTTTTAAGAGACATAACTTTTTTTATAATTAAAGCCTGAAACTCCGTTTCATGACGCGGAAACCGGACTTCGGCAGATTAAACACGTTACGCCGCAGGACTTTAAAGAATTTTTAACCATTAGATCACTTATGAATCAATAAATAAAAGATAGTGTTCCCTCCGCGTTGAGGGTCAGAGCACTATTTTGAATAACATTATGTCTCATTAGTAAAGCAAAAAACAGGCGTATGCTCAAATAAGGAGTAATTTTGTGAGTTTTTCTGTACTTTCGATCAAATATGTCGGTGCAGCTTCCGCTAATTCAGACTTTTCGCCATATCCGTATAAAACAGCGGCGGAATCTATCTGATGATGTTTCGCTCCCTCTATGTCATATCTGCGATCGCCGATCATTATGGTTTCGATTAACTCATCATTTTTTATATAAGGAATAATCCGGTCTATAAGGTCGCTTTTTGCACTCATAGATCCGTCCATGTTGCTTCCGGATACAAACTCGAAGTACTTTGCAATTTCAAAATGTTCAAGAATCAGCATGGTGTATTCCCGGGGTTTGGATGTTGCTATATAGAGTTTTCTATTCAGACGGTTTAATTCTCCAAGCAGATCAAGGATTCCGGAATAGAGTTCATTCTCATAAATCCCCTTCTCCGAAAAATACTCCCGGTAATACTGTACAGCCTGCTCTGCCTGATCTTTATCGAATCCATAGTAGATACCGAATGATTCACGCAAAGGGGGACCGATAAATTTATACAGGGCTGAGCGTTCAGATTCTATACCGAATTTCTTCAGGGCATACATTATTGAGTTTGTAATGCCAAGACCCGGGTCAGTGAGAGTTCCGTCAAGGTCGAATATTATATGACTGTATCTTTTCATGATCTGATTCTTTTTTTACATAAGAATTTCTGTCAAGATTAAAGTAATTGTCTGAGCCGCTGATTCTGAAATTTGCAATACAGGATAAGCACGAATTTCATCATGATGGAATACTACATTTCTATCCGTGTAATAATTCCATGAAGCTTTGTTACAGGGAGTTTGTAAAACTGCACGAAGTGCGGTGTAAGTTTTTTTATGAGTGAATAAATTTTCCAGAAAACATTCATCGTCGTAATCTCTTCAGTACCGTAAAATATTACTTTCGGTTTGATTCCGGCTTTTGCAATCTCGTTTGTAATATCAAGCTCCTCTTTATATCCGGCACGAATTTCGAATGCATGAAGTCCGGTACCAATGTTATCAATAATGCGGGTTTGAATTCCCACGGGATCATCTGTAATATTCACTATAATGAAGATATTCTTTTCATAAATTATATTCGCGCTTACTATACAGTGAGTAATGTATGGTGAAATAACATGATAATTACCAACAAAGAAGAGACAGGTGCCTGGTATAAGTCTCCCTTTTTTATATATCTGTTCGTAGCTTATAATGAATGTTTCAAAGTCAGTCGGCCGGAGCTGTTTATACATCCTTTTATTTCCTCTCTGCCATATAATAATAATTGTAAAGGGTATGGATGCCAGAAGAATTGACCAGTATCCTCCATGGGAAAATTTACTGAAGTTTGCAATGAGAAAAGACAGATTAATAAAAAAGATAAGTGATGCTGCGATGCAGCTTAATTTCTCTTTTCTTATGTAATAAATCAGTATCATCATAATCGCCGTAATACACATAGTCCCTGTTACTGCAAGACCATATGCTGCAGCGAGTTTTTCTGATTTCTTGAACAGGAGCATGATAAATATAACAGCAACCATAAGAATCCAGTTGACTCCGCCGATATAAATCTGCGACTTCAGTTTAGTTGATGTGAAATCAACTTTTACCCGCGGGAATATACGAGTTGTTACACCCTGATATATAACAGAAAAAACACCGCTGATCAGCGCCTGGGATGCAATAATTGTTGCGAATATGGCCGTTATAAGAAATGGGATATATACCAAAGTGGATTCACTCTGCACCATTGAAAAGAGAACATTTTTAACCGGGCCATGAGTTAATATAAACGCCCCCTGACCCAGGTAGGTAAGAACAAGAGCAAAAAAGATTATCCGCCATGCCCGGACGATTGGTTCTTTCCCCAGGTGCCCCATATCCGCATAGAGTGCTTCCGCTCCTGTTGCACAGAGTATAACCTCTGAGAGAATAAGAAATCCGGCGAATCCGTTATTTTTAAAGAATATTATAAAGTACATCGGATTAACTGCTTTAAAAACACCGGGGAAATGATAAAGTGAAAAAGCGCCGCTCACCGCAAGAGCTAAGAACCATATCACCATGACCGGCCCGAAAACAGCCGACACCTTGTCTGTGCCGCGGGGCTGAAAAAAGAAAAGTCCGATTGTAATCAAAACCGATATTATAATAATATGTGATTGATGTATATTTGTAAACACAGGTATAAGAGCAAGACCTTCAACAGCAGACAGAATACTAATCGCGGGAGTTATAACTCCATCTCCTAGCAGAAGAGAAACTCCGGCATAAGCCAGAATGGTAACAATTGCAGCGCTTCTCCCTTTCTTCATATTCTTTTCAAGAATTTTTTTCAGTATGATTGTACCGCCTTCTCCATGATCTTCAAGCCGCATGGCAAGCCAGGCATACTCAAGGCTGACGAGTATAATAAGTGTCCATATAATAAGTGACAGTACTCCGAGTATGTTTGCTTCTGATGGTTTAATGAAGATTATGACTACAGAGAGTGTATATATAGGGCTTGTCCCGATGTCGCCGAAGACAAGGCCCATAGCTTTAACTATCTCTTTCCAGTCTTCTTTAATATAAAATATTTTTATACTCTTTTTGTGAGATGTATCCGGATCCGGGATGTTTTCCGGGCCACCTGTGAAGATACGTCTCACTTTCCGGAAGAGAGACGCTTTTTCTTCTTCTGCCATTTTTAATTCCCCTTGAATCGAGCAAGGAAATATTTCGCCACACTAACCGTTCTCTCTTTCACTTCTGCCCTTCCATTTGCCTGCGAGGTTAGCTGACGGGCCCGGTTCTGGAAGTATCCTATCCTGTTAAGAAATGCGCCCCTGAGAAACGGTTCCCCCGCATCCATACTTTGTATGAATCCCGGCGATAATATAATCCGATATAATTTATAAACCAGCTGAAAGTCAAGTTTTTTGCTGAAATTTAAAGCTGAAGCTCATCCGCTGATTCATGACAGATCTGTCTCTATAACAATCGGCGCATGATCCGAGCCCATGACAGATGGCAGTATGTATGACTTTTTTACGGATGGTTTAATTTTTTCTGAAACAAGAAAGTAATCAATCCGCCACCCTATATTCCGCTCTCTGGAATTTGCCATATTGCTCCACCACGTGTAGTGTCCGCCATCCTTTGTAAACTCGCGGAATGTATCAACAAATCCGGAACTGATAAAGCTGTCAAAACCTTCACGTTCCTCCGGAGTGAATCCTGCATTTTTTACATTGGTTTTGGGATTGGCAAGGTCTATTTCCTTGTGTGCGACGTTAAAGTCGCCGCAGACAACTACAGGTTTCTTCTTTTCAAGCTTCTTAATGTAAGCAAGAAAATCAACATCCCAGCTGTTGTGACGATAATCAAGACGTTCAAGCCCCCGCTTCGAGTTCGGGACATAAACATTCACAAGCCAGAACTTTTTATACTCAAGCGTGATGACCCGTCCCTCCCCGTCGTGCTTCTGATCTCCCAGTTCCCTTGTAACGGATAGCGGCTCATGCGCACTGAATACAGCAGTCCCGGAATAGCCTTTTTTTCCCGCCGGATTCCAGAACCTGTGAGGGAAATGTTCAAATTCAAGCTTTACCTGTGATTCATCCGCGCGTGTTTCCTGAAGGCATATTATATCGGGCTTTTCAGTATTCAAAAAACTTTCAAATCCCTTGGTGATTACTGACCGGATCCCGTTTACATTCCATGATATTATTTTCATTATTCATCACTCCCTGCATATTAATTACAGCATTTTCATAATTAACAATCATGCCCGGCATGTAAATCAAAATTCATGCTGAATATAAATTTGCCTGTTACATTATTGTTTTTAATCTGCTGCTCCGGTCAATACTTAAGAACAATAAAAGAGTTCTTCTTAATCTTAACACTTGATATTTTCTTGACTTAAAGGCTCTGATTATTAAGATTCAGAAAAAACAGAGGATACGGCATGTTTAACCTTGAAAAATACCTGACACCGACAGATATCATCGACAGCGATTGTGATATAGTTATTGATTACATGAAAAGTATAATAGGAAATGAAAATCTCTCTTATGCGGAGAAAGCTGTCAGACTCTACCTCAGAGTTAGGGATGATATAAGATATAATCCTTATCTTGCATTTTATAAGCCCGAACATTACAGGGCGAGCAATGTACTCAAAGCAGGAGAAGGATTCTGCATCACCAAGGCTGTGCTCTTATGTGCCGCTGCAAGAGCTGCAGGAATTCCTTCGCGGATCGGTTTTGCGACTGTCAGAAATCACCTTTCCACCAGGCAGCTTCTTGAGTATCTGGGATCAGATATTATTGTATACCACGGCTACACCGAGTTATGGCTTGGAGACAAATGGATAAAGGCAACTCCGGCATTTAATGCCGGGCTTTGCGCTTTACACAAAGTCCCTCCCCTTGACTTTGACGGAATAAACGATTCAATTTTTCATGAGTTTAATTCTGAAAACGCAAAATATATGGAGTATATTGCCTACCACGGAGAGTTCTCCGATGTACCACTTGATCTTATAGTCAAGGCATGGGAGGAGGCTTACGGGAAGGAACGTGTCAATAAATGGAAAGATCTTATTGAAAACAAGGATAAGCATGGCGGACCGGATTTTATGAAGGAAGATATAATCTGAAATGTTTAAAAAACGCGTACAGCACTGCCCGCTTTGCGGAAGCATTGCTATAAATAATAAATATCATATTAACAGATTCACGCTGAAATTTGACGTGGACCGATGCAGCGACTGCGGATTTATATTTATGAATCCTCTCTTTACGGATGATATTATTGAAAAATTTTACTCTGAGGATTATTTTAAAGGAAGAGCTGATTACTCATACATTGACGAACGTGAAATTAAAAAATATTCACAATATGTATGGAACAGACGTGTAAAAGTCATTCATAAATATGTTAAAGGCGGAAATTTTCTTGATATAGGGTGTTCATTCGGAGGCCTGCTTGAATCTGCCGCGAAATACTACACGCCATTCGGGATAGAACTTTCGGACTATGCTTTTTCTCATGCGGAGGAGTTATTCGGGAAAAATATTCACCACGGAACATTGAACAATCACAGATTTGATTCTGAATTCTTTTCGGCGATAACAATGATAGAACTTATCGAACATCTGGCTGATCCGGTTTATGCGGTAAATGAATGTTTTAAGCTTCTGCGATCGGGCGGAGTTCTTGTTGTGCAGACTGCGAATATGAAGGGGAAACAGGCGAAGGATTTAGCCGGGAATTATGAATACTTTATGCCGGGGCATCTTTCATATTTTACTGCGGAAAACCTTACAATGCTGCTCAAAGCTGCAGGTTTCAGAAAAATCAGGATTTATTACCCCGTAGAATTCGGTCTGCTTCCAAAACTTCTCAAGTCCAGGGGAAGTTTTAAAAAAATCTCAGATTATGCTGCGTGGTTCAGGATTTCATTTTATCATATGAAGAGTAAAATTCATTTCGGAAAATTTGCCATGACAAGTTCGATGGTAATTTATGCGGTGAAATAGGACCAGGATTATTGGATTAAAGGATTATCAGGATTCAGTGTTATTTTGAAACTGTGTACCATCTCCGCGCAGGAGGGGATCCAGTGTTATTTTAAAATATAGATTCCCGTCTTCACGGGAATGACATTATGTATAACCCGGGTCTTCAGGACAAAAAAAAACTTCAAAAACGATTCCATGATTCCGGAATTTCCCGGCACTAAAAATTCACAAAAAACCTCCAATTACAAATTCTTATATTGACAAATTAAAATACCGTGTTAAAATATGAGCGACTACTCACTCGTAAAATTAAATTATATCCGACTGAAAGAAAAAAGAGGTTTTATGAACTATAACCTTGTAAAAGCAAACCTTAATCTTTATGCTGTGCTTAAAAATCTTGAAGATCTCACGATTCATGACAAAGAGATGAAGGAACTGATAAACTCATGGGATCTTTCAATTCAGTTCATTGTAAGAAACGGCCCTAAGGCATTCATAGAATTTAAAAAGGGCGGATGTATTGTCGGACAGGGGCGATATAAAAGCCCGTCTATAATTTTATATTTTTTCTCTCCGCTCCACCTGAATAAAATGTTTGATGGAACTGCAAGCCCCATCCCGCTTAAAGGGTTGAGTAAAATACGTTTTCTGACTAAAGAGTTCCCGAAACTCACTGATCGGCTTTCATACTACCTTAAGCCTGAAAATGAACTTCTGAAAAATAATGATTATCTTAAACTCAACACAATAATGCTGATGAACACAGCAGCATTTGCACTTCCGGAAATAGCAAACCTGGACAGTACGGGAAGGATTATCGCATCTCACATGCCGGAAGGTATAATTGAAATGAAAATACTCCCGGATTTTCATTCGGTAAATATTACATTCGGCAGCGGGAGAATTAGTGCCCGGAAAGGTAAAGCAATCAAACCATCAGCTGTAATGGCGATGAAAAATGTGCAGGTAGCAAACGCTTTTCTGAATGGGAAAACAGATCCTTTTACAGCCATTGCTGCGGGAGATGTTGTGATTAAAGGGATTATCCCCATGCTCGATGCTATAAGCCTCATGCTTGACAGGATACCGGAATACATCTCATAAGGAGTAAGACATGAAAATTTTTAATTATAAAAAATCACATGCCCTATTTAAAAAAGCGGCTGAGATTATCCCATGCGGTATCTACGGGCATTACAATCCATCACCTCTTGTACCGGCAGCAGCTTATCCCTTCTATACCGCCAGTGCGAAAGGTTCACATTTCCGGGATATTGACGGGAACGAATTCATTGATTACATGTGCGGTTACGGTCCGATGGTTACAGGTTACGGAAATCCGAAAGTGGAAGCAGCTGCAGCAAAACAGTCAAAGATGGGGAACTGCGTAACCGGTGCTCCTGCAGTCATGGTCGAACTTGCAGAATACATGACGGATCTTATATCATGTGCTGACTGGGCATTTTTTGCTAAAAACGGAGGTGATGTCACTAATTACGCAGTGATGATAGCCCGCGCAGCAACCGGAAGAAATAAAATACTTATGGTCTCCGGAGGATATCATGGAGTCTCGCCATGGATGCAGGGAGAAGGACACCATGGTGTCATTAGTGAAGATAAAAAAAATGTTATTACTGTCAACTGGAATGATACTGCAGGATTTGAAAAAACAGTTTCAGAAAACAGAGGTGAAATAGCATGTTTTATCTCAACACCATATCATCACCCGACGTTTTGCGACAATGAGTATCCTGCCGGCGGATACTGGCAGCAGATTGAAGCTGTATGCCGTAAAGAAGGAATAGTTATTATTACTGACGATATCCGCGCAGGATTCAGACTCGACCTGCGCGGTTCTAATGAATATTTCGGATACAAAAGCGATCTGATCTGTTTCTGTAAAGCTATTGCAAACGGTCATCCTATTTCCGCGCTTGCCGGGAAAAAAGAGCTTATGAATGCGGCATCGAAAGTTTTTTATACAGGAAGTTACTGGTTTTCCGCAGTACCGATGGCTGCCGCTCTTGCAAATCTGAAAGAAATGAAAAAGATAAATGCTCCTGCAATAATGCTTGAACAGGGGAAAAAGCTTCTTGACGGAATGGTTTCTATTGCATCATCATACGGATATGATCTGAAAGTCACAGGAGCTCCTTCTATGCCGTATCTCAGAATAACAAATGATCCCAGTCTTATGCTTCACCAGGAGTGGTGCGCCGAGTGTACGAAAAGAGGCGCTTATTTCACTTCTCACCACAACTGGTTTATATCCGCTGTTCACACAGACAAAGATTTAAAGAAAACATGGAATATTGTTGATGATGCATTTAAAGTTATAAAGAAAAAATTCGGGAATGAATTCTAATAATAAGGAGAACAGCAATGCCGATTACTGAACTGGAAATTAAAAATCTCACGGAAACAGCAAGAAAAATAAGGCACGACATTATTGACACAACAGTATGGGCCGGCGGAGCTCATATCGGCGGCGGACTCAGCATAGTTGAAATTATGACCATCCTGTATTTTAAGTATCTTAATATTGATCCTGCTAAACCTGATTGGGATGACAGGGACAGAGTTGTTCTGTCTAAAGGGCATGGAGGAGCAGGGTATGCTCCGGTACTTGCAAACAGGGGATATTTTGACAGGGAGGAACTGAAGGATTTCAACCATTTCCTGTCAAATTTCGGCATGCATCTCGACAGCCTGAAGGTAAAGGGTGTTGATGTATCTACCGGTTCGCTGGGACACGGACTTTCAATGGCTGTAGGCCTGGCGCTTGGAGCAAGACTGCAGAAGAAAAACTGGAAAACATACTGCATACTTGGCGATGGCGAGTGCAATGAAGGCAGCGTATGGGAGGCTGCAATGGCGGCGGCTCATTTCAAAGTCACAAACCTCATCACCTTCGTAGACCGCAACAAACTTATGATCGACGGGCCTACTGAACAGATCATGTCAGTGGAACCCTTTGCCGACAAATGGAGATCCTTCGGTTTTATTGTAAAAGAGATAGACGGCCACAGTTATAAAGCACTTACTGAGGCAATAGACTTCGCGCTTGAAGAGAAGAAAGCACCTGTTATGATAATCGCCAATACAGTAAAAGGTAAGGGGGTCGACTTCATGGAGAACCAGGTAAAATGGCACTACGGGAGTATCGATTCAGAACTTGCAATAAAAGCACATTCATCAGTTGACCGGGGCTGAGAATATTAAACCGCTATTACACAAAGGAGAAATATAATGGCTAAAGAGATAACAGGAACTACATGGACAGTTTATGATGCCAACACAATGACCCAGGCGGAAATCTACGGCAGTGTATTATGCGAGCTTGGAGATAAATACCAGAATATAGTCGGCCTTTCGGCTGATCTTGCTAAATCGACAAAAATAGGCTTATTCGGTGATAAATTTCCCGAACGGTTTTTCAATGTGGGAATTGCTGAACAGAACATGTTCGGAATAGCGGCGGGCCTCGCGAAGTCCGGACTCATTCCCTTCGCCTCAACCATGGCCGCATTCACCGCGATGAGAGGCCTTGAACAGGTGAGGACTGACATCTGCTACCAGAATCTTAACGTAAAAATAATTGCTACACACGGAGGAGTATCATTCGGAGCAGCCGGGACCACACATCACTGCACCGAGGATATCGCGATTATGCGCGCCCTTGCGAATATGACCGTAATTGTACCGGCGGATGGGATCGAAACTGCAGCTGCAGTGCGTGCATGCGTTGATTACAAAGGTCCGGTTTATATCAGGATCGGCCGTGGATTTGAACCGACATTTTACCAGGATGAAAATTACGGATTCAAAATCGGGAAAGCTGTAACCATTCAGGATGGAACAGATATAACTCTTATCTGCTGCGGAGTGACGGTTCTTCAATGTGCGGAAGCTGCGAAGATACTTAAAGAAAGCGACGGATTATCAGTAAGAGTTATTAATATGCATACTTTGAAACCTCTTGATGAAGAAATCATC
>Ga0209099_1004205_pt1 | contig 11104 bp, 8 predicted proteins | sample AD_JPNHW2_MetaG_FD_184430 | JGI IMG/M metagenome (GOLD analysis project Ga0209099, IMG submission 184430) | Active sludge microbial communities of municipal wastewater-treating anaerobic digesters from Japan - AD_JPNHW2_MetaG (SPAdes) (version 2) | ecosystem: Engineered > Bioreactor > Anaerobic >...
ATATAGACCCTCTCATCTATACCAAGATTAATACAAAAGAATTTAAAGGAGAGATAGTTGAAGAAGTTAAAAATTTGGTAAAAGAAAATTATCCATCTCTCAAAGTCTCAGTTTCAATGTTAAATAACTTCTTTGAATGTCCTTGGGAATGGTATTTTAGAAGTTTTCTAAGGTTACCAGAACCACAGCCTAATTACTTGGCTCTAGGGACTATTGTTCACGAAACTATTGAATACATATTAAAACAAGAGAAATTGCCTTCAAAAGATGAGGTAGAGAAAAAAATAGAAGATAGTTTTACTAAAAAAAATATAACAAATCAAATAGATAAAAATCGTTTAGTCAAAAAAGCCGTAGAAGCTGTAAATTCTTGGGTTAAGAATTATTATAAAGATCTTTATTCGAGTTTTAAATCAGAATATTCTATTTCTTTTAAGGACAAAGATTTTCCTAGCCTTGTAATGTATGGAAAAATTGATTTAACGGAAACTGACAAGGATGGTAGTATTAGAATTACAGATTTTAAAACGGGTTCTTCTAAAACTAAAAATGATATAGAAAAAATAGACGATGAGGGTAGGTTGTCCAAACATATGAGACAATTAGCCATGTACTCTTATCTATTACAAGGAGAAAAGAAAGATTTACTCATAGAGAAATCAAGATTATTATTCTTGGAAGAAGATATTGAAAACAAAAACTCATTATATGAGACTCATATAGATCAGGAGAAAATAGATTTACTCAAAAGAGATATTCGAGATTATGAAGAATCTTTAAGGTCTGGTGATTTTGTAAATAAAAAATGCCAAGTCAAAACCTACGGTGGGGAAGAATGTGAATATTGTAAATTGGCTAAAAGAATACTCCTAAAATAAGCATTTTTAAAGTAAGGTAGCAAATACAGGCTAAAATATGCTATATTATTATGATGCAAGAAGGATACAAAAAGGGTGGTTTACACCCACTAACACTAATAACAAACGAAGCAGTAACCATTTTTAAGGAAATGGGTTTTGCTGTAGAACAAGGTCCTGAGCTAGAAGATGAATGGCATAATTTCGATGCACTCAATGTGCCCAAGGATCATCCAGCTAGAGATATGCAAGATACCTTCTTTATCAAAGGTAAACCTGGTATTGTACTACGTACACATACTTCTAGTTCACAAATAAGATACATGGAAAATTTGGTAAAAAATGGTGGTAATCCTCCATTTGCAATTGTTGTACCTGGAAAAGTTTTTAGAAATGAAGCAACAGATGCTAATCATGAAATGCAATTTTATCAAATAGAAGGACTTGTTGTTGGTAAAGATTTTTCTGTTGCTAACATGAAAGGAGTTTTGCTCGAATTTTTCAAAAAATTTTTTGAGGGAGAAGAAGTGGATATCCGTATAAGACCAAGTTTCTTCCCGTTCGTAGAGCCTGGATTTGAAGTAGATTTGAGAAGAGGTGAAAAGTGGATTGAATTGTTGGGGGCAGGAATGGTCCATCCTAACGTTCTAAAAAATTGTGGAATAGATGGCGAAAAATATCAAGGTTTTGCTTTTGGAATGGGGTTAGATAGATTGATGAAAATGAAGTTAAAAGTAAATGATATTCGAGTTTCTTATCAAGGTGATCTAAGAGTTAATCAATTTTAAAGCTTATGTTAATTAGTTACAATTGGATAAAATCATACATAAAAGATATTCCAGAGCCAGAAAAACTGGCTGAGCTTTTAACTTTCAAGCTATGTGAAGTTGAGGGCGTAGAGGAAAAAGATAACGGAGATGCAATTTTAGATTTAAATATCTTACCTGATAGGGCTCATGATTTACTTTCTCACAGAGGAATAGCCAGAGAAATAGCAGGACTACTTAAGCTACCTTTTAAGGAGAATAATTTTGAAGAAAAAGAAATCCAAAGTGAATCTACGGATTTAGAAATAGATGTACAATCTCCTCTTTGCCGAAGATACATGGGTAGAATAATTAAAAATGTAAAAGTTGGACCTTCTCCTGTCTGGTTGAAAGAAAAAATTGAATCTATCGGACAAAGAAGTATAAATAATATTGTAGACCTATCTAACTTTATTATGTTTGATTTAGGTCAGCCTATACACACTTTTGATTTAGACAAATTAGAAAGTCCTAAACTAATAATTAGGAATGCTAACGAAGGTGAAAAAATAGAACTTCTTGGCTTCGAAAAAATGGGGGATGCCACAAAAGAAAGGAACGCTATCTTAAGTTCCAGCGAACTCGTAATTGCAGACGAAAAGGATGCACTTGTTATCGCAGGAGTTAAAGGAGGAAGAAAAGCAGAGGTAGACAAAAATACTCAAAATATCATTATAGAAGTGGCTAATTTTGATCCTGTGGCAATTAGGAAAACTGCTGGTAAATACAACATTAAGACTGATGCCTCAAAAAGATACGAGAACGAAATTTCACCGGAACTTTGCAAAGATGCAATGGAAAAGATTTCTTATTATATAAAAGAAATTTGTAAGGATGCTGAAATAGAAGAACTTGTTGATATTTATAATCAGAAACCTGAGGTTAAAAAAGTTTCTTTTGAAAGTGATTATATTTCAAAAGTTTTAGGATTAAAAATTGAAGCAGAAGATATAAAGAAAATATTAGGAGATTATAATTATGAGTATGAAGTAAATGGAAATAATTTTAGCGTTGTAATTCCTTCGTGGAGGCTGGACTTAAATATTCCGGCTGATTTTGCTGAAGAAATAGGCCGAATATATGGATATGAAAAAGTAGAAGCAATATTACCAACTGGTATTCCTGAAGCAAAAGATAATGATATTTGGAAGAAAATTTGTTTAGCGAAAAATAAATTAGTTAATGACGGATATCAAGAGGTTGTTAATTCTGTATTTCGAAATAGGGGGCAAGTATCTGTTCTTGCTGCGGCAAGCGACAAAAGTAACCTGAGAGACAATCTTAAAGATGGACTAAAAGAAAGTATCGAGCTTAATATCAAAAATCTCCCATTACTTCAAGGTAATGAAGTTAAAGTCTTTGAAGTTGGAACAGTTTTCTTGAAAGACAAAGAACAAATAAATGTTGCATATGGAGACAAGAAGAATATCAATGAGTTATCTTTAGAGGATTATTACGAAAGAGCTAAAGATGGATTCTCTGATGATTCCTTAGTTTATATTCCAAAAAATGATCACGATTTTCAATATTTTAAACCATGGTCTAATTTTCCGTTTATCGTTAGGGACATAGCAGTTTGGTTGCCAGAAGGAATTCCACCAGAGAAACTAATAAATATTTATAAAAGTTTTGGAACGGAATTGCTTGTTAAAGAACCAACCTTGTTTGACTCATTTACAAAAGATGGACGAACCTCTTTTGCCTATAGACTTGTTTTTCAATCAGACGATAAAACGCTTACTGATGAAGAAATAAATATAATAATGGATAATATAACCAAGAAGATTGTTGACCTTGGTTATGAGGTCAGATAGGTTTCCTTTATTCTAGGGATAGAGGAAGGGAAAACTATTATTTTATGTGGTAATTATGTTCGGGGCTATAGACAAATCACTAATTTGTTTCAAAATTCCCGAGGCCTTGCCCCCACACCTACTTTTTTAAAGCGCCTAGGGCGCGCAATAAATTGCATTAAAAAAGTAGGTGTGGGGGCTTGCCACTTATCCACAGTTTTGCATAGGAATTTTCTCTCCCACCTCGAGCGATTTAGCAATTTCGGGCAGGGATGAATATCAAAGGAGATTTCTATGCAAAAAATTTATTCTCACACAATTTAGTGGTATAATAAAATTATGGTTAAAAATCCTTATGCAAAACTTCTAAAAAGTGAAAAAGCTTTCACCCCCACACCTATTTACAGAAAGCAACATAATTGCGCGTCTGCGACGCATTCTGAAAGTAGGTGTAGGGGGTTTACCTTAATAGAATTATTGGTAGTCATCGCTATCGTTGGAATACTATCTACGGTAGTGGTTGTATCTCTTAACGCAGCTAGAGAAAAGAATAAAATAGCTTCTATTAAATCAACTTTAAAACAACTATATAATCAAGCAGCTATCAATCAAGTAGAGGTTGGTAGTTTTGCTGGGTCTAACACATCATACTCTGATTTAACTTGTACAGGTCCAGGGGGTAACTTAACTAAAATAGCTCAACCACTCATTGATCAAGGAGTAATAGTTAAATGCTTTAGTTTTGATGGTACTCCATATGGTGTCCCATACAATAGTGATGTCTACCAACGTTTCGCCGCCACCGCCCTCATCTATGATACCACTGAACTCAAGGCGTGGTCTGTTGATGAGAATGGAGTAGTGAAATGGGACTTAGCAGATTTAACATCAGCTAATCTTCCAGGTAGTAATACAAAAAATTGGTCAGATGCAAAAACTGCTTGTGCCAATAACGGAGGAAGACTTCCATCAATCGAACAATTAAGAACCCTATATTGGGCCTCTTATGCTGGTGCTGGGGCAACTGCTACACCATATGCTCCTTCAGGTTTCCAGCTGGCCAGCTATTGGTCTTCTGTCCCTGTTCCTTCTCAGCCGTTAGTTTATGCTTACATCCAGAGTATGAGCAGTGGTTACTTGGGCTACAATGGTCAGGGTAGTGGATACTATGTCCGTTGTGTTCGATAACTGAACCTGTAGGTCTCTTGTTTTATCTTTAAAAATAAGGCTAAAAATCACTAAAAACACTAGTTTTTTTAGTGATTTTTTGATATAATATACACATAGGGACAGTTATATTTTAACTGTTGCCATGTTATTTATTGTTAAAGATATTTTATAAATTAATTTAAAAAGAGATGGTAAAAAAAGAAGAAAAAAAAGCTAAGGATAATGTGAAGTATGGAGCAGAGCAAATTTCTGTTCTTGAAGGGCTAGAGCCAGTTCGTCGTCGTCCAGGGATGTATATCGGGACAACTGGTATCGATGGGTTACACCATCTCGTATGGGAAATATTTGATAACTCTCGTGATGAAGCGATGGGCGGCTACTGTGACAGAATAGAAATTACTCTTTTACCTGATAGTTCTATTCGAGTTGTAGATAATGGACGCGGAATACCAGTGGACATTCACCCAAAAACAAAAGTCTCTGCACTCGAAACTGTGATGACAACTCTTCATGCAGGAGGAAAATTCGGGGGAGATGATAGTGGATATAAAGTATCCAGTGGTCTTCACGGTGTTGGTGCTTCTGTGGTTAATGCGTTGTCTATTTATTTTAAAGCAGAAGTTCACAAAGAAGGAGGCAAATATGTTCAAGAATATTCACAAGGTAAGAAAAAATCCGCAGTTAAAAAAGTGGGTACAACAAAAGAACATGGTACTATTATTTTATTTAGACCAGATGAAGAGATTTTTAAAGAAGTTAAATTCAATATAGATACTGTAATAAACCATCTAAGACAACAAGCCTATTTGGTTAAAGGTTTGAGAATAGATATTATAGATGCTCGAGAATGGGATCCTATAACTGGTGGCAAAGAGAAAAAAGATTTAAATGATACTTTTTGGTTTAAGGATTTAGAGCTAGAAGTTCCTTCCACATCTTTTTATTTTGAAGGTGGGCTAATTTCTCTTGTAAGATTTTACAATAAACTCGAAAAGCCTATTCATCCAAGTATCTTTTATGTAGAAAAAGAATTAGATAACGTAGGGGTAGAAGTGGCTTTACAGTATGTTGATGATGTTAATTTTGATATCATTCCTTTTGCTAATAATGTTTATAACCCAGAAGGCGGTACTCATGTAACCGGATTTAAAACGGCACTAACTAGAGTTTTAAATAACTATGGTAAGAAAAATAATTTGATAAAAGAAGGCGATGGGGGGTTTACAGGAGAAGATGTCTTAGAGGGTCTTACTGCTGTAATATCAGTTAAGTTAAGAGAAATTCAATTTGAAGGACAGACAAAAGCCAAGCTTGGTTCCACAGAAGCTCAGGGTGCCGTTGCCACAGTATTTGGAGATGCTCTTGCTACATTTCTAGAAGAGAATCCAGATGAAGCTAAATCTATCATTAATAAATCATTGCTTGCTCTTAGAGCTAGAAAAGCAGCTAAGGCGGCGAAGGATTCAGTTCTTCGAAAAGGTGCACTAGAGGGGATGACCTTGCCAGGTAAGCTAGCAGACTGTCAGGTAAAAGATGCGGAAAATGCAGAATTGTTTATTGTGGAGGGGGATTCAGCTGGAGGTACAGCTAAAATGGGAAGAGATAGGAAAACTCAGGCGATACTACCGCTTAGGGGAAAAATTTTGAATGTTGAAAGAGCTAGGCTGGATAGGATGCTCGGAAGTGAGCAAATTAAAAATCTAGTTATCGCTATGGGTACATCTATAGGAGAAACTTTTGATATTACTAAAATGCGATATCATAAAATAATTATTGCAACAGATGCCGATGTGGATGGAGCTCACATTTCAACCCTTATTCTAACTTTGATGTATCGTTACTTTAGACCAGTGTTGGATGCTGGATATGTTTATATCGCACAACCACCTCTATTTAAGATCAAAAAAGGTAAAGAAGTATTTTATGCATATTCAGACGAAGAAAGAGATAGGATCTTGGGTAAAGATGCTCCAAAATTAGAAGAATTATTACAGGAAAGTGAGACGGGTGCAGATGAGAACGAAGAGAGCGAGAATGAACAAAATGAAACGAAAGAAGGAGACAAGAAACAATCAAAAATCCACGTTCAAAGATATAAAGGTCTCGGAGAAATGAACGCTGAAGAATTGTGGGAGACAACAATGGATCCAAACAATCGTGTCTTAAAACAAGTTTCAATTAAAGACATCGAAATTGCAAACCAAGTATTTGATACCTTAATGGGTTCAGAAGTTGCCCCAAGAAAGGCCTTTATTCAGTCTAATGCCAAAATGGCAAACCTCGACATATAAAAACAATAAAACACTCCCCGAATCATTCGGAGAGTGTTTTATTGTTTTATCCTAATTTTCTTTCTTTAATATCCGATTTTATCTTTTCGATAAAACTTTCTATTGTAATGTTTTCTAGCTTTTCATTTCTCCCCTCAACAGTTATGACTTTTGCATCACGTTCTTTATCTCCAACAACAATCATATACGGAATTTTTTGCATTTTTGCATTTCGAATTCTTTTTCCTAGAGATTCATTGGTGTCATCTAGTTCTATGCGAATATTTTCTTTGTTAATTTTTTCTAAAATTTCTTTTGCATATTCTTTCTGGTGTTCAGAGACAGGTAAAATTATTACTTGAACAGGGGCAAGCCAAACAGGAAAAGCCCCAGCAAAATGTTCAATCATAACTCCCATAAACCTTTCAAGTGATCCAGATATTGCCCTGTGAATAACAACAGGTCTTTCGTCTTCACCTTTTTCATTTTTAAAGGAAAGATTAAATCTTTCTGGAAGATTAAAATCACATTGAATTGTTGCTAATTGCCACTCGCGTCCGATTGCGTCTTTAAACATAAAGTCTAATTTTGGTCCATAGAAGGCTGCTTCTCCAACTCCGAGCTTGTAATTTAATTCATTTTCTTTAGCTGCTGTTTCAAGAGCGTCTTCTGCTTTTTGCCAAACTTCGTCACTGCCGAGATATTTACTCTTGTCTTCACCCCTGGTTGAAAATCTTACCCAGTAACCATTCATCATTCCCATTGTGTTGTAGAAATCTTTAATAATTTTTACAATCGTTCCGACCTCTTCTCCGATTTGAGAAACTCGACAGAATAGGTGTCCATCATCTTGAGTAATCGATCGAACTCGAGTAAGTCCTGAAAGTTGACCAGCTTTTTCATAACGATACACAGTTGCAGGTTCAAAATATCGAATCGGCATATCCCTGTAAGAGAATTGATTGTCGGCAAATATTTGCATGTGATGAGGACAGTTCATTGGCTTCATGAAGAATTCTTCATCTCCGCCCTTAACGCGGAATAATTCATCTCCAAATTTTGCAGCATGCCCTGATGTTTGATATAAATCTTGTTTCGCTAGGTGAGGGGACCAAATACGAAGATAGCCTTTGTTTTTATGTAATTCCCAAAGATAATCCTCGATCTCTTTTCGGATGGTCATCCCTTTTGGTTGAAGAAGGGGAAGGCCAGCACCGACAAGGTCAGATAGGGTAAAGAGTTTTAATTCTTTTCCTAGTTTGCGATGGTCTCTTTTTTTGGCTTCTTCTTGTTGAAAGACATATTGATCCAGCTCTTCTTTTGTTTCGAAAGCTAACCCGTAAACTCGCGTGAGCATTTTGTTCAACTCATTCCCTCGCCAATATGCACCAGCAATTTTTTCTAATTTAAACGAACCATCTTTGATGTCTTTTACATTTTCAATATGCCCTCCTCGGCAAAGGTCAACAAAGTTTCCTGATTGATAAACTGTGATTTCTTCGTTTTTTCCACTTATTTCATTTATGAGTTCCAGCTTATATTCATTATCTTTAAAAATTTCTAAAGCTTCTTCTTTTGTTAAAACTCTTTTTTCAAAAGTTGACCAAGTTTTTATGATTTCTTTCATCTTGTTTTCTATTTCTTCAAGATTAGCATCGGTTATCTTTCCATTGACATCAACATCATAATAAAAACCATGCTCAATAGCTGGCCCAAGGGTTATTTTTGACCCAGGATATAATTCTAATATTGAAGCCCCCAGAAGGTGAGCTAGAGAATGTCTTATTTTTTCTATTTTTTCCATAATAAATTTGTATATAAAACGAAGCAAATTATTTTATGAAAAAATGTCTGGCCCCTCGTCCTCCCTCATCCGAGGACTTTTTTCAAAATATAATTTGCGAAGTTTTATTTTAATTAGCTAAAATAAAATCGCCCCGACGAAATGTGAAAAATTCACTTTCCGTCGGGGCGAGTCTAATCGCGGTTCCACCCAACATTTATAACTTCATTAACATTATAGATTAGCCCCATGAGGTCCAGATTATTACCTAGATTATGGTTGGTAGCCATAACAATCTCTACTCTTAAATGTTATTCTTTTCTGGGAAAAAAGCAAGCTCTAACAGTAGAGGCCTTGCCTCTGGTAGAGGCAAGGCCTCTACTGTTATCCACAGGTAATGAATGACTATTTTAATTAGAGGCTTTTTTGTTGCATTTTGGCTTAAAATCAGTATACTAGTTATTATGGTAATACGAATGAGACATACCCGTGCACATACGGGAAATAGAAGATCACACCATGCCCTAGAAGCAAAGGTCTTTACTACTTGTACAAACTGTGGGGAAAAGAAAGAAACTCACATTGTTTGCAAGAAATGCGGATTTTACAGAGGACGCAAGGTAATTGATGTGGTTAAGAAAGTAGAGAAAAAACAAGCAAAAAAGAAATAGTCTAAAAACTATTCTTTTTGATTTATTAGTTCTTTATTGTTTAAAGCTATTTTTATATTATGGCAAACAGGCACCTTTCAAGATCAATTGTTCTTCAGACACTCTTTGAGTGGGATTTCGCGGTTTCTAAAGACAGTGACCCAAAAGAGATGCTCGAAAGGAACATTGAAGAATTTGGTCCAGGATTAGATGACAATCAGTTTATGTCTGAACTCTTTAACGGTGTCATAAAAAAGAAACAAATTATTGATGAAATTATCGAAAAAGCTGCTCCAGATTGGCCAATAGACAAAATATCTGTAGTTGATAGAAACGTCCTAAGAATAGGTCTATATGAATTGATATTTGCTGATAGAGGACAGGTTCCTCCTAAGGTTGCTATCAACGAGGCCATAGAGCTTGCTAAAACTTTTGGTGGAGAAAATTCTAGTAGATTTGTTAACGGAGTCTTGGGTGGTGTTTACAAAGAAATGGGTGAACCCGGAAAAGATGATGTTCATCCAAAGAAGAAAGCTTTTGAAACAGACCCAGCAAAGTTTCCTATTGAAAAAAAGGCAGGAGCTGTTGTTTATGCTCATCATGAGGATAAATTGTATTTTGCTTTTGTTCATGATGTTTTTGGATACTGGACTCTGTCTAAAGGTAGTATAGAAGAAGGCGAAAACGAAGAAGAAGGAGCTATTCGAGAAATCAAAGAAGAAATGGGCCTAGATATAAAAATAAAAGAACTTTTAGGACGTAACGAATATATCGCTACTCATCCAGAAAAGGGAAAGATTAGGAAACAGGTAGTATTTTTCTTGGCGGAATCAGATTATAGAGAAATAGTCTTAGAGGAGGGAACTGGAGGTTTAGATGATGCTAGATGGTTTACAATAGACGAAATACCAAATTTAAGAATGTATGATAATATGATTCCGCTTCTAACCAAGACGATCGATATTCTTAGTAAAGATAATGGGTAAAAAACATGATAGATTTCTCTTTGTTTGAAAAAAAAATAAATATACATTTTAAAAATAAAAAGCTTCTAGAACAAGCTTTTATTCACCGATCATACATAAACGAAAACGGCGGAACCAAACTAGAACACAACGAAAGACTAGAATTTTTAGGAGATGCAGTTTTGGAACTTATTGTTACTGATTATTTATATAATAAATACGGAGATAAAGATGAAGGTGAGTTAACCGCTTATAGATCATCCCTTGTTAATGCTACTATTTGTGGAGAGATTGCTAGTGAGCTAGGAATGAATGAATATCTACTATTGTCAAAAGGTGAAGCAAAAGATATTGGTAAAGCTCGTGGCTATATATTGGCAAACACCTATGAAGCTTTTGTGGGTGCTGTTTACTTGGATCAAGGATACGAAACAGCTAAAGATTTTATTTATAAAACAATCCTAAGCAAAATAGATACAATAATAGCTAAAAAACTTTGGAGAGATTCAAAGAGTTTGGTTCAAGAAAAAGCTCAAGAATATGTAAACGTTACTCCGTCATACAAAGTCTTACACGAATCAGGTCCTGATCATGACAAAAGTTTTACAACAGGTATCTATTTTGGAGACATACTAGTAGCAGAAGGAAAAGGTAAGTCAAAACAGGAATCAGAACAAGATGCTGCACATAAAGCATTAGAAATTAAAGAGTGGTTGGAGTAAAAGAAAATGACTCTCAAATCAATAGAGCTTATAGGTTTTAAGTCGTTTGGCAAAAAAAGTGTTGTTAATTTTACGACGCCTGTTACTT
>Ga0209099_1004208_pt1 | contig 11100 bp, 8 predicted proteins | sample AD_JPNHW2_MetaG_FD_184430 | JGI IMG/M metagenome (GOLD analysis project Ga0209099, IMG submission 184430) | Active sludge microbial communities of municipal wastewater-treating anaerobic digesters from Japan - AD_JPNHW2_MetaG (SPAdes) (version 2) | ecosystem: Engineered > Bioreactor > Anaerobic >...
AGCCCTGATTCTCTGCAATTCTGTGCAATCAGGTTGCCTGTTGAACGAAAAAACTCATCACCGAGCTTATCTTCAAACCGGTTATTATGATAAATATAATCGGCATAGTGGTAATTCATCCTGTCAACGAGTACCCTGTCAACTTTGCCAGGTAACAAGTTTCCCAGGTTTTCGGCTCCCGGAAGCATGGGGGCAACCATTGCAAAGGTCCTGATGCCTGCACTATGCAGTTTCTCCAGTGCATCGAGCCTTTCAGCGATGGATGGTGCTTCGGGCTCAAATATCTTTCTTACGTCATCATCAGCCGTCGTGACTGAAAATCCAACTTCAATTCTTTCCGCTTTTCTGATGATATCCAAGTCTCTGAGAACCAGCGGAGAACGTGTCTGGATAATGACAGGCCAATGATGCTCAATAACTATTTCCAGGCATTCACGGGTTATTTGATATCTTTCCTCCAGGGGTTGGTAAGGGTCGCACAATCCGCTAACCCAAACAGTCCCGGGTTTCTTCTTCCTGATTTCTGTATGCAATAATTCGGCTGCATTGATTTTAATATCAACAAATTCGCCCCAGGGCTCTTGGTGGCCGGTAAACTTCTTTATAAATCTGGCATAGCAGTATGAGCATCCATGGTGGCAACCGATGTAGGGATTAATCACATAGTCATGGATCTTTGAGGCGGAGAGAATGGTTTTCGACCTTATTTCCCTGATAATCATACAGATGTTTGACCTGTCCGGTGCAGGATCAGATAAAATTCATGGTCACTTCTTTCAGGAATTTGTCCTCAAGCAACCTGGCGATCCTGCGGACGACAGTGCGCCTGATTTCAAGCTCAACCGGTAGGCTCGGGTCCTGGTGGGCAATATTGATACGGGTTCCAATGATGAAATGAATATCGTCGCTGTCGAGCAAAAGTCTCACGATCTGGTCTGCAGGACCTTTGCCCAGTTTGTATTTTTGCGAATAATTCTTCAGGATTTCTGAAACTTTGCCGAGTGTGAGAATTCCTTCCGTCACAAGATCAATGCCGTCCATGAATGAAATAGGGGGGAGGTCGGTATCTTCAAATTCAAAACTGTCGATGATAGGCATACCCAGTTCACGCGAGATGATATCGCCGGTGGTGGCACCGCAAATAATCTTTTTGCCGTCGAAATTCTTTACCACAGTGGCTAATTCCGTATCCTTGTGCTCTTCGTAGGGCGGGCCGGTACAGATCAGCAGCCGCCTTGGCTCACGAAAGTAAATCACTGCGCAGCTTGTGTCATCTTTTGGATGGTAATTGTCGTTCATTACAGCGATGTTTACCACTTTGGCGGCAAGTTGAGCGCCCGAAATAGTTTTATCGTTCCCGATGAGTTCCTGCACATATTTGGCCATGTTGTCCTGTCCGTAACCAAAGGGATATTTGGCTCCGCCCATGCCGGATTGAGCCACTCCGTCGGAACAAATAACGATGCGGTCTTCTTTCTGAGGAACAAATGTGCAGGTTCTCAGTTCTTTACCGGAGTTCTTCTCCGAAACCAGCGTAATGGTTTGCCAGTCAGGGTCAATGATTTTATTTCCTCTCAGAATAATTGTCTGCGGGTTGTCATATTCGAGTATTCGGGTAGCGCCGTCAATTTCGATATCAACAATGGTAAAGGTGCTGTAACTCATTTTGCGTTCGCTGCATACCGGCAGGGTATTCATAATGATATCGGCGATGCGCTGAACGTCCTTATGCTCTTCGGTGAGGTTCAAAGCCATGGTTGCAGTAAGGGTTGAAAGCATGGCTGCCTTCACGCCATGCCCCATTCCATCGCTCAGCACCACGATGATCCTGTTCTCCTCATAAATTCTCTTTGACAGGAAATGGTCGCCACAGATACGTTCAAGGTCATGGTTTTTCTGTACCACGTTTACTTCAACATAGAACGGATTGTTGTTTATCTGGTTGCTGGTTGCAGTCATGGATGTTTCCGTGCAAATTATTCTTCCTTCGATTGATGGGATTCGATAATTGAATTGAGCATTTTTTCTGTTTTGGAAGCTCCTTCTCCAAGCAGGAAAGCGATTTGCTGTACAAGTTCGAGGTTTTGTTCTATCACCTCTGTCACACGGTTTATTACTTCTTCTTTCCTCACTTCGGGCATGTACATATCACGAACTACACCGCCTACAATCTGGTTTTTCTTGATTGTGAAGATGGTGACATTCAACAATTTATCATTCAGGTGGACGTCACGGCCAATAATATCTTCGGCGCTGGTAAGCACGTATGAGAAAAGTTTATAAAAGTTGAAAGGAAGCAATGTCTTCAGGTCGGCTCCTACAAGCCCCGGGATAATCTCATTAATATCAGCCGCTTCATCGCCAAGTATCGTTATAAAGCTCTCGTTTGAAGCAATGATCTTCATCGATTCGTCAACAATGAGAACAGCGGTAGGGAGTTTTCTCAGCATAGTCTGAGTGGTCTCAAGTGCATCCTGTGTTGCCTGTTTCTCAACCAGGGCGCGCTTTTCGGAGTCCTGAAGCGCCTGTTGCGTTTTTGCGAGTTTCTCGTTCGAAACCTTCAGCGATTTGATGTATTCCTGTTTGCTACGGAGTGAGTGATTAATACACATATCGGTACGGGCAATACCGTTTGCAACAGCTTCGGCAAAAGCACGGCAGCTCTCATAACCACAGGCTTTGCAGCCAAGATCCTGTTCGCCGTCACCCTTGTCGATGATTTTCAGGATTTCTTCAACTTTTTCTTTAGGAGGCACAGGCAGGCGCTGATCATCTGCGGCAAATGTACGTTTCAGGTCTATTCCGCTGAACCTGTTCAGTTCTTTGATCCATTTTCCTTTCTCAAAGTTAGCCAGCCGCTTGTTGGCATAGCTCACAACTTCGGTCCGACGCTTTAGTTTCATGCCGTTGGGCTTCATGCCGGGCCCCATAATACATCCTTCGCAGTAAAATATGTTGAAGTTTTTCTTAATGTAATCAATACTTTCCTCAAACTGCCTGATTGCCTGCAATATCCTGTCACGACCGTCGATTGTGACCATGGTTCCGCTGAGCATGTCCTGGCTCAGCCCTGCTGCCTGCAGTATTCCGTCGCTGAGTGCATACAGCGAACCTTTATAGCCTGAGGGTTCTTCAAAATCAGCAAATTCAATGGTACTTTCCTTAATTCCCGTTTCATCAAACATCCGCCGCAGTTCATCAAACATTAGGACGGCATCAAGGCGGCCATCTTCATCATGTCTGAGTGCTTCAGTTTTGGCGCCGAGGCAGGGCCCGATAAAGACCACCTTTATTTCTTCACCATGAATGCTTCTTATGATTTTTGCAGAGGCGATCATCGGGTTAACGATAGGAGCCAGGTTCTCAAGGAGTTCCGGATGGAATTTCTCGATGAGTGAAACGATAGGAGGGCAGTTGGCCAGGATATAATACTTCCCCAGGAAGTTGCTTATCATTTCGTGATATTCCTTGGCAACCAGATCAACACCAAATGATGCTTCATGTACATATTTAAAACCCAGCTGCTTGACCATTGCCACGAATTTTCGGTAGTCGGTTATATCATCAAACTCAGCCGAAATACTTGGATCAAGTATGGCAGCAACTGGTTCTCCTGATTTTAGAATTTCCTTGACCTCGTTGCGCGAATCGTAATATACTATGGCATTTGGATGACAAACTTCCAGGCAACTGCCGCAGCCAATGCACCGGTTATCAGCAATGAAAGGAACATTCTCACCGGCACGAAGTTCTATTGCCTTGACCGGGCATATGCGGATACAGGCATAGCACTCTTTACAGCGGTCGTGATTTATTTTAAGCAGGGGTCTTTCAAACATGGAAGGTTCTTTTTACGTAAGAGCCGGGTTATTGTTTCGCAATATACTCCTCCAGTATCCTTATAATGGACTCAGGTTCAGTGTTTTCATAAAATTCGTCACCAAGTTTTAGCATCGGTCCGTCGGCACATTTGCCAAAACACCGTTCCCCGTGAAATTTGACATCATTCTGCAAATTGTGCTCTTTAAGAAACTCTGTAATCAGCTTTACAATAGCTTTATTTCCACGGGCAAAGCAGGAACTTCCAAGGCAAATAATGATCTCTTTCTTCTGGTTTTCCATGTCACAGCGAATGTAATCCTCTGAAAAGAGGTGAAATTACATCATATTGATAACAAAATTAATAAATATTAGTCAGCAGCTCAATTGTTAATTTAATAACACTGTTATTTTTTTCACAAATTGTTTCTTCCAATCTTAGGGAATGCTTATTTTTGTACCTGACACTTCAATACAGCAGATATGCCTTTAAGCATAGAAGAGATTTGCCTGAAATATAAAAAAGGTAGTCGTGAGGCTTTACTGCCTGTATTACAGGAGATTCAGGACAGTATCGGATACCTGTCCGAAGAAGCAATCGTTTATGTGGGCAGCCATCTGAACCTGCCATCGAGCAAGGTCTATGGAATTGCCACTTTTTATGACCATTTCAGGTTTGTTCCACGCGGACGGTTTCACATCAGGGTATGCGGCGGAACAACATGCCACATCGAAGGATCAATGTCACTGCTGAGGGAAATTGATAAGCTGCTTAAATTACGTGATGGGCAGGTAACGCGCGATGGGCTGTTCAGCCTTCAGGTTGTTGATTGTATGGGAGCATGCAGCAAAGCGCCGGTCGTATGTATCAATGGAGAATTTCACACAATGATTTCGCCCGACGATCTGGTCTTGCTTTTTAATGATATCCGCAAAAATCAGGGTTAGTCAAAGCGCTGTAAAACTTGTAAGTTAAATCGCATGGATGTTAGGGATTTTCTGATATCTGAAGTTCTTACCTCAAAGTCACCCGTAACGGCTCACTCCATCAATGGGAGACTTGCAGAAATTCGCCGCGACAGGATCAGTCGGCCGGTGATATATATCGGAACAGGCAGTTGCGGGCTTGTAGCCGGCGCCGGAAATACTCTTAAGACTGTTAAAGAATACCTTGGCGAAAAATCAATTGATGCCGAAATTGTAGAGGTCGGTTGCATCGGGTTTTGTTCAGCTGAACCGCTGATGGATGTGCAAATCCCCGGCAAATCCAGAATTTCATTCAATAATGTGGATTCAACGATGGTTGAACCCATCCTGGACGACATATTCAACGGCATTGTGCCTGCCGACAATGTCCTTGGGCAGTTTTTAAATCCCTTGCACGAAGCCTGGAACGGAGTGGAAGATATAAGCAGGCTGCCGTTCTTCAGGTACCAGCACCGGATTGTTCTTGCCAATTGCGGTAAAAGTGACCCTCAGAGCATCTCAGGCTATATTGCCCGGGGTGGATATTCAACTTACCTGAAGTGCCTCAATAACTATACGGCTGAAAAAGTTTGTGATATTATTGATGAAAGCGGCCTGAGAGGGCGTGGTGGTGGCGGATATACTACCGGCCGTAAGTGGAAAACTGCCCACAATTCAGTGAGCGACCAGAAATACCTGGTATGCAACGCAGCCGAAAGTGATCCCGGTGCATTTATGGACCGTGCCATTATTGAAGGCGACCCGCACCTCCTGCTCGAAGGCATTGCCATAGCTGCTTATGCCATTGGCGCTACAAAGGCATACATATATATTATGGCTGATTATCAGCAGGCTATAAAAAATCTTAAGCTTGCTATCGCGCAGATGAAGGAGTATGCACTGTCAGGCTATAACATATTCAGGAGCGGTACCGATCTGCAGATTAATGTAGTGGTTAGTCCGGGAGCATTCGTATGCGGCGAAGAAACCGCACTCATCAACAGTATCCAGGGCAAAAGAGCCATGCCCGCTCCCAAGCCGCCCTACCCCGCGATTGAAGGATTGTTCAGGAAACCTACTGTAATCAACAACGTGGAGACGCTGGCCAATGTACCCTTCATACTGAGGCACGGACCACAGGCGTTTAACAGTATTGGTACAGCCAACAGCAAAGGAACCAAGGTGTTTGCCGTTACCGGAAAATCAGCGCGCACAGGTCTCATTGAGGTTGAAATGGGAACAACGCTCAAAGACCTTATCTTTAAAATAGCGGGTGGAATAAAGAATGAAAAGCATTTTAAGGCAGTACAGATTGGCGGCCCTTCGGGAAGTTGTGTACCTGAGCAACAGCTCGACCTGCCGGTAGATTACGAGTCACTCTGGGAAGCAGGCGCTATCATGGGCTCAGGCGGCATGGTGGTAATGGATGAAAATACTTGTATGGTGGATATGGTGAAGTTCTTCATGAACTTTTTGCAGCAGGAGAGCTGCGGCAAATGTATCCCCTGCAGGGAAGGTACCCGGCGCATTCATGAGATCCTCGAAAATATTACCCGCCGTCCGCCAAGTGAATCAGGACACGAAGTACTCGAAAGATTTAAGGGCATCATGCAGCTTGAAGGGTTGGCCGAAGTAATCCGCGATACGTCATTATGCGGGTTAGGACAAACGGCTCCCAATCCGCTGATAAGTGCTATGAAATGGTTCCGCGACGAATTTGAAGAGCATGTGTTCGACCGCAAATGCCGGGCAGGGGTTTGTAAAGAACTCCGGGTGTTCTACATCGAAGTGGACAAGTGCACAGGCTGTGTGGCATGCCTGCGCAAATGCCCGACAAATGCTATTGTTGGGCAGCCTCGCCAGCCTCATTTCATCATTGAGGATAAATGCATTGGCTGCGGCATCTGTTACGATGTTTGCAAATTTGTAGCCATCACCATAAAGTAACTCATTGGCTTAATGTAAAAATCAGATCATCAACACATTAATGAACAACATGCATGATGTTTTTTGACATAGAGGTCAACGGGAAAACAATAAAAGCGCGAAATGGCGAAACCATTCTCTCGGCACTAGAGCGGAATGCAATAAGTGTGCCTACACTTTGTCACATCCGGGGCTTGCAGCCTTCAGGTGCCTGCCGCATGTGCGTGGTTGAGGTTGAAGGCAGGCAGGGGCTTATACCGGCCTGCTCGCATCCTGTTGAAGAATGGATGAAGATACGTACACACTCACCACGGGTAATTAAAGCCCGCAAGACAAATATAGAACTGCTCCTGAGTAATCACCCCGACGATTGCCTTTATTGCGAAAGCAACGGCAATTGCGAGCTGCAAAAGTTTGCCGAAGATCTCTATGTGAGAGAACGGCGATTCTACGGAAAGAAAAATAAGTATAAAACAGATCCGTCGAGTGCGGCTATCTTTCGCGATCCGGCCAAATGCATATTATGTGGCCGTTGCATAAGGGTTTGTGAAGAAGTTCAGGATATCACGGCACTGGAATTTATCGGTCGTGGAAACGAAATGCAGGTGGGCCCCGCCTTCAACAAAGGTATGAACCTGTCAAGCTGCATTAATTGCGGGCAGTGTATCATGGTTTGCCCTACCGGTGCTCTTTCTGAGAAAAAACATCCCGCCGAACTCCAGGAGATGATTCACAACCCGGCTATCAACACTGTCATCCAATGTTCGCCGACACTCTCGGTTACCCTGGCTGAAGAATTTGGCCTCAGGCCGGGTAAGGATATAGAAGGTGTTATGTATGCCGTCCTGCGTAAGATAGGATTTGACCATGTTTTCGATACTTCCTTTGCAGCCGATCTTTACGTTGCTGAACTAACCAATGAGTTGCTGCAACGAATCAGCAGCGGAGAGAAACTGCCATTGTTTTCGAGTTGCTGCCCTGCATGGATTAAATATGCCGAGCAGTTCAGGCCCGGATTGCTGGGAAATATTTCGGTATGCAAGTCGCCGCAGCAAATGATGGGCTCGGTTATAAGCAATCATTTTACAAAGGTTAAGAAGATACAGCCTGAGAGCATTTATTCGGTTTCGGCAATGCCCTGTATCGCTAAAAAGTTTGAAGCCCAGTGTGAACAGATGACACACAAAGGGATAACGGATGTTGATATGGTGCTCACTACCCGCGAACTGGCGCGGCTTATCCGGCTCAATGGCATAGATGTTCAGCAGGTTGAATCGGAAATGGCTGATCAGCCTTACCGAACACGCAGTGCATCAGGAAAAATGCTGGCAGTAAGTGGCGGGCTAACCGAGGCGGTTGTCAGGGCTTTGCATTTCCGCATTACAGGCAAAGACCTTCCGCTGAAAAGAATTCCCGAACTCCGGTCGTCAAAAGATGTAAAGGAATTCTCGATAAAAATCGGAGAGCGCACATATGGTTTCGCGGTAATTAATGGTATGGGCAATGCTCCGGAGTTGCTCAACGAAATAGAATCGGGCCGCAGCGACATTCACTTCGTTGAAGTGATGGCCTGCCCCGGAGGATGTGTCGGAGGTGGCGGCCAGCCGGCCGGTAAAAACGCAGGATCGCTCAGGAACCGTATCAAAGCAATATATGAGATCGACGATAAGGAAACAGTGAAAACACCGTATAAAAATCCTTCGCTCAACTCCTTATACGAAACTTTCCTTGTGGAACCCGGCAGCGATGAATCGGCAAACCTTTTGCATACAACCTATCAGAAGAGAGAAGTGCTGCTTTAAACATATTTGCTCCAATTATCAACCAGAATGGAAGATTCGGTATATAACGTCAACCAGCCAAACCCGGCAATAGCAAAACTGGTTTTTACCATTAAGGAGAAATGCAGGGTTTGTTATACCTGTGTCAGGGAGTGCCCGGCCAAAGCAATACGTATCGTTGGTGGCCAGGCTGAAGTGATTACCGAACGTTGTATTGCCTGCGGAAACTGCATCAAAGTCTGCAGCCAGGGAGCTAAAGTTTTCCGGCGCGAAATTGACCCGGTTACTAAACTTATTCAGTCAGGGGCAAAAGTAATAGCCATGGTTGCTCCGAGTTTTCCGGCTGAGTTTTCCGAAATTCCCGATCATCACACCTTTGTAGGGATGATTCGTAAACTCGGTTTCAGGTATGTGACCGAGGTGGCCTTTGGGGCCGATCTCGTAGCGCGAAAATATAAAGAACAACTGAACAGCGGCGCACCCGCTATTTCGTCCGATTGCCCTGCCATTGTTTCCTACATCGAGCGCTATTACCCTGATCTTGTCGGCAACATGGCTGAAGTGGTTTCTCCGATGGTGGCTATGGCCAGGGTAGTGCGCCATAAATATGGTGTTGATTCTCTCCTTGTATTTATTGGCCCTTGTCTGGCCAAAAAGGCTGAATCAAAAGAAATTGACAATGCGATCACTTTCAGGGAGTTGCGTGAAATGTTTGAGCTAAACAGGATAACTCCGAAGTCAGTTGAATTATCTGAATTTGACCCGCCGTTGTCAGGCCGCGGAGCCATTTTCCCCCTTAGTCACGGGCTGTTGAATACCATGGAAGTCACCGAGGATATTCTTAGCGAGAACGTACTCGTAGCAGGAGGGAAGAGCAATTTTCAGGATGCCTTGCGTGAGTACGAGCAGGGCAACCTGAGAGAACATCATGTGCACCTGCTGTGCTGCGAGGGCTGCATCATGGGGCCGGGCATGTCGCCCTACATCAATACAGCTGCCAGCAGCAACCGTTTTGCGAAAAAAGCAAGTATCATCAAGTATGCCAATGCCAAGATGTCGGCGCTTGACCGTGAGGAATGGCAGAAAAATCTTGACGAATACATCCGGCTTGACCTGTCCAGGACATTTAAAGCAAACGATATGAGGGTGGTTAAACCATCGGCTGAACAAATTAAGGAAGTAATGTTCAGGATGGGTAAATACGGACCGGTTGACTATCTGAACTGTGGGGCTTGTGGTTATGATTCCTGCGAGGAACATGCAACTGCGATCCTCAGCGGGTTGGCTGAATCGGAAATGTGCCTTCCTTACTCCATAGAAAAGCTTCATAAGTACATCAGGGATCTGAATATTTCAAACGAAAAACTTGCTACTGTACAGGAAGCTCTCAGGCATTCGGAAAAACTAGCAGGTATGGGACAGTTATCTGCCGGCATTGCCCATGAACTGAATAACCCCCTGGGAGTTATCACAATGTACAGCAACATATTGAGAGAGGAAGTTCCGGAAGATAATCCAATTCACAAAGACCTCGACCTCATTGTGGAGCAGGCCGACCGTTGCCGGAAAATAGTAGGAGGCCTGCTCAATTTCGCCCGCAAAAACCAGGTGAATTTTAGTGATGCAGATGTAACTGCGCTTGCCGAGCACAGCATTAACTCTGTTGTTGTTCCATCGAATATCAGCCTGTCCCTGAGTAACAACCTCTCGGATCCGGGTGCCATGCTCGACTTCGACCAGATGACGCAGGTTATCACCAATCTCCTGAAGAATTCATTTGAAGCCATGCCTGATGGAGGAAAAATTACCCTGGGACTTACTGACACACCTGAAAATATTATGATACAGGTTACCGATAACGGTTCTGGTATTGCCAGGGAACATATGGACAAGCTGTTCACACCTTTCTTTACTACAAAAGGCATCGGAAAAGGTACCGGGCTTGGGCTGCCCATTATCTATGGTATCGTTAAGATGCACAAAGGCGACATACGTGTGGATTCAAATCCTGATCCGTCGGCGGGGCCAACGGGAACTACATTTACCATCACAATTCCGCGTAAAAGAATGGTTTAATACCGGATGAAGTGATCATTCTTCTGAAAATGATATTCAACAAGATTGTAAAGTAATGAAAAAGAGAATATTAATTGTTGATGACGACATCGATTACATCTTCCAGATGAAGTTGAAGGTTGAACAAATGGGTTTCGACACCATCACAGCCGAAAGTCAGAAAGAAGCTGAAAAAGTGATTGAAGAGGTGAAACCCGATCTCTGCATACTCGACCTGATGATGGAAACCGACGACAGTGGTTTTATTCTGAGCTACAAAATCAAGCGCAAATATCCTGATATTCCGATTATTATCGCCACGGCCGTTACTGCCGAAACAGGGATGACTTTCGATGTAATGGCCCATGAAAACCAGCGATGGATCAATGCCGACCTTTTCCTAGACAAAGGGATAAGAGCTGACCAACTGCACCGGGAAATAAAGAAACTGTTAAAAATGTAAAGTATGGCTACTTTCAAGATACTGGTTGTTGACGATGAGCAGGGAATACGTGACGGGACAAGGCGTATATTGCAGAACTTCAGGGTTGAT
>Ga0209099_1004212_pt1 | contig 11093 bp, 10 predicted proteins | sample AD_JPNHW2_MetaG_FD_184430 | JGI IMG/M metagenome (GOLD analysis project Ga0209099, IMG submission 184430) | Active sludge microbial communities of municipal wastewater-treating anaerobic digesters from Japan - AD_JPNHW2_MetaG (SPAdes) (version 2) | ecosystem: Engineered > Bioreactor > Anaerobic...
CTGAAGAGGATAAATTTTTTCAGGCTGCCTGCCGCATGAGATTATCATAAGTGCAGTGGATACAGTGAGAAATAATATTATTTTAGAGCGGAATTTCATATACAATTTTACCAGATTTCTCCTCAATTACAATATACTGAAAAAGTACTGCCCGGGTACTAATAACCTGTATTTAATATTTTAAATATAATAGATGAAATATATATACAAAGTATGACTTTAAAATTATATTATGATTTTTTCAAAAAAAAAGAACCGGAAATATACACTTCCGGTTCTTTTTTTACGCATGATCAGTAAAGCTGTTATTAAATTAACTTTTAACCTTAATCTTACTTGTCTTCTTCCCTTTTTTAATTTTTTTGAGATTAAGCGGGGTACCCTCCCATGCATGTTCAAGAACCATAAGTATGTCATCATAATCAAGTTCTTCCGGATTCTGGACTCCTGAACCGTCATTAAGGGAAAGTTTTGCTATCTCGGGAAGCTTCTCCTTCGGTACTACCATATTGCCGTTTCTGTCAACGATCTCCTTAAGGCACGTAAAGTGTTTACCCCCTGTTGCTTTATGGAGTTCACTGTTAAGCTCCCTGATATATGCTATTGTTTTCAGCGGCCTTTCCGCCAATGGTGTACCTGCATATACTTCGTCCCCGGCAAGAGGAAACAGCAGTTCCGCTGTAAGATGTCCCGTTTTATGCAGATTGTATTCAAGTCCGTACGGGAGAAGAATACTCATACATGTCCCGTGCGCGACGTGGCATATAGCACCGATAGAATGCCCTATCTGGTGAACCATCCCCACCATGGAATTTGAAAAGCTCATCCCTGCAAGAGTTGAACCGTTTGCAAGCGCAAGCCGTGCCTTCAGGTCTCCCGGCTTTGAAACCGCAGTAAGTACATTCCTGCTTATAAGCTGTATCGCCGTTATAGCAGTTACATCGCTGAGTGGATTTTTCGCAAGACATGTATATGCTTCAACAGCATGGGTCATGGCGTCCATCGCGGTCGGAGCAGTAAGGAACGGCGGAAGCGTTTTAGTCATACGCGAATCGAGTATCGCCATATCGGGCAGAAGAAAAAGCGACGGGAACAGCATCTTCACGTCACGGGCATGGTCTGCTATAACCGCAACTATTGTCATCTCTGAACCTGTCCCTGATGTTGTCGGCACAGCGATTAATGGCTTAAGCGGGCGTTTCAGGGCTCCCGCACCTGTAAAGTCCATGAGGTTGTCCGAGTTCTCCGACACCAGTATGTTTACGCCTTTGGCGGTATCCATAACTGAACCCCCGCCGATTGCAATTAAGGAATCACATTTTGATGATCTGTATAATTTTGTTATTTCAAGTACGACTTTTACATCGGAATCCGCAGGTACATTATCATAGTATGCTCCCGCTTTAAGTTTTGTCCCGAGTGCTTTTTTTACAGGCTCGATAAGCCCCGCGCCCATTACACCTTTATCTGTTACAATCATCGGCCTTGAGGACTTGAGGCTTTTCAGCATTTCAGGAAGTTTGTCGAGAGCTTTATGCCCTGAAACTACTTTTACTCTGTTGCAGAATTCATAATATCCCGGTATATACATATTCAACTCCTTATACTATTCTTTGATTATTATTCAACGCTTCTCCACTCCGTTCCTGACTCCCCGGAGATGGAGGTGGAGGCCTGGATTACTGACTTTATAATAAAAATCAGGTTTCTGTAACCGCCTCTATACTTAAAAAGTAAATGCCCTTATATAAACCAGTACCCTTCCAACATACTTTCTCACAGGATTCAGCTGTGACCATTTGGGATATCTTTTTACAGCAAGCGATGTGATAATTTTAGGAAGAAGAAACACCTCAATCAGGTTAAGTATCCTTACCACTGTTAACGCATCGGGAAGATCGCCTGATACAATAAACCTGTCATTACAGAACGCCACGCAGGTTCCTTCCTGAAATGTAAATACCAGTATTGCGGCCTCAAGGCTTTTTATCTTCATATCAAGAGTTATTTTCTTACCCTTCGCATTCCAGCCCATATACTTCACAACACCATTTTTATCTTTCCCTACAATCATCGCAGGCCCGTCCGGAGCAACCCATAATCTGACGCAGAAATCATCTCTCAATCCTGCGAACTCCTCTTTCACTTCTCTGTCAACTTTTGCCGCCGCCTGAATTGCCCTGCCTACTATCCAGAGCATTACCGCGACATATATCTTTTTTATCAGTTTACCTTTCGGTTTAATTTCAGGAAATTTATTTATATTCATTTAGATTTACCCCCTTTAAATGGCACTCCCTCATAAGCATGTTCAAGGATCTGAAGCGCAGCGCCTTTGCCGTATTTGCTTCCGCCTCTCGCTTCAGCCGCTTCCGCGATCTTCTTTATCATGTACATCGGAATATTAAGGTCCTTAATTCTTCCGGGGATTACGCCTTCAAGATTATCCAGCATAAGATACAGAAGTTCCACGCTCTTTTCGGCTCTTTCACTTTCATGAACTTCACAGTAATTATCAATTCCGGCCAGAGGAAGAAGAAGTTCACCCCTTACACCTGATTTCTCAAAACGGAATTTATAGTCAAGAGTATACGGAAGAACAAGCCCGGCACATAAACCTGCGGGATACCCTGTAAGCTTCTCCATTTCAAAACCGATCGCACGGGCCAGGCCTTCGGGCGCATTGGAATAAACAATTCCTGACACTGCCACGCCGTTCATAAAGCCCGCTTTCTCTTTTTTATTACAGTGGCACTTGAGCGCGCCTGCCATGTTTTCATAAACCAGTGCTATAGAAGCGTACGCGAATGAATCATTTACAGGATTTGACCCGGTAAATGTACATGCCTCAATTGACTGCGCAAGGGCAAGCATTGCCGAAGCAGCTGTATTCTTCTTCCCGGTCCACTTTAACATTCTCCTGTCGATCAGCACAAGATCAGGAAAGAGGTCATCAGACCTGTAGATATGCGAATCTATGACCGCTTCATTTGAAGTTTCTGTTCCCCTCGCTTCAGATGTCGGTATAAATATAAACGGTTTTAACCTGGCGCTTTTAGTCATGTCTTCAAACATCAGCAGATTATCTGATTTATTTGACACAAGAATATTAAGCCCCTTTGCGGCAGAGGCCGCGGCATCACCGCCTATGGCTATTATTGAATCACAACCCCTGTCACGGAACAATTTGGAAAGATTCTGCAGAAGGACCGAAGAGGCATATCCGGGAACCTCATCATAAATTGCACCGATTGTTACACCGGAATTATAAAACGATTTTACAAAAGCTTTCACGACTCCGTTCTTTGCAGACTTTTTATCTGTAATCACAAGCGGCTTAACCGCGTTCATACTTTCAAGTTCAAAGGGGATGTTCTCCAGCGCCGCGCTCCCTGAACTTATTTTTGTTTTGTTATAGAATTCAAAATAATCGGGTATATGCATGTTTATACTCCTGCTGCTTTTTGGATTTTTAGTTTACGCAATGTCCGTGGTCTGGGTATTCCGTTTTTGTCGTATCCCCTTACCATATAATACCTGTCGAGCATCTTCTCCAGAGGGATCACTCTCTCTTTAGTGTCGCACTTTCTTGTTTCATTCAGAAGCCTATCGGGAAGGGTATCGTCCTTCCGTGAAATTCCCTCGTTAGTATTCATCAGCCTTTCCAGAACCTGTATCCTTTCGCCGGCGCGGAGAAACGCGGTGATTCCCATTCTCTCACCTGTAATTGATGACCAGAATTCGGGCCACAGGCTTATATCGATAAATCTGACCGCTACTGCCGCCATCGCTGTCATCATAATCTTAAGAATAAATTTCGGCGAAAATCTCAAAAGAGGCGTTTCAAGCTCATACGGGAACGCCGTGAAAAGACAAGTCTGCAGTGAATTTATAGAAGTCAGAATATCCTCCTGAAACTTAACAAGGGATGCCTTGCTTCTATAGGTATAAGGCTCGATGAGGTCCATGTACACTTCAAGCGCAAACACGGAATTTGCCACGTGACATGCCCCCCTGTTGGCAACTGCATATGCGAGCCCCTGACCGAAAGAACCGCGCGGATCGTAAGCAGGCATCTCCATACCTTTAACCTGTATTGCAAAATCCTCGCCGCCGTATTTCTTTGAACAATACCTGGAGCCCATTGCCAGATCCCTGCCCGCGCCCTTCAGGTGAGCTATATCTTTGAGCATTTCCGAAACACCTTCCGGTGACCCGAACTTCAGACTGGTTTTAAACAAACCTTTCTCCCCTGCTTCCATCGCCCATGCAAGAGTTCCACCCGCGGTTATTGTATCCATTCCCATGAGTGAACAGATCTCATTCCAGTCAGAAATCTTTACAGGATCAAAGATCTCAAGATTCGATCCCATGAGGCCAATAGTTTCGTATTCAGGAATCTGCCTTATCTCGCCATTGATGTTTCCTTTGTGGCCGCAGAGGATTGTACAGGGCTTGCATGTACTGTATGATGTTTTAAATCTCTCCGCCATTGCCTCACCGGAAATTTTATGGGCTTCGCCATGAGAACCCCCTGTAAAATTTTTAACAGGAAGGATACCGCCGGCATTGCTCATATTAACATTGGCATTGGTTCCGAAATTTCTATATGACCCTCCTGATATATCATTTCTGTTGATATAATCAGTTGCCTTCTTTTTAGTCTTATCAAACTTCTTCTGCTTAACCGGACGTATTTTAAACTCCCCGCCTTTCGCAGAAATCGCCTTGAGATTCTTTGAACCCATGACAGCCCCTATACCGCCGCGGCCGAGGAATCTGTGGCCGGATGCGACATTTGCAAACCTTACAAGATTTTCACCGGCAGGGCCAATGACGAGTATACCGCCGCTGTCTTTCGAGATCTGTTCCTGTGCTTTCCTGGTATCAAGTCCCCATATTTTTTTAGCATCCCTGAACTCGACACCTTTAGAGTCTATATAAAGATACACAGGCGTTTTTGATTTACCCTTTACCAGGATACCATCCCATCCTGAAGTTTTAAGAGCCATACCGAAAGCTCCACCGCATGAAGCTGCCGACATTATCCCGGTCAGAGGCGACTTGCTTACAGCCGCGAAACGTCCCGAGCATGGCGCTCCGGTTCCGAGAAGTACACCTGTGGTAACTGCGATGATATTATCTTCGCCCAGAGGATCAACTCCCGGCTCCATTCTGTCGTATAGCATTTTGAGGGCCAGCCCCTTGCCTCCGAGATAAAGTTTTGTGTCCAGAGGGCTCACGTTATATACGCTGAAACTCCTCTTTGTAAGATCAATTTCCAGAACCTTGCTGCTTGTACCGATAATCTCCTGCATTTTAATCTCCTTTTCTGACAAGCTTTTACAGGGCCTAAGGTCAGCTTTTCAATAAACCGTGCATTTTGTAACAGGCTAAAGACTTGTCATTTTATATTTATATCAGTTCTTTAACAATTCTCAAAGAACTATGATGCAACTTTGAAAAAACAGTCAGTAATAATTCCTGAACTTTTTTATAATAGAAAATGCATTATGGGGCTGTCTCAGAAGTCTGATATTTCTGTATTTGTCATTCCGGTTTTGCGTCTCCAATTCCAGCAAATACCGGAATCTCATACGATAAATTTAAAACTTTTACTGTGAGATCCCGGCATTCCGTTTCACTACAGCCGGAATGACAGCAATTATACTTTTAGGTCAGCCCCATACAATTATTTATTTTAAACTAAAATATATGTTAAGGAATTATCATTGAAAAACAATATACTTATGAAGCAGATCAACCTCCTCCTGAAATTCTGAGACATGACACCTCTGCCGATTCATAAAACTTTTCCCACGTTGAGATCCTTGAACCGGCTGTAAAATAGCAGAAACGTGAAAGCTTTTTAAGGCCCGCACCCTTCAGAATTTTCCTCAGGCGTGTCCCCGGTTTCACAGGGTAAAGAACACCTTTTCCCATGTCGTAATTGTCAATTTTAAGCTCTTTTTCTATCCCTGAGTAAAATTTAACGGTGATAAATATCTGATCCATAGGATTTTTTAACCTGAATTAAGTTAGTTCAAAGATATGTTATTCTTAGCAGAAATTCATGGAAACTCGACCGGAAATATATATCCGGACTGTTTTTTTGTAAAAACCGGGATTTTTCACAAATGTTTTCTTAATCCGGCAGAACTGATATCCGCCGGAAATAAAAATCATTCCGGCAGGAAAACTTTAATTCTTTTACCTTATTATAAAATGATAAGTTTTGCGGTATTCCACCGGTGTGATTCCGGTGATTTTTGTGAACGATTCATAAAACGAGGATTTGGAATTGAAGCCGACTTCATAAGCTATGGTGAGAACTGTCCTGTCAGGATTTGCGATCAGAAGTTTTTTCGCCTCCTCTATCCTGTAGGAGTTTATATATGTATTGAAGTTCATGCTGAGCCTTTCGTTAAGAAGCTGTGAGAGCTGATGGTGTGTAATGCCCAGGCTGATTGCAGTATCCGCAAGATTGATTGTTTCATCCCGGTAGATATTCTTTTCAGTCATAAGCTTTTCAAGTTCCAGCATAAGCCTGTCCACATCAAGCCCTTTTAGAAGCGAGCGCGAGTAGATCCCTCTCTTGACTTTCAAAGAGAGCATCTGGAGAAAGCCGGGATACCTTACACCTGTAAGATATGTTATTATTACACAGACCGCAATAAAAAGCGCACTGAATCTTATATAGTTTTCATCTCCGAGAATATACCCGGGGATAACAGTTGCAGAGGATGTGGCCGAGAGAAAGGATATGGTAATTGTTATAAAAATAATATTCTTACCGCCATTCCCTTTTAATGAGGGAACAAGTATTTTTATAAGCCGGAAGTGATATATAAGAATCTGCCCGATAGCGGCAACAGCGAATGTCTTGAATAATATTACATCAGCAGGATTCTCTCCCCCCAGAAACATTCTTCCAAGGTCACCTGAAGGACTGTTCCTGAAAACAAAAAGGTATGTATCTGCCGCTGCCGAAATAAGCGCAGGTATAAAATACAGGGCATACATCTTCGGCACACCGGCGTCGGGGAAAGAGACAATATAGTATGCGTAATACAGGATAGGACAGAATATAAACAGAACAGTCGGGTGAAATGCAATGTATTCCGGATGGGCAATAACAGCCGATGTAGCCATTGAATGAAACTGCAGCAGGATTATTCCAAGTAATGTAAAAAGAAGAAAGAGATTGTAATTCTCCCTCTTCTTCATTTTAAGCACAAGCTGCCCGGCAGCGGAAAGGAAGCAGAGGCATGCTCCTAGAAAAATTATATTTTCTGCTATCATAAACTCCCCATCCGCCCTTCGGGCACCTTCCCCATGAGAGATGGGGAAGGTGTATAACTAGAATCTTTACATACTGACATCGGGGTCAGAGCCCTGTACTGCTAATAGTTCAATTCTAAAACGAAGCCCTCCCATTCTTCAAGCTTTTTATGCAAAATTATCCTTAAACCGGAATTTTTGAATAACTCTGTCATATCCGCCTCCCACCTGCTGCTGATTCCGCTGAGAATCAGCATGCCGCCCGGTTCAAGGAGAGCTTTCAGCCGTTCAATATTATCTTCTATTATTTTTGAGAGAAGGTTTGCTGTAATAATATCATATTTTTTACTGCTGCTGAATGTGTAAAGATCATTGACAGAGGCCCTGATTCCGGAAATCCCGTTTAAGCCCAGATTTTTATTTGCCTTAATTACAGAGCCCTCATCATAATCAAAAAGTTCAACATCAGCAACTCCCATGAGGGCAGCCTGAATAGCCAGCACCCCGGAACCTGTCCCTATATCTATAAAGGAAACTTTATCAGGGAAATGAACCATTCCCAGAACCTGCTCCAGGAGAGCGCCGCACAGCCTTGTCGTAGGGTGATGCCCGTCGCCGAATGAATCCTCCGGGTCTACCTGTATAATATGCCTGTAGTTCTTCCCTGGAGGATCTACTCCCGGAGGAAGTACAAATATGTTTTCCGTGAGTTCATGCCCCGTGTAATCCTCGGCCCATTTGTTCTTCCAGTCAGAATCATGTATCTCTGAAATATTCCGCAGTAAGTTAATGTCAATTTCATCGAAGGGTTCAGGCGAGTCCGAATATATTTTAAGAAGCAGAGAGCCGGCGATCTTTTCGAAACAGAATGAAGCCACACCGGCACCGGTGAGTTTTTCAGAGTATTCATCTTCGAGTTTTGCCGGTATGGAATAAGTGATTTCAAACATAAACTATTTTAAAAAATGTACCTGACTCCGATACCGAATGAGCCGGCACTGTCCACGAATTTAACCACCTCTAATCCGAGGCCGATTTCGATAAAAAGATTAAGGGGGATCTCATCAAAACTGTACTCCATCCGTGCGATTCCCAGAAGATCAATTTTATTATAATGGTCATCACTGTTATTTTTACTGTTACCGTCATGATGATCGAAATGCGAGTATAATGCCGGGCCGACAGAGAACGGAAATACTTCATTGGATATTTTCAGGTTAAATATTGTAAAAAGCCCGTTAACCCCCAATGTGAGATCATCATAATCATTCCCGATCAGGCCGTTAAGCTCAAAAAAGTTGGAGAACCTGTACCCGGCAGTTATTCCCCATGGATAACCGAGCACCACCCCTGCTTTAAGTTTACCTTCAACTTCTTTAGTGTCGATTTTTATTGTTTTAATATCCCTGTCTTCAGTAAGAGCTTTTTCAGCTGCGTAACCGGCAGCGGGAAGCACAAACAGTATTACAAGAATAAATCTTTTAAATAAATTCATCATTACTCCGTTAAATTAAATATGTAAAAAATCAAGTATGAGAAAAATCAGATTACAGGCCGCCTGCATCCGTAAAATCAGGGCTATAGCCCCATTAAATTCCCGCCGGTATTCAATGCAATAAAAATTCGGAATAGAAATGTTAAAAAAATATTTGATAAATTAAGTATAACATTTTTATAAGAACATCAAAATAAATTTCTGTCTGATCATAAACAGGCAGTTTAAATCAGTAATAATTCCTGAACTTTTTTATAACAGAAAATGCACTATTGGGGCCTAATTGCTGTCATTCCGGCTGAAGCATAGCGGAATGCCGGCGACCGTAGGAAGATCTTCGATGATCTCACAGAAAGAGTTTTAAACTTGCTATGTGAGATTCCGGTATTCGCATGAATTGAAGACGCAAAACCGGAATGACAGAGAGTTGACTGTATGTTTTAGAACTTATCATGCCGTATGAAGTTTTCAAACTGTCATTCCGGCTGTAGTGAAACGGAATGCCGGAATCTCATACTGCTGATTCAATCATGAGATTCCGGTATTTGCTGGAATTGAAGCTGCAAAACCGGAATGACAAATACAGAAATATCAGACTTCTGAGACAGCCCCATATTACACTAAAATATATGTTAAGGAATTAACATTGAGTTTAAACACAGATTTGTGAACAGCTGCATAAAATAATAATGAAAAGGTAAAATATGCCTGTAAAAAAAGTATTCTGGGAAGACCCGTATCTCACTGAAATCACTGCTGAAATAACCTCGGCCGATAAAAATATAATTACACTGGATAAAACTGTTGCTTATGCTTTCTCCGGAGGCCAGCAGTCCGATTCGGGCACAATCGGCGGATATGAGATACTTGAGGCAGAGAAAAACGGGTTTGAGATTTATTACACAATTCCACATGGACATTCCCTGCACGCAGGAGACCCTGTTGCTGTAAAGATCGATTGGGAAAAAAGATACAAGCTAATGAGACTTCACTTCGCTGCAGAAATTGTACTTGAACTGGTCTACACGAATTTCGGCAGGCCTGAAAAAACCGGTGCCAATATAACATCTGAAAAAGCAAGGCTTGACTTTGTGTGGGATGGAAATATATCTGAAACATTTCCCCTGCTGGAGAGACGGATAAAGGAAATCGTTTCCCGGGACCATGATATATTAAGCCGGTTCAGCGATGAAACTGCTGAAATAAGGTACTGGGAGATTGAAGGATTCGCGAAAGTCCCGTGCGGCGGAACTCATTTGAAAAAAACCGGTGAAGTGGGCGGCCTGAAACTTAAACGAATTAATCCGGGCGGAGGCAGGGAGAGGATTGAAATTTACCTGGTTAATTGATATAATGAAGGTAATGAATCCGATCCGGATAATCCGGCACTGAAATAAAAATGTAAGGAAATTATTATGACACAGGAAAAACGGGATTTCAACAAAGATGCTGCAGCATGGGATGAAAATCCCGGACGTGTAAAAATGGCAGAGTCTGCCTTTGACGCGATAGATGGAAATATGAAACTTTCGAAAGAGATGGATATTCTCGACTTCGGATGCGGGACAGGCCTGCTCTCGCTGAAGCTGCTCCCCTATGTACATTCTGTAACCGGAGCCGACAGTTCAACAGGAATGCTTGAAGTCCTGAACTCGAAAATAACCGCGCAGAACCTTTCCGGAATTAAAACTCTTTATATCGACATTGATAAAGGAACAGCTATTCCGGGGACATATGATGCGGTCACAAGCAGCATGACAATGCATCACATTAAAGAACCTGCAGCCCTTATAAAGCAGTTTTATAATGTAATAAAACCGGGCGGATTTCTCTGCATAGCCGATCTCGATACGGATAATGGAAAGTTCCACGATAACAGCGACGGTGTTTTCCACGAAGGATTCCAGAGGGATGAAATGAAAAAGTTTTATAAAGATGCGGGTTTTACAGGCATAACTGATGTTACTGCCGCGGAAATTTCAAAACCGGATAAAGACGGGAACATGAACAGTTTTACAATATTTCTGATTGTCGGGAAGAAAGGGTAATTATTTAGAGATAAAGCCTCCCCCTCTGCCGCTGAAGCGGCATCTCCCCCATGGAGAGATCTAATCATTACCCACGTCTTACTGAACGGCCCCCCAAACCCCCCGGAGGTGGGCTTAAAGATGCTTTACAAATAGATTGTTTGATGATAAAATGAATTATGAATGAAAAAATTCATCAGAACAAGTATGATCAGGACGAATATAGGGATAAATATTTACAAAGCATCGGTATTAAAACTGTAAGAGTTACAAATGATAAAATTTTACAG
>Ga0209099_1004213_pt1 | contig 11092 bp, 12 predicted proteins | sample AD_JPNHW2_MetaG_FD_184430 | JGI IMG/M metagenome (GOLD analysis project Ga0209099, IMG submission 184430) | Active sludge microbial communities of municipal wastewater-treating anaerobic digesters from Japan - AD_JPNHW2_MetaG (SPAdes) (version 2) | ecosystem: Engineered > Bioreactor > Anaerobic...
CGTGAGAAACGAAGAAGAAAAAAAGATTTAGCCGAACAGGGCACCGAGCCCTGCCATGCCACTCTCTTCTTCCTGCTTCTTGTCTTCTTCCTTGTGCTCTTCCTTTGCTGGTGCTGCGGCTGCTGCCGGTGCTGCGGCTGCAACGGCGACCGGCGCTGCGGCTGCCTTGCTGATGGCCTCTTCAATGTTTACGCCGTCGAGGGCTGCAATGAGCGCCTTGACACGTGCGTCGTTTGCTGCTACACCTGCGGCGGTAAGGACTGCCTTGACGCCGTTCTCATCGACCTTCTTGCCTGCCTTGTGCAGGAGAAGTGCTGCATAGATATACTCCATCTCAATCACCTTTTTTATAAAATTTATTTTACCAGGGTCTTTATTACCTGGCTTTCTCTCTGGGCTTTACCAATAATCGCATCGACAACATCTTTCTCGTAGATTGCCGCCTCGATCGCAAGACCGCGTGCCTCCCTGACAGCCTTTGTCAGGATGGGTGCGACAGTCTCCTTTGTTGGGATCGCTGCATTGACCGACAGGTTGAACGCCTGCTGGCCGGCAAGCTGGAGCTGGGCGAGGAACTTCGTCTCGTCCACTGCGAGCACGGACGGCTCGTAGAGGTTGCCTTCGTGGAAGGCTGCCTGGAGGGCAAGCCCTACATCCATGGGCTTGATGTCAAGCTTAACGAGAACCTCGGCAAGTTTTGCCGAGATGACGGCGCCTTTCTTGACGACAGTCTTTGTCTCTCTGATCTTGACCTTGCCGCCTTCAATCGCTGCGGGAATGCCGGCCTGCTGGAGCTCGCCGACAATCGGGCCGGGCTTGAAGCTCGTGGGGCCCTTCTCGATAACGATGTCCTCGGGTGCAGTCTCGCCGGCTTTTGCGGCCATCTTGGTCTTGGTCTTCTCGAGCTGCTTGTACAGCTTGAACGGGTTATCGTTTGAGAAGATTACCGCTGAATGGCCCGAGATAAACCTGGTGAGGCCCTTTGTGTCCCCGCCAATCTCGCCGAGTGCGTGTTCGATCAAGGTGTTTCGTGTAACCTTGATGACTGCCTTGCCCCGGAGGTTCCTGCGGATCTGTTGTACTTGCTGTGCGGGAATGCCGTACATATCGACAAGCCCGATGAGTTTGTACTCTTTTGCGTGCTTCTTGATCTCCGCGACCTCATCCTTTTTCCATGCGGGCAGGTGGTGGGTATAGATTGCCATTATACCAGCCTCACGGACGGACCCATGGTGGTCTTTACGAAGATCGAGCGGACGTTTAAGTGACCCTGTTCGAGGACAGATTCGATACGTTTGACAACCGCATCGATATTCTCAGCGACCTGCTCCGGCGTCATTGCCGTGGAGCCTACTTTTGTCGAGAAGACCGTCTTGTCTTTCGTACGGATCTTCACCGATTTTCGCAGGCGTTCGACAATCGGACGGATATCGGTCTGCCCGGGGATCGGCATCGGCATCCTGCCCCGCGGACCGAGCCGGGGACCTAAGAAACGACCGACCTGCGGCATGACCGCGGTCTCGGCAAGGAAGTACTTGTACGCACTTGCGACCCTGCGTGCTTCACGGGGGGCGCCTCCGAGCCGTTCTACCTCTTCAGGGCCGATAATCAGATCAACCTTGGCATCTTTTGCCATCGTGACGATATCTCCTTTCCCGATAACACAGATTGCGTTATTCTCGCCTGTTCCGTGGGGGAGAAGAACCGTCTCGTCGATACGATTTTTCGGCTGCGCCATATCGATATTCTTGAGATTGATGGTAATATCGATGCTTTCAGAGAATTTTCTCTTTGGCGCCTTTTCAACCGCCGTTTTCACGGCTTCCAGAATTTTGGCCCTATCAACCATCTGATTCCTCCATAGTCGGCGACCGAACTATTTCGATCTCCTATGGTGTTCTCCGGTTATTTCACAAGGACGCCGTCGTACTTGCCAGCTGCGATGTCGGCGAGCACTTCTTTCGGGCGCTTGCCGTCAACGTTGACACCCATGCTCACGCACGTGCCCACGACCTCTTTTACTGCGGTCTTGAGCTCGTAGGAGAGCATTCCTTCGAGTTTCATGTTGGCAATTCTGACTGCGGCCTCGAATGGCAGGTTCCCTGCCACTTGGGCGTTGGGCTCTGCGGATCCTTTCTCGATATTGGCCTCTTTCTTGATGAGTGCCGTCGTCGGGGGAATACCCACCGAGACCGTGAAGTTCTTCTTTGCGTCGACTTCGATCTTAACCGGGACCTGCATTCCGTTGAATGAGGCGGTCTTCTTGTTGATCTCATCGACTACTGCTTTCACGTTGATACCGAGTGGTCCGAGCGAGGGTCCTAATGGTGGACCCGCTGTTGCCTTTCCGCCGGGTACTAAAACCTCGACCACTTCTGCCATAGTCTTTGCACCATGCCGTCCCGTATTTGCGGGTTCCGAGCTTGGGTCTGTTAAATTTGACGTGATTGGAAATAAAGGTGATCGTGGGGGGGTAGGCTGAAGGTCTTATGTCAATTGTAATAATCGGGATAACAAATGAAGTTATTAATTCTCATGGGCAAGGGGTACCACTTCCTTACATTTCGGTTTAATAGAATGAATATGAATCCTTTTTTTTCAACTCCCTTCATAAAAAAAAGTACGCTGAAGTCTGGAAAAACAAATTCTTACCCCCCATCAGGAACCTACATAACATATTCTCAGCACCACGGCGATTTCCCTCCGGGATCTGTTCCGGCGGCTTATTATATGACCCGTTGGTCAAACCAAGCCGCCTATTAATTTCCTTTTTTACCGAACCGTTGATCGTTAACCTAGTGATCAAAACCATATTTTTTTGCATTTTCGAAGCTGGTTTTTGATTCATTAGTCCGATCCATATTTTGAAGGGTAATTCCTTTTGAATACCATGCATAACCATTTGCAGGATCTAGTTCAAGTGCCTGATCATAATTCTGCAAGGCTTTTTCGTATTGGTTATTAACGTCGTTGTAGTAATTTCCTCTCAGGACCCATGCTGTCGCGTTCATCGGGTCGGACCGTACCAGTGTATCGTAATAACTTTGACTTTTATTCAGATCTTCAACAATTTTTGATGTATTTTTTTCGATTGTTGCTGGATTTTGCGCCGTGCATCCAGAACAAAAAAGAACTAAAACGAAAATCAAGGAAATTGAAAGATATAAATTCATACTCCCCTTTTTTTCTTTCAAAACAAATAATTTGTTGGAAATCTTGAAATTTTTGATCGCGTCTTATGTTATTATTCCTCCTTGTACGGGATCAACAGGATGAAAAACATTGTGCCTCTTTGAGTCGACTTTTGTCGCTCGCCAGTTTGATTATGGGGACATGTACAGTCCTGAAATAATTTCTCATAGATCTTTGTTTGGAGAACTTGAACGTTTCATCAACTCACCAACCAAAAATCCTGATACCGAGAATAGTCTCTTGAGGCAATCGTCTCCAGAACGCGAGATTCGGAGATTCAGGATTCTTGAAATCCAGACTGCCGTGAGATCGGTCATTGTACCAGAGGATGAACTCCTCAAGAGAATCAAATTCCTATCGAAACCGGCGATAGGTATTGAATCATTTCTCAATTTTGCCGTTAATCCTGAATAACCAAAAACGGGCCGGGATCGGCCAAGCCTTTTTTTAGGTAAAAAACAATCATCTTCTCATTGATCATGACATCGATCCAGGAGATACAGTCCGTTCTCCGGGAATGCCTGCCGGAGATCCGGGAGAAGTACGGCGTCACGTCTATTGGCGTCTTTGGCTCCTATGCCCGGGGCGAAGCAAAGCCGAAGAGCGATATCGATATTATCGTTGAACTCGGCCGGCCCATTGGATGGGAACTGGTCGATCTCTCGGATTATCTTGAAGCCCGGCTCCACCACACGGTTGATCTCGTTATCAAACGATCCCTGCACCCGCTCATCCGGGACCAGATCCTTTCCGAGGTTCAGTACGCATGAGCGACCGGTCTCCCGTGCTGTATCTTTCCGAGATGCTTGCATCCATGGAGAAAATAGAAAGATACATGGCCGGTGTTTCCTATGGAGACTTCGTAAGACAGGAGCAATTGCTCGATGCAGTGGAGAGGAACATCGAGAAGATCGGTGAGGCCGCAGCGGCAGTTCCCGATGAGATCAGGAACACGCATCCTGAAGTCCCGTGGAAGACAATTGTCGGGCTGCGGAATAAAGTGATTCATCACTATTTTGCGGTAGATCATGAAGTGATCTATCAGATTGCAACGAAAAATATACCAGAAACGAAGGACATGATTGCAGGAATCCTCAAAGAATATTCCCGAAAATAATCGCGTAGTTACGCGACATCCGCTACTTCAACCTGCGAAATCTCGCACCGGGCGGTCGGGGTCTTCCTGTGCAGTTCTTCCTGCTGGACTTCGAGTACAAGTTCAATTGCTTCTTTGATATTGGCAAGTGCTTCCTCCCGTGTTTCACCCTGGCTGATCGCACCCGGGATCTCCACGCACTGCACGGTGAACCCGCCCTCTTCCTGCGGTTCAAGCACTACCGTATATTTCATGCTTGTACCATTATGCCACAAAGATTATACAATGTTTATCCCGTACCTGGTGTGGAAAGGAAACTCCCCCGGCCGTACACTTTTCCCCCATCCGACCCCTCCACCTTTCCAGACCCGGGGGTCTGTTTATACTCTCCCTGATCCCATGAGTGCCAGATAGTACGCTCCCCCCGATCCGGTCCCGTTCCAGCCCCCAATTCCCCTTTTTTGCAATTCCCCTTTTTTGGATCCAGCCGACCGGATTGTTTCGGGCATTTTTGAGGAGGATTTCGCCAATTCCTCACAATCAGCCCCGGAACAGCAAAAAAACGAATTCCCTGCAGAAAAAACCGGCCTGTTTAAACCTTTTTCGTTTGAGGATACTCCGGAAAATAGCCTGCCCTACATGGGAACAAGGTCTCATAAAATTACCCTGCAAAAAGCCGCACATAGTCGCGATCTGCAGGCCGATCCTGTAGCAGGCGGGGGGTTGGACAGTCTCTAGAAAAAAGGGAGATGATCTCGCGGAATTTTAGTTCCATCGAACCCTTAATCTCATCATATTTATAAATGTCCCATTTTAATGATGAGATACGGGAGACAACATCCCGGCATCCTCATGGAAGCACGCTAAATGAATATTCACACCCGTAAAAATTGCGATGGACACCATAGATGACATGCAGCCACCCTTAAAAGAGAGGTACCTCTCGTGCCAGCCCTTGATATAGAATCAGTCAACGGCCTGTCAGAAGCGGAAGCGGCCGAAAAGATCCGGACCGAAGGATACAATGAACTGCCCGAACCGGGTAAACACGGCATCTTTGGCATTATCGTAGACGTGGTAAAAGAGCCGATGTTCATCCTGCTCGTCGCAAGCGGCCTTGTCTATTTTATACTCGGCGATGTGAACGAGGCCCTTATGCTGATGAGTTTTGTGGTTGTCATCATCGGCATTACGGTATACCAGGAGCAGAAGACCGAGCGGGCCCTCGATGCGCTGCGAATGCTCTCCAGCCCCCGGGCCCAGGTAATCCGCGACGGTAAACAGAAACGGATTGCAGGCCGCGAAGTGGTTACCGGTGATATGCTCATCCTTGTCGAAGGCGACCGGGTGCCGGCTGACGGTGTCCTCATCTCCGCGAACAATGTAACGGTCGATGAATCGCTCCTGACCGGGGAATCGGTCCCGGTCCGGAAAATTGCCGGAACGTCCGGTTCGCACCCGGAACGGCCCGGTGGTGACGACCTGCCATTTGTCTGGTCCGGAACACTGGTCGTGCAGGGCCAGGGCCTGGCAGAAGTCAGATCTACGGGTGCCCGGACCGAGATGGGAAAGATCGGGACCGTCCTGCAAACCGTGGAGCGGAGCGAGACCCGGCTCAAAGGGGAAATATCATGGATCGTCCGGTCAATCGCCATCGTTGGCATCTTCCTGTGCATTATCATTGTTGTCGTCTACGGCCTGACACGGTTCAACTGGATCGAAGGGCTCCTTGCAGGCATAACGCTCGCGATGGCGATCCTGCCCGAGGAATTCCCCGTTGTTCTGACGGTATTTCTTGCGCTTGGTGCATGGAGGATTTCCCGGAAAAATGTGCTGACCCGGCAGGTTCCTGCGATTGAAACACTGGGTTCGGCAACCGTGCTGTGTGTCGACAAGACGGGCACTCTCACCGAGAACCGGATGACCGTCCGGTCCTTTTTTGCCGGCGGACAGTTCTGCGACCACGACGCGACGGGAAAAAATTCAGTACCTGATATCTGTCATGAACTGGCCGAGTTTGCCATTCTTGCGTGTAAAAAAGATCCTTTCGATCCCATGGAAAAGGCATTGCTCCAGCTCCGGGACGGGGATTTCGGGAGGACTGAACACATCCATTCCGGCTGGCAGCTCATTACAGAATATCCGCTTTCTCCGAAACTTCTTGCAATGTCAAACGTCTGGCGCTCTCCCGGAGGTCATGACTATATTATTGCGGCAAAAGGGGCGCCTGAGGCAATAGCGGACCTGTGCCATTTCGATGCGACACAACAGCAGGCACTTGCCGTCGATATCAACACGATGGCTGCACAGGGACTTCGTGTTCTTGGCGTGGCAAATGCATCGTTCACCCGTTCTGATCTTCCCGACGGTCAGCATGATTTTACGTTCGCGTTCCTTGGCCTCGTGGGATTTGCCGACCCGGTCCGCCCTCAGGTAGCAGAGGCCATCGCTGAGTGCCGCACGGCAGGAATCCGGGTGATCATGATTACCGGGGACTACCCGCTGACGGCAATGAATATCGCACAACAGATTGGACTTGATGATTCCGGCACCTGCATCACCGGCACTGAGCTTGATACCATGAGCGAAGGGGAACTTCGGAATCGAATCCGGTCGGCCAGTATCTTTGCCCGGGTGATACCGGAACAGAAACTGAGGATAGTCAATGCCCTCAAATCGGATGGTGAAGTGGTCGCGATGACCGGCGATGGCGTAAACGATGCACCTGCCCTTAAATCAGCAGATATCGGGATTGCCATGGGAGGACGGGGGACGGATGTCGCCCGGGAAGCATCCTCGCTTGTCCTGCTCGATGACAACTTCACCTCCATCGTGGCAGCCGTGCGCCTCGGCCGGAGGATCTTTGATAACCTGAAAAAAGCGATGGCATACATCTTCTCCGTCCATGTACCCATAGCGGGCATGTCGCTCATTCCTGTCCTCTTTAACCTGCCCCTCGTCCTGCTGCCGGTCCAGATCGTTTTTCTCGAACTGATCATTGACCCGGCCTGCTCGATCGTGTTTGAATCGGAAAAAGACGAGAGGGACGTGATGGATCGCCCGCCCCGGCATAAAGACGAGGGGCTGTTCACAAAAAAGATTCTCGTGCTTGGCCTCCTTCAGGGGGTTGTTGTACTCGTAGTGGTCCTGGGTGTGTACGCGAATGCATTAGGCCGGGGACTGGGGGATGAAGAGGTGAGGACACTGACGTTCACGACCATTGTGATTGCGAATCTGTGCCTGATCCTGACCAACCGGTCCTGGTCTGAAACCATCATTACGACAGTACGCACACCCAACAAAGCGATGCGCTGGGTAGTTGCAGGGACGATAATCGCCCTGATCCTTGTCCTTACAATCCCGGTCCTCCAGGATCTTTTCAGGTTCGGCAGCGTGTCATTTGTTGATCTTCTGGTATGTACGTTGGCCGGTGTGGGGAGTGTTCTCTGGTTTGAATGCTACAAATACCGGTGGGGAAGACAGGGTGAGCCAAAAGGCAGGGTTTGAGTGAAAGGCCGGGGATCATTCCCGGATCATGCACGACCCGGATCGGGACGACGCTCTACTTCTTATCAGAATCCGAGATACGGGATCTCATCTCCCCGTATTTTTCCATCCGGGAATTAAAAACCGTGGATGTCGCAAGCAGATTCGGGCCGCACCGGGCTGTGTACATGCTTTCCAGCCGGCGCTGACTATAGAAAGGTATTGTCGAAGGGCATGCCCCGCTTAGGGGAGTGAAAAATAATTTAAAAAAATCAACGTCCCGGTGAGCCTACCGGTTCAATCCTCTCTCATGATGGGGAAATGCCACCTGCGGCCTCCGGGTAATGAATGACGCATCCAGGTTTTTTACCATCCGTGCGGCCATGTCTGCGGGAATGCCCAGCGCCATCATCTCCGGGGGAAGGGAATGGTTCTGCGTCGGGTCCTGCGGGCCCATGAACGCGGTATCGCGAGGCGTGTTGTCGGCAAGGCCCGCCGGAAACGTGATAAATGTCGAGCAGGACGACCCCCAGGGCACGATGACCGGGGAGAATGGGTCGTCCCGGTCAAAGTGAATGAGGGCCGCCATGTTCCGGATCTGTTCGCCCGTACCAAAGCAGCAGAGGGATCTGATGACAGGTCCTGCATCCGGAAGGGTCTCGCATGCCTGCACGACAAGGTATTTTCCCGGGGGGCGGATCGGTCCCGCCACCACTGTGCAGTGTTCGACAAGCTCCGGGCTTGCTTTCAGATATTCCGCTGCCCCGCCGCGGACGTCTTTCCTGCCTGTCGATACGAAATATTTGATGTCGTCGGGCACCGGAATATACCCCGCGTGGTAGAGCCCGCCGGGACAGCAGCCCTCACTGGTGTCGGCACTGACATAGATCGCTGACACCTCGTTTCCTGTCGCCATCCGGTATAAGGAAACCGCAAAACACCGGTTCACCCCGGCCATTGGGGGAATGCCCGACGGCAAAACCTCGGAGCCATACACCGCAAGGGGACGTGTCGAAAGCCTGAATGCGGTCTTCAGCCTTGCCCCTATTTTCCTGAAATCATTTTCTGTCATGATCGCCCTCCATTACGCATTCTGTTTCTTCACCCTCCTCATTTGCACCCGCGAAAGACGGCGTTCACCAGCCGGAGGGTATTACTGTCCTTTCCCCAAGGACTTTACCGTTCACTCCGATGACTTTCCTATCTGATTTCGCTCCTGTTGGATGGGAATCGGAGAATATGGATGATAAAGGTATGGAAGCGACAGCCATATTACAGTCATAAATAGATAGCTTTCAATCGATGCACGACAATCACCAGATGATCACAAGGCATCATATCCTCTATGTCGACGACGACCCGGATCTCCTGGAGATAGGCAGACTCTTTCTTGAGAACGACCGGACATTTACGGTCGATACCGTCACGTCCGCACGCGAGGCTATCGATCATCTGAAGTCCGTACCGTATGACGCGATTGTTTCGGATTACCAGATGCCGGGGATGGATGGCATCACTTTTTTAAAAACGCTCCGTGCACAGGGCACGACCACGCCGTTTATCATCTTCACCGGCAAAGGACGCGAAGAAGTGGTCATCGAGGCATTCAACAGCGGCGCCGATTTCTATATCCAGAAAGGCGGCGACCCCACGTCACAGTTCGCCGAGCTGGCCCACAAGATCCGCCATGCCGTCTCACGAAAACGTGCAGACCTGGCCCTGAAAAAAAGCGAACAGGACTACCGCCAGCTATTCGAACATGCGAACGAGGCGATCTATGTTGTACAGGATGGCCTGCTCCGGATGGCGAATCCGCGAACGATCGAATTATCCGGGTATTCAGAAGAAGAACTGCTCAACCAGCCATTCACCAGGTTCGTCCATCCGGACGATCGCGAGATGCTGCTCGACCGGTTCAGGAAACGGATTGACGGGGAAACCATTCCCTCCCGTTATTCCTTCCGGTTATACCGGAAGGAGGGGACTGTCTGGTGGGCTGAACTGAATGTTGTTGCCATCACCTGGAACGAGCGGCCTGCCACACTGAATTTTTTAATCGATATCACCGAGCGTAAACTCGCAGAGGATGCACTCAGGGAGAGCGAGGAACGGTACCGCCAGTTTTTCAAAACAACCCTTGACAGCGTATTTATCACAACACCTGAAGGAAAATGGTTTGATTTTAATGATGCCTTAATAGATATGTTCGGCTTTACGAGCCGGGACGAAGTCTTTTTGCAGCCCGTAATTTCGATCTATGCACATCCTGAAGAACGGGCTGCGTTCCTTGCGCTCGTCGAACGGGACGGATATATCAAAGAGCGGCCGATTCAGTTCAGGAAACGGGATGGGACGGTCTTTGACGCCCTCATCACCCTCGTCCCCCAGAAAAATCCCGACGGTTCTGTTAAAGCGTTTATCGGTACCATCCGGGATATCACCAACCGCAAATTCGTAGATGATGCACTCAGGGAAAGCAATGAACGGTACTGCCAGTTTTTCAAGACCACCCTAGACAGCGTATTTATCACTACACCGGAGGGGCGATATATCGATTTTAACAATCATTTAATGGAGAGACTCGGGTGTAAAAGTCGAGAGGAAGTATTCGGGACTGACGTTGGTTCTACCTACGCGCACCCGGAAGAACGGGCTGCGTTCCTTGAACTCGTTGAACGGGATGGATACATCAAAGAACGGCCGATTCAGTTCAGGAAACGGGACGGAACCATCTTAAACGCCCTTATTACCATCGTGCCCATGAAAAACCCGGACGGTTCTGTTAAAGCGTTTATCGGTACTATCCGGGATGCAACAGAACGCGAGCAGGCAGAGGAGATACTACGGCAGAGTGAGGCAAAATACCATTCCCTCTACGAAAATATGATTGAAGGTGCAGCCCTCCATGAACTCATATATAATGATCAGGGTGTCCCGGAGGATTATGTCATCATTGAAACCAATCCGGCATTCGGGAAGCAGCTTGGCATTTCAAGCGATAGTGTCATCGGGAAGACAAGCAGGGACGCATACGGTGTAGCCGAGCCACCCTATCTCGATATCTATACCCGGGTCGCCCTCACCGGAGAACCAGAGGTCTTTGAAACCTGGTTCCCTCCGTTGGCAAAGCATTTCTCGATTTCGGCTTACCGCCCGTACAAAGGCAGTTTTGCCACTATTTTTGAAGATATCACCGAGCGCAAACGGGCGGAGGAAGCCCTGAGGGGGAGCGAAGCGCTCCTGCGGACATTAATTGACACCCTTCCCGATCTGGTCTGGCTCAAGGATCCCGAGGGGGTTTACCGGTCCTGTAACCGA